>FTLB01837824.1_pt1 | contig 11137 bp, 6 predicted proteins | sample 1658291 | NCBI WGS metagenome assembly FTLB01 (sample SAMEA3914812, study PRJEB12502) | metagenome | biome: forest; material: soil | place: Canada | collected 2011-07-07 | depth 0.1 m
CATCAGATGAGAGAACGTGCTGTAACCATCACCCTGAGTATAGTCCCCATGAAAACTCTCTGGTCCATCAACTCAGTCCGATTTCTTTTCGTGATCTATTCCACATGACCGTACGATCCATGGATTCTACCTCTTCATCGCTATTCAGTTGGTGGATGGCCATGTCGAACTAGCTCCGATGAAGCCGATCAAGTTGGAATTACGGTCCAAGTATGAGCCGACTAGCATTCATCAGTGTCTCAATAAGCAGCTGTGATTGAAACGTTGAGCAGCGGTTGGTTCATCTTGCCCAAGATGGTATTGACTGACTTCTAAGACGACTAATAGAACTTGATTGCGCTCAGAGAGGAGTTGGTACATCCCCCTCTCCTTTATAGTATGCGGCAACTTGGTACGAGTGGTGTAGAACTTCCATCCTTTAATGATGATTGAATTGTTGGTGCAATAGGTCTTGGCACCTGCATATTTCTCAGATTCGGTTGTACGCGATGAAGAATGCCTGTCGCTTGATTGGTGGTTGGATTGACGGGAGATGCCAACGCTACTCGCCGAAGCTGGACTGTAACTGGAGCTGCTGTTAATTCATGCAGCAAATTACTTTTTTGCTTGTCTACCGGAGTTAGCTTTCTAGAGTTAATTAGACTTTATCCAGGGGATACTGAAAAGTTCAAGTTGCTGAAGAGTCTGTTCCAAACGAGGCAGACGATACAGACAGTTTCCTCACTGAAGATTTACAAAGAGACTAGCAATGGCAATGTCTGGTTGATACGCCCTTAAAGGAGAGCGGGTTCTAGAGATGAGATACAAAGACAATTGAACAGTTTGGATGACCGCATAAAGAGTCGTTCGCTGTAATCGTTAAACCATGGAGCTATATATGATGACTGAAATTGCAAATGAAAGGCGCAGCTTCCTCACAGCAACCGGCAGGTGTTTCCTTACTGAACTATCTCAAGCTCTGCTATTGATAGGAATTAACTTGTCCTGCAAAAACTGTTCATAGTTGAGCAGAGTTGAAGTCGGCTTGCTTTTAAATGTCGTCAAGACATACAAGAATGTCATATGACGTTACATGATAGGCAGGTAATTTCCTAACTTGGTCTCTTCTTGGACCAGGGGCAAATTCTCAGGCCGTACGCCACCGCGACAATGCTTTAGTTACATCCGAAATTGACCGGAGGTAAATACGAAGTCGAATATGAGGGTCTGGGCAGCCAATGCCTCTTGGGGAAAGGATCCAAAACGCTGGTGGCGAGAGAACTAATACCGTTTTATAAGACTTTTGATATATTGTCCGACCTGAGTACATGCTTCAGCACAGGAAATAAACTTGTTCCAAGAGAAGCGAAAACGAGTCGGTGATGCTGAGGAAATCGTGCGGATGAAGTAGCGGCGCTGCCTATTTAATCCTTGGGTCGGATTTCTCCGAGGAGATATATTTTGCCTCGCCGTATATATATCCACATTCGCATTTTTTGGGCAAGCCTTGGTACATCAGCAGGAATCTTACGTATGATTGGTAACAAGAGAACTACTCTATAAGAGGGCCTGGCTCCTCGATCAACGCGGGAAACCGGGCCAGCTTCCAGGGGCAATGGTCTCCAAATGCTGAAGTTGCCGCCAAAGGTGTGGTCGTACTCGTGAGAAGTGCCACCTATCTTGTTCTTTACAAAAAGGAGCCCGAAAGAAAAAAAGAAAGAATAGTTATAAACAACAGTAATTATAATACCTTGTCTTGTACATCAGAAGCTGCAATAGAGTTTCAGTCGTTGGACGATGCCGACCTAGTAGGGGGCATTGCAAACAATCACGAGCTGGGCTCCGCAATCTCCGTCCTCCCCATCCCTTCCGAAGAGCTTGATTTCCTCAGTTACAGTGGTTGAGAACCTTATCTTCTTCAAGTGCCATTGTTAAAAACGCCTCTTTGGTGTAGACTAAGGCTAGGGCCGCTGAAACCGCGCTATATGGTACGCTCTTTGATGCCGTGCAGAACTTTATGAACGACTAGTTCGGCCAAAGACATATAAGTGGCCAAGAGCCGAAGGTGTAGTAAGTGCGCGTTGAACCCTTAAATGTATAAATTCGAAGACAGCCAGTAACCTCTAAAGAGTGTTAGTCTGGCGGCACAGATTCTGAAGAACAAGCTCAGCCCTTGCTGGAGACGAGGTCATGCCGTTTGTGTCTTTTGCAGGGCTCCCCGCCTCTCGTATTGACCGTATTAAAAATACACTGCTCCATTAGTTGTGTTCATATTCATATCATCTTTCCTCAATCCTAAAACACTCTAATCGATGCGCTTGGTGAAATTTTCAGAAAAACCACAGTGGGGCAATTCGATGGCCAAGGGCACAGAGAGGTATCTCAAGCGGCCATCATGCTGTCGGTTGTCTCAATTTTACATGAGATGCGTTCTGCTCGTCATTATCTTCGTTCCAGCAGCGTTCTTGAGTTTCCGATTCTTCGTCCGCCGCGAAAAGCCACCGCAGCTGGCCTATTCCGATATCGATGAGTCCCAAACTGCCAGCATCTGGGTACGACCTCCACACATCTCGCCCAACATATGGCAGATATACCTAACTTACGACCTGGCTGCCGCGCCGAAGGACAACCTTTACACCTGGATCAGTCTTAGTCCCTCATACGCTTACACCATGGTGGACGGGCAGGCAGCCGATACTCTCATCTCCAAATTCTCGCAGAGAGACAAGTATTCCAATGTGCGAACGCTCTTCAACCGCATGACGCGCCGAGTCATGCGTGCTGATTTCTTGCGATACCTGCTGCTCGCGACTGAGGGGGGCATCTACACCGACATAGATACGAAGCTGGTCCGCCCGATAGACGAATGGGTTCCCGACGAGTATAAGAATCAAACACGACTCATTGTCGCGCTAGAAGTCGACCAGTCGCCGCCAGCGCAGGGAACTACGTATGAGGTTCAGTTCTGTCAATGGACTCTCGCCGCCGCCCCAGATCACCCGGTACTATGGACCATGATCGACCGGATTCTTGGCCAAGTACAAGATATGACAAGTACCCAAGGGCATACCAATTTTACAGACCAAGAAGTCTTGAACGTGACGGGGCCCGTAGGCTGGACCGAGGTGATCTATGATCATCTATCGAGCATAACCGGAACTCCGATGACTTGGAGGAATCTGACGGGAATTAAGCACCCTATTCTTTTCGATGACATTCTCATTTTACCTCTCGACGCGTTTAGAGAATCACTGGTTATACACCTGTTTTCTGGGTCGTGGAAACAGGGTTGGATATAGGGTTGAGGAGTAATGATCTAGCACTACTCTGAGACGGCATGGTTGGGTTTTTTTTTTAACATGCATACGGTCTTCTACATCTTCTCTACGACCCGGCGTCTCTCCTGCATATAGTTCGTGGTATTTTTTTTGAATCAATAGGAATCAGCTATACCCGTTCGTATCGTAATAAAAGCCCTCGCTCCGCCTCCTAAAATGATTTTTTTTTCTTCTCCTTTTTCATTCCCTTTTTCATTTCAAACTTGCTCCCAGCAAGTCCTAGATTAGGAAATAAATTGCGGACAGAACCCACAACACCACAATACCACCACCTAAATAGCTGCTAAGCGTTTACTAATACGCTTTGTAAGTTGACTGAGCCGATCCGGCCTTGAAGGACATGTCCTCCAACCACGGAATAAGTGAGCAAGAAAATAGCTAGCAGCTTAATTGAGGGTTCTGAAGACGAGTTTTACGCATTCATAGTGCTCCTTCGTTACTGGGGACAGCCAATGCAAGACGTCCGGGGGTGACCAAGCCATTGTTAGACAGCCAAAGATGGAAGCGAGGACCCGAGGACGCGAGGTCGCGGGGACGTCGTATCCTGTCGACTTCCCCTGACCGGGATGGGACAAGGTAGAAGCATTAGAGTCCGTATGCGACATTAATGCTGGGGCCGGTATGTACATTCCACTCGGCCCCCTCCCCAAATGGGTTGATACTTTTCGGCGCCAAAGCCAATGGCAATAAAAAAATATGTGTGCCTCTACATATTCCCAGGTCTATTTTCCCCACTATATGTAACGGTGGTCGAAATATATATATATATATATATGGGATCCAACGATCATCTGGAACTGGAGCCGAGATTCGTCAAAGGGGGAGGAGCCAACGTGAGTGTGTGTATGTGTGTCGCGCCTGGTACGTGTGAAGTAAATTCATTCGCCTGGCCGAGATCTCCTTCTACTCTTGCACCTCAAGCTTCTCCCGGCTCCTTGACCATACCTGCACCACAAGGTTGTAGTACGAGGCGGGGTAGGCTCTGTTCTCGAACTAGACCCAAGAGTAAGGGGTCTGAACCCGGCTGACTGTATGACGCGTCTTGAGTTCTTTGACGAGGGTTGGAGGATAGAGATTGGCATTACCGTGCACGTTTTGGCAAGTCTTGAGGTCCCAAAAGCTCTAATTCAGCCAGCCACGGGAATGCTTGAAGGCTAACCATAGAGCCCGAACAACAATAAAAAATACCAGACGCGATACCTTTGATATGGAGCCCAGAAAGTTGGTTTGATCGTGCAGGACACTAAGATCCACCGACTGTACTTCCTGCACGCTGCATACGCCATAGGCTAAGTAAGATAAAGACCCTATGCCAACTTCAGTCAGTATAATGACCCAGTCGAACACGAGAAGAGCTTCAAATGACAAGTCCCCAGTCCAGGCGTTTCCTGTTGCATACCGCCAGCACATAGCCCAAGGGAACTGGAGACGCTGCAAGATTCTAACAAAAATGTGAGGCTTCAGAGTCCTTATGACAATCCCAATAACGGCTGCTATGATCCAACCGTATTTCCTTAGGAAGTACGAGGTCTGCGGCCAGAAACAGCACACGATGGGCAGCAGCTGGACTGCAAGCGTTGACAGAGAGACCACATCCAATACTCCGCAAAAGAATGATAGGATCAACGGGGCAGATTTCGCAAAATGGTCGAACCATTCAGGCGCATTTGAACACAAATCCATGCCTAGATAAGCAACCGCGGAGCATACTAGGACGGTCGCCCCAACGACTATGTTCACATATTTAATCGCGGGTATTGACTCTCCAACCATAAATGCAGCTCGTTTGAAGTCAGTTGCAATAGGCTTGCTAGTGAGTCGTTGGAACCAAGCTTTCATATCATACCGTATTCTTAAGAAGAACTGATGGAATGTGCCGGTAGATAATATGATGTCAACAAGGAAGACACGCTGGCTCACGGTATTTTCTGGGATAACCCGGGTATGGAGAATTCCAGAACCCAGCCGCAGGTATTCGCGAGCTGGCCTCGGCCTGGAGCCTGGCTGCTTTGAGGCCATCGACTTGAATGTATCAGTCGTTTCGAAGGAGCAGCTCAGACGCATTCGATCATGGTTTTCTGAGAAGAGATCACCGGATTCGTCGGGAACCTGTTGGATACCAAGTACCACAGGGGTGCTGGAACTCTTTGCTTCAAAGGAAATGGCTACAGTTCCGTTGGTGCTGCGTAAAAATGAGGCAGGATCACCCGTGGCTGTCCTCGACTGGGAATGTGGTGTTAGAATGCCGTCAACGTAGGTTTTTTTAATCCGTAAACCGGAAGGAATACTGCGTATGAAGATATCGCATTTTTTGACCCGACTGTTATAGTGAACAGAGGACACCGCCCTTTTGGTTCTGAGAACCACCGTCTTCCGTTCCCATTGATGCCACTTTTGGCGACCGACAAGTCTGGTTGGTGTGCAAGCTCTGAGATATGTGCCATCATCTTGTTTCAGAAGCGGTATGGCAACGAGACTCGTTGGGTCGTCGCTCAAATAGCAAGGGAGAAGCAAATATGGTCTAATATTTTGGGAAATAGGAAGCGTTATTTCGAGACCTTGACTTGTGGCCGACCAGTTGATGCTAACATCCCCAACGCCAATATCCTCAGCGCTGAGAAAATACCTTGGGGATAGGGCGAGGGGACTGATTCCTGACTGGAACCATTCGATTTCCTTTTTGTGTATCGCCACCGCAGAGCTCCACGGGTGCTCCGCCCAAGTGATCATATTATATGCGGACCGCCATCGCGCGTACTTAGGGGACTTCTCCGGAGGCAAGGAGACCCCCTTCCGAATAGCGTTCCAGGCAAGCAGTGACGGGTCGAAACAATGACTGATAACTTCTGCTTGGAGCCTCATGAACGCGTTCACTCCTTCTCCGTAAATGAGAGGCATGTTGACGCCCAAAATCCCGAGCAGGCAGTAGGCCACATCCTCCTCTCTCGTCGTCACCCGGTCTGCCGCCCAGCTCATCCTTTCCGCAATGCTGGCTTCCTGGAGCAGTCTCTGCCGGGAGGATACTGTGTTCTCCAGGAGGAAAGTTTCATTTATTCTGGTGATGCTGCTAATGCGAGATGAGAGGTTGCGTCGGCTTCCGAGGGGCGCCCAGTTCGCGTCGAAGAAATCGAGCTTCCGCGGCGCAAGTAGCTCTTGGAGCGTCCAACCCCTCGTGAACCATCTCGAGGACTCAAACGAGACGCCAGGCGTGCCTTGCTGGCGTACGACATCCACCAGGAATGCGAAGCAGACCTCGGATTCTTCATACCACCGAAACATGGAATTAATCGCCTCTGAAAGCTCGGAACTGCTAGTCTTGTCGATGCAGCAGGTGTCGACCCAGGCATATCGGATCCCCCGATTCGAAGCTTCGCGACACGTTGCCCTGATTTTATCAAAGCAGTCGCCCTTCCAGTTGGTACGATCGAGAAATTCGCCATACGTTAACTCTTTGGCGCCCCATGTGTGCGAGAGTATCGCATATTTGGGCACTTCGCCCATGAACTCTTTGAGTCCCAGTGTTTCGGTATCGATTAGTCGCATCCTGATTCCGGGAGAACATACATATGGTAGAACAAGGGCGATGAAATGGAATAAATATCAGGTTAAGGCAGCTGGTAATCCGTACACTTTATACTGTTCGGCCTCGGCCATAATTTGGTCGTTGGCTCAGCCGCAGCAGGCTAACTAAATTCTACACTGAGTCCAGGCATCAATATGTAGCGGAATGCCGTACCCTAACCCTTTTTCCATGACCTAAACGCCAGGCCATCACTATGTTCCCAAGAAACAAGCAGGCTTGCTCCAGCTTGGTGTCTAGAGCTGTTTTATTTTGAACTTGGCATATCTCCTCCGCTAGATTGTTAATTGAGAGCTAAATAAGCACCCATTAGTATAGTTGGCCCTATTTTAGTCGGCGCTTTTGATGACAGTACTTGGATACAGCAGCTGGACCAATAAAACTACTCCAATTCCTGTGTCAAGGATACTGCCTAGTACTTATTACTAGTATATTCTGGGTCTCCTTAAGCAAGAGTTGTTCGCATGAGTATATTATCCACTGCTTAACCTGTTGTAACTTGGAGGCTGTCGCTTACAGTATTTCGAATGGTTGAGAGTACCCTACCTGATCAGTTATTTCCGGGAAACTACATTTACTGATTGTGTAGAACCGGAGAAGAGAGTCAGGCCACGATCCCGTATGACTAATTACTAGTCCATCAGTCTCTGCGAAGGACACGCCCGCAGCAAATCTGCATAGTCAGCCGCCACGTCTTGAACCAAAGCGTCTGCCCTCGGCAAGGGCCGGTACGAGTTTTCATGCCGGCACAGGACGAGCTGGTCGGCCGCGAAGCGCCGGTCGAAGCTGAAATCGCCCCAGGCAAGTATCTGCAGCGCCGGCAGGCCCTCCGCGCCGAAGGCCCAGTCCGCGAGCTGGACGAAACCCTGGAGGTCCGACCTGTGGAGAAGTTCGGCCCCGTCGTCGCGGGAACCACTGGGCTCCGCCGCCTTGGCCCCCCATTTCCCTGACACTCGGATGTGCAGGGCTTCGCAGCTTGTGGGCTTGGAGGAGCCCGTCTTCCAGTTCTCCAGCCAGTAAAACGGTTAGCATCCCGGCCTCGCCGTTTCCAGCCCCGGGATCACGCAGGGAGTTGCTTACCAGAACGGACGGTAGGATACCCAGCCCGATGCCGACGAGGTTTTGGGCCCGGAGCAGGCGAGCTATGTCGTCGGTCCACGGGATGTTCCGATCAAGGTCATCATCGCTCGAAGGAGCCTCGAATCTCGTGTTCAAATACGCCTCGGACCTTGTGTGTGCAACAAAGTGCTGGAGCGTGGAGGAGTGTCTCATGGCGCCGCCGCAGAGCACAGCCCAATCAATCGGGCTTGGCAGCATCAAGTGCAGTTCCTCCAGCCCCTGGAAGCATTTCAAGAAGCGTGCCACGATGGCTTCGCAGCTGCCAGGCGGGCTCCCCGGGTCCGAGGCGATGGTGAATTTGAAAGATTTCAAGGTCATCGAGTTCGAGGCGAACTCGACCAGAGCGCCCAGGAGGCGGAGGGAATACGGGCAGTGCCAGAGCTCCAGCTCACGGAGCCCCGCAAAGTTCAAGGCACAGGCCATCTCCATGGGGACGGATCGGAACGATACGGCAGACAACGATAGATGATCGAGGGATGGCAGACGCTCTATGGCTTGCCCGACTTGGACGCCGAGGACGTTGCTGGCGAAGAAGTTTTGGTGCGTCGTCGTGGGCATCGGAGACTGCCACGCCAGCGTCTTCCTCCACGTGGCTGTGGCCCGTTCCCAGCTTATCAGATCGAGGGTCAACGACGTCAGTGTGTCTCGGTGGGCGGCGATGCATTTTTTGACCGCCTCGAAGTCGCCAAATGTGCTGATCCCTCTCCAGCTCAGCGTGTGCAGTTCCTTGAACGGTACGAGATCAACAAAGAACTGGGTCTCTATGTTGGATCCACAGGTGCCGTCTGTGGTCAGAGAGATTGTCTTGAGCTTGGTCTGTGTCTTGAGTGCCGAAGCGTCGCCCCCGACCAGGTCATCAGGCATGCAAGACCCTAGGCCCCAGCTAGCCCACCCCCTTGTAAGCTGATGCCCAACTACTGGAGGGGCGTGGATCATACCTAAAACTCTGTAGCTTGTCGCTGGGGATGCCGAGGGCGAGAGTGTCAAATGCTGATTTCAGATTTGATAAAACGTCAAGGTCATCTTCCTATAGGTCGATCAGCCCCTGCTTGCTCTCGCAGGTATCTGGAGCGAGCCCCTGAGAAAGCGAGAAGTTGGCGATGCATCTGTTCAAGGATGATGCCATGCCCAATGGTCGACAGACCAAAACCCTGACCTCAGTGGTAGTGAGACCAGGGAGCTAGCCGTAAACTTACCTCGTCACTATCCGGTAGCAACTCGTCGATTCGGCGCATCACAGCTACATCGGCGACGCGTGGGTCATCGTGGTGAGGACAGCGATTACGTAGCCTCGTGTGGAACGGAGCTTGGATCGATATATGCCTTGTATGTTGCATATGCGACGCGGGGACGTTCTCCAGGACCGAGACGAGGCCCGGTAGGTCTAGTTCTCTAGTTCGCAGAACAAACGACTCGTAGAGATAAGATATTGCGATTTCCTTTAGATCCTTGGAAACCTCGCAGAGATTCTTCCAGCTTCGCCGGTCCAGCTTTGCGCGGCTTTAGCTCTTGGGTGCAGCCATTCTGCTCGAAAGAGCCAGGGACTTACCTTGGCCATGATGATGTGGAGAATTTCGTTAGGGAGAAGCTCCATCGTGTCTAATAATTAGGGGCTGTCCGAAGGAGTATCTATGTGATCGAACTGATATACCTAAAACTGGCAGCAGGGATTGATTCATCAAAGTTTGTCCGGCTGCGATGCGATGTTGGGCGGGAAAGCCGCTGACGACAGCGGGGTAGCCGCCCCCACGTCGTGATGCGTACAATTAGGCTCTGAGGCTGACGGGTGCCTATGCTGCCAGGCACGCCAGCAGGCACGGCTGAATGCACGAACGGGGGGGATTGTATACGGCTTAGCTTCGTCGAGCTGTCTCAAACAGAGGGTGGCCGAGTCCGAATTTCGAGATGGCTGCTGGTTACGCAGGTGTTTGGGTTGGGAAAACTGTGAGAGGCTATCAACTAAACAAGCAGCGGGACATCACTGAAGGCAGTCCTTGCATGCATCCTGGTATAGGCGAGGCAAAATGCCTATAGGTAGACTATCTGTTCGGCTGGGGTACTAAGCCCTGATAAGACAAGGAAGGGCACGCTGTTTATGGGCGGATCGAAGGCAAAAACGGCCACGGGGGTTGAAAATAAATACATACATTTGCCTCGTAAACATGCACATCGCAGGTGCTGGGGTAAACATCTAATAACATGTTGATTTGGGAAGGGGGGGTATCAAATCACGATTCATGAAGCAGCATCCTCCTGGTCTTTACTCCACTCCCAGGATGATGATATAGAACAAGTAGTGGCGCTTCTCCGGTGCGACTCAGGGTCCTGACAGTCCCGTTTCTGGGGGAAGAGGGAAAAAACCCCCCAAAGGGAACAGGTTTCCTCATCTTATCATATGCTTCCTGCTGGCTCAGCCAAGACCCGGGTTTGGCGCCATCCTTCCCAGCGGCGTCCGATCTCGCGGCTTCTCGACCAGATCCGCGTAGCCTTCCAGACCAGCCGCCATGATGCGTACAATTTCAAAGATGTGGGCTCCCTTGAAGGTCTCAGCCCACAGCCGTATGACGGCCGCTGCCAGTTGTCGGAGCTTGGTGCTGTCGGTGGCCGAAAAATCGACTGACCTTGACGGATGGTGGCCTGCCGTGGATCCAGAAAGGGACGGGTCGATGGGCACGGCGAATTCGGTCTCGTCGAGCATTCGGCGCACCGTGTCCAGCAGATTCTTTTCCTCCACCGTCGGGGGCGGCTCGCCGGGGTTGATCGACGCCAGGGTTATGAGCCACTTGGAGAGCAGAACGGCACACTCGAGGTTGCAGACTGCAGAGCACTCTGTTAGCGGCACGCATCAAGACGCATAAATTCGAAGACAGCAAATGGTGCATAGCAGGTCGGATTATATCGCCATAGCATAGTGAGTGACAAATAATGCAGCTGAAGGACACGCATCAAGCCGAACGAAAGCAGGAAGGAGAACAAGGGAAGAAAAAAAGAAAAGAGGAGAGAGGTTGGACTCACGAGAGTGCTGCATACTCCATTCCGACGACTTTGTCCTCGCCACATAGTTCACGCCCATCTTGACCAGCATCGACAAAGCATGGATCGCCTGTACCACCGCGCGGAC
>FTLB01775180.1_pt1 | contig 11122 bp, 11 predicted proteins | sample 1658291 | NCBI WGS metagenome assembly FTLB01 (sample SAMEA3914812, study PRJEB12502) | metagenome | biome: forest; material: soil | place: Canada | collected 2011-07-07 | depth 0.1 m
AAAAAGATGCCGATATGAAAGAAGGCTATCGACCGAGTGCACAGCGCTGGCGAGGAAAGAAGAAAAAAGAAGAAGAGAATAGAAAAGGATGAGGATGGGTTAGAGATCGCTGGGACCACTGTCGACTAATATTGGTCCAGTGATGGCCTTGGTAAGAGGCCCCGGTGGAGGTGGGCTATGGATCTCGTATGGTACTTGCCCTGAGGGCAGCACCCACTTGCGGGAGACTGTGTATCAGATGGCGGGCTGGGGCGTGTGTGGAATGTTTCTGGCTTGATGCTAGGCGGACGTCGTTCGTGATCCAGGTTCTAGTGATCTGGTCTATGATGACAGCAGGCATCCGAGCGGCATTGGAGGTTTTCAGACAAGGGCCGGAGCAAGGTGTATGAGGCAGGAGGGTCCCCAAGGGGTAGCAGAGCAGGGCGCTGTAGTCGGATCGTGTATGGGGTTTGCGGAGCGACCTCGTTTGGTGAGATTAGAAGGCCGTCCGCTAAGGAGATGGTGAGGCTCGTCGGGTGGGAAACCACGTCGCAAGCCAGGCTGTGTGCATGGAATGGGGTCTGAAGATCAGACAAGACGAAGGCTGTCAAGGGGAAGGGGACGTGTTTAACTATGCTTGATCTTCAGACGTCTGGGACGCATGCGAGTTTAAGAAGTGACAGGGCACCCCCATTACTATGTAAGAGGTCTTGGGTCTTGGTTCGGGAGCCGGCTCTAGATGGATGTAGGTAAAGCCCGCCCGCGGAAGGGGTCTCCACTTCTGAGGACCTCCTCTCCAGAAGCCTAGAAAGCGACCCTGGTACCCTGGCAATTCCTGGGACAGGGGTGTGTGTGGGTGACTGGGTGTAAGTGTGTGGGCTCTTGCGTTTTGCAGCAAGCAGCAGCGCCGCGTGATGAGGAACGATAGGGCTCCTCGATTGGGCCAAGAAGAGGGAAGGAAGACGGGGGCGAGAAATGAAAAAGAATAAAATAAAATAAAATAAAATAAAAGAGAGAGGAAAAAAGGGACTTTTTTCTCTGAACTGGCTTGGTAGTTGCCAAGTAAAGTACTGCGTAGTCGGGTTGCGACCATGCTCTGTAATCTAACTATACAGAGAGAGGCAATATTTGCTGGCCAGTCGCTCAACCAGGGAACGCGAAATGCACCCAAGAGTTGCGAACTGGCGAAGATAACTCGTCACTCAATGCTGGGCGGTAATGTAGACTCTTTTAGCTTGCATGGCTAGACAGCGGAGAAGCTGGTCCTCTTCGGGCAAGCGATGCCCTGTTGCTCTGCCTGCCCAATGGCAGAACCTGCCAACCAATAATGACTTGGTGGCCAGGAGCGGTTACGGACAGTGAAGTTATTGGGCGACAACCAAGAAAGCGATGGGAAAATCGCAGAGCAACCTCCGCACTTAGAGTTGAGAATAGAACCAGCAACCACGATCCGAGGTGATTGGAGAAGTCCCGGCGGCTACAGAATGCTCAGGGGCCAATGAGGGGCGCAGTCCCCATGTGCGACCCCATGTGTCTCTGCATCGATGGACAGGGGAGACCCCCGTCTGGAGCGCAGGGGTCTCTCCCGGGCAGTCCCACCCTCTCAAGGGCGGCCCTGCCCCTCGATTTTCCTCCGCCTCTGTTGGCAGTGAGATGCATCAGCCATTTGAGCTTCGTTTGTCGAGGGTTCTGGTCCGTAACTGGACACCGCTTCACCAGTGTCGAGCGAGCGACCTAGACTGAGTGATTCCTCATCGGGTTCTTTTTAGTGCCCGTGATGGAGAGGACAGAGATATTGGGCGTCTACCGATTCGTTCCAGTCGCAAAGTACAAACGTCCATGAGGGTTTCTTTGTTTTATTGAAATCCCAATCCATCCTCCCGCGCGGTGGCCAGACAGCCAAACACCACCACCACAACTAAGCTTACTGCATACCTCCCTCCGTTCATACCTTAGCTTTCTTGATAGGAACGGAGTGATTATCGTACTCGCGTAGCTATGATAATTCTGAGCCGTCGTACCGCTGAAGCTTGGGATCCAGCCCCCGCGGTACAGCGTCTCGACATGTATGGCACCTTGTAAATACTTAAGCGTGGCTAGGTACTTTACTGCACTTAGGTGCCGATTTCGCTGCCCACCCGTCCCGTTCACCTACTTTTCTCCCTTACCCTCCATTCGCTACCAAGTACCCTAGCTGCCTAGGTACCTCACGTTGTCCTCGAACGATCATCGTCTGGGTCTCTCCTCAAGTAAACATACGGAGTAAACACGAGAGAGAGGCACGGTGAGAAAAACACATGCGAAACGCTAGAGAAAAATTCTTGTTTTGGTAATACGGTCAGAGGTCCGCTTCTTGCCAAGGCTTGCGCTTTCTTTTGCCCAGCCTCGAAACTCTGAGACGACGATCAGGCCTGGCTCAGACAAGGCCAAGTTTGGGACCCAGGGCTATGAGGCAAAGGCGGTTTGAGAGGCGGGAGGGATCAAGCAAGGGTTGCTTTGGAAAGTGGAGACGGGTCCAAAGTACAGTTAGAGAGCGGCGTGAGAGGGTGGAGGCTGGCTTGGCTAGGTGGGTTGGGGTAGGCGCCTGGCCAAAGCGTCTTGCAAACTCGATTGCAGTGGAACACCTACAGTAAGAAACCCTCGATAAACTCAAGAGGCACGGTGGCCGACCCTGATGATCTACTCCCTAATGCGCCGCTCTCCCTCGGGAGCTACTGTAGCTCATTCAAAGGCGCAGCCGGCCCGGAACCAAGCAAGAAAGGTGAGAACCAACTTCGCTCGGTGTGCTTGTTCAGAGCGAACATGGCCCAATTGCACAGGCGGCCGAATCCATCGGCGATGCAAGAACGCATTGCCCGGAAACCAACGAGACCAAGCTGAGCTACGAACGGCGGCTTCCTTGTTGTAAAGACCGAATTGGCCGGGCCACCACCAGGGGAGCCCGTTTGTCGCTACCAGCGCCGTTTGTGAAATGAAAGAGACTCGGTAGGGATCACGGGATATATCACCAGACCGATACTCCGTACATTAGGAGTAATCGAACTCCACCGTCTATCCAAACGGAGGTTGCGTTAAGCTCTTCTAGTAAGAACCATGATGATAACCATGAGCGAGACGCAGAGAAGAAAATCCATCGAACAATGAAAATCCTGGGCCATGGCATGAAGCTTCCCAATCATTCATTCGCCACTGGGTCCCGTGTGTATCCGCCAACCTGGTGATGAGATCTGGGGATTTAAGTGACATGGAATCCCACCGATCTCCTCCTGTGCGTGACAGGCAGAGGGTCCGGATAAAAGAGACCGAATGGCAGACCAGCAAAATACAGAGTATTGGCGGGTAATGTCCGCCGCGCCCGAGGTATACAGCTTGTGCTCATGTATGTATGAGCCCACTCATTCAATATAAAGGGTGGATTTCCATGCATACGCGCCGATTGCCAAATGTGCCGCAGCGCATCGAATACTTTCAATATTCCAGAGCAGCAAATATGCAGAGAGCTGCCGTCTTTCTTCTCTCTCCTAGCGGTTATGCACCTCCACGGGAATTTGTGATGCAATTTCAGATAGATGCACAATTTCATTGACCGGTAAGCAAGACTAACGTTGTGCGCCTCGCCGTTGAGAGAGATCTTTGGGGCACATGGCAAACTGGCTGACGGGGGAACCTTGGCACCATCCACAAACTATTGTAACTACTGCACCGTACCTGCGGAAGGGGAATAAATCGTGTACAGAATCGCGACCACTAGAATTCCAATCATGAACGTGTGCTTCCCAGCCCTCGATCGAACGCGAGTGACAGCGGCAACCTCGACTACATCGGTCAGCGCTTGGAGAGCAACTCTCATTGGCCGGATCCATCTCAAAATGCAAGCTTTTGGTGTGTGCTGGTGGGCTGCAAGCGAGCCGACCGCCGCTAGTTCACCCCCGCCCGTCCACCGCCGTCCCGGCACGCGTGCTTCCCTCGCCTGCGGGGACCAACCACCTCACCATGGCCCAGTTCCTCGTATCGGGGAACGGCTGAGAGCAAATCAGCAGATCCAACGCCGAGGGGATAGGAACTGCAAGTCACCAATATCACCTGGGTTCGAGCCCCAGCAGTGATGCAGACGCAGATGCCGTCACGCCCAGCTAGCCGTATAAGACCAGAGCATCCGCTGGGCCCCCCAAGCTCCCAGAGATAGGAGTGTTCACTGCTCTTCTGCGGAGCTCTCCCCAGCTCGCTCACCGTCGCGCAACCCTTCCTCGATCGGTGATAGCCTCGTATGCTTCTACCCTGTCTTCGCAGGCATGTGTTTATCTGCAATGGCCCGGCATGTCAAGTCACAGACTTCCGATACCGATTGCTTACCTTACCCTTGACTCTTTTGTGACTGCTCACTGTGACCATCATACTTTCATCACAGGCCCATTCCTGTCCAAAAGAGCAAATTGTCCGATTTGATCCGGTTCGGTCATCTCGCCGGGCTGTCTCTTCGCAGGTAGGGAGGGGCATCATATAATTTTATGCCTTGGCCCTCATGGGAAGACCACCGCCCCGGTTGCCGACCCGGGATCCATTGTGCGTTGTCGTGCAGCAGTCCTGTCCACCGTCGTTGCATCCCCGATGTAGCCTCCGGCTCTTTATTTTTAGGAAAGTCCATTCGCCTTGCTCTGCTCACTCGTCACCCTCTCCCCCATGGGCCACCAGTGCATGGACAGCAACCACGGGTATACGACCCCGAATTTGCAGGTCCTCCTCGGCTCGGCCGTGGTCAGCATCCCGCTCATCACATCCGAGTCGCATCACTGTCACCCTAAATCACATATCATATCTTAGAATTACTTCGATAGCCAACTAGAGTGCCTGGAGTTGCTCTTCATCTAGCCATACTTTCTCCTTTTCCCTCCGTAGCGAAAAGTAACAAGCCTTTCCAGTGATTGCGTAGAGAACCAGAGCCGCCAGTCGGCAGTCATGGCCCTGGATAAGCCAGTGACAGGCGACAGATTTGTGATAGTGCTTGCATGTTGATGCCCACCAATCGCCTCCGTGACGCAGTTGGCTTCATGAGCATTGAGCATCACTGTTGAGGTTGCTTCACGACGGGAGAACGGCACATGGCGATTAGTAGAACGTAGGCTGGGCCATGCATCAGGCAACGTGGTTATTTGTTCCCTTCTTTCTTCTTCCTTTTCTTAATTATCAATAGATTACTCTGACGCCCGATTATATCGTGGAGTTTCACCCTGCATCCGGCTTGCTTGAAAGCGGCAGCGGTTGCCTTACTTGTCCATGCGATTGTCCACTGTTCGATGGTCCTACCGGATTACCACTAACGCAAGGAAGGTACGTGGCTACATAACCTAAGATATCAGTTCTCGGGAAATTCATATGCAAAGAACGCAAAGACGCGAGCCGCATCTTCGTCGCCAATCAGGGTAGCGATCCTGTCTCGTCCCTCTTCCGCCGCGACGCAATCCACCAGGCCTCTCAGGTCGGGGCTGATGTCGCTGAGGAAATTGGTCGATCGCTCCGGCAGCTTCCTCTCTGTGTCGCAGTACGGAAGCAGGTCGCGGACCACGGACGCGTATCGGGTCTGCGGAGCCTGCGATTCGGCCATGGCAAGCGTGAAGGCTCGCAGAGTCGGGAAGAGGTCGGGGACGGTTTTCAGCGGGAGGATAGGCATGTCGTAGCTGTCCATGGCCCTGCGACAAGCTGTCAGAAAGTAGTACTAGTGGGTGATGCGGGCGGCATGGACGGGCATATCGCCTACCTGATTTGTAGCTCCATAAAGGCTTGCATGGGATCCCCCGGCCCGTCGTCGGAGAGGAGGAAAATGATGGCCGCATTCTTACCGCCGTCCAGGAACAAAAGCCTCTGCAGTCGTTCTTCAGTGGCTGGGAGTGCGAGGTCTGCCGGGGACATGAGGATGAATCTGTAGGCGCCGGACTCTCCTTGAGGAGTAATCAGAGGCACGCAGAGATCGTGCGTGTCCAACCTGCTTTCTGTTGAGGATTAGTTTCCTCCCCCTCATTCGTAGAGGCTCCGGGCAGTTACAAGTAGTTAACAGAAACATGCCGTACCTTTGAACTGGACTTCTTCTACCCGTGTAAGGAGAGACGACACCGAAGCCCAATGGGAGCGTTTGCGGAGACTGGAACAAAACATGGTCACACTGGAGACACGGAGCGGAACGTGGTGATAATCCAAGGCAGTTAATGCCAGATCTCTCTTTTTGGAGTGGTGTGTCGCCAAGTATGACTGATTGTATCTTTTAAAACCATGCTCAGTCGATGGAGTTGAATCTCTACCCCGTTTAAATCCTGCGACTCCCGAGCACACCGGCTCCTTCCTTCCTTCCTTTTCAAGCGGCCCAACCCTTTTGAACGCCATCCTCTTGAGTTAGAGGCACAAATACGGGACTCTTGAGATGGGGTTTGTCTCTGTGAATAGACCAATACTTTATGTACAGGGAGAGGGGAGCTGAAGCGACAACAGCAATACCAATCAGCTTCTGGCCAGCCGCTAGAGTCCCAGCAAGTTTCCAAGATTGAGGCCAGCCAGGACTCCGATCGACTTCCTCATACTAACCCTTCCAGGCGGGGTCGGCAGTACGGTTGAGAACATCATGGGATGGCGATATCTCATGATGACGAGACCGAGGTTGGAGCGGCCAAGATGGGTTGCTTCGTCTTCGGGTCTCTGAATGCGTACAAGGCTTGTTCGATAGCCTGGACCCGCGCAACTCGTTTTCTCTCATTCTCTTCCAGCTCTTCTTCTCGCCTCTTCAGCTCTTCGATTTTATCATCGAGCTCCTTGATCCGTTCCATGTTGCGATCAGGCTTCTGTGACGAGCGATAGTACTCGTATATGATGAGGCCCATCGCAACGAAGAGAATGAACGCATCGCCGACGACATCGGCGAAGAGATCCACGGCCTTGGCTTCCGGGAGAGGCCGGAACTTTCTTCGCCATACGCTGACGGTCTTCGGTTTGGCAGGCTCCTTGGCCCCGCCAGCATGTTGTTTCTCCTCTTTCTCGACCTGCTCCTTTGTTTTGACTGTCGGCGCTTCTGCTTTTTCTTTCGCTCTTATTTCTGCATCGACATTTCTCATTAAAGCTACCGAAGTCCGCATATTAATCTGGTGTATCAGCTGGCCGTATTTGGCCGCAAACTGGCGGAAGCTCGGGTGCTCGTGGGCCTGGATTTTGATCCGGTTCTAAGGGGAGAGAGTGTGAGCAGCTGGAGAGACCCTCAATTGATGTCTAGATTGCACATACCGCGCCATATTTAGATATATGCCTCACAAAGAGCGAAGCAAGTTTGAACAGAGGGAGGGGCACCATAGTTGTTGATACAGGCGGGTGAGGAGCTACCCGCGGAGCGTGGGCTGAAAGTTGTCTCGGTTGGGTTTTCAGACGGAACAAAAAAAGATTTGCGATAAAAATAAAATATGCGATCTCTTTGGGCCCGTTAGAAGATCATCTAGGAAGATAAATAAAAACAAAAAGAAGAACTGCGCTCAATTCGATAGTGTTGCCAGTAACTGCCGCCCCGGTCGCTTGTGCAAATTCGACCCCGAGGCGTGGACGTCGTTACAATCGGAGCCAGGCTGGAGCTCGGTGAGCCTCGGAAGCTGATAAGCACCGATAAAACGAAAAGCCGTGGCCATCATTCCTCTGAGCGGTCAGCGCTGTAACAGGAAGTTATTGACCCACTTTAGCTCTGGATGGTGGGTCGAGTTGAACGTGGTTGCTCCTGACGACGGTGGGCGCGGTGAGCTTGGGGAGCTTCTAGCTATTGTTATTCCGAAAACTAGATCCTTGTTCCTCTACTCACCAACACCAAAAAAAATCCAAGGTAGGAGGTGCTTGTTATACAAAGCCACCAGCAACAACATCTTTACTAAAGGATTTGGCTTTGGGACAAAATTGCCCTTTATTTTGCATGCTGCGCGCTATAACCTCATCGTGAGTTTTTCCTCCTCCCTCCTAGCTACGCTCAACTGCAGCTGCCACACGAGCATCCCTTCCTTGACTTGGTCTCAATTCGCAGTCTCCATAGCGCTATCCAGCACCCGAAGCTAATAGTTGGTAGAAAATACCCTACAGATCGTCCAAAAGCTCAATATTGAGCTGGCCGACTGTTTGCTCGCAAACTCGTTTCTCTACGTCGGCGCCGACCGATTTACCAGCTATCAACAACCTCTCTTCTTGGCTCAACAGAAACACATGAGAGCACGAGAGAATGGGAGCCAAGGGCATTGATATGGAGGCCCTCTCGCCGCGGGATGCAAACGCGCAGAGAGCCCCTCGCAACGAGCTCAAGACCAAGGCTGTCGCGCAGCTGAAGTCATCTAAGGACAAGGAACACCCTCCACCACCCCCCAACAATGTCACCGAGCCGCCGAGTGCAGACCGCAAAGAAGGTGCTGTTTACCAGGTCGGGAAGCTGCTGGGAAAGGGAGGCTTTGCCATCTGCTACGATGGCAAGCTCGCCGGGGCCAACAAGCGATATGCTTTGAAGATTGTCAAGAGCCAGATGCCCGCCAAGATGGAGCAGAAGGTCCGTACAGATTCCAGTGCCTAATCAACTTGCCTGCTGACTGACGATATCCCTAGTTTCAAACGGAGCTGCAAATCCACTCCAAGATGAGACAGCAAAACATTGTCCAGTTCCACCGCGCCTTCACCTTCGAGAGCTGCACCTATCTCGTCTTGGAATTGTGCCCAAATGGCAGCCTCATGGACATGGTCAAACGACGCAAGGGATTGACTGAACCTGAAGTTCGCTACTATACTGTCCAGATCGCTGGTGCGATCAAGTATATGCATGCCAAAGGGATCATCCACCGGGATCTGAAAATGGGTAACATTTTCTTGGATAAGCATATGAACGCGAAAATCGGCGATTTCGGCCTCGCGGCCTTGCTCCTCACCGGCAAGGACATGCAGGTCATGCGACGGACTACCCTCTGTGGTACTCCGAACTATATTGCCCCCGAGATTCTGGAGAAGGGCAAGAAGGGTCACGACCACATGGTGGACATCTGGAGTCTTGGAATTATCGTGTAAGTGCTAGTCGGATTTCTACGTATCGCATGATCATCACTGACATTACCAGCTTCGCCATGCTCACGTCCAAGCCCCCTTTCCAGTCGCCCACCACGGACGAGATCTATCGCCGTGCGAGAGAGCGGGACTACGAGTGGCCAACCGGAGAAACGTCGCAGAAGTTCATCAGCTCCGAGGCCAAGGACCTTGTCGCTACGATGCTACAGGAGGCAGACAAGCGTCCCGAGCCTGATACCATACTCGAACATGAGTTCTTCACCTCTGGCTACATGCCCGTTCCCGCCGATATCACTTCTCGACTTCGCGACGTGCCGCCTGAGAACCCTGCCTTCTACCACCAGACATCTAGCCCTCTCGCACGAGGACGTAATCTCACGACTCTCCAAGCCATGTGCACCGAGTGTGGTGTAGGCCCTTGGCTGGCCAGCAAGATGGTCTTCAAGAACATCTGGAGGGAGATGGCGGACGAAGAGCAACATGGTCTTACGCCAGCCATTCCGCTGGCGGAAGGTATTGTTTACCGGCCATTCGACGAGATCCGCAACGAGCAGAGGCTGCAGGACCGGCTGGCCAAGCAAGCCCAGGCCCAGCAGTCCTCGCACATCGCCGATCGCACTGATGATTTGAGCAACCTTACTCAGAGCGCCTTTCCCCCCAAGCCGCCTTCTGGCCTGCTCCGGGCACCGCCCCAAAGCTTTGCCGCCCAGCAGAGGGCGCAGAATCGACCGCTCGCCGGGACCTTGGCTCGCTCCCAGTCGGTGACCGAGAATGTGTCGCGACCTACCGACACCCTTCGGTCGCGAGCGAGACGCGAGCTTCCGAGCGCTTCGCAGCAGACCCGCGAAGTGCCTGCCTCTACAGCCGGCCAGCGTGTGCTTCGAAACCAACTCCCTGTCTCGAAGACCCAACCCATGGCTAGTCGCGTGGATTCCGATAAACCCGAAGGAGCGGAGATGGTATCTCTGTTCAGCCCCGCGGAGAATATCGAGCAGGTCACCGGTACCAAACCGGACGCTGTTCTGGACCGCCTGAGAAAACTGCAAGCCGAGCTTGAGCGTGCCCTGAACGCTCGCACCATGGCTCTTCTCTCGTCCAAAGACAAGACACCCTCGCCGCCGCATATCGTCGTTAAATGGGTCGACTATACCAACAAATTCGGCCTGGGGTACATCCTTAACGATGGGAGTGTGGGATGCATCTTGAAGGGCAACCCTGCCGCCAACGGCGACCAGGAAGCTTGGCTGCCGCCTGCTTGCTTGCTTGTGCACGGCGCAGAACGTCACTGCATGCGAAAGGACGACAGGGCCTATCAAGATCGCCACCAGGTTGTGCCCATGACCGAAGATGTTTACTTCTACGAGAATAGTGGCGAGGAAGGATTCACTCGCGTGTCTGTCAACCCGAAGGCTTTCAGCATGAGCCCCTTGCCAGACGGTAGCGCCGGCAAACTGAGTGCTGGCAAGGACATCTGGGATCACCGCAAGAGAGAGAGGATCGTCTTGTGGAAGAAGTTCGCGAACTATATGGTCGCTTACGGACGGGAGAGCGAGGGACTGGGAAGTGTGGAGGAGTCTCCTATGCGGGCCTCTACCCTCCGAGACCCGAATGCCCCCCCGAGCGATGTTGTGACATTCTACCAGCGTTTCGGAGATGTTGGCTGCTGGATGTTCTGTGACGGTCACATGCAGGTTTGTCTCTCCCTTTCCACTCTGCTACTTCACCAATGGCATTTTTAAATATATGATGGCTGACATTACGGATCACAGTTCAACTTCCCGGATCATACCAAAATCGTACTTGATTCGACGGCGACGTGGTGCCACTTTTGGCACCTTCCCCTGGATGCCGCCAAGCGGCTCGAAGAGACAGGATCGATGGCCGAGTCTGCTCTGGACGACCGAACCGTCCTCTCCTACCCCCTTCAGACATTGTTGAACTTTTCCACGCCAGCCAAGCAGCCAGCCGTGCGGGCTGGAACCCGAAGCACGAGCAACCCGACCCGCTGGCGGCCCGAGGTTAGCCCTGAGCTCCAGGGAATCCCGGCATCGAACCAGTTCCGCAAGAAGATCGAGTTCATCAAGGACAT
>FTLB01008149.1_pt1 | contig 11107 bp, 11 predicted proteins | sample 1658291 | NCBI WGS metagenome assembly FTLB01 (sample SAMEA3914812, study PRJEB12502) | metagenome | biome: forest; material: soil | place: Canada | collected 2011-07-07 | depth 0.1 m
GGCGATAACAGCGCAGATATTAGTGTAGGGTGTTATTATAACGGGAATACCGGTAATTGGATTTCTGATGACGCATCAGGTAATGGGGTAATGTTTGGCAGTTATGACAACATTTACAGTTTTTTTACCTTCACAGGTGTTAGTAAAGGGTCTAACATTTCATTCACCAATAATCCGTTAACTATTAATAGGAGTGGTATATCCACTTATAATATTGTTTCCACCAGTGCAGTTCCTAAAATAGTTGCAGGTACAGGCGCAGGAACAAGTCCTACTTTATCTATAGTAGGAAACAATCAGGAGCATGTCATTACGGTTACCACCGGAACCTCACCAATAGCAGGAGGGGTTTTGTTTACTGTCACGATGTCTAATGGGTATTCTTATCCTGTTAGTTGCAATCCAGTACTGGACCCAACGGGTACAAATATCTATGGCGTATTGGGAACGCTGGCTAAAGGAACTGTAAACACGACCAGTTATCAATACACAGGTACATTGGCAGCGTTAACCACTTATTTATTCACCATTCACAACGGAGGAAGATAAACAATAAACACTACAGAAATGAACCTGGTGTTTTATTAGTCGGGGATGCGGGATTTGAACCCGCGACCCCACGCACCCCATACGTGTACGCTACCAGGCTGCGCTAATCCCCGACTAAATTTTTGAAGCAGCGAATTTATAAAAATTAATAAAAGCTCTTAACAATTTTTAATGATACGCGGTTGTGAATGGAGGAGATCCTTTATACTACACATATATGGAAAACAACAACAGAGAAGCTTTAATGAACAGCCTTATAAGTTGTGCGTTAAGCTGCGAAAAATGCGCAGAGCTTTGCTTATCCTCAGCTGGCAAAGAAATGAGGAATTGTATTACGTTAACTTACGACTGTGCCGATATATGCATGCAGGCTGTTAGGTACTTGCAAAGAAAGTCCCCTATAACACTGTCATATTTGCAAATTTGTAGCCAAATGTGCAGGTTGTGCGCTAAAGAATGCAAGAAGCATGATATTTGCATTACTTGTGCCGAAGCTTGTTTTTTATGTGCGGAAGAATGCGAAAGCTACGAAGTTATAACTGCTTAAATAATAAATATAAATTTTACAATATTTTCGAATAAAGCTGAATCTTTTAAAAAAGCATTCTGTTAATGCGTAAATCAGGATTAGTGTAATATAGTATGAAAGCCTCAACAAAGAAGATTGAATACAAATGTGTGAAAGTGCCAGAGGTTTCTGGCCTGCAAGGTTTTTCTAAAGATAAAGTTTACAAGGGAAGAACCTTTAATGGGTTATACGAAGTATCGGTGGAGTGGGCTAGCCATAAGCCTACCTTTTTGCTCGAAAAAAGAGATTTTGATAAATATTTTGAGGTAATACCGGAAAGAATAGCAGAACCCCAGGAAGTTTAACAAAAATGTCAGGTAAAAACCTGACATTTTTGTTAATAGGAAGTTTTTATAAAGCCACCTCAACTTTTTCCTTATAAAAATATTTAAATTGTTATTTTTGTCCCATGTCAGAAAAAATTCTCATTCTGGATTTTGGCTCTCAGTATACACAGCTTATTGCCAGAAGAGTCAGAGAACTAAATATTTATTGTGAAATACATCCTTTTAACAAGATTCCGGCTTTAGACGCCTCTTTAAAAGGAGTTATACTTTCAGGAAGTCCCTGTTCAGTAAGGGATAGTCAGGCCCCCGATGTAGATTTAAGTTTTTTCCCCGAAGATATGCCCATATTGGGCGTTTGTTATGGGGCGCAGCTAATGGCCTATAAAGCAGGTAATGAGGTATTGCCTTCCAAAGTAAGGGAATATGGCCGCGCAAGGCTTTCTTATGTTCATTCCACCGATAAGCTTATGAAAGAGCTTACTCCTTTTTCGCAGGTGTGGATGTCTCATGGCGATACTATTGCAGGCTTATCCTCAGAATTTGAACTGCTTGCCAGCACCGATAGCGTAAAAGTAGCGGCTTACAAATTGAAAAGCAGGGAAGTATATGGTATACAATTTCACCCGGAAGTAACGCATTCGCTGGAAGGTAAAACAATATTAAGGAATTTTGTAGTGAACATTTGCGGCTGCTCTCAGGACTGGACGCCAGATGTTTTTATTGATTCCACCATTAATAAGCTTAAAGAAAAGATTCAGAACGATAAGGTAGTGCTTGGGCTTTCGGGCGGGGTAGACTCTTCGGTAGCGGCCATACTTATTGATAAGGCCATAGGCGCTAACCTGATTTGTATTTTTGTAGATAACGGCCTTTTGCGTAAGAATGAGTTTGAAGAGGTGCTGGACTCTTACAAAAACATGGGGCTTAATGTAATAGGAGTAGACGCCAGAGAACAGTTTTATACAGCCCTGGCAGGACTTACTGACCCTGAGGCAAAACGGAAAGCTATTGGAAAAACTTTTATAGAGGTATTTGACCAGGAAGCCAATAAAATTGAAGATGTGAAATGGCTGGGGCAGGGAACCATATACCCGGATATTATTGAGTCCTCTGCTGTAAAAGGACATTCTGTTACTATCAAATCTCACCATAACGTAGGGGGCTTACCCGACTTTATGAAGCTAAAGGTAGTTGAGCCGCTTAATACTTTATTTAAAGACGAAGTGCGTATAGTAGGCAGAACGTTGGGTATTGATGAAACTATATTACAACGCCATCCTTTCCCTGGGCCTGGGCTGGCTATAAGAATACTTGGGGACATTACCCCTGAAAAAATAAGTATAGTACAAGAGGTAGACCATATTTTTATAACAGGATTAAAGAAAGACGGTTTATACAATGAAGTATGGCAGGCGGGAGCAATATTGCTTCCTATAAAAGCCGTAGGAGTGATGGGCGATGAGCGTACGTATGAGAATGTAGTTAGCCTGCGTGCGGTAACCAGCCAGGATGGAATGACGGCGGACTGGGCGCATCTTCCTTATGATTTTCTTGCTGATATTTCTAACCAGATTATTAATAAAGTAAAAGGAGTTAACCGGGTAGTATATGACATCAGCTCTAAACCGCCGGCTACTATTGAATGGGAATAAGAAATTGAAATACATGAAGCAGTTATTTTTTGTTTTTACCCTGGCTTTTTTTATAAGCAGTTCTGCCGTTTCTCAGTCAGACGACTATGTAAAAAAATACCAGTTGGGAAAAGACCTGCTTAAAAGCGGCAGATACTCTGCTGCTATGGAAACATTTAAAATAGTAATTAGTCAGGATGTAAATCCTTATACCAATTACTCAAAATATTTCTATGGGTTGGCAGCTTTTAAAGCCGGGCTGTATGCAGATGCAAGCAAAATGCTAAGGCAACTAACAATATCTTCCCCTTCCTGGAGTAAGACAGACGATGCTTATTACCTGCTTGCCAACATCGCCTTTGATCAGAATAATGCCAGCGCAGCGTTAAAGTTACTGCAGGATAAGAATAGCGTGGCAGAGGATGCAGACAAGATGAAAAACAACTACCTGGTTAAAGAACCAGTAGATTCTCTTAAAGTATTTCAAAAAATTTATCCCAACGATGCCGTAATAGCCAAAGTACTGGTAAAGAAACTTAATTCTCCTGTTGCTACAGAGAAAGACAAAATGCTTCAGGAATACCTGATGCAGGAGTTTAATATTGAGAAGGAAAAACAGACAGAAAAGAAAACACAGGTAAAGCCCTCTTACAACGTAGCAGTGCTTCTCCCTTTTATGCTTGACCAATGGGGAGCAGAGAGGAATAACCAGTTTGTGCTGGATATGTACGATGGGATAAGGATAGGCATTGACTCCCTAAGAAGAAAAGGCGTTACTATTAAATTATATGCCTACGATACTGAAAAAGAAGCCCAAAAGGTTACGGATATTTTAAAACTACCGGAACTAGCTTCTATGGATTTGATTATAGGGCCAATATATCCGGCGCATTATACTTTGGTTAATGAGTTTGGGCTGGCCAATCAAATAACTGTTATTAATCCTCTCTCTACTAATGGTAAACTGCTAGAAAATAATGAGTTTGTATTTCTGTTTCAACCTCTGCTACAAACGCAGTGCGAACGCGCCGCAGAATATGCCGCAGCTACTTTTGAAAAGGTAGGAACAGTACCTAAAGACAAACCCAACCTGAAACCTTCAGATAAGACTAATGTAATCATACTTTACGATACAGAAGTTAAAGATTCCCTGCTTGCCTGGCAGTACAGCGAAAGCATAAAAGCAAAAGGATTTAACGTAACGACGTTTGAAAAAGTAGATAAGACCAAAGGGGCGCGTATACAAGCAATATTTAAAGACTCTGTAATGCTTACTACCGTACACCATATATTTGGCGCAGCCACGGATGTGGCAGTAGCGGCTAATATAGTAAGCTCCCTGGAAATAAGCCAGCAAGACATTCCTGTAATTACTATTTCGGACTGGCTTAATTTTAAGTTACTCTCTTTTGAGCAATTGGAAAGAAGAAGAGTACACTTTATTCAGCCCGATTTTATAGATTATGAAAATGCCATAGTAAAGAATTTTAAAAAGAAATATACAGAGACCAGAAATATATTTCCTACCTCTTATGCCTACGAAGGTTTTGACCTGATTTGCTTTTTTGGCGGAATTATGGGGAAATACGGAACCTATTTTAAGCCACAGTTATCCGCTTTGGGTTTTGTGAGAGGTAAAACCCTTGCAGGTTTTGATTATACAGAATCTAACAGTAACCTTTTTGTGCCGCTTACCAAGTTTGATGACGGAATATTAAAAGTAGTAAACTATCCTTCCGGAAAATAAATAATAATGAAGACTGAAATTAGCAAAGGGCTTTTTGAACGAGCCAAACAAGTTATTCCCGGCGGAGTAAACTCTCCGGTGCGCGCATTTAAAGCAGTAGGAGGGAACCCGCTTTTTATAAAATCTGCTAAGGGCGCTTATTTGTTTGACGAAGACGGCAATAAATACATTGAACTTATCAATTCCTGGGGGCCTATGCTTTTAGGCCATGCCAACGAAAGTATAGAGAATGCAGTGAAGGAAGCCGTGGCAGGTTCACCTTCGTTTGGCGCGCCTACCAGAAGGGAAGTGGAAATGGCGGAATTGATCTGCCAGATGGTTCCATCCATAGAAAAAGTAAGGATGGTAAATTCTGGCACAGAAGCTACTATGGCTGCTATACGTCTTGCCAGGGGATATACCGGCAAAAGCAAGATTATAAAGTTTGAAGGTTGTTACCATGGGCATGGAGATTCCTTTCTTATTGCAGCCGGAAGCGGAGCCATTACTATGGGAATACCAGATAGTTTAGGTGTAACGCAAGGAGTAGCTAATGATACCCTTACGGCGCCTTATAATAATTTGCAGGCAGTGGAAGAACTTGTTGCCGCTAATAAAGGACATGTAGCAGCCATTATTATTGAGCCTGTAGCTGGCAATATGGGCTGTGTGCTTCCTAAAGCAGGTTATCTGGAGGGATTGCGTAAACTGTGCGACAGAGAAAATATAGTATTGATATTTGACGAGGTAATGACTGGCTTTCGCCTTGCAAAAGGAGGCGCACAGGAGTTGTTTGGTATACTACCTGACCTTACCACATTAGGAAAAATAATTGGCGGGGGCTTACCTGTTGGGGCTTATGGCGGGAAGAAAGAAATTATGGATAAGGTATCTCCTGTAGGCCCGGTTTACCAAGCTGGTACGCTTTCGGGCAATCCGGTGGCAATGGCGGCGGGCTTTGCCATACTTACTTATCTTAACGAAAATACTTCTGTTTATACATCGCTTGCTAAAACAACAGAGCGGATAGTAACAGGGCTGAAAAATGACTTTAAGAACTTGGGGGTAGATTGTACTATCAATGGTATAGGCTCTATGTTTACTGTTTTCTTCTCTAAAGAAGAAGTGTACGACCTGGAGACGGCAAAGAAATGCGACCTGAATTTGTTTGGGCGCTATTTTAATGAAATGCTACAGGCTGGCGTTTATCTTGCGCCGTCCCAATTTGAAAGCCTTTTTATTTCTACCGCTATTACTAACGATATTGCCGATGAAATAGTAAAAGCAAGCGCCGAGTCATTAAACAAGATATTAAAATAAAAATTACTATAAAATGAGAATTGCAATTATAGGCGGAGGAAACATGGGGGCAACCTATGCTCGCGCTTTTGTAAGAAGTAACATCCTTAAAAAAGAAGATCTTCTAATAATAGAGAAGCATGAGGAGAAAAGAGAAGAGCTTAAGAAAGAGGAACTTTGTACTCTCTCTGATTCTGTGCCAGATAATCTTTTCACCTATTCCATTATTATCCTTGCTGTAAAACCGCAGGATTTTAAAAAACTTGTGCCTGAGCTTAAGGCTCATATTAGCAAAAGTCATATAATAATATCTATTATGGCAGGCATAAAAATAAACAGTATAGAACAAAGTCTTGGCCACAACAACGTGGTGCGCGCTATGCCTAATACCCCGGCGCAACTTGGCTTTGGTATTACAGCTTTTACTGTTAATACTACTTCTACAGATATGGGACTGGTAAGCATTGCTGATACTTTGTTTGAAACTACTGGTAAGGCTGTGTTTATGAAGGACGAGGAACTGCTGGATGCTGTTACCGCCCTTAGTGGCAGCGGGCCAGCTTATTTTTTCTATTTTGTAAAGAATATGATTGAAGCTGGAAAGGAAATGGGTATGGAGGAACATATAGCTGCTATGCTTGTGAAGCAGACTATGTTGGGAGCTTTCCAGATCATGAATAATTCAAAATATTCTTTAGACCAACTTATACAATCTGTAGCTTCTAAGGGAGGAACCACCGAAGCTGCCCTAAAGCAGTTTGAAGAGCATTCTATTGGCAATAATATTAAAGTAGCTGTAAAGGCTGCTGAACAACGCGCTAAAGAACTTTCGCGAGAATCAGCATAATTTACCGATAATTATAGTTTCTGCTAATTCGATATAACTACTGAGCGCTAAATACTTAATGAACGTTTAAAGAAACCGCGGTGTTGCTTTACTATATAGAATGGTGAAGCGATGAAGGGGAAGATGAAATATATAGTTGCGTGCTTATTTGGATGTATGCTGTTTAATATGGCAGGAGCACAGGATAATATGGATGCAAGAATTCAACAATATGTTCAAGGAGAGGGATATGTGCTTTATAACAGTTACCCTGCTTCTGATGAACCAATGAGGATGGGGCCAGGGCAAACCCAGTTAATGCCAAGGGAAGTTCCTGCGCCTTATGAATATAAATACGATCAGAAATACAATTATACTAATCCAAATCTTAATCCTGAGTACAATAGGGGAGCAATAGAGCAAGAACTGAAGGATGAAGAATATAATCCGCCATATAAACCGGTATCAGAAACACGGTCTACTTATAAAGCTGAGAGTAATGCCAGAGAAACCATCAATACCATTTCTACAAAAGAGTAGATAGTAACGACTATAGTAGCGTAGCAATGATTTTGAAAAGAGAAAGGGAGCGCAAGCTCCTTTTTTTTGTTTTAACATGCTGATAATTAATTATTTGATTCATGGTATAACAATCGTCAAAAAAGTTCTGTTAACATAATAAGTAGATTAAAAAGAAAGGTTGAGGCGATTATGAAAATTAAATATTTAATAGTAGGGATTTTTGCTGTAGGAGCGTTATCAATGAGCCAGGCTCAGGATCAAGCTTCTGCCCGTATATATTCAAATAACACAACAGAGAATACCGAGAGTACAGAAGAACTATCTTCGGTACAGGCTAATCTGGATAAGAACGCGGACATACAAACGTTAAGAATGAAAGATGCGTTGGATTTGGATGAAGAGCAGTTTTATGAAGTAAGAGAAATAAACTATGGATATGCAGACGATGTTTACGATGCCACTATGCAGTGCGATAATAAAGACCTTCAAAACGAGTTGAACTCTATTGATGCAACTCGCGAGAGCAGGCTTAAACAAGCGCTTACACGTAAACAATTTAAAATTTTCAAAAGCCAAAAGGATGCTAACGGCTGGAACTACGAAAATTTTAGAATGGATTGCTTGAATAATGAAGCAGCTGGGGTAGTATTTAATAATAGCGCCGCTACAGAGAGCGATTACGATACTACTTGTAACGATACCATCTATAGCGGTCAGTTATGGGTTAGGCCAGAGTATTCTAATATGCCGCTTCCGAATCCCGGAGAGCTTGTGCCTAATGGATGTACGCTAAGTAGTATAAATGCTACTCCTGTGGATGAAGAGTATAAATACAAAGAAAACTCCAGGAAAATTGAGCTAAAGGGAAACGGCGATAAGTTCAAGGAGAAGAAAAATAAGATAAAGGTTAAAACAAAAGGGGAAAAAGAAAAAATTAAAACCAATAACCCTAAAAACCCCAAGGACTTGAAAATGACTATCAAGGACAAATATAACAACAAAGCTGCTCAGTAATCTTAACAGGTTCTGTAGTAATAAAAGAAGGCTTGAAAGAGCCTTCTTTTATTTTATTATTTCTGCGTCTCCAGGTGTTTTATCAGTTTTTTGCAAAGCTCTTGCATTTCATTAAACATTACTTCATCTCCGGTGGCATTCTTAATTGTTTCTGCCAGGCCAGCTATGGACTCCACGCTAAATTGCTTCATGTCGTCTACGTTCATATCCTTCATCCAAAGGTCTATTCGCATAGTAGTTCTTTGTTCGTTGTCCCAAAGGGAAAGGGCTATGGCTTTTGTTTCCTCCGCTTTACCGCTGGGGCTATCGGTGGCTTCCCATACTATTCGTTCAGGAACGTTATTATTATCTAGTTCTACTGTAAATTTAATTTCTGATTTTTTCATTCTTTTATTATAAGGTCATTTCGGGAATATTCTCCGAGTCTATAATTAGTTTTCCTTCAGTAGAATTTCTTATTTCTTCTACTGTTACTCCTGGCGCGCGTTCAAGTAGTTTAAAACCCCCTTCTGGCAATATATCAAGCACGGCAAGGTCTGTTACTATTTTTTTTACACAATGCAAACCAGTAAGAGGTAGCGAGCATTGCTTAAGCAGTTTAGATTCTCCGCCCTTGCTTTTATGCTGCATGGCTACTATTATGTTTTTTGCGGAAGCCACTAAGTCCATTGCGCCGCCCATTCCTTTTACCATCTTTCCAGGAATTTTCCAATTGGCAATGTCCCCATTTTCAGATACCTCCATAGCCCCTAAAATGGTAAGCTGTATTTTTCCGCTGCGTATCATTCCAAAGCTTTCCGCTGAGCTGAATAGGGCAGAGGCAGGCAGCATAGTAATGGTTTGCTTTCCGGCGTTTATCAGGTCAGGGTCTACCTCATGCTCGTGTGGGAAAGGCCCGATGCCCAACAGTCCGTTTTCTGATTGCAGAACCACATTAATATTAGCTGGAATATAATTGGCTACCAGCGTGGGTATGCCTATACCCAGGTTTACATAATACCCATCTTTTACTTCCTGTGCAATACGTTTTGCAATCCCAAATTTATCCAGAGCCATATCAGTTTGCAGTTATTGTTCTGTTCTCAATTCGTTTCTCATAGTTCTTACCCTCAAATATTCGGGTAACGTATATTCCGGGAGTGTGTATATAGTTAGGGTCAAGCTCTCCGGCAGGAACTAGTTCTTCTACTTCAGCAATAGTAATTTTTCCGGCGGCAGCCATCATGGGGTTAAAGTTTCTGGCAGTGCCTTTATATATAAGGTTGCCAGCGGTGTCCCCCTTCCATGCTTTTACTATAGAAAAATCTGCTCTTAGCCATTGTTCCATCAGGTACATTTTACCTTCAAACTCACGTACTTCTTTGCCCTGCGCCACTTCTGTGCCATAGCCAGCCGGAGTATAGAATGCGGGTATGCCTGCTCCCCCGGCTCTTATTCGTTCTGCCAACGTTCCCTGCGGAATTAGGTCAACCTCCAGCTCACCGGCAAGTAACTGCCGTTCAAATTCCTCATTCTCCCCCACGTACGATGAGATCATCTTTTTTATCTGTTTGCTTTTAAGCAGTAAGCCTAGTCCAAAATCATCAACGCCGGCGTTGTTAGAAATGCAGGTTAAGTGTTTTATGTTTTTCTTAAGCAAGGCGGCTATACTGTTTTCTGGTATTCCGCATAGGCCAAATCCTCCTACCATTAGAATGGCTCCGTCTTTAATATCTGCAATGGCAGTTTCAGCGTCTTTTACTACCTTATTTATCATACCTGTTGCAAGTTGTTTAAAAAGCGTTTCGCTTGATCTTTATCCAGCAAAAGCTGTCTCTTTAAATCGTCCAGCGAAGCAAATTTCTTTTCGCTTCTAATGTATTTAAAGAAGTGTATGGTGATTTCCTGTTCGTAAATATCTTTGGCGAAGTTAAACAGGTTTACTTCAATTGTGCGCTTAGTGCCATCTACCGTAGGCCTTACGCCAATGTTAAGCATTCCCTTATACTTTTCTCCTGCTACTTCTGCTACTACCGCATAAACGCCGTCGGCAGGAATAAGTTTATCCTGTTCTTCAGGCTTAATATTGGCTGTAGGAAAGCCTATGGTGCGACCCAATTGTTTACCTTTTACTACCACACCAGTTAAAGAGTATATTCTACCCAGGTACTCGGCGGCTTTTTCAACATCTCCTTTTTCCAGAGCCTGCCTTATTATAGTAGAACTAACACCTACCTCATCAATATCCTGCCTGCTTATTTCTTCTACTTCAAAACCATAGTTAGAAGAATGCTCTTTAAGCAACTCGAAGTTACCTTCTCTATTTTTGCCAAATCTGTGGTCGTGCCCTATTACCAGTTTTTTAGTACCAATGGTTTTAGCCAGAATTTTTTCTATAAATTCCAACGGTGAAAGTTCTGAGAATTCTTTGGTAAATTCAATTACCAGTAAGTTATGGATTCCGCAGTCTTCTATAAGTTTTATCCGTTCTTTGAGCGAAGAAAGAACTTTAACAGCTTGTTCGGAGGATGTGATTTTTCGTGGATGAGGCCAGAAAGTAATTACTACGCTTTCTCCGCCATTTGCCTTAGCTAATTCTTTTACTCTTAAAAGGATCTTTTTATGTCCTAAGTGAACTCCGTCAAAAGCGCCGATAGTAACTACCGCGTAAGGCAATTGTACGAAGTTTTTTATACTATCATATAC
>FTLB01705378.1_pt1 | contig 11090 bp, 11 predicted proteins | sample 1658291 | NCBI WGS metagenome assembly FTLB01 (sample SAMEA3914812, study PRJEB12502) | metagenome | biome: forest; material: soil | place: Canada | collected 2011-07-07 | depth 0.1 m
GGAGTGGGAGCGGCGGGTGGTCCGGCCCCGGGCATACCAGGACCGCCGAAGCCTCCGAAACCACCACCACCGAAACCTCCGCCTCCGAAGCCGCCGCCGCCGAAGCCGCCACCTCCGAATCCACCCCCGCCAAACCCTGCCGGGCAGCTGACGGTGGCGGTGGACGTAACGGTGCTGGAGTAGGATGTCAGAGTGTATTGGATCGTCGTTGTAGCATCAATGACGTATTCGAAGGCGACCGTCGCGAGGCACTGGTACATAGTCCTGGTGATGGCACCAGTTTGTGTAGCGGTGCTGACGGTGTAGCTAGTTCGGGTGCGCGGAGTCCGCTGCGACGGTACAGTAACCGTCACGGCCGGCGGTTGGGTCACGGATGCAGTCCCGTTCGCAGTAGGCGACGACGCCACCTGGCGGGCTTCGACATCCGGCTCCGGCAGAGGCGACTTGGGTGCCGCTGCGGTGGCACTGGTGGTGGCGGGAGGAGGAACCTGGGTCGTCAACAGGGTCGAGCTGGGTGCTACCGGGGCCGCCGCGTAGATAGTACGCGTGCAATTCAAGTTGGAATTGACAGTCTCGGTGCTAGTCCAGAGCGATCGAGTGATCGTCCTGGAAACAGTAACATCGGCGGGAGGCGCCCCCGTCACGGTCACGGTTGGGACTGCTGGTGCTGACGGCGCAACGCCGCTGGACGACGTGGAGCTGCTTGACTGCTGTGGAAGAGCCAGCGCCTGGGTGGCCAGGGCCGCGAGCACGACCAAGTTGAGGACTGCCATGATTGTGGACGAAGAATCCGACTACAGAGAAGGCGAGCGTTGGAGAGCCGGAACTAGCGCGACTACAAGTACGTGGACCAGGCGGCTCCTGGGAAATATATATCATGACCTCATCCATAGTTGCGGCTGGGATATACATAGTGGCGAGCACTGACGTGGTGCTGAAAATAGCCATGTTACACGTTACATGAAATATGAGACGCCTGGTAGATAGACTCCCAGCCAATATGTCTCCATGGCCTTATCTTGCTATGGTAGACCGATGGGACCCAGCGAGCAGAAACAGGAACTTGGATGGATCCTGCTGCGAGGAAATTTTCAATTAGGAACAATGGGTAGATCGGCAATTGGCGAAATCTTCATATATAACCCCTTATAGCACAGGCAGAGGTGGAGGGAAGAAACCTCCAGCACCGCGGTACGACTCGGTCAGGGCGTGATCATCCCACACCTGGCATAGGGCCGGAGTTGGAGAGGAGAGGATAGGCCGTTGTAACATGTCATCGTCGTCGCTTAAGATTTGGGAACGCAGGATCATCTAACACAGGAGGAGAAGACTCTGATGGTAGAGGGGGGTCGCGAGCGGCAACGGGAATCGGGAAACGTGCCGATATAAACAAGCCCCTGAAAGCTCCCCCGCGGGGGAGGGCAGGCCGTACTCTCGGTCCAGGAAAATGAGGGGGAATAGAGGGGAGCCATTTCTTCCGCAAGCGACGATCGGAGAGATTGTATGGCGTGTTCATCTGTAATATTCCGGGAGAATTCTCGTTGCCGGACGAGGGATGTTGTCGGTGGGCTGTACCCCGATTCGGCTATTTAAACCCAGGGAGGAGCCACCATATTGCCTGTTCTGACTGCCCCGAGACCTGGTTGGTGGACGGCTCGAGCTATAGCAAACAACTTATTTTGCTATGTCACATCTTTAAGTGCTCCCGAACATGGAGTTGTGGCCTAGCACCTTAAATTTGCAGCATCATAATATGGCTCAGACTCCGCGATGCACAGCACTGCGGTACGGCCTCGCTTGCCCGGTTCTTGACATGCCAGTTTTGTGGCGTCACAGTACAGGAATAGAATTGTCCTGAGATATATCTCGACCATCGGTTGGGCTAATTGATTAAGAGGAAATCTGCCTCGAGCCCGAGGCGGGACATCAACGTATGAGACAAGAGACTCAAAATGGACAAATAGGCCAGCCTCGGCAGTAACAGCTACTGATGCGGTTTTCTGGGCATGGGCAGATGGACCACCGTAATGCCTCTATAGAAGATACCAACGTAGATAACAGTCCAATCTATGGCGGCTCGACAGCCCGAGACGGTCTTGAACCTGATAGTAGGGCCTCCAGCAAATCTTGTATTCTAATGTAGTCTCTAAACATACTTGTGATTTGGAAATCCGGCACAGCGGCCGTCATTTCATGGATGAGTTATGATTGGGGTTCCTGGATCACTCCACAATCCCATCTCTTGGTCGAGTCTTAGCGAGACAACGTGCCCGCTCAGAACAAGGTTGAGGCAGTGATACGAGCACGACCGCACCACGCTGTCCAGATTTATAAATAGAATCCAGTCCCAAGGATAAAATCGCCGAGCACGTATAGGCGAGATGTGATGGCTTCTCCTTATCGCCTTGAGTATCTCGGTCTCGAGTATTTCCATATTCTCAAGTTCAAACATAGAACTCTGCTGAGTAATCTTGCTGCCGGTCATACACCCGCAGTTTGGTAGGATAGGTACGTATAGTTCGGTTTATGTCCTGACTGAGTTGATGTGTACGGTTCATCGCTTTCTATTCCTGCTCTATGGCGGCCTGGGAATTCCCAGCGGATATAGACATGGCACGCCACTATTCGTAGCATTGGAGTACGCCCTCTGCCTTCTTATGCGTCTCGCTTCAACAGACCAGACCTCCAGACTCGGAGCTTTGGTCCTCCTTATCTTGAGGTAATGTACCAGGACCTTTTCTAGAGACTCCTGCTACGTATCTCAACTACCAACTAATGAATCGTGCGTTGCATATACATGGTATCGATCCTTGAATGAATTAGATGGGATCAGCTCAAGCTTCGGGCACGGGTTGTTCGCTTGCTGACTCACCAACGTCCAAATTTGAATCCAACTTGATGCAAATGTCCTTTCTAAGCGGAATCAATAGAGGCACCTAGTGGCTCGTGACAACGATGGTCGACATGGAAAGGAGAGAGACGTGAAGGCTACCTCGCTACTTACCTGTACAAACCCAAAACGTTCATAAAATGCCTTCAACGCAAGTCCATCACCTTTGCCATTGGGGTCAACTGCCATGAGTGCAATGACATTCTTGACATCGTCTCGGGCCCCTGGAGGTGCCAGCTCTGGGTGTGCGGCCGGATCTCTCAGGGCATCCAGCAGACTCTCGAGCAAACGCGAACCGAGGCCTCGACCCGTACAGGTTGGGTCACAAAATAGCGAGATTTCGACAGTAAACCGGTAAGCGGCACGAGTATGGAACAAATGGGCGTTGGAATAGCCGACTACGGCGGAAGAAGAGGTATCAACGGCAACTAGGTAAGGTAGGCGTTGAGTGGCCGTGATGGTTTCGTAGTCGGTTTCGTACTCGGCGAGAGAGCGTGGTTCTTCTGCAAACGTCATCACCTATACCAATAACAAGAAGAAAGAAATTATTAGTATCAGTAGGTCGATAATTCAGGAATACAAGGCCAACATGCGGTGTTTGAGATATAGTGGTTGTTGATCTCTGCCACGGCTTGCATGTCGCTCTTGCGAGCTGCTCGGATGATGAAATCCACAACCATGTTGCAATTCTGAGATGTATTCTATAACAGCACGGTACGCGACAGGAGAGGCAGAGCCCGAATATACATGTAAGTTGTGAAAATAACGCTCTACGGGGGATGAGAATGACTGTTTGAGTCATTCTGATAAGATACCGCATTTCATGGAGCTTTAGCGGCTTTGGCTCGGGTCGAGCTAGTTCTTCTATTCTTGGTATCATTCGCATATGCATTAGTGCCTTGCAACGCTAGAAGTCGTCGCATAGAACCTCTGCAGAGTATTACTCCTTGCTCATTGACGAGGTTCCCATCTGAAGATTCTACAACTTAAATACATCGCGCTTACCGGCCCAATTTGGTATTTAAGTTGCCGTATCTTCTCTGCCACTCAGAATGATTGCTCAATGTAACTACTCTGCACAGGGCTTACAGTATATCGATCCAAACAGCCGGCAGGGTTAGTAAGAGAGCCATCGGCGGCGATAGGATGTGCGCACCATACGGCGCTTTGTATGTCCAAGGCTGTACAACATGTGTTAGCTATTTCGTCGCTGACGTGCCGCGCAAAGTTATCCGTAAGGTAAGGTACAAGTACACTACTGTGTGTTTGAGATGGCCTGACCAGCTGAGTTGAACCCACCCGACCTGCCAGCTGTATTTCAAAATACTCACCACCAAAAAAAGATCCACCTGCCCAGCTAAAAATCGGCTGGGCAGGTCGGATCAAGTAATGAAGGAGGAGCTGGTGGGTTAGAATCGACTCAAAGAGGCTTGTATTTGATCTGACCTGCCCAGCTGTTTTGGCGAAATCGGCTGGGCAGGTGGATCCATTTTTTTGGTGGTGAAATCCAGCTGGTCAGGTCGGGTGGGTTCAAGACAAAGTGGGGCAACAAACCCCCCCGTCACGCTTGGGTGCTCCAACGTCTTAGCTCCTTCACCACTTCCTTGCTAGCAACTCTTCCTATGGAGACGCGTCAATGCAATGACACCGGCCGGAATCTCAGCCTAGGACCGAACCGATCCTACTACCGCCGTCCTACGAAGTCCGTCTGATCCACCCGGCTAAGAACCCGAAAGAGAGCCGTGGCCCAGCACCGATGCCTGTTCCCGACCAAGACAACCTCGACCAAGCGTGCATACTCGATGCCTAGGGTCTCCCGCCGGCTATGGAAAGCAAAGGTGGCCTCGACGGGCTAGAGATGTATGCCCGTGGGGCCGGAGGAGTGTCTGATCACGGGACTCAACCTCAAGACAGAGAGACCCTTGAAGCTGTTGCTGCTGCTGCTGCTTATAATGCTGCTGCTGATGGTAGTGGGAGCTGCCCGAAGAACGTGGGCTTGAGCGCCATGAACTTTGACGACGACTGGAAGAGAGCCCTCCGCAAAGAGCTTGGCGTAGCCCGGTACGTCCGCCCATATGCCACGTCCGACACGTTTGACGCACCGTCCCCCGATCTCTTTGTCAAAGGGATTGGTTCTCTGAGTATGCCCCTCTCAGAGTTACACGCAGCCCAGATCAAGGAGAAGATTCGACGAGAGGAAGGACACCGAGAAGCCGAATCGGCTGCAGATAACCCGGTGAATGCGCGTAATGTATGGTTTGTATCCGAGGATCACCTGAAGCTAAGAAATCCCGACTGGCAACCGTCCATGATGACATTATGTCGCCAAGTGGCTAGCAGACTCGGCCTCGGAGGCGGTGGCAACAGTTCAGTGCTCGCCTCCAAGTTGGGCGGCATGCTCGTCGGTGAAAAAGGTTCCCTCTTGAAGTTTGACGCAGAGTTTGTTTCCCAACCGGAGTTTCTCGTCACAGGCTCTGACAAAAATAAGCAGAATCGGGAGGTCGGAACCAGTATTTGCTAGGCTACTCGTTACTCTACCTTCGTCCCACGAAGGCGGAGACGTTGCCATTAAGCACGCTGGTGGCACCGCCAGCTTCAAGCTAGAGGGCTTCCAGCAAAGCTATACGGCCTGGTGCTCAGATACTGCCTTTGAGTCTTCTCCCATCCTCTCGGGCCATCGCTTTGTGCTGGTCTACGAGTTGTCGTTCGCAGTCTCGCCGGTCCAGCCAACCCCGTCTGTGTTGAGATCTGGGCCACCATACGCCGCCTCGGACCTTCAACATCTTCTGAACCAATGGGTGCATCACCCTCTGGGGACTGATTCAGAGGGCCCGCCACATCTCCTACACCGACTGACAGGCTCCTATGATGATGACCCGTCTGGAAGAACTTTGAAGTACGCAGACTGGAATTTGGTTCAACATCTTCGGTCAATGACTGGCGAGCTCCCCTTCTTCGTCTTCTTAGCTACATTGAAGAAGGAGGAGAGAGGACGGCTGCCGTCGAGCCTTGGAACAAACTCCGAATCAGGCAATGATTCGGACGAGGACTATTGTGACACGTACCATCACAAGGAGCGCTTTTATGATGACGAAGGATTTGTACACTTTGAGGGGGTGGACCATGTCGACATTCAGATCTTGCGACTCTTGGACCTGGACGGCCGCACGGTTGGCGAAGAGATCAAGAGCTCCGAGAACTGCCTGACCGGCGTGCACGACAATTTCTTCGATGGAGAACCATACGAATACGATTATGAAGACAATTGTGGCACAAACCTGTACGGCGCAAAGGTAGGTCAACCCCGTACGCGACCAGCGTAGCCTATCCCCGCTTACTAGACCGTCTAGACCCTTCTCTTGCTGCCCCACAGCCAGGTTTCGGCCTTCTTCGCTGGATCGGAGCCTTCTGTGGCTCTCGAGTATATGGTTCGCAGTTACACGAAGCCATCCAGGGCTGCATCTGACTTCATCGCGACCGTGAAAACACTGTGCGAGAGGATATTTCCCACCGCTCAGGGATTCGAGGCCATTGGCCCATGGATCACAAGGCGCCTCCTAGAGATGCTTCTGGACCTCAATGAGGAAGCCTTCTTCAACCGGGTATGCTGCCATATCAAGGGGAACCTCGATCTCAACTTTTTCTCGTGTGTGAGAGAGAACGGACTTGGTCGTGGGTCCTTGTTCGAGAGTATTGAAGATGGGTAAGAATTTCCAACAGACCGTCTTTGCTTGTTCGTTGCTAACGAGACAGTCTTTTCGCCGCCGCTACTGGCTACCCGACTCCAAGCCAGCGATGCCTCGCGATAAGGCCGTTCATTTCTGCATGGACAGATGGTGTTGCTGCGGAATATCAAGAGCAGCAGCTAATCTATTCCTGGGCGCGTCGAATATTTGGTGGCGCAATGGAGCTTGCTATGTCGCAGGAGCTAACGAGAGATGATGGTGTTATGCTCCTAGAATGCGCGTTTCTCTTTTCCTCGTCTGACAACATATTCAAGGATGTGTAAGTCATGGCGACCCCATTTCATCCTAGGAACATGGCCGTTGGATAAATTGAGCTGATTCATCTCCGTTCGAGCAGAGTTGTACCATTTCTTCGGAAAAACACAGAGAAGCTTCCATTCATGCTGGGGGCTTTGCACGAAATCAGCCGCCGTGTCAAGGTCCTCAACGCCGAGGGTGCATCAAGATACGAGAAACCAGCCACGGAGCTCGCGGCCGTCTGGCTGAGTCTGTCTAAACAAGTCATACGCAGTCTCGACATTACCGCGATCGCGAGCCCACTATCATACTACGGTCGAGATTCGGTCCACGTGCCGCGCGATCACGCGGGTTCTTTCGCCGACGAGGTCCAAGACACGCCATCGCTCGTCATAGTCGAACCGCGTCACTTGGGCGACTTCGTCACTGCTGTCGCAGACTGTGGTGGCGACCGAGAAATCATTTTCCCCCTAGCCCTGCAGATTGCTTACAAGGCTCGGTTCATCCATCTGCGACAACTCCAGTCCTTTTGGGTGCCCTTCCTCCTAGAGCTTCTCAGCTGGCGGTCGCTTCCGGTCGACAGCCCACCATATCAACACCTGTTTGGCGCGCTACTGGAGACTTACATCGAAAAGTGCATGAGCGAGAATCCTGCGTCTGGTCGTGAATTGCCGCTTCCGCCCACCGCATGTCCATGTCTGCAATGTGCCTCAGTGAATGCCTTCCTGCAAGACCCTTCTATGGACACGACTCGTATCGTCGCAGCGCCCGACCAGGAGCATCATATAAGGCTTAATCTGAGTCGACAGCGCCCCCACGTCCAAGGGCTCCGGTTCCAGCGAGACTTAACCTCGGCTTTGATCATCAGGAAGAGCGCCAAGGTTGGTCCCGAGAAGCTGAGCAGCTGGACCGCAGCCAGAGACAGTGCCAAGGCACAACTGGCTTTGCTGGACGGGCCACAGCTCAAGCTACTGCTTGGAGAAAGCTACAACCTTATAATCCACGCCGAAAATTTTGGCTCCGTGCCGCATGAAACCTCGGTCCATGGCAGATTCGTGTCCCACGCAAGCGATTCTCGAGATACACCACCGCACCGAGGCCGTGCATGGCAGTTGCCCCAGTCTGCTCGCAGTGATATCCTAACCCCTGGTAGGGTGGACTTGTCGGCCGTGCGTCAGAACGACAGCAGGCTTACGGCTTCCACGCCGCAAGGGTCGTCCGACGCACAGCACAACCCCATGCAGCTGTCGCGGCTCCTGCAGCCATTGTCTACGAACCAGATGATGTCTCCATCGGCTCAACAAGTCGACACCAAGAGCAGCTCGCCATCAACCCGGCGAGGGACGAAACGCAAAGCCGAGGTTGAAGTTATCGATTTGACGGATCTTTAATGCCGAGATTTATACCACACTATCTGTATTTCGCGTGGCCAGGAAAAAGGGAGCGGGAGATGATACCCTCGAAAGATTGTATTTACCAATTTAACTATACAAAAGGTGTAACAACTGTGTTAGTCTGGACGCCAGACGCTTATCTGGCGCTCCAGGGGAGTTAATGGGACGGGTATACAAGCGAGCCACGAGAGCGGCGCTGATGGACAAAATTCGGAGGTATATAAATGAATAGAAAGAACGCCTGACGTTCGATTGGGATGGAGGGTGTTTATAGATTGGGGTTGGGATATTTTTTACTGGAATTGTGTATCCTTACAAGTTCCAAATTAGTCGCTTGTAATAGTGGTGCGAAAATCGAGAGCCAGTCCGTTTTCTAGTTTTGAAGCGCTATACTTGCCAAGAACAGCACTAGATTGGCAGGGCACTCCACAACGAGCACTGGGGCATCGGCGCTAGTTTCAGGCGTTCTTCGGTAAACCCACCACACCGAAGTCCGAACTTAGCCTGCTGGATTACGACTAGATCACGAGTTCATTGGAAGGGAGGAAAATGTATAACAAGAGACAACAGATTCCTTCGCGATGGGCAAGCACAGTCATTGCCCCAAAACTCACGCAACTTGTCTGCCGTTGAACGATGGCGAGCCAACCTGGACCGTCGCTCTCGCACCACTTCGCAACCTCGGCCGATGGCGCCCAGCTCAGCTACTATAGCACAGGCAACGGCGGCCCGAACGTCCTCATCCTCCACGGTGCCATATGCTACGCCTTGTCTCACCAAGAGCTGGCGCGCGCTCTGAGTGCCAATTTCACCGTCCACACGGCGTCCAGCCGAAGCCGTGGCCTCTCGGCACCGTACCCCGCCGCCGTCACGGATCTCAGCCCCTACCCCTCCGGCACAGGACACGATGAGACCCTGACCCTGCGCGTCGGCAAAGACACGTACAAGTCTCCGTACAACCCTGCCTTCACCGCGGCCGTGATCAGCACGGAGCTCGCCGACCTGGAGGCTCTCGTGCAGGCCACGGGCGCCGAGTTCCTCATCGGCGTGTCGTCCGGCGCCCTGGTTGCCCTGGACGCCTTACGCCCCGCGAACCTAGACAGCCACCCGGGCCTGGCGACGCTCAAGGGCGCCGTCATCTTCGAGCCCCCGCTCTTCTTCAGCGACAGGGACTCGCCCGCGGACCTGGGCCTGCTGGCCCGCTTCGAGGAGGACAAGAGATCCGGCGACGAGGTCGGCGCCATGGTGACGGCCATGCAGCTGGTGGAGCTGGGCCCGGCGTGGATCCCCCGGTGGCTGATGAAGTGGCTGAGCGGGATGATGATGCGAGGCCAGGAGAAGAGCGTGGAGAAGGAGAAGCAGGCGGGCGGCGAGGACCGGGGCAAGTGCACCATGCGGGAGCTGGGAGCCGCGCTCCGGTACGACTTTGCCGTGTGCTCGGGCGTGATCGGGGACTCGGCGCGGTTCGCACACGCGGGGGAGCGGCGGGAGGGTGGTGGTGGTGGTAGGGTGGAGGTCTTGCTGCTGCATGGGGGAAGGAGTCCGCGCTATCTCCAGGAGGCGATGGGAGTGCTGGCGGGGCTGCTCCCCGGCGCCAAGCACGTCACGATCGAGGGAGTCGGGCACGAGGTTCTCTGCGGAGCAGACATGAGGGGGCAGCCTGATAAAGCTGTGCCAGCGATCCGGGACTTCTTCCAGGGTGTCATGGCCTAGAAGATAACGGCAGTGCAGCTCTGGCATCCGGGTGGACAGGAAGTCGGCCCTTTCGTAGTGACTAATATTGACGGGACGGTGGGCTATTTAATTTTTACTTTCTAATCAGGAGGATATGATACTGCATACCATTTATGCCATCGCTCCCAGGATATGACTCGCCCAAGAAAACAACGGCATGTAATTATTCGGTGCATCGAGACGGTGGAGTGGCAGAAGAGTGGGGCGGCTGTGAAAAAGGAGAGTAAACAAACTTGTCCCATGAAGTCATTGAAGTCCCACTTGCTCCGTCGACTGACTACTGCAATGATGGTTCTACATGGTTCCCAGGCTTCAGAATAAGGTTCTCCGTAGGTATGGACCGTGTCGATCATGGCGGAGGGAGACGCACCGATGGGTTCGGCTGGAATGGAGGGAACTACCGTGTGCCATTGTCCCGCATCTGGCCAAGGCTAAAGTTATGGACAGCTACAAATGCTACAATACAGGAGGCAACGCATTGTCTTTCGCAGATGTCAAACTTTACCTCTTCAACTCTCGGCTCAAGAGAGGGCCGTTCGAAGCTGTGGCTTCGCCAAGTCCCTAGCGTTGGAGTCCTTTGCCGGCCGCGTAGATACCCGTAGTCTAGGCATTCAGCCACAGGCAAATAGAGTTTGAGATCTAGAGCCTCGCCGGCGAGCAAGTCGATCAGGAGGAAAGTCACATCGATTCGCTGCACCGGTTCAGAGTCAAGAATGCCTACATCGCTCACATGAAGGTAAGGACAATGAAAAGACGGCGCCGTTTGGTGCGCCTCGAACTAGGACGCGCCCTCTCGCTGCTGCGTCGCGGGGAAGTTCGTCCTCTGAGGAGAGATCGCATTAGTTCGAGAGAGAACCCTCGTTGATCTAGTCCTGGCGAACATGGCCGGTTTTCTTTGTTCCTACCGATCGAGAAATACAGTTTGGCAGTCCTCGATCGTGGCTATGACTGCTCTCAAGCTCAATCATGAAGATCAGGCATATACCTCTAGAACCGAGGTCAGCTCCTGTAGAGCCCTCTCCTCTTCTACCCTCCGCCCGGAAAAAAAATGGAAAAAAAAAGTAGTAGAGGAAGAGGACAGTTATATAT
>FTLB01002661.1_pt2 | contig 11088 bp, 11 predicted proteins | sample 1658291 | NCBI WGS metagenome assembly FTLB01 (sample SAMEA3914812, study PRJEB12502) | metagenome | biome: forest; material: soil | place: Canada | collected 2011-07-07 | depth 0.1 m
ACCGAATTCATTGTGAATTACGCTATCGCATCGATATGACCACCGCACACAGACCTACGTTCGATCCTGCTCGGGGCAAGGATGACCTCAAAGGGCCAGCCTACCATCAGAGGCTGCTTCCTGCTCATACGCAGTTAAAATTCAGGTACCGTCTTTCTTCCTCCGGAATCTCTCACTGCTGATGATGGAGAGACTAATGTCCATTGCAGAAAGGCAGGCCAAGGTGGTGATGCAGACTACCAGGTGCGCGACTTGCGCGCGGAGCTCGAGGCGGCCGAGGCCAGCCACTTCGCTAAGCTGAACGGCGTCCCCGCTCCTTCCAACGGGACAGAGACCAGCGCTGCCGCGGCTTCGGCGACCACCGCGAAGCGTCCTCTCGAGATCGCATCGCAAGCCGACGGCGAAGAAGATTCGGAAGCGAAACGGCGGCGTATATTAGAGGAGACACGGGATATTGACGCAGACGACTCGGCGTCGGAAGAAGACGAGGAAGAGGACAGCGACGATGACGACGACAGCGATGACGACGAAGATGCCGAGCTGCAGCGCGAGCTCGAGCGCGTGCGCCGTGAGCGGCTCGAGAAACGCGAGAAAGAGGAGCGAGAACGCGCGGCAGCCGAGGAGGCGGAGAGGGAGAAGGACATTGCGGTAGGGAATCCGCTGCTGAACAAGCAAGACTTCACGATCAAGCGAAGGTGGGACGACGATGTGGTGTTCAAGAACCAGGCGCGGGGGACGGACGACAAGGGGAAGAAGAAGGAATTCATCAACGTGAGTTTCTCCAGGCTCATTGGGCCCAGCCACCTCTCCCGTCGAGCCTCGATGCTAACGTTTTATTAGGATATGCTTCGCTCCGACTTTCACAAGAAGTTCATGAACAGATACGTGCGGTAGAGAAATAGCACTACGGTGGGAAATTTTGGGAGGGGATACTAGGCGTAAAGGGATCCGTATTCAGCGAAGCATATATATCAACGAAAGGCCAATGGCTTGGCTGTGTCTAGACTTGTTTTTGTTTTTGTAAACCGTGGTGGCTATTTTCTACGACGTCTAGGTAGAAACAAGGAATTGTCATATTAGGAAATCAAGAGCAATATTTTCAGACTCACGAGCTAGGCGTTAAAGAGTCTATTGTCTTTATATACTCCAAGTCTGTGACAAGATGCTCATGGCGTTTGTATGTACAGAATCATGTACTGGCCAAACTTTTGTACCCCCCCTTCGCAAGTCCAATGCGTGAAACCAAGTCATTGAGCGCCCCGTAGTCCGTTCCGTTCCGTTTCATCCCTCTTGGCAATCAACTCATTTCGTCTTCTTCTCCTCTTCATCGAAAGCAGCAAGCAATTTCCTCACCTCCCAGGACCTGGTCGCGATCATCTCGATCGACTCGAAGATTTTCAGGATCCTCCTGGCACTCATGGATATGAGCACTGTTCCTCTCGTGTCAGTAACCTCTCGTAAGGTGTTGTACCCGTCTTCCGTGGCGTATATGCTGCTCGGGAAGGGACGGGGAGGGGTCCTCACCGACTGGTACTATGGCCCACGGTATGTTGAACGCCACATAGTAGATCCAGTAGTATACAAACTCGGGCCTGCTATGGGAGTTCCCCCGGAGGTGGTATTCAAACGAGCATGTCCCATAGTAGAGCGCGACGCCGTACAGATGCCCGATGCTCACCGATATTTGCAGGATATTGCGCCAGGGCTTGCTTTGCACGATGGCCAGCGCGGTAGCGAAGCTGAGGGGACCCCAGATGAGCTGGAAATTTCATATCAGCATACATGTATTACGGCCGAGGCGTCGTAGATCCCGCGCGCAGTGGGCACGAGCAGCAGCCGTCCACGTACCGTGGTGAGACACTCAATGCAGAGCATAAACGGATCCGCGGTTATGTACCGCGAGTCCGATAAAGAATACTCTTTCCATAGCTGCGCAAACAGAGTCTGGGACGACGGTATGGTATGGCTATTGAGCACAAAATAACCTGGGTAGAGCCGGTCAGCCAAAAAAACTTGTCTGAGGTTGGGCTTTTCCACAGCATCACGAGATTGGAGAGGGGCGCGCCCAACCTTCAAAGAAGCAGTGCAAAAATCCACCTAGAAGCTGCATCAGAAGAAGTGTTCAACTCGGACAAAAGAATATGAAAATAAAATAAAATAAAAAATATATATAAAAAATAAAAAAAACCAACAGAGAACAAACCAGCAGAATATCGCCTGGTCCCCTAATCTCAATCGTGCATTGTATTTCTTAGCCAGGGTAAGCGAGGTATACACCACGATGGCTATGGTGGTCCCGAACGAGCCCAAGAGGATGGGCAAAGGCGTGGCATTGGGTACGTAGTTGGGAATCACGACATGTTGCGGATAGTAAGGGTGGTTGATGACGAAGGTCTGTTCCATCTCAAACATGTTCACATGTTCGAGAGAGAGCCAATGTGAACGGCCTACTCTTTCTTCCCCTTACTTCCTTGCCGTGTGTGGCTCGTAAACGCTGGGATTGGCTTCACCGCTGCTGCAGGGCCGATCTTGGTGCAGGGCTGCACAATTCGGCACCCTGAGAAAATGGAGCCTCGGGAGCCAAGACTATTTTTCCGGGTACCGGAGCCGTTTCGGCCGCGCCCCGGAGTTAGTTGCGCAGGGGTTCAGCAACGCCGCCTCCGTTCATGCTTTCGACCCCCGGCGATCGGGGAGAAATTGATTCCGTGTCTGCTGCCGAGCTCATATTTTAGAAGCCTCTTCTTTCCCTGATTTTTGTTCGCCTAATTCAGGCTAATTACTCTACAACACCTCTTCCCAACTTCAGCTATAGTAGTTCAACTACACTCTCGGATATAACGGGTGCTTATCTAACCAGCAGCAACAGTAACGCAAGACTGCCGATTCTGGAACAGCAGTTCGAACGAGGCGAAGATGTCCGCCATCATCGAGGTATTCTTTGCATATATCTTCAAAAACGCCAAGGGCCGAGACGGCAAGGCTTTCTTCACAACCCCGGCCTTCGCAGACCACAAAGAGCAGACCATCAAGATCAACTCTCCGGATTGCGGCGAAGATGGAGCCACACTGGCGGTAGATTATACCGCGGACGGCGCAGGGACGTTTCCGGCCCTTGAATGGACAGTCCCGGAGAGCATCAAGGGGTCCGTGAAGGAGTGGCTGATTGTCACCGAAGACCCGGATGTGCCACTTCCGACGCCTATCTGCCACGGGTTTGTCAACCGCGAGGCCGTGTTGCGCAAGCCAGAGAAGCTGATTTTCGTCTTAGTATCTACGCCGGCCTGGCACCAGAGAAGACGAGTGTGGAGCACAAGGACTTTGAGGTCGAGGACGAAAGCCAAGCTCTGCTGAAAGGCGGCTTCCACTACGGCACCAACTTTCGAAAGAACGTATATGTGCTGCCCCGGCCGCTGATGAATCATGGCGTGCATAGGTGTAAGCGCCTTGCCCATTTCCCTTTCCCGCCTCACTGAGTGGCGCTGATGACTAGGTAGATTTCTTCGAAGTCATTGCCTTAAGCGAGCCCCTTGATAAGGAGCTCCTTAAGAAGAAAATCACACGAGAGCAGACCGCTGAAGCCATAAATGGCAAGATCCTCGGCTGGGGTATGTGGACTGGAAGCTGTGAGCGACGATGGACCTGAGCGCTGTGTGTTGTCGATTGGCCGAGTTGAGATTGTACTTGATACCTCCTTTTTCTTGCTCTTCTCTTTTCTTCACTTCTCTGTCCAGTCTCTAGGGAAGAATGGCTGTGAGAGTGTCTCCAATGTATGTCCAAATAGATAGAATATGTGGTATCGTCTATAAACTTGCAGTCTTCACAAGATTTCCCTCAGATACATAATAAACAAATACATCCTTACAATTGAAGCGAGTTATTCGACCGGCATGTGGTTCGACGTGAAGCTCCAATCAAAATCATCCATAAAGGCATTCCAGTCAATCCGCTGGAAAGGATCCGCGAGTCCTAGGTCCGCATTGTGACCAGGGCGTAGTTCCGCTGGGTTCAGTTATTAGCCTGCCAGATAAAGGATACGGGGCGTCAATTTGAAGGGTATGTACGTACGTATCGACTCCGGGCCTGTGCCTGGGCCCGCTTGATTCACTGCCGGGGGGTTCAAATCCATCGCCCGTGCTGCCTCGACGTCTTTCTTCCAGCGGCGGAGGCAGTCAAATGCTAGACTTGCCCCGAGGCGGTGCGTAAACATTGAGACTCCCATATCTGCGAAGGTAGTCCTAGGCAGTCGCTCTCGCATGTTCCAAAAGTTCTCCACCATGTTGGGTCCACGAGTGTGTAGGTCATTGCCCTGGACCGAACACGTACGCATGCAGCGAATTGCTTCTTTAACCAGCTCGTCCATGCTGTCGGCTTGGAAGCCCTTGGTATAGGATGAGAAGTGGACAGACAGGATCACGCAGGTTGCGAGCAGAAGATGTCGGAAGATAAAGTGCGGGGCATAGTGCAGAAATGCACGCTCTCGTTGAAGCTGCGTTGCTTGGCGGATGACTGCTTCGGCGGTGGTGTAGCATTTCAGCACATTTCGTTTCAAGATGTCTTCGCTATAGCCCGGCAGTGGAATAAAGTAGTACACTTGGATCTCCAGCAGCGTGGAGAGAAGCGTAAAGTGGTCGAGATCTGCAGCCACGGTCAGGGAAAAACAGCTACGCACACCCGCCAGGGTTATCTCTCACCTGTGACTTCCGGGTACAGGAGTCGCTGCACCTTGGCAAACTCTTCTTCCTGAAGGGCGACGAGATGATGAGACACTCCTTGCGATTCTTCCAACGACGTAGACATTACTCTGGCGACTCTGTTTGCAAACCGCGAGGTTTCCAATTGAACACCAAAATAACGGGGAAGCGAGAACCGACTCGTGCCATCCAGAACCTTGTCTATTGTCTTGTTGAAGAGAGCCGCGGTGGATGGACATCCCATATAGCCAGACACCCTTTACCAGCGGTTAGGTACGGTAGATATTATAACAAAGTTTGCGAGGAGGCACTGACCTGTGGTTGATAATATTGCATCCGGCCCAAGTGTAGGTGGCTTCTTCATCCGTCGTGTCAAACTTGTAAAAGGTGCCAATGAACTCGGCGTGATTTCCAGATCCGGTATGAATACCAATCAAGAAGCACGAGTTCATGGCGATGCCCGCGTATATAAGCGAGGGATCGGCCAAGAACCGAACCTTGGGTAACGGCCATGTTGCCAATAGCAAGAGGGCATTGATCACCGGTAGGCGCAGAGGAGGTTGTTGCGAGGCCGATGTCCAGACTTCGGTCCCCACAGCATCTACGAGGAAGCTGAAGACTGTATCATCCCGAGAGAAGCGACGACACGCTGTGACGATTATGGCCCAAAAGAGGATCGGGCCTCTCCTGTAGCATGCATCAGGGTCCCGCGTCCGGACGATGGGGAGATACGGATGGAAATGTGTAAAGTATCTAATGTAGAGTCAGCACACCCCGGATGTAGACGGGAGGTCCCTCAGAGCTTCACTAATGGTTTACAGTTCAGAAGAGAGGAGAGTAAAATAGCATACTTCTCAAAATAGTAGTCGATGTCATCTCCAGAGAAGACTCGCGAACCCAAAGCACGTGGCTCGGTGGGTCGTCCGCTTGGAGCGGGCAGAGTCAAGGTAGTATCATTTGACAAGGCTGGGGTAGATACATCTGTCTCCGGGACAGCCGGTGCAATAAAAGGATTCAACCGGACAAAAGAATTCGCCCGAGGTGGAAGATACGAGTCGGTCGTCAAAGACGGGGGGTTCGAGTGAGGACTCGGTAGTTGCACCGGTCGCGCGAGAACCTGAGGATCTACCGGAGCCGGGTTGAGGATGGGGGGTATGGGCCTTGGGGCCACAGCTTCTTTGATATTGCGAACCTCTGCCGCGAGCTCCTCGAGCTTACTATTTTTTAAAGACCTCTTGGTTAGCAAGGTATCGGCGAGGGGCCGACCTAAGCGTTGCGGGACGAAAAGAGCTTCCTCGTGGCCCAGCACCATGCAGCGACTGCTTTAAGTCTCCTAGCTTCTTCCTGTTCGAGGAGACCCTGCCCCTCTCGGCATAGTACATAAGGTACATACGGGTAGCCCTGGGTAGCCCAGGAACTGGACAACCTCTTGGCCACGACGAAGAGTGAGAGTACTAGTACTTGAAAGATGCGAGATATCCCAGGCACGGGACGACATAGAGGACGGGACCAACACACCTCCTTCGGCTGGTTCTCTTATGGTTTTTGTCAACGACACATTGGAGCTCTAGCTTAGAACATCTTAAGCATGGCTTATCGGGAGCCAAGCTTGCGTTGCATTTCACCTGGGATACTTGTGAGCATGTTGTGCCTCAGGCAGGACAGCATATGCGATCAACTACTGCTTCATTCACACCAAGCACCAAGGGGGGGGATGACGACCCAGTTACAAACGAGGAAATATACCAAAGACGAATGGGAACCCGGACCGATCACTTCCGGAACAAGCAGAAGGTAGATGGCCCCCGTTCGGAGAATATCTATATGGCACTTGGGCTAGGTTGATGGGTAGGGGTGATGAAATTGGACTGACCTTGGCGTCGCGGCACCGAACGCACGCTGTGTTTCTTCGGATCCGTGTCGGCGACTGAGTCTCAGCTTGCAATGTATCGGGTGGAGACTGACTCTGCGCCATTTGCTCCCCGAGCATGTATTTTGGAGCACGAGAAGCAAAGAAAATGAAAAAATAAATGCTCTTGCTTGGATTAATCAGTATGAAGTCAGATTGATTGTTTGCACCCGACCTCGGATTGAGGTCCTTCCAAGCCAGTTTTTTTTTCCTTCTTTCCTGCATTTCGGGACAAACGGCAGTCACGTCAACAGCAAAATGCCGGAGCCGGGAGCGGGGAAAATATTCAGCAAGCGATAGTCACGTGGTTTGTCAGGTGGTGTTGTCGGGAGAAAGTGTTCGGCGAAGGACAACTTTAACCGAGAAGCTGAATTCCTCGTGGGCGTGCGCTAGCTTTCAGGGCTTTCCTAGCCTAGCATTTAGGGAAATGAGGGCGAAGCGGTACTGGAAGTTGCTGCAGATGCGCTGGCGTTCAACTACCAAAACCCAGTGATCCACGAATCTTATAGCAGTGTTCTGCAACGCCCCTCTCTACCACCACTAGGCCACAGTTCTCTCGTACAGTCAGTCAGGCAATCTTTCTGGGGCCGCTTTTCATTTTGACGCCGCTCATATCCAACCTTTCCGACTTCCAGGAACCGCTCTTCACATCACATCACGAATACTCATCCGCCAAAATTTTGGGGAGAAATTCTCAAAATTGGTGCTTGTGGGCATATTCTCAAATAAGTTGACGAGGGTGCGAGAGGATGTTCGGGGTCCTCGGTGACAAAACAACATGGCCAGTGTAAATGCAAACACAGTGGCACGCAATAATTTCTTCAAGGAGGTCAGTCCTGTCGTAACGGAACAGAATGGGTTCTCTTTCCGCATGTAGGCCGAGCTAGAAGCTAACCTTGCGGCGTAGATTAAACCTCTCTGTGTACCGCTTAGCCAACTCGCCTTGCGTCCCACAGACCGGGCTGAAGATGCAAAGGAAATTGTCAACCTAGTAAACCGTCTGCACTCTGCTTGGACACTACAAGGGAACAACGACCATTCGATACTGGATGACAAGTTGGCTGACTATGTTTTCTTTCCTCTGTCCCAAATTCTCCGAAATCATGAGCAGTATCCAATCCGCGTGAGCGAGGCGATTGTCAAGCTCTTGAGACTCTTGATTCGGCTCGGATGGAAGGATAAATTGTCCAACGAGCTTTCTCAACAGCTCCTTTTGTTTTTTGCGTTCCTCGTCAGGGGCGTACCAGGCCAAGAAGACAATGGAAGGAAACGAGATATCCCGGAGGAAACGGTGGCGGAGGCGTACCGCTCGATGGCGGCCTTGATCAGCACCGCTGGGTCGAAGATCTTTGGGGCGCCGGCATCGACTCAAGGGCCTAACCAAGCCCTAGGCTATGGCGTTACAGTCATCTTGGACGGTGTTGTCGACGGACCAAGCCCGCGGATCCAGCTTGATGCTCTCGAGTGTTTAAAAGCGGCCTTTGTCACTGTCAAAGACGACCGCATGCTCTCTACCTATCTCCCCGGTACCGTGTCGGCGCTTAGCAAGACTCTCTCAGCGGGGCAGCAGGCCACCCAGAGCCGGGTTCTCATCAAGGGCCTTGAAGTTCTGAAGATCGTGCTCGTCGAAGTCTTGGGGGATATTAAAACGAGACGCCTTCTCAGAGAACTGGAAATATCCAAGAAGAACAGTCAAGAGGAATCCCCCGCAAAGCAAGAAACAGGGGAGGTCTTTACAGCATCGTGGCTGAAGGCAACGACGCCTCAGGTGAAGATTGCCCTGTCTTCTGTTTTGAAGCTGCGGAGGCATGAATCCGACATGGTGAGGACTGCCGTGTACAGACTTTGCATTGATTTGCTAGATCAGTGCCATTCATCACTCGAGGACTGTCTGCAGATCCTGGTAGAAAGTGCGATGATCGTGGAGGACTCAGAGCATGTCAAGGCGACACTCGAGACCAGCCTCGAGCATCTTGCTCTGGTTTACCCTGAGATTGGAGAAGCTATCAAAACTATCCTGTATAGCTGGATTACCGGTCTGCCGCGGATCATGCAATCTGGCGAAGAGGAAGCCAAGCAGCAGGCTATTCGCAACATTCTGAAAGGCAACCAAATCGCCACGTCTGTCGGCTTGGATTCCTCAACTCTGAAAGACGCACTAGGAAACGCTCTGAGAGATAGCATGGTTACGTTAATGCTGAGCACCAAATCTGCGAAGGTTCTGGATGTAGCTAATGTGGAAACAAGCTTGAGCACAAGGGAAAGATTGACACCCTCTCAGCAAGACCTTCAGGCGTATCGACCCGTTCTGCTCGGGGGCGAAAACCAGCGAGGCACGAGGGCAGAGATGAAACTGCTGATCCGCGGCATCAGTTCTCCAACGGAGCAGGTCAGGCTCGCCTCCGAAATGCTCAGCTACGTGCAAGATTCGGAAGGTGCAGACCAAGTGGCTGCCTACTGGCTCGCCTTCGAGCTTCTGAAAGCTACATACGAGGGGTCCTCAGATGTGGACAACTATCTCGATATGAGCTCCCTAGGTGAGACCGACGAACAGACCATGGTCTACCAGGAGCTGCATGAGTTTTCAGTATCCCTGGTATCCTCACACTCCGATGCTGTTGCGGTAGACTGGCGCTTGGAGGCTATAGCACTGGAAGTCATTGCATTCGGCGCATCTCGTTCCAAGTTGGATTTTCGCATGGAGCTCATCGACGTTCTATACCCTGTTGCGACTTTCCTCGGATCCGACAACCCGCAACTAAGAGACCATGCTATTACGACCTTGAACGCCATTGCGGCTTACTCGGGCTACTCGAGCGTGTCGGAACTGATCATCGAGAATGTCGACTACATGGTAAATTCGGTCTCGCTCCGGCTGAATACTCTCGACATCTCACCCGCGTCGACACAGGTCCTGACTATGATGATCCGGCTGACGGGGCCCAAGCTGATCCCTTTCCTGGATGATGTCGTGGTAGCAATATTTGCTGCTCTAGACAACTATCACGGGTATCCCGTGTTCGTGGAAAGTATTTTCTCTGTGTTGTCAGAAGTGGTAAGACAGGGTGTCACATCCGACGCACTTCTTCTAGAGGATACTTCTGCCAAAGCGGTCAAGCACAGGAAGACTATGCCGCCCGCTGCAAGTATTCAGGCCATCCTTGCGCTGCTCGAAGAGCGTACTGAGCGCATCCGGAAGCTTGCGGAAGAGGCAGCCGAAGCTCGAAACGAGAACACGCTTGGTGCAGGAAGTAGGGCGCGAAGTAAGGGAAAGAAAGTAAAATCGTTCGACGAGACTCTACAAGAGGTCATTGGCGACGAAGATGAGCAAGGCGAGGGAGGCAATCACCCCACAGATGTCGAGGAATCCAAAACCACTACGACCCCTACCTACGCCATGCTGAGTCGAATCACGACATTGACGCAGCACTATCTCACGTCTCCCACGCCCACGCTGCGGAAGTCCCTCCTCGACCTGCTGGCAACAGTGAGCCCCGCTCTTGCCCCCGACGAGAATGCATTTCTCCCCCTGGTCAACGCCCTCTGGCCAGTCATGATATCGCGGCTGAAAGACCCAGAGCCGTTTGTCGTTATCGCAGCGTGCGATGCTCTGGCCACGCTCTGCAGTGCTGCGGGCGATTTTCTAGCATCTAGATTCAAGACCGAATGGGCAGAGGGGCTCTGGAAGTGGTGCCAGCGATGCCGTGACGATGCGACGAAATCGAAGGCTCGCGGGGCAGCGGGAGGTGGCTCCGGAAGTACCAGCAGTCCCGTAAGGACCGTCGCTGGTCGCCAGACTAGGTTCGGTGAGCAAAATATCGTACTGCCGATTCGTGGCGCCGATAATCAGCTATCAGCCCCGAGCCAAAGCACACAGTTTGGTTCATCTACATCGGCGGGACTGGGCAGATTCACCCAGTCGGCTCAGGTCTGGGACGCTGTGGTCAGGCTCCTAGTGGCGCTGGTATCGCACGTTCGCACCGACGACGACATGTTCGATCAGGTGCTGGACCTTTTGAGCGACCGAGTGGTTAGCGACGAGGCTGTGCGGGAGACGATCCAAGTTTCGCATCCCGACGCCGTTTGGCTGCTAATGTACCAGCGCGGCATGGTACCAGGGCGACCGACGCCCGAGCTGAACGGGGTTGAGTTTGCGCCCATGGCATCTCCCAATAGGACTTGGTATACCGCCGGACAAATTGCTGTCCCAATCGGGCTCTAAGGCTCCGGCGCGTTGGCTGTGTGCAGACCGCTTGCTTCCAGCATGATGCAGATGTGTCTTGGCTCAGCCAGCCGGGGAACCGGTCCAATGCAAGTTTAGGTCCCTAAGAAATGTCGATCCCGTCACATCCAGCTACTGTTGTCTACTGCATGCAGGTGGTGGTGCGCGGAATACGTCGCTAGAAGGCTTCTAGAATGTGTGTTCATGTCTACAGGTGCATTCCAGATAAGGATAGACTTCTCATTGGCGGGGGAAGGGGGGGGAGG
>FTLB01843363.1_pt1 | contig 11081 bp, 8 predicted proteins | sample 1658291 | NCBI WGS metagenome assembly FTLB01 (sample SAMEA3914812, study PRJEB12502) | metagenome | biome: forest; material: soil | place: Canada | collected 2011-07-07 | depth 0.1 m
AGTCTAGATTTGTCCACCCGGACCTGTTGAGCCGCGACACATATGAACTTACCGGCGCCGACTCAAAGCCGTTTACTGAAGCATGGAATAGGCAGTGGGGCAACATGATCCCAATGACTGTTGCGTTCCGGACTTATAATGGAATGACCTCCTCTGCGGCAACAGTATTCCATCGGCTGCGCCAGCTCTCACACATTCGGTCTCAGGTTCAGACAATTAGAGACCTCGATGCGAGCACTTTACACTGTTATACTAATAATGTCATCCTCATGGAACGACACATAAACATAATTGTTAACTGGTCGGGTTCACGAGGTAACTTAATGCCATTCCGATGCATGCCACTGTATACCTCAGCGTTGGCTTTTATTTATGTCGTGCTTCGAGAAGTCCCAATCACCTCCTCTATTCTGGACAATTTTGTCATGAGGCTCAAAAGAGCCCTGGATTTTGTCGGAGTTGAAAACTTTACTCGACATTTCTCCCCTGAATACCTGCTCTGGCTTCTATTTCTTGGTAGCTGGATTGCTCAGGGACGCGAGGACTGGCACTGGTACCACAGCAAATTGGTTTGGCTGATAGGTCGCTTTGGATTTCGCCATTGGGATCAGATTAAGGGAATTCTGGCCGAGTATTGTTTTGTGGCGTCTGTATGTGAAAACCCATACCAGGAACTTTTCAAGTCGATCCGTCAAGGCTCGCGGTTAGGGGTTGATCCACTATGACATTAAATTAAAATCAACTTCAAGCCAAGGAACAAAACACAAGCCCTTCTTCCATGCTATACCCAAGAAACCTAGCTGCAGGTGTGGGAGGAGTTGGTTCCTCGGCAGTAAGCGACCACACGTTCTGTGTTTGATCGCCTGGCCTTTGATCAGTATGGTTAAGTCGGGTAAATTATAGTTTTATTCTGTGGCAATGTGCTGGCAACCGAGTGTGGATGAGCTGTCTTAGATACCTTCGTAAGTGCTCGAATATCCCGCCATAATGTGCCATCTGCGTAGCTCCTCCGTGGGTTCACGGCGGCGCTAGGATGGCAATTCAATTGGAACAAGCTGGCCTACGCTTACTAGCGTTAAGAAATTTCATGCTCGATATAAACGTAATAGGTTACTAGTATCCGTTCAGGTCTGTGGTCTAGTGTCGTCTGCAGCTTACGCCGTGCCAGGCAACATTCGCTTAGGTCCGCCCGCTCCCATCGTCTTGTTTGGGTATGGAGAATTCTTGCCCGGCCAGCGCCGCGTCTCAAATACTACTCTGTGAGCAACACTCCAGGGGTGCTTTTGGGAAATCAATGGACGATGACTTTGTCCTCTTGGATACGTCTGTTGTGCGCACTCACGGGTCCATGGATCGGTATCTCACGGAGATTGCCTAGAAAGAAAACGAATTTGCATGTTACCTATGGAGTATTACTTTTTTGGCAGTCTATTTACGACATGAAGATGTGCTAGATGCCGCGTGCTATGCGATGTAGGCGAATCTAGTTGGGCTTGTTTTCGTGGTTTCATATATTATTTCGCGCTTGAGAAAGCGCTGAAAAGGTACCCGTACCGTTTGGAGACTGGAATGTTGTTTAGGTCTAGGTCTACAAGTACACTCTGAGCGTGAGCATATCAGAGGTTAAGGCAGCGTTACTGGGGTGTGAAAGAATTACCGCTCCTTAAGCGCACGCCTGGCCATGAACCGTGACTTGCTTTTTGTATAATTTACGGGTAGTAATAGCCTCGGCCGACTTTCAAATCAGGACAATTTCGGCGCTACCAATGATTTTGATAACAGGACAAAAGTGTTTAATTCGTTCCATGTTTACTCATTGATTGAGAGAATTAGAACTAACCTACTCCCATATGACATCATGTTTCGCGGAGAGATATAAATAGGTACCGCTGGAACCATCCGCCTCACTCGAGCACTACGCCATAATCTAAATCCTCAGTACCTTCTTGATAATACCAATCATGCCGACGAAAAAGCAGACAGTCCTTATTTTAGGAGGTAACTTACGTCTCAGTCCTCAAGAAACCTTAGATCTCCATCTTAGATTGTTAACTCTCCTCTCTCGTCAGCTACCGGTGGCCAGGGCCAAGCTATCGTTAAGGTCCTTGCCTTAACTGGAAAATACGATATCCTTGCTCCAACTCGGGACCCATCATCGTCACAAGCTCTGATCCTTGCTGCTCTACCTGCGGTGGAAGTAATAGCTGGACCCCCGAATGGCTACAACGAGGATTCATTCTCCGAACTTGCAGCTCGTGCCGATGCTGTATTCATCAACACCGATGGGTTCACCCTGGGCGAAGCTCTTGAGACTTTTTGGGGAATCAGATTTTTCCAGTTAAGTGCGAAAGCCAAGGTCAAACATTTCATCTACAGCGGTCTAGATTGCAACAGCGCAGCGTCAAATTATGACCCTGATGTATATGTCGGCCATTATGAGGGCAAAGCGCGAGTTCAAGGTGATATTCCTAGGACTCGTCTACTACATGGGAAAGACCTAACTAATAGTCTCATAGAATGGATGCATGGCCAAGGGAAAGACTTGCCCATGGCTTGGACTATCATTCGTTCGGGGCCGTATGCTGAGACACTAAGCGACCACCTGCGGCCCAAGTTCCAAGAAGACGGCACAGCTGTCTTCCAAATGCCACTTGGAGATGGTGAGATGCCATTTGTCTCACTGGTTGACTTTGGCAAGTATATTGATTGGGCTTTATCCAATCCTGATGAATCGCGCGGCCTAGATTTTGGGATTGCCATCGAACATGCGGGGTTGAAGACGCTAGCCACCGCCTTCACCGCAGCTACCGGGAAGAAGGCGAGTTATCAAGCTATCCCCATTGATCTATGGCACAAAGCGGCCTGGGCAGGACTTCCACGACAGGGCCAGACTAAGATTGGATATACTGTTGTGGGGAACGAAAATGCTCTGAACCAAAGTTACGAGCAGGATTTTACCAACTGGTTTAATCTCTACAAAGCCAGTATCGGCAACAAGGGTTTAATCCAGAGAGATTACGCTTTTCTGGACAGAATCCTGCCGTCGAGGGCCAAGACCATGGAGGAGTGGATGAAGAGAGAAGGTTATACGGGGGAGAGAGTGGCAGTGCTGAAAGACTCCAAATCTACTACGTAATATAATTCGTCTCCGAGGGCGGGGGGAAGAACATCATAAAGTGGTTCGCGCGGTACCTAAGGAAGTAGAACTCGTCTTGAATATACTGAGATAGTAGAATTAGAGTCTCTGGATGCCATCCCAGCTACTTGACTGTGTCTCTTACAACGAAGGATCTCGAATAATTATGCTTTTGGACTTCAAGTATTGTGACATTGGAGCCACATGTGCTGAAAACTAGCAGCATCGATGGACATATTTTAGAGATGAGAAGTCGGCATGAATCGATATCGCCTATCATCTGCTCCTAGCCGCGAACACTACGTATTTTTCCTATGGAACATCAAGCCAGGCATCGTACGGGCTGTGGAAAGGCGTTAGCGTGGCGGTCTACACACCAATGTTGCGCTAGACCAATGCCCTTTTTGGGCAACCACTATATCTACACCTGTAGGATGAGTGTTTTTTTTTTGTTCTGTAACTTGGGGGCGACTTACTCAGCTACACGGGAGCCAACTTAGGCCCTCTATTCGGTTAGGCAGTTGTGACGCAACTAAGAGGTAACAATAAATGCGTATGCAGTAGAACAATAAGGGTCGTCGACGGTCCTCGCAGATTAATACCGCGCATATTCTGCAGCTGCTTCAGCCCGAGGAGCTCGCCGAATCGTTTGAATCTTAACGCCCCAACTATAACGTGTTTTGCCATGGCCGACTTCATTGCAGAGATGCTTGCGCGCAATAGGTAAATTAGCATGCTGATAGAGCCCAGGCCCAGATATTATTCCATTAACACCGCTTAGCAAGTTCGCGGAAAATTATACAGAACCGCAGAGTCTGCAAATCATGGCCGGTCAACTGAAGCTGAGACCGGGTGTCATTCTACTAAGCTGCTCTGATCCACGCCTGAATCCATACAATCTTTTTGGTGTCGACTCTTCCATTAGAGTAACAATGGTTCGCAATGCTGGTGGTAGGGCCTTTGATGCGATTAGGACCATCGCCGTGCTCCAGTCAATCAGCGGCGCAGGAACTCTTGCTGTACTTCATCATACAGGTGAGATGATCTGATCATCAACTCTGAGACAATTTGACGCGCGTTAACTAATCAACTATGATGAAGATTGTGGACTAACTCATCTAGACGATGTATTTGTACGAAATCGTTTGCTTGAGATTGCGCCCCAAGAGAAGGAAGCCATCGAGAGATCAAAATTTGGCGAGATCGCTGGATCGTGAGTGCACCATGGTTACATCAAGTTTGATATCGGCTCACCAGGGCAATAGAATCCAAGAAAGTATAAGCAAAGATGTCAGTCTTCTTGCCGGCTCGCCTTTCGTCACACCTGGGACTCAAATAGTGGGATTGAAGCTTGATATCAAGAGCGGTATCGTTGAAGAAATTTGTCGAGCTGTGCGCTAAGCTCTTGTGCAAGCGCTGCCAGCAAAAAAATATGTTATAAAAGACAATCAAAAATCCTGAATATGCAGGTACACAGCACTTTGAGGAACTGGCCCACAGAATAGGAGTGAAAGCAACTAAGCTTGAATAAGCGTCGGTGAGTATGAGCTTGGAGAGGTTTGCCGGTACGCACCATACTGATATTCACTCTGAAAGAGCGTCGTAGAGCACGGTTCATCGGCTCTGCGTTTACTGTCTGGCTTAAGAGCGCCTTCAGTTGGCCCAAAAGAATTTACTTCTAGTTTCATAATCTACCACTTCTGCTATCACCTGTACCATCGCTTTGGCCGACCGACAAATGGCTAAGAATAACAAAAGTATATTGGCGGAAATTGAAGTTCCAAGCAGCATGCCAACCTTGCAAACTCCTAAAAGCTACCATGGTTCTGCTTCGTATAACCGAAACTATATCTCAAATACCAGCCCAGCGGTTGGCTGGGTTTTGCCAGTACACAATGCGTCCCAGCCGTCTCGGAGTGCTTCCAAGCCTTTCCCCCACTGTAACTCGAAACCAGGAACGCTGTCGCCTTCTTTGAAATTTGCCCAGCTTTCTTCTAGCCCTTCGAAATACTTGAATGAACCCTTTTTGGCTATCGCAAAGTCTCTCAGCGTAGAGGCATTCCCTCGAACAACCCCACTCTCGGGGTCCTCCGCCAAGGCGGCCAGATTCGATCGTGTATAGGAGGTAGGGTCCGAACCAATCATTAGCCCGATTACTCGGCTAGAAATTGGTTGCAGGGCATTAAACCAGTTGAGATCAGCGTCTCCTCTTGCTCCAAAGTTGGCAAGCAGGACCTTCACATTCCGGCCCACTCCGAGGCTCCTAATCACATCAGAGTTGTTGTAATCGGCATAGGTAACGACATCGTCGAATAGGCAAGTGTTTCTGCTGAAATTGCGTGACTGTTCAGAACCAACAGCTATGATCTTTTTGGGCTGGCTTTCGACCGGTCGTCCATTGCGTAGCTGATGAGCAAACGCAGATCCTGTTTTGCCCGATGCCCCAAGAAGAATCACGACGGCATCCGTAAGATCTCCATCCGCCTCTGTCCAGCCCCCCGGAGCTGGTAAACCCATGGGATGAGACGGTTTTCCCTCCCATGCAAATGCATAGCGATTCAAGAGATAAGCCGTCTCAAAGAGAACCCTCATGACAGAATCCATACCGAGAGACCTTTTGTCGCTTAAATCTGTCTTGGCGGGGAGGCAGAGGTATCGGTTATACATGTTCATCAGGCGTCGCCTCCGTTCGCTAACTTCAATCAGATGTCCAGTCTCGTTGTCAATGTCCACCTTCAGGGTCTCGGGATAGGTGCCGATGGGGAGATAGCCGAAAACCACAGTGCCAACCGGAACCTTGTTGTGGTTGCTCTCCACGACCTCGGCATAGCCCCACGAAGAAATTCGGCCATATTTAGTCGCGTCGTTGTATGGCGGGGGAGCCAAATCGTCTACTGGACTCCAGACGTCCCACCAGTTCAGAATATGGCCGAGGCGCGCGTATAGAAATGTGTTGCTTGTGACACTTAGGATGCGGCTCTGAATGCGGATAGTACCTGAAGCTAGGCACGAGGATTCATGCGGGACAGAGATAAGAAATTGCGCTCTATAGTCAGATCTGTCTAGGATCTGAATTTGAAAGGGGGTTTCCGCCATGGTGAGTTGTGCGATTTGCGCTCTGGATATATCATATGACGAAGATTTAAGGGGAAGGGCAATTCTTGGAGCCGGGGAGTCTATTTATTGTCTCCCAGCAACAACCAAGAAGCGCACAGCGTTGTTATGCCGGTTGGTCAGGGCAGAAAAATCATGACAACTACAATTATCGCCGAAGTACTGCACATTAGTCGATGGTAGTGAGAAATTTTAGTAATTCGAGCTGCGAAGTTGCTTTCGGACATGCATCAATCGGCGTTTGTAGGTGCGGTCAGCTCGGATGAGTAATCCCACTACCGAATCGGGGGCGTCTGCTGGCGTGCTGGCCGATACGCAGCCCCAATAGCAACGCGGCGCTTACAATATCCGGAAATAGCCAGGAACCGAGGTGCAAAGGAACTTTCGACAAATCCATGTCGCTGATCATAGCTGGACGCCTTGGGTCGTTGGACAAGGTTCTCTGTGTTTGAATCTACCAGCATCGAACATATTGGCAACTCTGACATACATTCGAGAATTCTGTGAATTTAGGAACTTAGCGTTAATGCTGCGAAGCTAGCAATTCGACAGCATCTTGTTGCGAAGAGCACACATCTATTATGAAACGGCACGGTTAAATCGTAGTGCTGCTGTGCATTAACCCGAAAGGCCCCATTGGTAGGCCATGGACCCAAACCACCAACCAATTCCTCGATATCGGCAGACCTTAATTAATTTATTCCAGTTGTCAAGTCAACCGGAGTACGTTCAGCAAATTCTGACCAAGGCATAATGTTGGAATCAGAACTTGCACTTGGCCGGCGGCATATTCTTCCCTTCATCGGCGTACAATGTGCTCTCTCATTCGCCTAGTGTCGCTCGTAACAAACAAACTTCGTCAACTGGCGTTGTATTATTGATGAGTAGCCACCCTCTACTGGTTCTGGCACGCTCCTAGAAGCCTAGCTATTGGATAACGATGATTCAGGGGGAAAGCAGGAGACAAAAAAACAGGGCATGCATGGGTGCTCGAGTTGACTGGGCAATGATGTTTGGTGGTTTCTTGGATACAAAACAATCTCGTTCAGATTTTGAAGAGCAAAGGAGCCGAATATATCATTTATAACGCTTGCACGCCACAGGCTCCCCAAGTGTTTAGCTGTTTTCGCTTCGACTCATTGGACATTGTACTACCCCTTGGAATTCCCTCCAGCAAAAGCCCCGAGAGCCGACTCTTATCAGCACATGGGCACTGGAAGAAAGCCCGGAATCCGCAACAGTCGAGACTGCACGCCATGCTGATACCTCGCTTCTTTCTGGACGCCGGTATTGCTCTTCTCCCCACTTCACTCTTCGCACGAGTCCCTCAAGGCTATCCCGCCTCGACTTGGGGACCGCCACCACCAGCACCTGCGCCGACTGTCTGGGGCAATGGCGCCCCCCCCGGGGCGTACACGCCCCCTCCTCCAGGTCCCCCGGCTACTCCTACTTGGGCACCAGCCCCGGCGCCAGCACAGACGACATGGTCTCCTGGACCGGGTCCTCCCGGCCCCCCTGGGCCACCTGGGCCACCAGGACCGCCGGGAGGGCACCCAGGCTTTCCCGGAGGGCCGGCGCCTCCCGGCATCGTCGTCGGCGGGGCTGTAACCGTACCGCTCTCGCCGGACAAAACTGTCATCGTGGAGAATCCGCAGGTGACGGTTCCGCCGCACGGCGACCCAGCAGCATGGACTGAGGTCCCGAATGGGTGGTATGCTGAGACGTACTACACCTGTGTCATGGCAGGTTGTGAGTGGCATGAGGTTTTGCGGCCGTACGCGTGGGGGGCAGGAATCAGGACGCAGCCTCGGCTGGTCGCAGTGGGATTTGGTACAGTGGTTGCTGCGGTGGTCGCCTGGTTTGGGGGGTAGATGAGGAGTGTTTGTCAATTCATGTCAGCGGTAGTTGTTCAGTACATGTCGGAGGAAGATGCAGTACCAGGTCAGAGGTAGAGATCGGGCTCCATAGTGTTTGGCTTAATATACGTCTGAAAACACCTTTTTCTGGAACGAGTACTGCTTCAAATCATCAGATAATTGCACTGAGATATCCACCAATGGCCACCAGATACACAAGAGTGGACAGTCATGTAACCAAACAGCCGAATGCAGGGCGAGAAACAATCGCGGATTCGGTGAACAACAATCATCTCCGGAGACCCATCAACATGTCATGGTGATCACCATTCTGGGGCTATCTGTAAGCATAGCTGATAAGAAATGTCTCCTCACTATCCTTTGCTAACCGGGATTTCCTGCTAATCCGTCTAAGAAATCATGATTCTCCAATGCTGCAAGCTTAATCGCTCGCGAGCACATAAACAATCCCGTAGTAATCCCGTAGTAATCCACGTTTAAAAAAGCACCCAAAGACAAAGAGAAAATAGCACGGGTCTCGTCCAAAAACTGCTGTTTACTGCCGGATGCCCTGTCCCTCCGCAGACATTCTGGTGACAGTGTCAAACAACTTCTCAGCCTCCGACAAGTATTCTTGGACACCTCGCTTCTCGCTTCTAGACTCGAGCTCCTTTTTAGCCCAGTCCATGGCTTTGTCGGCAAGCATTTCCCACTCGTCTCGTCGAGCGTGAAGCGACTGATGCAAATAGAGGAGAACCAAGACCGTAGCCAGGATATTGGTGCGATAGTGATGGGAGAGATCCGGGTGCGAGTCGGGGAACTTTACTGCGAGGGCACCGAGACCGAGGGTATTGAGCAGATCATCATTCCACTCCCACGCGCCGCTAAACTGTTGACGTGTCACGATCTTGGCGAGAGGGTCCGACGATACCAGCTGTGTCGACGCGAACTTTGGAGCCCCTGGCTTTGCGGAGCCTTCCATGTACGATTCCTCGTCCTTGCACCCCCGTCTCCGTGTGCGAGGGGCAAAAAGGCGACTCGAGGCTTCCCGAATCTTTGAGGATTTCGGGAGTTCTTTACAATCGGAGTTCATCTTGTTGGAAATGCCCACACCTGAAGCTTGTGGCGAGGAAACGGAGTTGGCTGTCCAGAGAGTTAGCATTTATCATAGCGGTCTCCAACATGGGGCGAAAGAAATGAAGACACTGGGTTTGAGGGGAAGAGATTTACTTACAGGCACTTCTCCCGTACCTGAAATCTACCGGTTGAAAGGCCGAAGCTGCCGAAGCTGACAGCGTGACAGCGCCATGAGCAGGGGGAGGTAGAGCTGGCGCGATGGGGGCACGGCTGAGTCTCGCTGCCTCTCCGACTGGCAAAGGAGACACGGCCATAAAAGCTCTCGGCATAGGGGTCGGAGGTTGCGACGTGGACATATGCTTCTTCGCCTTGCGCATCGGAAATAGATGCGAACCGGACATATCGGGCGCATGAGACGCATGAGGCGCACCAGGCATCCGAACTTGGCTGTTGCACTCCGTTTTGGTGTCGTTTTCCACGGCGACGAAACTGCACCATTTGCTCCCCACCTGGAATTTAACACCGAGTCGCACAGCCTCCCTCTCTACCATATCGGAAAAGCGTCCCTCATAACGCTCTCTCAACAGTTTGTTGTCCACGGAGTCTCTGGCGTGGAAGATCCAACCTCGGCCTTCCTCTAGCTCTTTCACCGAGTTCCGAGCCGCCAGCTGGTGAATCGTCTCGCCCTTTTCGGCCAGAGCAGAAACGGGTATTTCAAGCTCTAGCGGCCCGTGGATCGACTTAGCACGGAGGATGACGGATGTCGGGGTTTTTTGGGCCGTTCCCGGTGAGAGTAGGAGATACACGTTGACACGGTTGAATGAGTAGAGGGTAGGGATAGCGAATGGAGTCTGGAGAATGCTTGGCTCGCTAACCGTCACTAGATGGGAGTATTTTCCATTACCCGCGGAATTGGTAGTGTCGTCCTGCATCTCAACATCAGGATCGGCTGAGAGGCTGAAGAGCGAAATGGGTGCCTTCGTTGCCGGAGTTTGTGTTGCCACGGCGAGTTTAGATTCGGCTTTCTGGCCCTCGACATCAATGCGTAGAGAATCCATGACCTTCTCGACAATCTCGAACTCTTCTTCGCTGCTCTCACTCGCCGAAGTGTCCTTGTACTTGACTTCAAGGGTGTAGTTGTCAATGTGGGGAGTCAAGGCTGCCTTCAGCATTCTCACCACCTTGGTGTTCATGGTCTCAGTGGCCGTGACAGTTTGAGAGAATCCGTTTCCGGCTCGAGATATGCCTTCGATTAGGGAGTGGCTGGCGTCCTGTCCTACCCCCAGAGTAAATACTCGGATCGCACCCTTGCTCTCAGCGACGTATTGGTTGACCATGCTGAAGATCCGTTCCTGGTTCCATACTTGGCCGTCGGTCAGGAGGAATATCTCCAGGTCCATATCAGAATAGCGGTTCTTGAATGTAGCCTCAAGCGGGGCGTCAATCTCGGTACCCCCGTAGTTGGCAAGAAACGTGTCGACATGGCGTGTGGCTTCCTCGATGCTGGTAGCATCATACGATCGTGAGCGGTCGAAGAGGAAACTGTGACGAGATCCAAAGGAACAGATGTTGAATTTCACTCCTAGGGGCAGAGACTTTAGGAATATGTGAAGTGCCGTTTTCAAGTTCGGGATCTTGACCCCTTCTCCCATAGAACCTGATCGATCGCAGACGAAGACAATCTCTGGACGAGAGGGGGGTAGATTGAACTTGGGGACCAGAGTTGCCATCAGTGCACGTTGATTTGGCATGCTTTCGTGGGTTTCAAGCATAGCCACTGGGTTAGAGAGGTTCGATGCCAAGACTTGGAGAACAAAGTCCTGTTCCAACTGAGGGGACGATGCCAAGCATAGCGATGCCGAGGCTTTCTGCAGTGACATCTCAGAATCGCGAGTGGC
>FTLB01816476.1_pt1 | contig 11077 bp, 11 predicted proteins | sample 1658291 | NCBI WGS metagenome assembly FTLB01 (sample SAMEA3914812, study PRJEB12502) | metagenome | biome: forest; material: soil | place: Canada | collected 2011-07-07 | depth 0.1 m
ACCTCAAACAGCTGCATCACGAGTCGTCGGCTCGCGAGATTGCGTCCTGGACGAGGTCGTACACCTACGGGACGGGAAACCGGCTGCTCGAGAGCAAGGCGATGGGAATGGGAGAGTTGTACACCTACGCGGGCGACGCGGGCAAGGTGGGATGCATGACGTCCATGCCGGGATACTCGCTGCTCGGCTGGGACCACTCGAATCAGCTCCAGTGCGCCGCCCGGCAGAAGATGAAGGATGGCGTGCCCGAGACCACCTGGTACGTCTACGACAGCGACGGCCGGCGGGTGCGGAAGATCACGGAGCGATCCATGCCCGGCGGGGGGGGAGGGCCGGTCGGAGGCGGCGACGCGGGCAGGAAGCTGAAGGAGACGCTCTACCTGGACGCAGCCGAGCGCTACTTCACCTACGAGGGAGACGGGGGCGGCGTCAAGTCCGAGAAGCGAACCCACCTGATCGTGCGCGGCGGTGCGGGAGACGAGGCCCCGCTCGCCGAGATCGAGACCGAGACCGGCCGCCCGACCGGGGGTGGCAAGACGGGGAAGTCGGAGCAACAAAGGGGAGGAGAGACGCTGATGCGGTACGCCATCGGCACGGGCATGGAGCTGGACGATGGAGCCCGGGTCATCTCGTACGAGGAGTACGCACCGCACGGAACAACGACCCTTGCGGCCTGCCGACGCGACGTCGAGGCCCCGAGCCGCTACCGATTCGCTTCCTATCGACGGGACCGCGAGACCGGCCTCTACCACTGCGGAGCGCGCTACTATGCCGCGTGGCTGGGGAGGTGGACGTCGACCGATCCGGTCGGCACGGCGGGGGGGCAGAACATGTACTGCTACGCGCACAACGATCCTGTCAACTGGACGGATGCGAACGGGACAATGCCGAAAGTCGAGTCTACGGATCCCGAAACCAACGGGAAAAACCAAGGCGACAACGATGCCGGTGTTGAACAGCTACCTAGTAACCCCCAAAGCCAGGTGTCCCTAGAAGACAGCGGGGACGAAGCTGATGTCGCAGGTAAGTTATTGACCCCGGGTCTATGCGGCAGAACATGAGGCTTTTGGAAGGGGCCAGGACGCGGCGCTCGGTCGCCGTCCCCCGGAACAGGGCCGGCAGTCATACAAGGCGGCTACTGACCATATATGACCATAGACTACAAAGATGAACACGAAGACAGTAGCGGTCACGGTAACGAGGAATACCGCGGCACGCAGACGTTGCTGCGTGAAGCCATTCCTTCCGCCCAGGGTGACGGAATCGTCAGTAAGGTACATGTATTCAAGGCATCCGAGGCGTTTTCCGGGCGGTCGGCGAACCATGACATGAACGGCATCAATCATAGTATCAACGATGAGAACGGACCCAGCAATCCAACCGCCGCCATAGTATCGAACGCAGCTGTTCCTCTAGTTGGTCGTCACAAGGAGAATCAGCGAGACTCCGGTCAAGCGGTCCAGATCCAAGATGTTCAGGAATATGATTTTCAAGAACAAGATATCCAAGAAGGAGATATCCAAGGACGAGATATCCAAGGACGTGATGTTCAGGTCCAAGATGACCCTGTAGCCCCTGCACCCCCTCCTTCGGGAACGCTTAAGAGCTTTCTGGCCAGATACTCGGGAAATAACCCTCCCCGACGAAATAACCCTCCCCGACGAAGAATTTCCCTTAACTTTCGCCCAACAGCGAATAGGGTTCCACATTTTTTCTTACATAAATTAAATTGGAGAGAAGTACGGCACCGGTCAGGGTCAGCTCCATCTCACTATTATGGATTCGACTTTTATCGCAAGGTAGTAAAGGGGTTATACGGAGCAAACGAGCGGACGATGAATAGGTGAAGCGTACAGCTGAGGAAAGGCATGAGGTTGGGAAGGCTCGGTCAGGATGAAAATATCAAGTTTATCTCAGTCAAGGGCTTGGTCACCGCAGGACGTACACGTTTATCGTAGGGAGACGGAAGAGCTATGGATGTCCATGGAGCCGAGGCAAAGCAGAAAACCGACGAGGGGCAGCGGTGTAGGAAGGTAAAACATCTTACATTCCGTCTTTGACTGGATTCAGGTGCAGGGTGGCCACTATCCGATGCCGGTTGTGCGGCGGCTGGTATCAAAGAGCGCGTCCTCAACTTCCCCAGCAAAGCGCCTCGACACGCACAACACGCGGCAATCTCACCTGGCCTTCACCTGGAAGAGCCTAGGTCGGCATACGGATGCGCTGACGTTGATGAACCCTAACCCTAATATTTTACAAACTTCTGTAGTAGCTTCTGAACCACCTCGAGATAGCCTCTTTCAGCCGCCACTCTCCGTGGATCCCGATGACCCTACCGCTATTAGCTATGTTGGGAGCGATGTCAACCGAGCGTCCGAGATGAGTCCTAGGACTACGATCAGCTGCAGCACCTTTCGTAGCCAAGTCAGGCTGACTGACCCCGAGCCACCCGACCTCGTGAGACTCGATAGCTTGCATATTTCTGGAGGAGACGCCATGAATGAAAGCACCCCCCTTGCTCAGAATCCCACCTTACCGCAGACGGATGAGGACGTCGATATGGACAGCAGCGGAGACCGCAGCGAGAATGAGCTTGGTACTCACAGCAGCCCCGAGGCTAGCGGCCATGGCGATGATGAAGATGACGGTGTCGACACGATGAGCTATCCGCGGACGGGCCTTAGCCACAGTGACATGCAGGAAGGCTTCGGCGAGGTTTACTATGTAAGGGGCAACCTTGACCAGCAAATGATAACCCCATCATTCCAATATGAACCCCTCACCGAAGGGGGTTGGGTTCGCCTCTTACGCGTGCGACTCGGACATAATGAATCCACCGTGCGAGAGCTGCGACACTTCCACCTACAATCTGAGATCTGCCCTATGTTCGTTGCCGTATCATACGTACGGGAACCAACAATTAGATCCAAAGTGATGCGATTGGGAGGGTCTGATTTTCCGGTACCGCCCACGATTTTTTCGTTCCTGGAAGAGATCTGCAGAGATAAGAGCAACACATGGTGTTGGATCGACTCGGTATGCATCGACTCTGGAGACCTGAAAGAGAGCAGCCCCCAGATCTCGTTAATGAAGGATATATTCAAGCGATCAGCAAATACGATCGTATGGCTAAGTTGCGGCTCTTCAGAAACCAACCAGGCCATGGACTTCTTGAACACACTTGCAATCAGAAGATCGACTTTGGATAGGCCAAGTAACCTAGCGCTGGATGATCCCGATGCATGGAAATCTCTTGAGTCGGTGCTAAATCACCCCTGGTGGCAGAAAGTATGGACAATTCAAGAATTTCTTTTTCCGCATAAACTCGAGTTCCAATACGGCAATAAGTCTATCACCAGAGCCGAGATTTGCAGCGCTCTGTATGCCATTCGGCGCTAACCCCGAGGAAAAGAGTTTGATCAAGGTCGGCTCGTGAGGGATGCTTCGGTGGTACGAGGTCGATATCGACCGTAGTAAAATAGGCCTCACTGCCGATTACGAAGCTATCGACCCGAGGGATTACATTTACGCCCTGTTGGGCCTCGCAAGTGGCCTGGATCTGGAGATGATTGGGGATCCAGACCATACATGTAGTGTCGACGTTGTATACACTGAGCTTGTCGGGGCACTCGTGCGTGAAAGAGGTAGCTTGGACATTTTGTGCTTTGCACCTCTCTTTGAAAGCCACGACTATAGTCACAACGAAGAGCGGCGGTTGCCCTCTTCGGTTCCAGATTGGAGAAATCGCAGAGAAACCTTCGCGGTTCCACTTCTTGTCTGCCAGAGCAGCAGGACTGACATCGGTAACGTTGAATTCGTTCCTAAACAACTTTCAATCGACCACACAATTTCCTATGCGGCGGCGGGAGGCATGCGACCGCAGGTCTCATACTGCGGAGACTCGCGCAATATGTTTTGCAAGAGAATTTTCCTGGACTATATCGACGGGCTTGGGCCACTTGGCGAAGCCATGTATTCCCGACACGGTGACTCAGTGGTGCGCAAATTAGTGCAAGTAACAACCACAGGCCTTGCGGTCTTAGCCCGCCAGGGGTAGCGATCTGACTAGCCCACTCGGAGAAGCAATGTGGAGTTCGTCTGTTCTTCTAGATGCAGTAATCCGGTCAATAACGGTCGAGAGGAGAGATCGCTACCTGACCGACACAGCCCCCGTCGCTACCTATCGAAGAGATCTACTGCGGCTTATACTGCTCGACTCGGATGCAGTCGACCCGGTGCCTTACCTATGTAAACGGGCGGCTCTCTGGTACCAGGGCAATAAATCTTTGCTGCTCAAAAATGGCACGCTCGAATACCTGTCCATGCAGCAGGTACCAACCAAACAACATGACGTGTGGTTATGTGTAAACACCCGTAAAATTCCCTCTCTCTCCTATATGTCCATTGATTTCACCACGGCTAAGGGTTATTCCACAGTGTTCCTGCGGCGGTGGCCCTAAATCCGTGGAGGTTGCGTGCAGTGTATGCGATCACCCTAGGTGCGGCAGCTGCAGCAACCAGACGATCAAGGTCCCGGCCTACCGAAAATTATCTCCAGGTTTAACGAGAGCTGAACCCTTTGACGTATCCGAAACTAGTTTCGTTTACCGGCTCCAAGACACTACCGATGCTCGGAAGATGGACCGCCGGCTCCTCACGGCCGAACAGGGGTACATCAGTACGGCGTCACGGAGGGCAAGACAAGGGGATCTACTGTGCGTTCTCTACGGGTGTAGTGTTCCCGTAATTCTACGCAGTATGTTAGGCAGTAAGGCGGAATGTCAATATGAACTAGTCGGAGAGTGTTATCTCGATGGGTTTATGGGCGGTACAGCTATAAACCTTGATGCTAAAGTCCAGGTGTTTTGTATATGTTAATTATTACTTTCTTAAAGAAGATATATATATTATTACTATATTAATAGGTAATGGGTTATTTTCATTCATATCTTATATAAAATAAGAATTCTTTGATATACTATAATAAGGGGGAAAAATACTTACTTAATATATAAATCTTAAATCTTTTTCTTGGTAATTATTAAGTAGAATTAAATACAAATTTTTAAACTATAGATTTATTACATTATGTTAAGTATACTTTTAAGGACATGTTTGGGAATGTTTGGGGCGCAGGAGGTTAAGAGGCCGGGGGATATCAAGATCGCCCAGGTTTAGATAGTAACTCATAGCTCGAGCTTTCGGGAGTCGGCATTCTGGCATCGTCCAGATTAGTGGCGCTCCTCTGATCTGACGGTTGGTAGAATGAGTCGGCCGGGTCCCACAACGGGGAGCCCCCTGTGTCTCTCAAGAAGTCGGCCAACGGGCGATGGCGGGGAGTCTTTTCGAACTCCGATTTTGTCGGTGATGCCGACGTCCCCGCCACTGCTGTCGCAAGCGGCACACCCTCATTCTTCGGTCTGCGCCACCGCGCCAGGAACCATCCGACCGCGACCAAGGTCAATGCGCCGACAGCGGCCCCTACGCCTATTCCTGCCTTGGCACCATCGCTCAAGCCGGTGGTGGGCTCAGTCGCTGGAGCCGTTGGGCTCGTCGTTGCAGATGTCGAGGACGCCGAGGTCACGAGGGTGGTCGAAGAAGCGATGGTTGACGTCGTACTCGTGGCGGTAGTAGTGGCGGTACTGCCTATCGTCGAACTCGAGGTAGCGTTCGTCACATAAAAAGCTGTCCGGTTACGATGTTGTTAGTGTAATCAGGAGACACAATGTTCGGGGGCCAAGATGCATGGGGAATCTCGAGGCCCTTGCTGACCCCAAAGACCAAGCATCCGCCCCGCATATAGGGGTTCAGAAGATGGGCGACTGACTGCTGGAGGGAACATTGCCATTATAGCCATCTTCCGCAAACATAAACGCCCAGGCCTGCGAAGATTAGCATCGGAACCGCTCAGGTGAAGGCGCCCCGTACGGGTTGGACTGCGGCCGCGAGAGGGCATATTTACGTTGCAGCCGTCACAAGTATACTCGGAAACTGGGAGGGTGACGGTCCATTGGAAACCCAGCTTGAATGTTACATCGATATTGCCTAGGATCGGGTCAGCAGAGTGGTCGTGGTTCCTCCTCGGGCCGCTCAAGAAGGCTTCGGACGGCCCCCGATCCGCATACTGGCTATCTTGTGCTTGAATGGAAGCTGTCCCGAGATCCCCACGCTGGTGATGTACAGGTTGGCCGAAGTTGGGACACAACCCGGACAGTCGGCAGGGAACCACGTCTGCAGATCGGCAGTCCATCCGATGGTGATCTGCTGGCCGATCTCGATGGTCGTCGCGTATTCGGGAGATTGGGGAAACGTCCAGTCGTCTTGGACGATCTCGGCGGACGCCAGCGCTAGCAGCTGCGAAAGCACCGCGGCGATGGTGAAGAGGTGCATCGCGCGCCAGCGACCATGCTTGTCGTGTGCGAGAGGGAGGGCGGCGGTAGTGTGTCGATGATGAAAATTAGGGCAGGTCACCCAGGACTACATAAATTCCCCTGAACGGCCTGAGGCGACAGGTAGCTCTTGAATGACAAAGGCCTGGATCCACGATAACGCGCTATTGAGCACCCACTAAAAGGAACCGGCCTAGCGTGTTTCTGTGCTGCGCACGAGAGTGGAGGCGACGCAGGGGCTTACCACGCGGACATACGGATTGGGGCATTGAGACCGAAATTGGCGCTTAGTTTCAGAGCTAATCATTTTAAGGAGGTAAACTACGGACGACCATACCAAACGTATCCGCTCACCGCCTTGCCCCACTTTTCCATTCTGCCGGCAAGATTTCTACCTGATCTTGGTGCCTAACAGAGGCAATATATTGGCTAAGGAGGCATTGTAATGCTAAGGGATGGCCAGATTCCCTGGCATCACCATTTTCTACTACATTCTACCTACTTCTTAACGCCTTTAGTCGATACGGCTATAAGGGCTTAGTCCCTGGCCTTAAAAGTGGTCGGTTTTCCTCCTGACTAGATCTGAGCTATGACTAGCATTGCACTATATACCGTAAACGATATCTTTAACTATATTATATAACGTGGATTTGACCTAGCCAACCCTACTATTAAAGATATCTACGTGGAAGATGCCCCTAGATCCGGCCGGTTATATAAGTAAAAGGCTTATAAAGATTAAGTTTTATAAATCTCGGAAGGTCTCCGGTCGTTCCAGTATTTCCACTACTTTGAGTTTAAAAGATCGGTGTGCAAGGACGCCGCCAGCCTCGTGTCAACCAGAGGTTGGTAGATTTGCATTTGGCTTGTCGAGAGCTCTCCTATATGCACTTTCCAGGCGGCAGCAGTTACAGCGGTAAAATAGATACCGAAGACTGCGAGACGGACGATTTTTGGGATGCGTGGCTCAACCCAGAATTATGGCGAAAGTGGTAAGAAAACGACCAATCCACCTCTGCCTTGGTACCACTTCCATGTTGAGAATCTTCCTGCGTGGTCACTCGAAGGCATAGAGTTTACTTCGGTTTTCACAGATACTTCTATCGTGATCTGGGATCCTCTCAGGTCGATGCAACCCTTAACGGCCGTAGCGTCTACGATCCTAAGGATTCAGCCTTGTGAAGGTTATTATGGCGGCTACGCCTCTGCAACTGTACTTTGATGAGAAATTCCACATGGCTTCGGCGTGGCCTGACCGAGGGAAGGCAGGAGCGGGCGAGGCACTTGCTGTCAATATTAGGGTTACCTCGCGAGCCTAGGGCACGCAAATGCCCAAATTATGAACTATTTTAGCGAGAGCCCAATTGTGCAGAGTAGCATTCTTTGCTAACCAACGGCCTATTCTATACTGACCTTCCCTCTGGCAATATGCAGACCGGGTTCTTTTGATTTATGAACTAAATGGCGGCGACACTGCCACGGGTAGCGTCAGAGCTACGTGAAACCTGTTCACAAGTATATGCAACAAGCGGTGGCATCGCAGTACGATCAGTACAGCGCATATTGTATGACTATCGCAAAGCCCTCCGCTAGATAGGATAATTGTTGGATACACGCCAAAGCCTGGCCTCAATTCATCTGCTGATTCAACGCAGGAGGTAGAGTTTCAACACCCTGATTCTCTCTTGAAACCGGAAGTTAGTGTATCTAGAGTAGCTTACAGGTCAGCTGGCAGAGGCCACATGCTTATATATGTGCAGTCTTTTCCGTAACTAGTTGATCAATCAAATATCCGCATCATTCCGTCTGGAATGAACAGGCAGTTGAGCATCTTGCTTCCCCTTCTAGTCTCATCAATACGGCCATATTACCGCACAAGGCACTCTCGTTGGCAGGGCGACATAAGCGAAATGATCGATCGAACTTGAGCGCTCAAAGACACAGGAACCCAGATCCCTTGGCCACCGATGCACATTCTCCTACTTCCGATCCCGCCTGCGGCACGCGCTCGTTGGCTTTGCGTGAGTGAGCGGCTTTCCTGAAGGAGAAGCAAGTAAAGAAGCATCACGACAAACTGTATTACTTAACTCCTAAAAAGGGTTTCTGTACTTGGCTAGATCCAAGAAATCTTGGCAACTCGTTCTAGCTGATACCGGTTTGCAGCTGAGATACAACTTCTGCGATCCAAATCGGGTTCTGAGAGAGGAAGGCTAATCAACGGTGTGCCAATGTTAAGCAAGTTGCCTCGCAGACAGTCAGCATGCTAACGGCGCCAGGTTTCCTCGCCTGTTTCACAGGTCGTGCCGAGACAGAATTTGCGCCAGCTCCTTGAAGCGAACTGGCTTAGTTAAACAGATCGATGCCGCTGGCGAACACCTCTTGCTGGGCCTCCACGGAGGCCAGCCCAGCTAGCGCAATGATGAGGGCTGGTACGAGTTGTTGCTCGCATTCAGGAAGAACTTTCCCTCTTCGTTCTTCCCAGGGATAGTAGCAATGAGCCTGCTGCAGAGGACTCATCGGGGATCTTGTTCTCGCTAAATTCTACCCTCGACGACATATCGTACTATGGAGAGGAGCCTTCTGACATCAAGATACAGACTGTAGATGTACCAAAGCATGAAGACGTTCCAGATGCGCCAAAACCTGATGACGTGCCAGATGTGGCGGATCACTCTCTACTTCCTGTGCCGCAAGGAGCCAGCATTGACAACACTCCAGAAACACGGCCGATCGAATATATGTCAGTCGATCACGGCGATGTCACGCAGACTTCCCCTGGAATGTTTGTTTGCAAGGAATGCAATCGGGTATTCGATCAGATCCATAAGTTGAAGTCAGCAGCGACCCATCGTGATAGAATAACCTTTGAGAAGCCGCTGACACTAAGACTACCAGCCATCACATGATGTACCATGAGCGCCCGCATGAGTGCCTTCACAACGGGTGCAACATGAGATTCGGGACGCAAACTCATCTGGCTCGTCACATGAACGATAAGCATCTCAAAACACGTAGATACTACTGTCCGGTCACAGTATGTCCGTACTCTAGGCAAGGCGGTAAATCTTTTCCGAGAAAGGACAATTGGCGGCGGCACATGGTGAACAAGCACAACATAACCCCATCGGCAGACCCTTCTAAGGAATATGTGGACGATATATCCATGGAATAAACTGAATCAAGTCGAATAGAGGTTTTCCTCGAACTATGCCCTTTTCAGTCGACCAATTCTACCATACCCTTCATGGTTTAATGGCCAGCACCGCAAAGGAGTCGATTGAGCATCTGATTCTCTTTGGCCACTACTTAGTCAAGCAGACCAAAAAGGCTGCCACTGGCACTTGTTCTTGTTGACAATGACCTGCCGGCCATCATACTTTGAAGTGCGGCGTTCGCTCGTTTGCAGAGCCTGCTTGTGAATTACGTTATAGATCTATAGAAGACATTATATACAACCAGCCTGTTAGAGTATATACCTTCTTTTTACGATTACTTCCAACATTTTAATACCTAGGTATTAAGTAAAAATGTACATCTTCAAAACGTGAATAATATATCTAACAATACAACACTGATAGTATGATATACCTTAGAAGCTTAGTGCAATACTTCTAGCTATTTCTAGAGTGTATATAACTAAGTGGACTTATATTTTGTAACTTCTTAGTTAACCTAATCGAGCTAAACTGATTACAATTTAATTTAACGAAACTATCGATGGGCTTGTAGTCAGTACAGGATTATTCTTTAAATAGTTTCCACAGCCTCTGAAGGAGAATGTTCGACGACTTCATGAACAACGTGTCCTTTTTCATCCGATATGACTTCGACTTCTGTCTTGCGTAGGGAGAACTTGACAGGGCTTTTTGCCGCAAAAATCTCCGTGAGCTCCTCCAAAGTTCTGTTTTTGGTCTCGACAAAAAGGAAGTAGATAAACGCGAACTCAAAAACATCCCAGAAGATGAACAAGAAATAATATTTCCATCCTGCGTCCGTAAAGGCAATACCAGTGACGAAGGTGTTGTAGAAAGAGGCGATGTTGACCCAAAAGTTATAGAAGCCCATTCCCTTGGCCCGGGATTCGTAACGGAGGATTTCGACAGGATACAGGGTTTGCAGAGGCGTGTAGCCAGCGGAGATCACGAAGCCGAAGATGAAAATGAATGCAATCTCAGCTTTGGACGCCGAGGACGACTTGGCGAGGAGTGTGCCGTCGGGGCCGGTATAGACGTTCGTTGCGTTGATTGCTGTAATGATGCAGAATATGCCCACAATGATACCAGTACTGACTAGCAGTTGTGGGCGACGCCCCCATGTGTCCGTGAAGATAGCGCCAAAGACAGCACCCCCAAAGGAGACGACGTTCTGGCAACCGTTGTAGAGCAGCCGGGTATGGTTGTCTGTGATCCCAGCACCCTCCAGCATTTGAGGATAATAATATGAAACAGGGCCGTTGCCTGACCATTGTCCAAAGAATGCCTAGAACGTATTTCAGCATTGGGGAACTCAAGGGCAGGCGGGCTTTTCTATTTTACTCGAAATTGGGAAAGACTTACCATGGCAAATACCAGCATAGTCCGATAACGCACATCTCGCGAATTGAAAAGCTCGCGGTAATCCCACCATCTCTTATCTGAACCCGTGGTAGAGATATCAACTGGACAATGAATCAGTATGCTGCTGCTACA
>FTLB01002705.1_pt1 | contig 11074 bp, 11 predicted proteins | sample 1658291 | NCBI WGS metagenome assembly FTLB01 (sample SAMEA3914812, study PRJEB12502) | metagenome | biome: forest; material: soil | place: Canada | collected 2011-07-07 | depth 0.1 m
GTGTAAGGTTTTCGTCCGTTTTGAAGGGGCATGTGCCAGCAGGCATTTCAAGTTTAAAGGGTAAAGTGTAAAGTTTAAAGTGCAAAATCAAAAGTTACTATTAAAAAATAAAGGTAGCATAAAAGGGGTAGCGGGATTGGAAAAAAATTATAGTTTCTTTTGATGGTAACAACTAAATGCCTTTTCCTGTAATAGTAAAAAGTATGATACAAGGGGAAGCTTGCACCCGCTGGGAACGAGCAAACTAAAAAGGATTAATTTCATACAACGATTAAGCTTAACTTCTAATTAATAAAATAGTTGTAATAAGCGAAAAACTCTCTGCAAAGAGCATATACATCTCTTACCTCAAAATAATTGGCATGAGCAGAATATACCTTTTTTACTCCTAAAGATTTCAGAATTATTTTAGTTCTGACAATGTGAAAAAACTGAGAAACTACAATAACTGAATTGAAATTATAACGTCTGCTAATAGTGGTATAATTCTTACAAGTCAAGTAAGTAGTATTTCCCATATTATCTACAATAACATCATCTGACTTTACACCTACTTTTACTAAGTATTTTCTCATCTCATCAGCTTCGTAATATCCTTCTTTGCCTAAGCCGCCACTAACTATAATTTTAGTTACAAACCCCTGCTTATACAATTCTGCTCCTTTATCTACTCTTGCCTTAAGTCTTTCCGAAAGCACTCCATTAGGTTTAACAGTATTTCCAAGAATTAACGCTACATCTGTTTTTTGATAATTATCAGATAATCCATCAATAGTAATTACTATTAGGTGAATAAGGAACCACAGAATAATTAATGATATAAAGAATTTGAAATAACGTAACATAATGTTACCGCCCCTTAAACTGGGCCTTCCGTTTTTCTACAAAGGCTTTTACGCCTTCTTTAAAATCTTCGGTGGCCCCGGCTATGTCCTGGTAGCGGGCTTCCAGCTCTAATAGTTCTTCAAGGGAGGAGTTAAACGATTTGCCCATCAACTCTTTTATAAGGGCAATGGCTTTGGTGGGCGCGGCGGCATAGTAGTTTACTACTTCCTGCACCGCCTCGTCCAGTTGCGTGGCAGGCACGGCTTTATTTATCATGCCCAGCGTTTGCGCTTCTGTAGCGGTTATTTTAGTGGCCCTGGTAGCCAGCTCAAAGGCTTTGTGCATGCCAACAAGCCTGGGAAGAAAAAAACTTGCGCCAGAGTCGGGCACAAGGCCAATGTTTATAAAAGCCTGCGTAAGTATGGCGTCTTCAGAGGCTATAATATAGTCGCAGGCAAGGGCCAGCGAACAGCCAGCGCCCGCCGCTACGCCGTTTAGTTTGCAGATAATGGGCTTATGCATTCCCCGCATCAGTTTTATAATGGGGTTGTATTTTTTGTAAATAGCTTCCGATGGCAATGTACCCTGTAGGTCTTCTATCGCCTTCACATCCTGCCCGGAACAAAAGCCTTTGCCTGCACCGGTAAGTACTACTACGCGCACAGCTTCGTCCTCGGAGGCCTTTTGCAAAGCTTCCTGCAAAGCGTAACAAAGCTCGTCGTTAAGCGCATTGTACACCTGCGGACGGTTAAGGGTAATAAAAGCGGCAGCTTCTTGTTTGGAATAGATAACAGTAGCGTCCATATCAGGCCATCAATGCAAGTGTAACAATGCTTATGGCAAAACCAAGTACAGCCCCTCCCAGCACTTCCATGGGTTTATGCACCTGCAAATTCAGCCGGGCGCTCATTACCAGGCCAGATAGCAGCACCATAGCCACTACCGGGTAAAAAAGCTGGTCTTCGGGGTACACATAGCCTAGTATCACCATATAGCCTATTATTCCGTTTATGCCAACGGCATGGGCGCTTATTTTCCAGAACTGGCTTATAATGGCAACGATAATGGCTGAAATGCCTATACCAATCATAATAAGCACTACTATCTTATTAAGCCTGGAGGTATATAGCATATACGCCATGCCTATGTAAAACACGCCTGCAAAAAAGAAAGGGACAAAGCGGTCTTGCTTTCTTTTCATCAGCAAATCCTGCACGCCAAAGTTTCGTTTGGTTATCATCAGGTAACTGGTAATAACAAAGAATGGAAAAATGAACGTGCCTATAAAAATAAGCGTTAAAAAACTTCTCTTCGCCTCGTCTCCCATTGGGCCTATGGCCGCCGGGGAAAAGAACAGGATAATAGAGAACAGCAGCGTAGGCATTAGCAAGGGATGAAGCGTAAAAGAAACAGCTTCCGAACACCTTTTCCAGAATAAAATTCTGTTTTTTATTTTTCTGTATGAAGTAAGAACCACCCTTATAATTCCTTTCTTAACCTGGCCACTGGTATATTTAGCTGCTCGCGGTACTTGGCAACTGTTCTTCTTGCTATAGCATATCCCTTGTCTTTCAAGAACCTTTCCAGTTTATCGTCCGACAATGGTTTCTTTTTATCTTCTGCGTCTATTATTTCTTTAAGAATGTGTTTTACCTCTCTGGAGCTTACATCTTCCCCTGTATCTGTAGATATTCCTTCAGAGAAGAAATACTTAAGCGGGTATATGCCAAACTCTGTTTGCACAGACTTGCTGCTTGCCACCCTGGACACCGTGGAAATATCCATGGCTATTTCGCTGGCAATGTCTTTCAGTATCATAGGCCTTAACTTGCTTTCGTCACCATCCAGAAAAAAATCGTATTGGTATTTAATAATAGCCTCCATTGTTTTTAAAAGCGTTTGCTGCCTTTGCCGTATAGCGTCAATAAACCACTTGGCGGCATCCAGTTTTTGCTTTACAAAACCTACCGCCTCTTTCAGCTTCTTGTCTTTCTTAGCGCCTTTTTCGTAACTGTCCAGCATTTCGGCATACGATCTACTTATGCGTAGTTCAGGGGCGTTTTTAGAGTTTAGCGTAAGGTCTAGCTTGCCATTGCTGTTAGTAAGTATAAAGTCAGGAATTATATAATGCGTTTTTATATCCTCGCCGGAAACTCCTCCCGGTTTGGGGTTAAGCTTGGTAATAATGGCAATCGCATCCTTCATCTCTTCATCGCTGATCTCCATTTTCTTCTGAATCTTATCGTAATGCTTTTTGATAAGTTCCTCAAACTGCTCGTTCACAATTTTCCTGGCAATCAGAACAGCTTCGTTATGCTCGTCTTTACGCTCCAGTTGCAACATCAGCGATTCCTGCAAATTACGGGCGGCAATCCCCGCAGGGTCAAAATCCTGTATTTTATGTAAAACCTCCTCTACCTCTTCCACGCTTGTTTCTATATTCTGTCCAAAAGCCAGGTCGTTTACAATCAGGTCAAGGTCGCGGCGTATGTAGCCATCGCTTTCTATACTGCCTATCAGCTGCCTGCCTATGGTTTTCTGCCTATCGTCCAGTCGCACAAAGTCAAGCTGGTTCATCAACAGGTCAGTAAGCGATACAGAGCTTGCCAAAGGGCTCTCCCTTTCTTCCTCGTCGCTTGGCCCGTCTCCCTGCATTTTATAGCCGCTTACATCATCGTCCCTTATATAGTCCTCTACATTAATGTCGTCTTTGCTGCTGGTACTCTCTTCATACTGCTCCGGCTCATTCCCCTCTTCGTAAGACTCTTCACTGGAGTTACTCTCTTCATTGTAATCCTCTCTCCCCTCTTCCAGCGCAGGGTTAATCTCCAATTCTTCCTCAATACGTGAATCCAGCTCCGCTGTAGGCACCTGCAACAGCTTGATAAACTGTATTTGCTGCGGAGAGAGCTTTTGTGAAAGTAACTGACTTAATCCTAACTTCTGCATAGTTAAAGATGCTACTAATAAATGAATTCAGACAAAAATATTATAAATTTTAAGAAAATTTGTCCGTTACTATAAAATATCATTGTTTTGCTAACGATTTTAACTGCGGTATTGTTTTCTGCCGAATAACTTATAAAAATTAATACATTGAAAAGAACAAAAATTAAATTCCTTCTGGATTCTAAACCCGTAGGAACTGAAGTAACAATAAAAGGATGGGTACGCACCAAAAGAGGGAATAAAAATGTTGCTTTTATTGCTGTAAACGATGGTTCTACCATAAATAACATACAGGTAGTTGCAGAACTTTCTCAGTTTGGCGAGGAAACTCTTAAATACATAACCACCGGAGCCTGTGTGTCTATAACAGGCAAATTGGTCGATTCACCCGCCCAGGGCCAGCCCGTAGAGCTACAACCTAAGGAAATAACCCTGCTAGGCCCTGCCGACCCTGAAACCTACCCTTTGCAGAAAAAAGGGCATTCCCTGGAGTTTTTAAGAGAGATTGCCCACCTAAGGCCGCGCACCAATACCTTTGGGGCGGTGCTAAGGCTAAGGCATGCCATGGCTTTTGCCATACACAAGTACTTTAACGACAAAGGTTTTGTATATCTGCATACGCCTATCATAACGGGTTCTGATGCTGAAGGAGCGGGAGCAATGTTTCGTGTAACCACCCTTGACCCGGTTAATCCGCCAAAAACATCGGACGGAAAGGTAGACTATGCCGAAGATTTTTTCGGTAAAGAAACCAACCTTACCGTATCTGGTCAGTTAGAAGGCGAACTTGGCGCTATGGCGCTATCCGAAGTATATACCTTTGGGCCAACCTTTAGGGCAGAAAACTCCAATACAACCCGCCACCTGGCAGAGTTTTGGATGATTGAGCCTGAAATGGCTTTTTATGAACTGGAAGACAACATGAACCTGGCAGAAGACTTCCTGAAATACTTAGTAAGCTATGCCCTGGAAAACTGTAAGGACGACCTGAAGTTCCTGAACGAGATGTACGACAAAGAACTGATTGCCCGCCTTACTGCTGTTACTGAAACTGCTTTTCAGCGATTGACCTATACCGAGGCGGTTGAAATACTTAAAAAAGCAAAAGAGAAGTTTGAGTATGCGGTAGACTGGGGAACTGACCTGCAATCGGAACACGAAAGATATTTGGTTGAGAAACATTTTAAAAAACCGGTTATTCTTACCGACTACCCTGCCCAGATAAAAGCCTTTTACATGAAACAAAGCGAAGACGGCAAAACGGTGCGGGCTATGGACGTCTTGTTTCCCGGCATAGGAGAAATTATTGGCGGCTCTCAACGGGAAGACAACTACGACAAATTACTAAAACGCATTGGAGAAGTAGGCATACACGAAAAAGATGTTTGGTGGTACCTGGAGACCCGAAAGTTTGGCAGCGCGCCGCACAGCGGCTTTGGCCTGGGCTTTGAGCGTTTAATGCTGTTCGTTACCGGTATGGGAAATATACGGGACGTTATCCCCTTCCCAAGAACGCCAAAGAGCGCGGATTTTTAAAATTTAACCAATCGCAAAAGCAAAAGGAGGCAGAATTTGCCTCCTTTTAAACACAATAAATAATAAAAAAACTATTGGTTAGTTGAAACAGACCCGCTAGCAATGATAGTTGCAGGACTTTGTGAATTGGTGGCAGCAAAAGTCAATCCTGAGAAACTGGCAGTAATGACGCTACCATTTACAGTAACGGTTACATTGCCACTGGCAGACCAAACATTACTAGAATTATCAACCAATGATAATGCCTCAAGATTAGAACTTGCAATTGCAAAAGTTCCGCTAGTAGTAGGCTTCGATCCGAAAGTTACAAAAAGAGAATAGGTGCCTGAAGATGTACATTGAATCACATAAGGAGGTCCATCGATCGCCCCTGCACTTAAGGTCTCTGTAGCCCCTCCGCTAATTGAAAGCGAGCCTGTATTAACGGCTGTACCAGTGCCTGTTCCCGTTCCAGTGCCTGTTCCCGTTCCGGTACCAGTACCTGTACCTGTACCCGTGCCTGCGGATGGCGCAGGGTTATTACTCTTCTTTGAACAGTAAGTAAAACAATAAGTAAAGACGATAGCGCCTATAAATAGCCATGAAAATATAATTACAGTTTTCTTCATAAGTTGTAGTATTAATTAAAAAATCGATTACAATATCTACATTTACTTTTTTATTTGCAACAATAGCGGCGTTTCATCTTCCTAATTTTCATATAATTCTGATTAACAAACATCTGTTTTGCTAAAAAACCGACATTTGGCAACTATTCTTTCCTATAAAAAAGCATTATTTAACAAGTAAATGAGGAAAACTAAAATCTTTTTTATCGCCAACCACCGCCCAAATCGCAGCCCAACCAGCGTTGCCGCTTTGAATAATATGTGCTATAATTAAAAAAGGAGGCAATTGCCTCCTTTTAAACAAAATAAATAAGCTAAAAACTATTGGTTAGTTAGTGCTAATTGTAAGAGATCCGCTTGCTGTAATGGTTGTAGGACTTTGTGAATTAGTGTTAGCAGTAAAAACTGCATTAGTAAAGGTAAAAGTTGCCGTACTACTACCAAAGGTAATGGTAACTGATCCATTGTTGGCATACCATACATTGGAATTAGCGTCGACAAGAGCCAAAGCTACAAGTTGTCCTGTTCCACCGCCAACAGTATAAGTGCCTGCTGACGTTGGTTGTCCCTGCCAGTCCATCAAAACTGAATAACCAGAAGTAGCAGCGCCTTGTAAAGTATATATGCTTCCATTATTTGCCGATACAGTTAATGTCTCTGTACCTCCTCCGCTAATAGTAAGCGTTCCCGTATTCGTGTTTGTGCCAGTTCCAGTGCCTGTACCCGTTCCGGTGCCAGTACCTGTGCCTGTACCAGCGGATGGCGCAGGGTTATTACTCTTCTTGGAACAGTAAGTAAAACAATAAGTAAAAACAATGGCGCCTATAAATAGCCAGGAAAATATGATTACAGTTTTCTTCATAAAGGTGTAGAATGAGTTAAAAAATCGATTACAATATCTACATTTGCTTTTTTATTTGCAACAATATTAGCGTTTCATCTTTCTAATTTTCATATAATTCCGATTAGTAAATATCTCTTTTGCCAAAAAACCGACATTTAGCAACTATTCTTTACCATAAAAAGCATTATTTTACATGCAAATGAGGAAAACTAAAATCCTTTTTATTGCCAACCACCGACCAAACCGTAGCCCCAACCAGCGTTTCCGTTTTGAACAATACCTCCCTTACCTGGAAGAGCATGGTTTTGAATGTGGTCTCTCCTACCTTATTTCAGAAGCCGACGATGCAAAATTTTATTCCAAAGGCAATTACATTAGCAAACTATTTATCCTTCTTAAAAGCTTTGTTATCAGAATAAAAGATGTTCTTTCTGCAAAGAATTATGACATTATCTTCATTGTTCGCGAAGCTTTAATGACCAAGCATACCCTGTTCGAACGCCTGTTCGCAAAATCGGGGGCAAAGCTGGTTTTCGATTTCGACGATGCCATCTGGCTACCTGCCATATCAGACGCCAACCGCAGCCTCTCATGGCTAAAGAATTCCTCCAAAACCGGGCAAATAATACGTCTTTGCGATATGGTTTTTGCAGGTAACAGCTACCTCGCCAATTATGCCTCCCAATATAATAGTAACGTTAAATTAATACCTACTACTATCGACACTGATTTATTCAGAAGAATAGAAATAAATAAAGACGATAGTAAAATTTGCATCGGTTGGAGCGGAAGCTTTTCTACCATTGAACATTTCAACTATGGCATACCAGCGCTAAAGGCGATTAAGGCAAAATATGGAGACAAAGTTTACTTTAAAGTAGTAGGCGATGCCGCTTATACCAATGAGGAGTTAGGCATACAGGGCATTGCCTGGAGCAGGGAAGATGAAATAGCCCTAATCTCCTCGTTCGATATTGGCATAATGCCTTTGCCAGACAATGAATGGACGAAAGGCAAATGCGGTTTTAAAGGCCTTATGTACATGGCTTTTGAAGTTCCTGCCATTATGTCTCCCGTAGGGGTGAATAAAGAAATAATACAGGACGGCATAAACGGCTTCCTGGCAGACACCACTGAAGAGTGGATACAGAAGCTTTCCCTGCTTATAGAGTCTGAAGAACTTAGAAAAAAGCTGGGGCAGGCGGGCAGGGCTACCGTAGTAGAGAAATATTCCGTTACTTCGCAGCGGGATAATTATGTAAACTATTTAAACAAGGTTCTTTCTACTTAAACTATATGTCGCTAAAGCTAGACCCTACAGACCGGATGATACTGGAAATACTGCAAAGCAATGGTAAAATTACCAACACGCAGCTGGCGCAGGAAGTAGGGCTATCCCCTGCCCCAACGCTGGAGCGCGTGCGCAAGCTGGAAAACGCAGGCTACATTGTAGGCTACCACGCCGAGGTAGACAAGCAAAAGCTTGGCCTGGGCGTTTGCATATTCATACAAATAACCCTGGCTATGCATAAGAAAAACCAGATAAAAAGCTTTGTAGAGAAAATTAACGCCATCCCAGAGGTGGTAGAGTGCCACCACATTACCGGCGCAGGAGATTTTTTATTGAAGGTGCTGGCAAAAGACATTCCCAGCTACCAAACCTTTCTTTTGGAAAAACTGGTGGATATAGAAGAGATAGGCGCTATGCAGTCTATGGTAACACTTTCCAGCTTTAAGGAAAGCAAAGTTATGCCGATTCCTTAGGCAAATCTTTGGAGTGTTTGTTCCCCCTTTTGTTGGTCTTAAGGTAAGTTTTGGCCTCATCGTGCAGTTCCTCTTGGTCGTCCCTGTCGGCATGTTTTAGCAGCGTTTTATAGTATTGTCTCGCTGTTTGCTTGTCGCCCTGTTTATCGGCAATACGGGCTAGGTTTGCCAGCGAGTTTAGGTAGTAACCCTGCTTCACCTCGTCTATTTGTTCTGTATATTTTACAGCCCTTTCGTAATACAGTTTGGCCTTTGGCAGGTTATTATCCCGGTATTGGTAAATAAATCCTAATATAAAACCAGCAAACCGGCCGGATATTTCCTCATAGCCTTGCATTCCCAGGTCAAGCTTTCTTAAAATATCCAGGCATACTTGTTCCGCCTCCCTGTTCTGCCCGGTCAGGTAGCAAAGCTGGGCGTACATGCGCTCAAAATAGCCATTGTCAGGAAAAGTAGTAGAGAGGTAACGCGCTATGGTAAGCGCCTTATCGTTCATGTCCTCGTCCTTATATATCCTCATCAAATAGTACTGCGCCTCGGTGCGAGTGTAGAAAGCATTGTACGACACCTGCCTGAGCTGTTTTATTCCCAGTTCCTTATCTCCCCCTTTAAAGAAAATAAGAATGGGCCTTAGCAAAGGATAGTTTTCTCTTATCCATTCCGCATAGTAGTTGTACAGGGCATCCCCAAACAGAAACTCCGGGCTTAACTCCTCATTATCTACATTCTTTCTCAGGTATATCAGTGCGCTGCGGGCAGCAAACGTTGCCTTGGCATATTTTTTACGCTCCCCGTACAAATGGGCCTTAAACCCATAAGCCCCGGCCAGGAAAAATATGGCTTCGTAGTTCTTATCGTTAGCGTCGTACAGCTTTTCGGCATACTCAATAGCCGTATCCATATACGCTACAAAAGGATGGTCGTACTTTTCAGTTCTTTTCCGTATTTCCAGGTTCGGGTACATCTTCCACCAGGTGCTTAGTCCCATCAAAAAGTAAGGCAGCGGATGGTTGGGGTACTTTACTTTCAATACCTGGAACTGCATTTCCGCCTTGTCAAACTTAAAGTTGTACATGTCGTTTACCGCATCGGTGGCCTCTACCTGCACCTTCTCGTCCAACAACAACATGCGGGGCAACTCCTCCTGGGCTTGGGCGGCAAAACAAATAAGGGAAAACAGAATTAGAAGAAATTTATACATCAATTAGCTCTACGTAATAAACCTAACGCTTTAAATTAGCTTTTGTTACCCAAATTTACATTCAAATTATCGTATTTTTAGCCAAAAAACCACTAAAATATAAAAATGGAGCTGCTCAAATCGCTATGCGAAGTATTTGCCCCTTCGGGCAATGAAGTACAACTAAAAAATTTTATACTTAACTACATAGAAAATAATAAGGATAGCTGGAAAACTACCCCTAAAGTAATCTTTGGCGATGAATTTCAGGACAGCATCATCCTAATATTTGGCAAACCACGCACCGCCGTTTTTGCCCATATGGATTCCATAGGCTATACCGTTAGGTACAACAAGCAGCTAATTCCCATTGGCGGCCCGCATACCGAGAACGGCTACGAGCTGGTTGGCGAAGACAGCAAAGGAAAGATTGACTGTATTTTATTTAAGGACGAGGAGGGAGATATTTTTTACGATTACGACAGGGAGATTGACCGCGGTACCGAACTGGTATTTAAATGCAACTACCGCGAAACGGATGACTATGTACAAAGCTGCTACATGGATAATCGCCTGGGGGTATGGACTGCTCTGAAGCTGGCAGAAACATTAAAGGACGGCATTATTGCCTTCTCTTGCTGGGAAGAACATGGCGGCGGTTCTGTTCCGGTAATAGCTAAGCACATTTATGAGAATTACAAAGTAAAACAGGCGCTGATAGCGGACATTACCTGGGTTACCGAAGGGGTTTTACACGGTGAGGGCGTTGCCATTTCTATACGCGACAGAAGCATACCCCGCCGTAGCTTTGTGAACAAAGTAATAAGCATAGCGCAGAAGTATGGCGTGCCCCGCCAGTTGGAGGTAGAAGGGGCTGGAGGCAGCGACGGCAGGGAGCTACAAAACTCTCCCTACCCTTTCGACTGGTGTTTTATTGGGGCTCCGGAATCTAACGTACACTCGCCGGACGAGAAGGTACACAAGAAAGATATTGAAAGTATGCTGGAACTGTATAAGGTTTTGATGAGGGAGTTGTAGGGGTTAACTACTTTGCAATTAGTATAAATATTATATTAGGCTGTTATTTTGCAACTACCTTTTTATGAAAACTACCCCTTTCCTATTTTTTATTCTTTTTCTTATCATCTCAGCAAAATCGCAGAATTTAAGCTTTCTGGATAATAACACATATAGTAACTTTCAGAATATTCCTCCATTTAACGGTATAGAATCCTTTCAATCTATATGCAAAGCAGATTTTAATAAAGATGGGAATATAGACTTTGCTGGCGTAAATACAAATTCTACTGCTGGGGTCTATAAAGGGCTAGGAAATGGACATTTTAGCATATCCACAGTATATATATG
>FTLB01843210.1_pt1 | contig 11052 bp, 14 predicted proteins | sample 1658291 | NCBI WGS metagenome assembly FTLB01 (sample SAMEA3914812, study PRJEB12502) | metagenome | biome: forest; material: soil | place: Canada | collected 2011-07-07 | depth 0.1 m
CCTATGAGGATTTGTCCAAAGCAATTGCAGGCAAATTGTCCCAGATGACGCTGTTCCTGCCCATTGAGGAAATACACGCGCTCATGCCACATGTTGCTGGCAAGGTCATAGCACCATGTCGTATTGGCCCCAGGAATATTCAGGCAATAGAAAACGTGTCCATCCTGCTGGTAGGTGTAAGCCGTAGCGTTTTCCAGAGGTCCGTAGCTCTGAATGGCCTCCTCCACCGCATGGGTGGATATGCGCTGGGGCGTGACGCCATTGAAAGCGTAGACGACACCCGGGCCACGGCGGTCGTTACCCAGCCAGATCACCACCTGTCCCACCTTGCAGACCGCAAAGGGGCTAGCACAACCGCCCTCCAAGAATGAACCTGTAATTAATTGCAGGGGAAAGTCGGAGTTTCCAGCGTCGTACCAAAATTCACACGTTTCCAGGCCCAGGAGCATGAGGGTGCGATTGAAGACCATGCAACGTTGCAAAATGTCGCTGAAACCCTCTTTGGCCGCCGTATAAAGCGGATTGATGGTTGTCGCGTCACCGGGATTGGTCAGGTAGAACGTCTGAGAGTTGGGCTGGTTGAAAATGATGAAGCCGTCGAGGTAGTCAGGGACGGCGCAGCCGTTGTAGAGCGATGCCGTGTACTGCGTCAGCACATTGGTTGCCAGCGTGAAGTAATATCCCGCCGAGATACCCGCTGTGATGACGAGGTTCGTGCCGTCATCCACCATACCCACGGGACCGGTTCCGGCAATGGTTCCCCACGCCGTACTGGTGCCACTGGCGCTGAACTCATAGAGTTGCGAGCCATAGACGCCGAAACAGCGCCCTTGAGCCTCCCAGAGACCCCTGCATATGACCTGGGCCACTGTCGAGAAAACCGTCAGCCCCGGTGTCGGCTGAAGCGCCTGAACTTCCTTGGATGTGGGTAATTCCGTCTCAGGAAACAGGTTAACGCTGCGTTGGCAATCCAGCTGGATCGCTCGCAACGTGTAGGCGGGGCCGACAAGAGGGATTTTCATATGACATACACGTCGGAGCCGAAGTACATTTGATAATTCAGCTCGGCATCCATCGATGCCATGATGCTCGGCGCGTTCAACTGTGCCAGCGTGGCGAAGCTCAGGTTGGCAATCTCTATCACCAAGGGACTGGGGATAATGCCGTACTCCGGCGCCAGCTCAGCAGCTAAGCCATACACAATAGCTCGCAAATACCCCGGTGGAAGCAGGATCTGAGCAGTTAAAGTGGTGTATGGACCAAGCTCCTTGATGCTATTGACCGTAAACGTTCCGGAATAGTAGGTGTTGGGGTAGAACTGAAGCGTCCCGTTGGGGTACGTCGGGTTATAGAACAGCTTCTGGTTGCCGTACCACGGGATGGATGAGACGGCATCCGCCACCACGCCAACATCATTGATGAGGTCGAAATAGCGGTTGATGCCCGATGAATCGAGAATCCATGCCGATTTGACCTGAATGGGCCTCGACGTGGCTATTTGGCCAGTAGGTCCGATGGTTAGCGATGACGTATTGACGGGGATCGGGTAGGTGTCCGTTGATAGCGCATAGATCATGCTTCGATACGTAGACCAGCTATCGAGCATCAGGGTTAACGCTTGCCATCCCGCCGAAGCATCTGCCGCCGTGGGCGTTTCAGCCTGAGAGATAGCGCCAATCTTACGCAGTGCCGCCGTGATTACATCCAGGACGGTCAGCGGATTCGGCGCATTGACGGTAAGAGCGACGGTCACGCGATCATCTCCGCCAGGAAGGTATTAATCGTCCATACCGTACCTGAGGCAATGGAATTGGTCGTGGTGATGGCCAGCGCATTGGCAATCGTCGTATTCATGGCTGTATTGAACGATGACAGAGACACAAGCGTAGCTGGTGGAAGCGTTCCTGAGCCTGTGTCATAGGTAAGCTGTCCACAGACGTTCACCGATCCCGTTGCACCCGTGGTTCGACAGGTGATGATGACGTCCAGATAAAAGGATTGCGACAGCGACGCCGTGGGTGTTTGCGCGCCACTCGTCCATAAGTTCGATGCCCCAAGGGATACTGAGAGCGTTGTCGTTCCGGGAGCTGCTGCTGATGCCATGGTCCCGCGAACACCAAGGCGCAGGGTCTTGCCGGTGACAAGGAAATTGGCCGGAATAGTTAGCGTGCCCACGCCCGTGGGTATCCAGGATGAAGCCGCTGTGCCGCTGGTAACCGCTTGCGCCGTTCCGATGAAGATGGGACCGGACTTCCACACCTTGAGTCCCGCTTCAAAGGCCGTCAATGTGTTTTGCGCACTGTCTTCCCATACATTGCCCGCAACAGGTGAAGCAGGCGCCGGCTGAGGAACCAATGTCTCAAGGGTGAATTCACCCGTACTTGGCGTCGTTCCACCAATAGGCGTGTTGTTGATGCTTCCGCCGGAAATAACGACGGTCTGACCGTTGGCAGGATCATCCTCAAGGGGAAAATCGAGGATCGTCTGCGTTACCGCGTTCGGGTAAGCAATCTGAAGGCTATACCGACCATTGGCCACGTAGAAGCTGTATCGGCCATTGATGTCGGTCGTGATCGGGTTGGGACCCGTCGTAATACCATTGTCGATGTAGACCGTGGCATTACTGCCCGCCGGGTAATTCAACACCGTCACGGACGCTCCGATAAGGGGTTGTCCGTTGAACAACACGATATCGGAGTATTTTTGCATGACTTACTCTGCGCTAGGCGTTGGAACGACGACGGTGGCTTCAGGTGTAGCGAGAACAGGCTCAGCGGGATGATACGGCTCGGGTTCAGCAACCACTTCTGGCGCGGTGAACTTGGCAACAACCTTGTCCAGTTCCGGCTTGGCTTCCGTCAGATGCTGCTGGGCAATCGAACCGACAGTGGGATGAAAGACATGGGCTTGGAACCATGCCTCAATATCCGCCTTCAATGTTTCGTAGCGGCTTTCAAGACTCATGCGTTTCTCCAAAAAAACGGGCCAGCCAAAACGACTGGCCCTGTAGGGAAAATCAACCGTAGACGACGCAGCCGAGTTCAGGGCGCATGGTTGCCCAGCCGCCAAGAACATCGATACGCACCGGAAGAACGTCATTGGTGATGTTGTACTGACGAACAATACGCACCGAGATACCCAGGCGCGGGTCGCTCGCACGTGCGCACATATCGACACCACCGACCAACGGAAGGTCTGCCGTACCCAGCACGAAGGCATCGCGATGGAATGCGGCATTCTGCAAGTAAGCCGTACCCGCCGCTGCACCGTTGTTGATCACAATCGCCGCACCCGCACCAGGCGAGTTACTGACCGTCTGGGTCTGCACCGAGGTCGCTGCAGGAACGATAGCCGGGAAGATCGAGATCGTCGCGGTACCACCGCCAGCTGAGTTGGCGTTAGCGGTAACCACAAACTGCTGCAACACGTTGAACTGTGCGCGAGCGCCCAAGGTACCCGTGCCGCCGTTGGTATTGGACTGCTGGTTGACCGCAAACACACCGGCAATGGTGAATCGATCACCTACCACCAGGGCATTCGTGGTCGAGGCCGGCAGACCGGTGATATTCAGCGTCGATCCGGTCTGTCCCGCGCCCACCACCGTCACCGGACCCGCACCATACGTACCGGTGACCTGCGCGGCAACGTTCTGATCCATCGACCAGTTGAAGCCGGCAGCCATACCCATCGTGCCTTCTTCGTACTGACGCTCGATCTCCGTCGAGGACTGGAACAAGCCCTTGAGCGAATCGATCATCGAGGCTTCAGCGAACGGATCGATGACAGCGGCACGCAAGCCATCACGTGGAGCGCCGTTGATGTTCAAACGGGCGCCAGCCTGCAAGAACGTCGAAAGGCTGTTGGGCGTGACGCCCGGCGTACCGGAGAAGTTGGCCACCGAGTTCATCAGGGCCATACCAGCGGAATCGATCTGGTTGGCGACGTTGGCCATAGCCGGTTTCAGGAAGCGGTCGGAGAAATCATCCAGGTTAAGGGCCAGATCGACCGAGCTGAACTGTGCATCCACACCCCACTGGTTCGAAAGAACCAATGGCACGGAGGTTTCGGTGAAGTTCTCGATGGTCTGCGTCGGGCCGTTACGGCCCTGGAAACGGGCCGGCTTGCGGATGTTGAGCGTGGTGCCAATCTTCGCGCCGGACTTGCCATAGTACTCGTCGAACTGACGATTCACATGGCGGGTAAAGGAGAGGTTGTTTTCAAGCACGCGCAATGCTTCACGCGTGATCATGCTGATAGTTAGGATGCTATTGGCCATACACTATGGTCTCGGAAAAGGTTAGCGGCGCCTCCGATTCCGTAGCTCCTCGTTTCGCAAGGCTCGCCACTCAGCATCGGAGAGATTCGGATCGTCAAGGGTCTTGGCCTTTTCAACACGGCCTGTCGTCCCTTTGTCCCCAATCGGATTGATCGGGTCCGGCGCAGAGCTAACCTTTCTGCCCCCGCTTTGCTCAGTGAAGCGGGCTTCGAGACGGCCAATTTCGCGGGCCTGCGCGGTCGGTGACAGCGAAACAATGCGCTTCGCTTCAGCGGGATTGTTGCCCAAGTAATAAGCAATATCCGCGCCCACTTCCGATTCCATCATAGCACGAGCCATATATGGTGCAAGTGGAACGTCCGCTGAATTCGTGACCTCCTCAAAGTCGTCGTACTTACCCGTTGCCTTACTGACCTTTTTGTTCCATTCGGTCAACAGTTCCTGGTCCGTCTTTATCTGGTTCTCTTGGGCTTCCTTCTGCTTCTGCACCTGACCGCGCTGCTCCATCTTCCAATCAGTCAGGCGCTCAAGGAAGTCCACGGGATCTTCGTTGGCTAACGGACTCGGGCGCCCATTGGTCTGCACAACGGGCTGTAATGGCCTTTCGGGCTGCACATTAGGACGCGGCTGCTGTTGCTGTAGATCGCGGATGACCTCTTCGCGCTCATTGAGCTTGGCGGTGAGCTTGTCGATACGCTTCTGCATCCCATATTCAAGACGCTCAGCCTCCGTCTTGTCTTTCCATGGCTTCTCAGTCTTCTTGTCTTCAACCTTTGGTGGCTCGGTGACGGCAGGCTTATCACCTTCCGGCGTTTCACGTGGAACATCCGGCACGACTTCCGGCGATCCATCCAGACCTTGGGAAACCACGGTTACATTGTCACTGGCCATACGGGACACCCTTATCGTTAGGTTCGTTGATCGATGGGGAAGTCATCGGATCACGAGGGGACGCGGCTACACTGCCGCTGAGGGACTTGTTGGCTTCGGTCAACAAGTGTTTGTTCGCACTATTGGATTCACTGAGGCCATGCTTGGCCCCGTCATGCTCTAGATTGGTCAGGTGCTTGATCATGTCGGTCTTCATGCTGGCAAAGGATTCGGCAAGCGACGCCTGAATCTGCGCAAAGCCGATATCCCGCTTGGTCTGGTTCTCATCGACCTTGTTACGGTTCTCCAGCTTGAGCTTGTCGTTCTCTTGGCCAACCTGCTGCATCTGCTGCTGAAGCTTGCCAATGAAGTCCTGCATCTGCTTGAACTGCGCCTGCACACCGGGCGGCAGAGGATCATCCTGCGTCAGCTGCACTGGCATCATCTTGGCAAAGCGGTCCGCGAGGATCTGCGCGCCCGGAAAGTCGAGGTTCTTCATCAGCTGATCGGCAACTATGGGAATAGCCTGAGGGTCAGCCTGAATCAGCGCCATCATCGCGTCAGCAGCCTGCTGTCGCTGCGTGGCATGGCTTGGGCCAGCTTCAACGCGAACGTCATAGTCGCCCATGTCGGTTAGGTCATTCAGCGTCTCCAGCATCGCTGTCTTGGGATTCATCTGCGGCTGATTGACCGTGATGATCTCATCGTCACCATCGGGCGAGATGATGCGCATGTCCTGTTGCGTGGTGAGAATCTTCGGGATCAAGTCGATAAGCTGAATGCCCACCATCCGCAGCATGCGATGCTGGTTATCGGCATAGATAAAGTTGGCATCATCCGACTGCGTCTGGCGAAGCAGCACAGCCTTGCCGGACTCCGGACCTTGCTGATTGTCCTGTCCAAGCCCGGGATTGAAGATACCCGTCACAAACTGCATGTCCGAGCCAACCACGCTCAAGGCATTTACAATACCATCCGGCACAGGAACGTTCTGGATACGCTGCGGTGGCGGGATCGGATTACCGGTGGAATCCTTCGTGGGCTTGTACGGAAGGAAGCTGACGTTCTTGGTATTGGCCGTCATCCACTCCGTTTCGTAGCCTTGGATCTGTTCCTTCGTGCCCATGAACGGAGCTTTCGGCGACAGGGCCACATGCTCGGTCATCGCCGAGGCCCAATAGTTGTACATGCGCTGCGAGTCTTTGGCCTGACGGATCATGCCCCAGCGCCATGGCTGTCCCTCAATGATCGCGATCTTGCCCCACATGGGGACAATGGGAATATATTTCCCCGCCCAATCCTTAGGCCCTTCAAGGACTTCCGATCCTGTCATCAAGCACCACTTTACCTTACGGCGCATGCAGCTACGGCGCTTCTCCACCTGATCCTCAGGTTCCAGCTCATCCTCATACTTTGACGAACCATCCGAGAGCAAGCACAACGTGGCCTTGGTCTCCTCAACCCAATAGTACTCAGCGATGCGCACAGACTCTTCCGACCACCAACGCATGCGATTGTCGCCCGTGCCAATGTAAAGGTCACCCACGCTCTCAGGATTGGCCTCAGGGTACTTCTGCGTGAAGACCCACTTGTTCATCTCGGAGGTAACGAAGCAGTAGTTACAGTCCGACCAGTCGGCGGTCTTGGCGTCAGGATCTCCGTAGACGCTGAAGTGGTTGTAGATCGGCTTGATCAGGATCTGCTGGTCGAAGCTATCGCGTTTGTACTCAGTGACAAGGCGTACAAAGCCAAACCCAATGCCCGACGCACTCTCCGCCGCCGAGTCATAGGCCAAGTCAGCCTTGGAGATGTATTCGATGTGGCCGATGATGCCTTGAAGGATCTGAGCCTTCTCGATGTCAGCTCCAGAACCTACAGGATCAACCTGGATTGCTGGCCGGTTCTTACGCAGATCCGAGACGATCTGTGAGTAGAACGTGTTGATTCGTGGAATCGTAAGGCAAGGACGATTGTCACCCAGACGTATCGAGCGGATCTGTACCGGCCATTGGTCGCCCGCAATGAAGCGTAAGTCTTCCAGAGCTTCAATACGATTACGGGATTCAGCAGTGAATGCATTCTCAAGACGATGCCTCGCTGTCATCAGGAAGTCGCCGTCACCTTCCGGCACCATCGGCACTTCCGGCAGCTTGCGCGGTGGCTTCTGTGGCTTGGGCGCCATCACCTCAGCATCTGATCCTGATCCGGGGGTGAACGCTGACTTCTTGCGTGCCATAAACTTACCTTAGTGAACTTGCGGGTATGTTATCCCATCCAGCTTTCGCTGCGGGTGGGGTCCACATAGGTTTGTTCCTCGTGGTACTTCACAGCATCATCAGCCTTGGTCTGCATCGACTCACGTCCGGACATGATCAGGTAGCGCATCGTGTCCATCAAATGGTCGTCATGCTTCACCACATGGCCTTTCTCGTCACGGCGGTAGAGTCGGAACTCTCGTAGCAAGTTCTCAAGCGTCTTGAAGACCTTCAATTGCCCACCGACTAACGCTTGCCAGACGGTGTAGATGCCCGCCTCGACCGCGTTCTTAGCGGGTACCAAGGTGAGTCCGTTATCCGTGTACATGCCCATAAGCTGGATGCCGTCTGCCTGCGATCGTCCGCGAGCGGCAGGATCAACCACCCCATGGATATAGGCTCCGCGAGATCGTATGGCCGCAGCATGAGTAGCTGGTTCCAGGCTTCCCTGGTAATGCTCAGAGTACAGGTATATGCGACCGTTCTCGGGATCGCGAGCGCCCCAGACGGCAGCAGTGCGATTCCAGCCCACATCAAGCGCGTACACACGCGGCCAAAAGTCAGGGATGGCGAACGGTTCACAGGTGATCTCCGATTCGGGAACGGGATAGATCGCGCCTGAGCCTAGCTGTGGAATACCTTTGGATCGGGCATCACGCTGATAGGGAGGAATGAGGCGCCATAGCTCATCCTTGGCTGCTTGCGTGAGATGGGGAACGTCGTCCCATGTAGCGTAAGTGATAGGGCCTGGCGGCTGGCCACCCTCGGGGTTGAGGAAAGCCATCACAACGTCTGACATGCCCTCAAGCGGGGTGAACGTGAGCATGACCATGCCATCGTTGGTCATCGTGCGCGTCACGCACTCGGTATAGATCGGAAGAGGCGGCTCCTCATCGAGCCAGATCACATCGATCTCTGTACCCTGGAAAGCGTCACGCCCCTGATCGTAGGACTTGAAGTGCAGCGTGGACCACATGCCGCTCGAATGTTTGACCCGGATCATCTCCACCGCTTCGGAGACGCCCTGCTTCATTGAATGCTTGCCTACTCGTGCTTCAGGTATGAGACCTGTTCCGAACTCTCCCAAAGGCCCCAGAAGTTTCGCTTGAAGGATATCTCGGACAGTCTTACCAGTGTCCCCGGCGACCCATGCGAGGATAGGCTTATCGAATCGACGCCCCTTCCACCAATGTGGATACTCACCTGTAAGATGCGCGACGAGTTCGTATCCACCCATGCCCTCAGTCTTGCCGATTCGGTTAGCGGCAAGCGCGAGGCGTACTCTAGCGCTGCAACCACCATCGAAGAAGCTGATGTGCTTGGGATAGAGTTCACGGCGTAATGGCCCATCGTCAGGATAGAAACCAAACCATCGCCGCGTCTTAATGCGACGTTCGCGTTCCAGCAGGAGCAGGTAAAGCTCTTGCTTCTCCGTCAACTCCGGGAACAATCGGTCCAAGCATGTTGGCAATACGTCGGTCAAGTTCGTCCTCGATGATGGTCTTCACTTCCTCGAACTTGTGGTAGTGGTTCACATCCTTGGGTAGAAGCCTGGCTGTCGAGGCTAGGAGGGCTTCAGGCTTGTCCGCCGCAACACGCTTGAGGATCTCCTTACCCTGCTCCTCCCAAAGCTCACGCAAGTCTGCAATGAACGCCTCACCAAGCTTGTTTCTATTGCCTGACTCGCGTCCTTTGGGGTTTCCTGATTTACCTTTCTCGAACATTTGTTGATCCTTGCTGGTGCAAGTATCTTGAACTAATCAGTTCACTTGCTCAACCGGGTACACGGGCATGGAAATAGTCAGCTCGATTTCTCTCTCACTTCTTGCCGCCCATCCCTTCATCTTGCCGTCCACACCGGATCTTTTCACAACGTCTTTAAGCATGTCCATGTAGCTCATGTATCCCATTTCCTGGGCCTTGGCATTGCGACCTGCAATGATCTTGCGCTGGTCTACCCTGCTCTTCAGCTCCCATGAGCGACGCTCCACAAAGTTCTGATAGGCTTTGGCTGGTGTAGCACCATGCCCACCAATCCAGCAATGTCTCTGAAGATCTTCCCGGGCCTCACATTCCCAGATGTCGCCATCGTTGTAGTAATTTTCTTCAGACAGACGGATGCGCGGTTTTATCAGCTTCATGGATATCCCCAAGTGGACTTTACTGAACTATTCGGTTTAGTTACCCGAGCCACGCGTCACATTCACGTTACCAGCCGTACCCGCCGACAGGTAGATGTACCCCTGCGTACCCAGCAGATATTGGTCAAGCGTGAAAGTAGCCGTGGTCAGCGTAATCATAGCCATGCCGTTGGTTGTGCTGAAGCCAGCGGGAACCGTGGAGCTTGTACCAAAGCCAACACGGATCGTCCCGGTAGTCTCATTAACCACACGCAGCTGACAGCCGTCGCCCTGGGGGAGAGCGAAAGCTGCCGCTGTGGTCAGTGCCGCGCAATCGATGCTGGAACTTACGCTGGTAGGACGGAAAGGGTCCTGTGACATCAGGATTCCTTGAACTTGCCTTCACCGTACGTATCATCACGTGCGGTATCGCTCGGGCCGTCGTTCGGGTCAGCGCCAGCCTTACCACCGCCCTTGATGGCAGAATCCCAGGCGTCTTCACCGGTCTTCACATCCGGCTGCGGGCGAAGCTCCTGCAAACGCTCACCCAACGCACGGCCAGTCTCTTGAAATTTAGGCATGTTACTGCTCCTTAGGTTCGGGCCGAGCCAATCACGGCGTCGGTTTTGTAAACGATGAATTGGAAGGGGACTGGCGCCGATCCAGCAGCTACGGGCGTAGCGGTTGGGTTGGCATATTGAATGGTCACGCTGTTGGCGGCTGTGGCTACCGCGTCAGTAACCGTCAGATTGGCTACCAAAGCCACAGGCTCAGGCGAGATGGTATCGCCAGCACTGACACCGGGTACGGTCACCACCTGCGTCACAACCGTGTTAGCGCCAACGGCAGGTGTCGTCAGCGTAATGCTCACGATGCTGGCGTTGATGATATTGGAGGTTAGGATGTTGGACATGTCTGTTCCCGCGTGAGGATGCCATCGCCGTCAAGCAGACCGGACCAATCGAGGAAGGGTTCTAACGGGTCAGCCACTAGTGCGCTCACGCTTGGTGAGGTCGCCGGGCTTGAGATGACCGAAGCCGCAATCATCCTGGTTCCAGGACGTATCATCGGGGCCATGAGGCTTGCTGGTACGCAGATCAGCGACACATTTCATGGTGTAGTCGATATCCCCGTATTTGGGACTCATCCATTCACCAGCCTGCTTGTTTCCGGTCGCCATGGGCGTACCTCGCCGTAGTTTGTCCTAGGGTATCAAGTGGCTAGGAAGTAAGCAATAGCTCACTGCCACATTGTCCTCTCAAACCATTTGCGCAGCCGATACCAGAACAGAAACCACGTCCATCGTATCTTCGAGTATGGCATGCGATGGCGGATAAGCATGGCGCCGGCCTCATGGTGTACAACGAACAGGGGAGGGTTCAATCACCATGCCGCTGGATCGCTTCACAACGTTCCCATCTGGACTCTTACACGGATGCCATACGCGGGAAAGTGCCGGCGCCATGGATTTGTTTTACGCCTGGAATTCATCTTAGTCAACAGCGCGATCACTTCGGGCGCCCCGCAATCT
>FTLB01843199.1_pt1 | contig 11047 bp, 15 predicted proteins | sample 1658291 | NCBI WGS metagenome assembly FTLB01 (sample SAMEA3914812, study PRJEB12502) | metagenome | biome: forest; material: soil | place: Canada | collected 2011-07-07 | depth 0.1 m
GTCTAAGACAAGGATCAGGATCAGGAAGGGATTCCTGGCGGTTGGATACCCCTATATAGGAGAATAGCGCAAGCCAAGGCGTTTTTATTCACAATGGGACCTATTGGGAGATTCTGCTTCTATGCTCTGCAGTGACAATCAAATGAAGTGCTATATGCCGTTATGAAATCATGGCTGCAGTAGCAAAAGCTCGCTATAGACCCCCAATCTAAAACAGCGCACAGAGAGAGAGTGTGTGTGGGAAGCACCGAGGAGAGATGTCTATAATCCAATCAAGGAAAGAGTACAACCCTGAAATTCACCCTCCTCCTCCCCGGAATCGGGGTCGCGAATGGTTTGGTTGTTGTTGTGTCTCCGTATGTGAGCGAGAGATCAAGAGAAAAAGGAATGTAGGTATCATCTCTGCCATGCTAGAACCGAACACCCCCTTCCCGAGAAGAACAAAAAAGCAAGCCATGGCAAAATCATCTAAACCAGTGGCCAATGCAATCCGAGAACGCGTAAATATGCAAACGTGTAGTAGGAAAAACAGAAGCACCACCCGCGCTATCTCCATTGCTCTCTTCTGGGTATATTCCCAAATGCATACACGCCATGGGTACCTTAGCCAACGGTATGCACCCCAAACCATCCATCGCCGCATCGTATCTCCTGGCAAATCAGTAACCATAGCTATCATGTTGATGCATGGGGCATCTCCCGGGATGCCTCTCCCACCACGCCGCGATACAGCGCCGGTGGAATCGGCAGAGGCACTCGAGCCGTGCCATGGGAACGCCGACCTCAAACTCCTCCAGGCAGATGGTGCATTCCGCCGAGTCTACGCAGTCCTTTTCTGTCGCGACATAGGGGAACATGCGAGTCGCACGTGGAGGTATCCGGGGCAGCGGAGTCCCGTCTACGCTTCCTTCGTTTTCGGGACTCCGAGAGCTCGGCGAGCTGCCGTAGGCGCTGTGCGAGGCGATGCACATGTTGATGTGTGACTCGCGGAGCGCCTCGAAGTTGGCAAGATTCCGGGGCGGGAGCTCACGGTGGCACACTGGACACTCATCCTCCTCGGGAATCTGCGGAACGGGTGGCGGCAGCGGGGGCAGGCTGCGGTTCACCCCCGAGGACGGGCCTGCGTTCGATGGGCCTGCCCTGCCAGACGCCTCTCCAAGGAAGCCGTGGAACGTGGTGCGCGTCACAGGCATGTACCGTTGTTGCTGGGCAGCCAGGAGCCCGGAGGGCAAGTAAGCCGGTGGCGTGCCGCCGACGATGGGTGGCGGGCCGCGGTACTGCGGTCTCGAGGGATGCGAGGAGGAAGCTGCTGCGGATTGCTGCTAAGGAGTTATTCAGTATGTGCATGGACCGACGGAGAAAGACGACGGGCTTACCATGGTAACACTCCGATTTCTGGCGTAAGGGTCGGCTGACAACCCAACGAACGGGCCGAACCGGGGGGACCCCCCGCTCGACTGGGAATGAGGAGAGAGCAAAAGATTGCTAGAGGACCTCTGGTGCCCTCGCTGCGGCCCCGGCTCCTGGGTCTGCGGAGGTGCTGTGTTCGGATCCGGCACGCACGGGTTGCAAAGGCGCACCCTCTCCCCTCCTCCCAAGCTGTTGAAGTCTGTATAGTTACCCGTGCCCGGGGAAGTAGGGTAGCGTTGCGCTTGGGTGCGAATCGTGCCCGGCGGCTGGACGATGTACTGGTACGGGATAGTAATACGATGAGGCGAGCACGAGTTGCAGACCACCCGTCCGCACTTCCTACAGCGGCGTTAGCTCCTCGTACACCAGGGCGAAGACTCAGGCGCGCGTTTCTTACCGGCAATGATGCTTCCTAACAAAAATGCTGAACTGGGTGTGGCAGATTGGGCAGTACGTCACCTCGCTGTCGGGTTGCCACCGGGGCAGGACGATCTCCATCGGACTGGTCCTCTCTATGCTCCCACTCTGGGCTGGGGGAAATTCATGACTGGGGCTAGGCGTTGTTGCAAGAGAGACAGTTTCAAGTCCAGAGGGTGTCGCAGGTATGGCCGGATTCAGGAGTTGACTGACCGGCACGGCCCTGTCTCCCGGAGAATGGGAAGGGGGGAAGCGCTGGATGAACTCTTCCTCGCGGCGGCTGTCTGCTTGTGGACCCGGACGAGTCTGTCGACGTTCCTGCACTGGCGAGTCGCCCAGAACAATCGGGTTCTCCCGAGTTCCCGAGGAGGCTGGGCGGTACCCATCACCTCCCCTGGTGTCATCGCTCAGCTCCAGGAGAGCGGGCACGTCATCTATCATTCCTCGGCTGTTGTGATCGTCGTCACTGCTTGACAGCGACGAGCTGGAATCGGACGAGATGTCAACCACGGCAGCCGTCTCGTCGCTCGTGTGATGAGCCAAAAGCGGGCTCTCTTCTGATTCCTGCTGAAAGACTGACTCATCTACGTCTTCGCCCTGTCGTTGTTCGCCTTCTAGTGTCTCTTCCGTCTCGTCCGCGGCCGCCCCTCCCTCGCTCTCGTCATCGTCTTCGGGAAGTCGTCGTGCGACGACATGTGATGGGCAGTCGAAGAACCGGAGGCACTCTTGATCGTGAAACTCGGCGGTCCGCCATTCGCAGACAGAGGGGTCTGCAGGGGCAGGGCGGCTCGACATGTCACCGTAGGAAGGTCCGGCATCGGGTGAGGCTCTCGGTTCTGCACCTGTCTGACCGGGCAGTCCTCCACCATCAGGTGTATCCATGGTTGAACATGGAGGACGTGAAAGGTCGCTAGTTACGGGGCGGTGGATCGGTAAGAGCTTCGGTCGGTGTAAATAGAGATAGGTGAGCCTTATCGGAGCATCGTATGCAAATGCAGAGGTTCTATCGAGAGAGATATCGAGAATCTGGAGCTTTGAGGAGGTATGGTACGATCCGATGGGGGCGGCGGGATTGCGTGCGCAGGGAATCGAAGGCTATGTTGTGTTCTCTCCCGGTTGAAGCGCGCGGGAGATAAGGAAGAGGGTGGAAACTCTCAGGTCAGAGAGGCCGAAGCTATCTCCGTGGTCGTACGAGCTATCTCTGAGTGTTGCCTATGAGACTCGGGCGAGCACAGCTCAAGGACTGAATTTCGGATATCTGCAGTTTGATGGCGGAGGGGCAAAACAGCATCAACACGAGACCAGTCCCTGGAGCCTTTCTTCTCGGTACCACCGACACTCGGGAATTTCTGAAAGGGAACTATGGTAGGACTCTAGCCTCAGATAGGTGCTTATCGCCGGAATCCGTAACCTCCAAAGCTTATCAACCGCCACCAAGACCTTTGCCGCACAGACAATTACAGACGTTGCTCTGCCTCTCCATTCTTAAGGTGGTACCTTTAGCTCCAAATCGCCCCAGCTCAGGTACCTAGGTACTTGCTCTACACAGCTTGACAGGCGGCCGACGTTGCCACTATGTAATTGTTTGGCTCAGTGTCTACGATCAGTAATATACTTTACCAGTACCTTCACGTGCTGCAGTACTTCTCAAGTATTCCATCTATACAAAGGCCAATGAAACCTGTAGTTTTCTTAGGTACCTACTTAGAACTGTGTAAATCTAATCAACCGCCTGTGCTTGTTTTCTTTACACTTCCTTACTGTACCTTGCTGAGCAGGTTCAAAGAATAGATTCGGAGAAGGAGCGACTTACAGTAGAGGTTACTGATTTCCTTGAGATGCAGCGTGCCTATGTTCTTATCTTTTACCCACGCAACTCTGCACACAATTCACAAACACAACCATCTTATAGCGTTTACGCCAGAGACAGTAAAGTAAAAGTTACGCATACTTATTCTTGGCTTCAGACATGGATCGTGATAGAGCCACTACTGGCTGATGGCCGTCAGGTCTTGCATGGGTCATGGGGGTTCCAAAAGTCTACCGTTGTTTACTCTTTGTTTACTCTTGGAACAATATGCTTCAGCTGAATCACACAGCCCAACATCGCGACTCGCTATTGTTGTAGGTACAGTAGGGCCGCCTAGGCCCGAGCCAATCCACCCTTGCAGCAACTCAGCCTTATGAAGAGCCAGCCTGGCAACTCTCACAATGGCTACCTGCAACCCCCTCGTATGCCAACTGTTTGCCAGGACTAGGCAGCAGTTGTCCTCTGCAGTTGCGGACTTACAACTCGGTTGTCTTCGACCCGGCTACAGGCATACAGATGGAAGGGCTCGGAGCGGCAGCAGGCATCCTCAAGATTATCGAGCTAGCTGCCGAGGTCGCTTCCCGCTGCCTGAAGTAATCTTACGCCGTCACGAACGCCCGATCTGATATCAGTCGTCCCCTGACAGCATGTCGAAGGCCTCGAGACGACATGCCATTCCAGTACCCGAGTTGATCTTTCCAGCACCCTCTTACCTAAACTGCGCGACATGCAATCCAGGCTGTCAGTTTTGCCAGACTAATGATATCGAAGCGATGTACCAGCTGATTGCATTCCTTAGGCCGTGGACAGTGGCTGTACACTGGGCAAGTCGATAGGATGAGAAGATGTGCAAGTATATACGTTTCCAAGAGCCATGCCGCTGTGATGTATGCGCTGGACATGCCGTAGGTGTACGCGTTACGTCACGTCACACCACGATCTACACCCAAAGCCCAGTGTCTGTCAGCTCTACGAAGACGAGGCCTTCACGCCATCCATACCAACGCCGTAATCCTCCGCCAGCGTCTCCCCGGCCACTTGGATCGGCTTCGACTCCTGGAGCACGAACAGCATCCTCCCCCACTGCGTCTTGCTGGCGTTCTTCCACTTGTGCATCGTCCCCCGCTGGACGCAGATGTCCCCTCGCTTCAGCACCCGCATCTCCCCGCCGTCCAGCTCTAGCTCGATCTCGCCCTCGAGCACCACCCCGTAGTCCAGCGACACCGTCCGGTGCATCGGGCTGACGCCCCCCGGCACAATGTCCACGACCCGCAGCACGCTGCCGCCGGGCAAGACGAGCCCGGGGTTGTCGGCGAGGAAACCCGCGTAGGCGGGCAGGTCACGGGTAAAGTCTACCGGGGTCTGCGCGCTCGCGTACGCCAGGCGGAATATGTCGCCGGACGGAAGGACCGTGGCCGGGACGCTCTCCTGCACGTGCTTGTTGAAGATGGCCTTGCCTTCACTATCGTGGTCCGTGACGAACCTCTGCACGTCCGGCAGTGGTTTGGTTTCCTCTGCCATGGCGATGGTGATGATGATGATATATATGTGTATGTGTGTATGTAAAAGGAGTTAGGTAGAAAGAAAACTATCGCTGGAACGACAAAGCGAGAGCAATAAAGGGAGTAGTGACGACAGACGACGCTCTCAATTTGAAATCGTGGATCTAGGGAGGAAGGAGCAATATGAGGTAGACCTCACCCTACGAAGCCATATGTCCCGCCCATCTGATATGCCGATGAGAAATGCGAACCGAAGCGGGCTCATCGTAGAACCCCGCTGGCACATACTGTACATATGTCCCGTATCTATCGGAACGTGGAGCCGTAGGTGGGGGGTTCGGATGGCATCACCCTTTCTGGAAACGATTCACCATCTCTGACGACGTATTGGTTCTCCCACAAGCGTCCTCTACAAAAGGTATTCAAGGGAGGTGTAGAGGCGGAATGCAAGCACTGAGGGGCTGCTCGAATGGCATTGACCGCGGTTCGCAGCCTCAGTCAATTCTAGGCACTGGATGGGAGGATAATATGATTCTCAGTGATGGGCGATGCGGTGGTCGTCCTTTAGGCTCATATATATATCCGGACTGTTCTCTCGACTCATGGACTGGCCCCAGCCATCGAAGCTCCAACAATCGCCAAGCATCGTGCTTACTCAATCCTCTTGCAAGAAATCCTATCCGGCACACCGGTTCCCTCAACCACCTTGGCCCCGAGGATACTGTAGATGGGTATTTCCGCCAGCACCGAAGTGATATGGTGCAGCGTAGGAAGTGTCTCCCAGTCTTGCGCCTGGATCTTGATGCTTGCTCGTTTAGTCCTCGACACGGCCTTTACCGGTGCCTCCTGTATCTCGCCCCCTTCGTCGTGCGGTATCACGCACGCATACTCTGCGTCCGCCTTCCCGGGCTCGCCGACTGCCGGGATGTACCTGTACGTCAGGATGCCGTAGTCTGCCTCGTCTCCGATCGTCCCCTTCTCAATGCTAGGGTCGTCCTGGCTCAGGTCGTCGAGTTTGATCCTCGCGAATGTCGCGCCGCCCCAACTCGCCTCTACGCTGTACGAGTTGCCCTGTCGACGAGTCTCGATGTCGCAGAACACCTTGGGCATGCCGCGCTCCTCGCGGCCCGAGACAATCGAGTCTGTGAGGTTCTCAAACAGGACGGGTAGGTACGTCCCGTTGATGATACTGCCATCCTTCTTCACGTATTGCACGCCGTGAACGTATAAACCGAAGGAAGTGTAACCCTTGCCGCCCAGCCAGGCCACGTTGTCGAGACGTGTCGCGCTGAAGGTAGCTGTCGCGACGGTGGCGGTGGTCCGGAACTTGAACTGTGACGTCGGGAGAATAGTCTCGAGAAAAGTCCGAGATGTCTGGAATTTTACGGACGTAGATACAAACCTTCTCGTCGGATCGTCGGCGACCCTTCGCCTCCCGCATCCATCTTGTTGCGGCCCAGGGAAGGCCCCAAAAGAGATGGGCATGCGCCAAAGCAGGCCGGGCTGCTTCGCCCACCTCCACCTCTTGAACACGTCAGATGCGTGATCGATTTCGTCGTGACCAAAGTTGTGATTGGTATAGGACGCCACTGGTCTCTTTGTCAACAAAGAAAGCAAGGGAAAGCTTTGCGAGGTACAGGGAGTATCACTTACTGTCGAGTGGGGGCATGCCATTGGTCCAGTCTCGTCCTGCTAAGCGTGAAAACTGCTGGATCGAATGCGCTCGCTCATATCGAATCTCCTCGTAGAGCTTGAGCCTCTCAGAGACGGCTTCAGAGGCCGTCCCCCGCGGTAAGACGATGCTAAGGGCGGCAGCGTCCTCCAGTGCCTGCCCGGCGCCTTGCCCCTGGTCTTCTTGCCATGTTAGCGCGGTGAGATGGTAATAGAACAAAAGGGACTGGTCGTACGCGGCGTGAATGGGTGGGCGGCATCTCCCAGGAGGACCAGTTTCCCCGTGGTCCAAGTCGGCAGCGCCTCCATGTCCAGCAACTGCCAGACCCGTAGTGTCGACGGGTCTACCTTGCTTATGAGCGCGCGGACGGCCGGATCGAAGCCTTCGTAAACCTTGAGAACTTGCTCGATCGTACCCTGCTTGTTCCACTCTGCTGCTCGTCAGCTACCGCGGCTCGCGGGGTGGGTGGCACGGGTCTCACCATCGCTCTTGCTTGCGTGCGACTCGCTGTCAGGATGGATGCACACGAAATTCAGTAGGCGGTTGTCGTTGCAAGGATACATCACCACCCGCCTATCATCGCCGTACCACATCGAAAGCGCGCTTGGGTACTGGACCAGCGGTGCGGTGAGGGCATCTGCTTCGGCCACGCTGCGCGGAATGAGGAATCTGAAGGCTGCCTTTCCAGAGCTAAAGAGCGGCGCATCCTTGATGTACTTTCTTGTCGTAGACTATACGGGGGAATTAGTACTCCTTTTATTCCATATGAATGGTGCACCCGACAGCTTGTGGCATACGTATATCCCATCGGCGCCTACGATTATGTCGGCGAGGACTACGGTACCGTCCCCCAGAGTAATAGACCCTGTCGCAGGGTCCAACTTGACCACTTTGCTGGAGGTATGAAGACCCACGGGCTTCCCTTCTCCCTCTTGGGCCGTAGCAATCTTCTTCAGATGGTCATGCAAGTTGGCTCTGTGAACCAGGAGCCAGGGGTGCTGCCACTGCTTGTTGGCACCGCTCAGGTCAAGATTCATGCGGATCTTGCCAGTGCTCAAGCGCTCAAGCATACGGTCCATGGGGTTGGCGCCGAATTCTTCGGCATAGATCCCCCATCTTCGGAGGATTCCATTAGCATTCGGCGCCAGGTGCACCGCAGCACCGATCTCGTTGGCGAATCGGGATTGCTCGTATACCTGTTGGTCTGTCAATATCCGAGCATGCTCACCTGTATGCCTTGGATTGTGCTCTGGGGTGAACACACGTTGACTTCGTGACCTTGGTGGCGCAGGCCTATAGCGGCCATGAGGCCCCCGATGCCTGCCCCTACTATCGCGACTTTCAGGGGAATCGGGCAATCGTCCATCACAGGCGTGAACCCGTTTGGCTGCCGGCGAGCGCTGTCGTCCTCCAACCCATTCATTGTGGACACTATGAGCGTAGGACACGATGGAGAACGCGGAAAGCAAAGAGTGCGCACACCAACACGCAGTAATTGGAACTAATCTCGTAGCAAAAATGGACTAGATGGTGGGAGAGCCCTGGTGGTTACAAGTCACACATTGCACTAACCCAGTGCCAGGGAACGAAAGGAGGAGGAATATTGATAGAAAGAGACAACACTTCGACAACAGAGTACGGCCTGGGATATAAGATATGGTTAACGAATCGGCTTGGCTGCCACCTTGGACTCTTTTATTTGTCCCGCGCGAGAAGTAGGGGACACGGCAAAAATGTGGCCTAGGCTACCCGGTCCGAGTGGGTGAATGACCGCATATTGGAGCGATAGCCGTCCGTGAGATGGTTCTGCACACCCATTATCCTCCTTCCCCATCGCCTGCTTGTCCTTGCGCAGGGGAGGGGGGGAGGGGTAACCGGCGGAAGGGAGAAGTTATGCTCAGGTTACAAGAACAAGCCATCAAGCCGGACGTGATATTGCGGCCGAGGGAGAGCAACTCAGTCTCGATCATGTAAAGGGACCGGCCCAGCAGAAACTCAAGTGCTCTCTACGGGCATGCGCTGCCGTCTTCGCGCCCGGGTTATGCATGCACCGAGTCCAGACGAATCGTAAACCATGGTCCCGCCTGGGAACCGTGCCTCGCCTGACCCAGCTCAGCTGAACAAACGGTGCCTTGCACCGAGCTCCGCGACTTCTCGCCGGGAAGTTGGATCTCGGTACCATCCGATCGGAATGTGGACGGGAAAAGGGGGCGGATCGGCCGTCGGAACATGTGGGGGAGCTGCATTGGCGCTTCCGGCAGTTGCTCTAGGGATTGACCAAGTAAGTGTACCTGGGGCCCTGTCCCAATTTCGACCGATCAAAGCCATGGCCCTTTCCGCTTGTCACTCAACTATTCTGTCATTCCATGCGGATAGGAGGCGAGATAGTGCCCAAGATTGCGGTACAGCAGATAGTCTGGAGACTCACAACGTCTGATGGAGGCAAGACTCCCATGTTATGCATGAGACTGAATAGATGCATGCCTGGGCAAGCCTGTAGGATACTCCCGTGGCTCGTTTAGAGTTCATCGACTCTAGAAAAGAGATGTTTACATCTATTTAGCTTTCGGCTGCCTGGGTTAGCTACAATACTCTACTATAAGCTTCTTCGCGAGTTTGCAAGGGCTAAGACGCCCCGTTCTACCGGGGTCCCCACACGAGACCGGCGCGCATGCGGCGACCCGCAGATGAGGTTCGCGGGACCGCGGGGAACCCCCGCCAGCAGGGCATTACCGAGGGAGTAGTGACTCACTGAGTGCATGAAGTTTTGAGAACGGATCGTTTCGCTTTCAAATCCAGAGGAGGTAATACTCAGTGTATGCAGTCGCAATTTGGACTCTTGTTGACCAGGCAGAATTCCAGCTTCCAACTCAGGTTCCGGAGAGTGCGCGTCAAGTCACGAACCTCGGCGTCATTGTCTTCCGTCATGGCTGTCCCGCTCGTGGCGCTGATAACGGGGGGAAGCGCTGGTCTCGGAGCCGCCGCAGCCCGCCTGTTCGCACAGAATAGCATGCGCGTGGTAGTCAATTACAATAACAATGCCGAGCGGGCCCAGAGCCTGGTTGAGGAGCTGTACACCGTCTCTACCCTGGCGAGAGACGACCAGAAACCGAATTTCTACGCCATCAAGGCCGATGTAGCCAAGAGAGCTGATATTCAACGACTAGTCGAAGAGTCCGTCTCGGCTATGGGCCGATTGGACGTCGTCTTCTCGAACCATGGCTGGACGCGGATGCGGGACATTACGAATCTCGATGACAACCTCGACGAGGAGGACTGGGACACCTGCTTCAACATGAACGTCAAGTCGCACCTCTGGCTGATGCACGCAGCCAAGAAGCATCTGGACCAGACAGAGGGCGCTTTCATCACGACCGCCTCTTTGGCCGGCGTGAAGTCTAGCGGAAGCTCGTTGGTTAGTGTTGATGCGGCAACCGCCTTGTGATACGGCTTCCAGATGGGCCCGACAAGCTGATTATTCGTAGGCTTATTCTGTCAGCAAAGCCGCCCAGATTCACCTCGCCAAAGGGTTGGCTGTCGCTGCCGCGCCCCATATCAGGGTGAATACGGTATCCCCAGGCCTGTTATTGACTGTGAGTGTTCTTGTCCAGGATCGATCTGGCGAGAGTCGACTGAGAATCTGACCCGATGACTAGGAGTGGGGTCTCCGCTTCCCAGTCGAGAGACAGGAGGACATGAAGAATCGGTCGAAGTTGAAGCGGATCGCTACTGTAGAAGTAAGACTTTCTTCTGAGTATATCTCGGTCATCGACATAAACGTCGCTAACTGTCAGGCAGGATGTGGCGGAGCAAGTCTTGTGTTTCGTGAAGAGCAAGAGTGTCACCGGTACGAATATCGTCATAGACGCCGGATTGAGCATATAGAAGGGGAACCTCTTCATGATGGTGACCATGGTGAGGTACACTGGTAAAGATTGGGAATAGCTTCGAGAAGAAAGTGGTAAATTGAACCGAGACCGTGGAATTGAAATCATTCTCTCTTTATTTCTCCTTTCCCTTTATTTTGAGGTTTCCCCCCTCTTCTCTTGTTTCTTGTGTTTATAGGTACGTGCATGAGTTCTTACTATGTTTCTGCTCAACACTTCAGCAGTTGAGAGCGGAAGGAACGATCACTCTCCGACTTCTCGATCTTCGCTCCAATGTATGTAGGAAATGACCCGCCATCGCCAAGTGGCGTGGCGCACCTTCTTTCCCCAGATATACAGCGGCACCCAC
>FTLB01843208.1_pt1 | contig 11042 bp, 8 predicted proteins | sample 1658291 | NCBI WGS metagenome assembly FTLB01 (sample SAMEA3914812, study PRJEB12502) | metagenome | biome: forest; material: soil | place: Canada | collected 2011-07-07 | depth 0.1 m
TTTTCCCTGCCTCCCAAGGTATTCCCAATGCGACTACGACGTGGCCGACGTCAGGGAACATGGATTTATGGCCTCTCATGCCGAGAGATTGTGCACTCCTAGTGCTAACAGCCTGCATGTCGACTTCCGATAATATGGAGCACTTCTTACCTCGCATCTATTATGATTCCCCATTTTCCTTAGCCTCAGACAAGAGATAACAGCGGTGTATCTTACTGGCGAGGTTGGAGCCTTCATGCTGGCATCAAACAGCAGGTTCACCCTCCTCCGCTCCTGGACCTCCTTCTCCCACCCGTTCCTTGTTGAGGAGATCCCCTAGCCTCCCACCCCTGACACTGCACGTCTGCACATCACTGATGGGCCCCTCCAGCAAATGGATGGCGATTCTGCGTGAATCCCCCCATTGGTGCTCAAACCGCGTAGCTTTGCTATACTTAAAGGTGGGGGTAACACCCGGGTGTCTTCTCTTCCTGTCTCTATATCTCCCCCCGTATCCTCTATTATTGCTCCTTGTGTCCGGGTCCCAGTTTGCCCGCCAGCATTTTGGGAGTTTCCATGTGTCAAGAGTGATAAAGCCGCCTGCCTCCTTCGTCTATCGAACTCCCAAGTCTCGGCCCAGCTCAGTCGAACCCTTACGCGTACCAGCTCGTCCCTCTCTCTATACCTTGTTCTCACATACCAGCTTCGTTGGCATTGGATCCAAGTCCTGTTCCCCTGCCCCGTTCCCGGCCTAGTACAGCTATTCTCTCGGTGTCCAGGAAGGCATCGTCTCTCAGTTCAACCCCACGGGGAAGCCGGAACAATCTTGATTGCTTCCCAACTATACCCGTTAGGACCCGTGAGCTAGCAGCAGTGGCTTGAGTCAAACGCCGGTCGTTCAGTGGCTAGATACATTCAAGTCCCCCTGGCCATCCCACTCCCATCCCACGCTTTCATCGTCATCGCCGACCATGGCCCCTTCCGCGACAAGCGAAGCCGCCCCAATGCAGCTACCCGGCTTCTCGAAGCAGTCAACAATCAGTGCGTCCGTCTTGCATGGGCCACGAGACCTGCGATTGGTAAGTTGGTCGCCTCTTCCCCGGACCCCAAGATCTCACTGTTACACAAGATCAAGGACTGGGGTTACGATCCTCTTTATTTTTTGGATCTATCCCCTCGCTTGGTGCCCCGGCATATAAACCCTTTCCTTCAATCGGCAGTGCTAACAGGGACACCACTGTAGGAGCAACGTACCATTTCGGAGCCGGGACTGGGCGAACTGCAGATTGCTATTAAGACTACTGGCATCTGCGGCTCTGATGTCTCGTACTATAAGAAGTTCGCCAACGGGGACCTCTGCGCCTGCATGCCGCTATCCCTTGGTCATGAGTCCTCCGGCACCGTCGTTGCTATCGGGCCTCAGGTCTTGGGCTTCAACATCGGCGACAGGGTCGCCCTTGAGGTCGGCATCCCCTGCGGCCAGTGTGGCATCTGCCGCAAGGGTCGATACAACCTGTGCAAGAAGATGCGGTTTAGGAGTAGTGCCAAATCTGTCCCTCACTTCCAGGGCACTCTTCAGGAGAGGATAAACCATCCGGCTTCCTGGTGCCATAAGTATGAAGAACCTTTAGCGCACTAAGCATCATGCGATGACCTACATACACGTGCTAACAAATGACCCCAGGCTCCCTGACCATGTGTCTTTCGACGCCGCAGCGCTCCTCGAGCCGCTTTCGGTCGCCCTGCATGCTGTCAACCGAGCGACACCGGCTCCTGGATCCAGTGCGCTAGTTCTCGGGGCCGGAACTGTTGGCCTCCTGACCGCCGCCATGGCCAGGCAAGCCGGCTGTTCCACCGTGACCATCACCGACGTTGACGCCGGTCGAGTCAACTATGCAATTAAAAAGGGGTTCGCCACCCATGGCTATGTTGTTCCGAGACCTCTCCATTCGTCCTCCAGTAGCTCCTCAATATTTACCGACAGCTCCGGATCGTGCACTCCTCTCGACTCCGGCGCCACCACTCCGGCCAGCGCTTTGTCGTTCCACAGTCAGCTCGACTCCGCCAAGATGCATGCGACCGAAATGTTGGCATTGGCAAAACCCCCGTCCGCACTCTCGTTTGAAGATGAGGATGATGGCGTCGATGTCACCTTTGAGTGCACCGGCAAGGAAGTTTGCATGCACACCGCCCTGTATGCGACAAAGCCGGGCGGCAAAGTCATCATGGTCGGCATGGGCACGCCCATCCAGACTCTCCCGCTGTCAGTTGCTCATCTCCGGGAAATTGACATTTTGGGCATTTTCCGCTACGCGAATACCTACGTAACTGGCATTCGCATGCTCTGCGCGCAAAACAACGGGGCCGCCGGCTTCACTCTCCCCAGCCTGGACGACATGGTGACGCACCGTTTCAAAGGTCTTGATGCCGCGAGCCGAGCATTCGAACTTGCCAGCCGTACCGTTGATGACGATGGAAACCTTGTCTTGAAAGTTGTCATCGAGGCCTAGCCGAGTTCTCCTCGACTTCCAAGCGCTTCCCTGGAAGCCCGCTTTCTCTTCTCCCTCTCCTACTCCTTTTCTATTTCTTTCCCTTGTGCTTCCTCTACTTATCGATGGTGCCCGAGCGTGACGAATTATGACATAGACTGTGCCAAAATGAGATAACTCGCTGGGTGGTAGTTTTGAGATATTTATGTTTTATTGCGGTCTTGTCTTCCTCTCAGCCTTCGCGCAGCTACCGTAGTCTCCTTCTTTTTTTCCCCTTGGCCCCGATGCTCTTTTCTTCCGGATTTTGGTTACGCAGGCGAATAGACTGGAGAATGGGAAACGGAGGAGGAATGCGTTGTTACCAATGGGTGGTACAGCTAATTTGCGCGCGCCGAGATACGAAGATCATAGGATTCACATCTGGATATTTTCTTGCTTTTTATGACCCGAGAGGAGATATCGCGAAACCCGGTGAATGGTAACTCGTGCCTTAGGCCTTCCGCCCTACTGAATTTCTCTCCTCGGTTCACGAGAGCTCTTTCTCTTCCTCCCGCTTCCCATTGGGCTATGTGGGTTACGACTCCAGAGAAGAGGAGAGAAGAGTGTCTGGGTTCCTCTCAACCCTCATCGCGTTTTCTATCTTCCCTTTCCAAGCCCACAGTACTTGCCAGGCACGAACGTAGAAGCCGAACGGCTATTGCATTTTGAGTAGACCAGGGTACACCAGAGTAGGACATAATATTTTTTACTTGTTGGCCTGGCCGAAGTTGCTCTTCCATTGATAATCTTTGGGTGACCCCGTTTGCAAATGGGCTAATGCGATCTCGTCCTGTCCCGTATCGGCATGCCTCATCGTCCCCCCTCCCGAACGCCTTATTCTCTACCTTTAATTCCATAAAAGCCTTCTTTATCATGAAATGCCAAAAACTGCAACGACCGGCCCTCCTCTGGTCCATGCCAATCACACCTGCCTAGAGCATCAGATCCCCGGCGTTGCCGACGGCAAAGGGCTGCGAGCTGAATGCTACAGAGTCTCCAGCTTGGCGTGATCTCGAGGTCCGCACGGTCTCGACCACGGCAAACTTCTTGCCCGCCTCCCGTACGTCCTCGACGCTCGAGACCAGAGCGGAGATCATGGAGAGAAGCTCCACGTCGTTGGTCTCCTGCATGATTTCCCGCTTCAGGGCCTGGGACTTCGACGGCGTAGAGAGCTCGATATTTGCCACAAGAGCCTGGATTTGTCGCAGGATGTTGTTCGAAGGACGGATGTACTGGCCACCGGATGCTTCCGCCGCAGCGGCAGCGTCCGCTGAGGTGAGCTTTCCTGCCCTGAAGTCGGGCGGGAGCCTCTGCAGGTAGGCAATGATGATCTCGATCCGGGATTTCATCATCTTGGCGGCGTTAGCTTTCGCGCGGAGGGCGGACACGAACTCGGACTCCTCCTTGGAGAGGCTGGCGTCCTTGCTGGCGCCGGCTGCTTCCTTGGACACTGCGCGTCGTTTTCCCTTGGCGTCCGCGTCGACTGCCACCTTCTTCTCGGCAGACTCGGCGATGCGCTTATCGCCGCCGCTCTCGAGCGAGGCGTTGGCGCCGCCTTCTCGGACGAATTGCATGGCAATCATCTCCGCCTCGCCGGTCTCGGTTACGTAGGGCAGCTCTCGGAACTTGAGGCTGGCCGGACTCGCGTCCGTCATCTCCAGGTCCTCTCCTCCCGCTGTTGGCTTGTCCTTCGCATCCGCCTCGAGTTCGGCTTCGTAGATCGTAATCGGTAGTCCGGCATCGGTGAGACGCAAGAGTTTATCAAGATGAAATCCGAGTAGAATCAGCGAGTCGTTGTCTTGGCTGAGAGTCTCATGGAGTCTCGAGTGAAGGTTTGTAGGGCCATCGTTCGGTACCAGGGCATACCAGCCCACTATATCGAGTTGAGGGTCCTTGTGGACTTGTTTCACTATATAGGAGGACGCAAGAGATCAGCATTTGGGAGCCCGAGTGCAGGCAGCGTCGGTGCAGAGAGAAACACCACGAGTAGTCAACGTACTCTGAGCGAGACGCTCCTTGAACCAATCAACGTCAATATCGTAGAAATTTCCAGCTCGGATTGTCCTGCAGCTAAAACTGTGTTCAACCGTAATCTCGCGACCGTTGATCTGGCCGAGAAGAATGCCAACAATTGCCCCCTTGAAGCCCCGCTCCGATGCCCGAGTAATGTAGTCTGAGATTTCCAGTATCGGAAGAGGGTGTAATATCACCTGGAATCCAGAATCGGAGGATTTCTGAGCAGACAGAGCGCTCACCTCCGTCGCGCTTTTGGCCATGTCGTGTGATGTGATTCGGGGCTCAGGCGGGCTTCGCGGGTCGCTGGTTGTTTCGTCAAGCCAGAGGTAAGAGTTACGGTCCGAATGCGACCTGCCTTTATTCAAGCTTCCGCGCTGTTGAATATTGGGGGAGCGGCTTTTTCGTTGCCACAGAACAGCCGTCGTCAGAAGGGGGGTTGGATATGCGGAGGTAGCTTGACGTCTGCCATCAGCCTCGTGCCTGGAGGTAGCTCCAAGCCTATGGCGGGGTGGTGGCTCCGAGACCCACTTGGGCGAACCAACCATCCAGCCGATAAGATAAGAGGTCTGGCTGTCAAGGGATATTCCGTAGCTCTGTCTCACCACTACTTCCACTGCCTTGAAAAGATACTATACTTAGATCTCAACTGCAGCTCATATATGGTACACTGGGGGAAATACTCCATGTGCTAAACCTAGAACTTATGCCATAGATGTTTTTATATTCAGGAGGCTTTTGTATCGGTATTTCTGAACTACTCACAGGTGGAAAACTGATGATACCCCTTTTATGTAAACAAAGTGATAATTCACTAAGTTGTTAAGAGTAATTTTCTATGTCTAACTCTGAATTATTCGGAAACGAGATATGAGCTAGCCTCCCCAGTCACAAAAGGGAAGAGCATTCAACCAAATGGGTTGCAGCATGTCATATTCCCCAATGTTAGAAATTTGATGGCCTAGAATTTATCTTAGATGGTACGCAGATGAACAGGGGGGAGAAAGAATTTATATCTGTCTGACGCCAACCAGTGATTCCCTGTCCAACAGCTCGCTGAACTGTAGCATCTCCTGAAGGACATATAATTGGCTTAGATCACCTGCACAAACTACAGTTGATTGCACTCCTCTTTGGCTCTGTTCCATTAACTAGAGCAGATGCCTCTCTCTCTACAGCCTTGTGCTCAAGTTCATCAAGTTCTTATAGATGCTAATGCTCTTGGTTAGGTCGTTCACCATGAACCTGCCCTCCGTAGCGCACGATGAGAGTATAACCCTTGTTGTATATGGGCAAAGACTTCTTTCGATTTCCGTTCTTTTCCAAACCAATCTATTTTTCTGGCGATGGATAATCGAGCACAAGGAATTCTGACCACACTTGAGCCCTGGCTTTATAGTCAAATCTGAAAAAATACAGAGTATGAAGTTCTGATACGACAACATCTTCTTTAAGCCCAACTTCCCAATCAAGCCTTTTTCGAATAATCGGAGTCTAAGCAAAAGAGACTTGTACAGCTCTACAGTAGGAAACAGCTCTTAAAATCGAAGGAGCCAGGATCTACAAAATCTATACACTTCACTCCCCTAGACTCGACGCCTTCCTATCCTCCTCCCAATCATGGCTTCGCTACCGGCTCAGAAAAATATGACTACACATGGAACCTTAAGCAGCAGCCAGGTGTTGAGAAACGACCTACGTATGACTCCGCAAGCAATTCCTATGGATGACGACATCCAATTTGTCTCTTCAAACCCGGTGAAGAAGAAACGAGGAGCCCTCACCTGCTCCCCCTTGGCGGGACAGCACCCGTGTCCACCGCCACTGCTTCAAACTCCCAGCCCAGTCACTTCAGCTGGCAAATACGCTGCCCAAGTCCAGGTGGCTCAGTCTCTAAATGAGAGTACATCCGCAGAGAGGTGCCGGAGCACCGTCTCCGAGCTAGTCTCGAACGCGCATACTGCAGACTCCATTGCTGAACACCGAGGGCTCTCTCTTCCTGGTGGGATCGAGAACTTCCGGTTCCCGACGACATTTCCCCCGTCCTCTCATCGCCTGTCAGAGGCCATCTCACCCAAGCAGACTCATGACTCTATCACGTGTGCGCACTACAAACCAGACCAGGCCGTCGGCGACAAGAGCTCGGCCGCACCGACGATCAGACCGCAGGATATATCCTGCCTGGATTTCACGGGACTGTTGAACTCGGACTACGTCGACATCGCCGCCATGGTCCCCGAGCTTGGTCATGTTTCGGTCCAAGCGCACACGACAATGCCTCAAGATGTGTCCAGCCTTGCGAGCCCCCAGGGCCAAGGATCTCAGCTTCCGGAGACTTATCAAGGCAACCCGGTCAAGAAGGTCTGCGAGACATATGACACGCTAGCGAGCGCACAGAGGTACTATACCAATGATGCTTCCAAATGCACTGGGCACATCTACATCACCCCTGCATATGGCTCATATCTTGGTTCATCATCTCAAGGCGAAGCTACGGGTAAGTTGATCGTCGATGGCAAGATGTGTCCGGCGGAACGCCAAGGTCTGGGGGGCCATTGGGACAAACAACATGGGCCGGGCTCCCCTAATGCTACTGATCTCCAGAGCATTCTCTCCTCTCCGGGGTTTCTCTTTAGTTCCCGCTACGACGACCGCCTTGCCTGGCACACTAGGAAAATAGGGCCATCTTCCGAGGAGTGCGCTCATACGCCCCAGTTTGGAGGCATCAGCTGGACAAATGACGGTGCCAGAGCACCCAGAGTTGGAAACATTGTTGGGAATATCCCGGCTGAAGCCCCGTTCAGTAGCCAACCCAGCGAGAGTCACGAGGAAACTATGCGCGTGAGGACAGTAACGCCCATATCTGCTCCAGACTGGTCAGCCAATCTGGGCACCCATATTAGGGGGCACCCAGTACACCCAAGCGCCATGGTGTCATGTGGTACTTGCGATAGAGGCCATCAATTTGTCATTCCGCATCACTGGGAAGATGTCCCGATGCCCGTGGCGCAACCCGCGTCCTCCGCAGGGACGGCAATTCAGGGGAGGCGCTACGTGGAGAGTCCTAACATACAGTCGACGCTCAAGGGCATATTTGAGGCTCAGTTCTTGGCCAAGAAATTGCCCGGCATGTCCCAGCCAAATAGCGGCGAAGCGCCAAAAACCCAATCCGCAGAACCGCAAACCCAGGGCGTGCCAGCACCAGCGCCCATTGAGCTCCAGCCACGCTCGACTCCAGAGACTGTGCAACGCGACTCTCCCCAGCAGAGCCCACCGGTTCCGAAAGAGTCGAATAAGACACGAAAGCATGCCGCAAATTTGTACGTCGACATTGCAGAGACGGTCGAAGAAATCTTTCCTTTCGAAGAGGTTGCCAAGCGCCATGGAACATCTACTGGCAGAGTGGTGGATGCCGTGAAGGGAATCATCCAGCTGCCTCTCCTTCGCTGCCAAAGCGACAAGCGTCGCGCCGGTCCTCTGGCCATGGAGCGCATGCAAGGCTTCCGTGAAGCAAAGCGCGCGAGGCTGGCGACACAGACAGCGTCCGATTAGGGCGGAGGCTAAGGTAGAGAATCCGAGGAGGCAAAGGATGGATGAGAAGGCTTTCTTGAGCACCCGAGCCCCTCCGAATCAGTGGGATTCTTGCCGTCCCTGGGGTCTCCTGCCACGGGAGAGAAGCCAGACGGCCGACGCGCAATGTGGAACGTAGCCTTTGGCTGCTTAGGATATTGAGCAATCGGAAAGCTTATCATTGACATTCTGCAATATGAACCATCGTTAGAGTGCTCCAGAGACCAATTGTATGTATGACATGGGAAACGAGACATCATAGAAGCCAAAGTGGCAAGGCATAAGAGTAATTATCACAACGTGATCAAGAGTCTCCCATGAAAGACAAGAAGAGGGGTATCCGGCTTGGAGAGGGCAGCGACGTGCCCACCCGTCCTCGTATATCAGTTTGCAATCACCAGCCGAAGGGAGAGAGTGAGGAGGTGTTCATAAAATAAAATTGAATACACGAAGATTCTAGGGGGCTGAGGTGGGTAGAAAGGACCAATCTTCTTGGAAATTCTGAGAGACGTACTGTTGTTCCTCCTGGCATCCCGGCCAGACCACTTGCACGTAGGCCTTGCCCTTCCTCCGGGCATCGCCAAACTCGCGAAATTCGGCAGCCCTTCGCTCTTCCATGAGACGGCTAATCTTGCGAAGGTCATCGAACCGCCCTTCGCGGTGGGCTAAGAGGTATTCTTTCTGGGCTTCTAGCTGGAGCTGTTCGTAGTGCTGCTTGATGAGATTTGGCTTGATGTGGCATGCACTGCAAGAGTCATGTATGGACAGAATTTCTCCTTCGGGGATCTCGCAGTTCTTCTTGCATCTAGATTTATAGTGAATCAGATTGTGACCACAGGCAAGCTTGACCGTTCTTCCTTCGCACATGGCGCCGCAGTCCGGAAGGTGAGTTTGACTTGTGTAGGCAGGTATGCAGATGTTTTGACAGTCGATACATCGGTTCGTGGCGAAGAGGATGAGTGTTCAATGAATGTCTGTAACCGTTGTAAGTGAGTTGGGGAGTGAATTGTCACAATATTTCGCCCGTTCTATGGAACCAGATGACGAATATATCCGATCGTCGTTGGCCTTTAGAACTGGAATGTACAAACGAAAACCAGCAGAGCGGTTCTTCTTTTGTCGGGGGAAGCGACATCAGACAAAAAGGCTGCAGTACCTTCCCGTCCGCGTCAAACAATAGTGTTGGTTTATTCCTGGGAATCCACGCCTTTGTCTCCTGTTTGGCGCACAGGGGAAAGGGGACATGGAGACATGGTTCGAAGCGATCTTGGTGGGATTGGTAGCGACCCGAACAAAAGACAAGACAGAATCTTAGTCATTTACTAGGAAGGAAACTTCATCCCTTGCAGAATATGTACGGCAATAGAGTCCATTCTAGTCATCTACCGCCGCCGAGTAACATTTTAGTCGGTACTTACACCTAGAGAAAGTGGCATCCCTGTGACACTATCCGCCTGGCGATGGAGGTCCGAACTGCATCATTTTCATCCGGCTAAGTTCGATGCTATGACGCTAGAGGAAGAGTGGGTGTGATGAGCAGCATTCTCGTATTTGGTATGTTGTCTTGTTACCTGGGGTTTGGCTCATGGATGTTCGTTCTTCTGCCTCAGGGCCGACGACACAGACGGCTGAAAAAAATTACTTTGTTCAGGTGCAGTGGTTGGCGGTAACCCGCCGTCAGCTTGGGAACGCTTCCTACTTCTCCCTAAAAACATACATAAATAAAATAAGATACAATAGAAGCTGTTAGGTTGAACTCGAGAGGGCTCTTCTCCATTCGTCACGTAATGTTCATGTATATTCTCAAGTTCTCGTAGCTGAGGTGCCGTTAGAGCTCGTCTACTTGCAAGAGAAAATCTATACACGTATAACAAGAGTAGGTATTGATACAGTACGATCTAAGATGATAAAGCTTTTAAGTTTCTAGGCTTGTGAGAGTGTGCCTTGTCAATGTACACGGGGATATAGAGCCATTGTCGATGCCCCCGTCTTATCCTTGTACGTTAAGCAGTTGGGACTACAGATAGCTCTCCCTTGAGTTGATCGGTGTGACCGATGAACAACTTCTCTCTGGCAGCCTGCGGATACCAGCGAGCCTGTTGCTTCTAGAAGCTTGGCTGGAATGTGCCTGTTGTAGTTCGGGCTCCGCTACAAGGAGTATTAGTGTCCCCTTCTGTCTGTTTTAGTGGCGCCAATCGGTGGGAAACGCTCGTCACAATGATTTCCCGGCTAAATGGGGGCCTAAAACAGATGCCTGTCTTGCTAATGCACGCCCTGAAGGAGAGAGCTCACAGCTACCCCGCAACACCAAAACGCGTCTACGCATAACGCGATTTCTTATCCCTTATCGACAAATGATTGCCACCGCCCTCTGGCGTAGAGAGTGCGCCGCATCGAAATAAACCCAACAAAGAAACTGACCGGCAGTTGACAGTTTTTAAGCTAAACTCCACGAGCGCGAGATAACACACTTGTATTCCTGCACCAGCACAGTGGGAGACATTCCAGCCAAGCAAGCACGATGGATGACTGGCAGCCCAAGGTCCCCGAGGGCTACAATGACGCCAACCGAGCTTTTTTACAAGCTCTTATGGGCCATGGTAGCATGACGTTCGGCCAAGGGCAGCAGACGCTGGCCGCGATCCTTAGAGAGGTAGACCACCAACCTGTCGACCCAGCTTCTGTGACCATCGATGAGTTTACAGAGTATATCAACATCGCCCGACAGGCCGTCTCACAACTCGATCTAGACATCCGCACCACGCAGCATCAGCTGAACAAGGAGCGGATATGGGCCCTTGTGAACACCCAGAGCGACCCCTCAACTCAGATGGCCACTACGCACTCGGTCGATGAAATAGCGTACATCAACCGGCTGCTCCACGCCATGTTTGCCACGCACAACACCGTCCGGATGGAAGTCATGGCGGTGGATGAGAAGCAAGCTCTGCA
>FTLB01001207.1_pt1 | contig 11034 bp, 4 predicted proteins | sample 1658291 | NCBI WGS metagenome assembly FTLB01 (sample SAMEA3914812, study PRJEB12502) | metagenome | biome: forest; material: soil | place: Canada | collected 2011-07-07 | depth 0.1 m
AATCCCATATGCCGGCATCCATGAACCCAACATCCAGATACGAGGGCTTCCGATTCTCCTTGTTCGCCCCGCTTCCCATCTTGGCCAGTTCCTCCTCTGTATCGACGTAGTTGAGGAAATCCCCAAGGTTGTTGAGGACGTCGCTGACGTCGTCATCAGCCTGCCCTTCGTACATGCCACCCCCGAGGTTCTTATTCCTTGGCGAAGCGTCTAATTGTTCGGTGCAATCCAAAAGCTTTCCGCTGAGTGTTTCTGGTTCCTGGCTCGTTCCTAATAAGATGCCACCTTGATCCTCTGCAACCCGTGCATCTGCGTCGAGAAAGGCTTGTGCCATCGCTTCCGGTGCCGGGCTCGGGCATATCTGTTGCGAGTGGCTAGGGAGGAGAGGCTTGAAGCGACTACCGCGCGAGTACGAAGTGCTGCTCTGCCGGCGACGAGACAGGGTCGCAAAATGGTTGCCGAATTTCTGGCCGGCGGTCGGAAGCTTGCTATTAGAAAGAATGGGTGGTGGCGGGGAGGCAGCTCGTCGGTGAGCTGGGGTCTTAAAGCCAGGTTCTCCCATCACGACATCCTTGTCTTGGGGTGTAGATTCCAGGTGACCTTCCTCACCAGGGAGTGGTCCCCAGGAAATCCGCTTCGGTTTCTTTCTTGGCTCTGAGGAGCGCGTAGAGGGCCTCAACCAAGGGTTGGTCATGTTTTCCTTCATGAGTGCCTGGGTGCTTGGCAGACGACCATCGCCGATGGAATTCCGGTGTGACGCGGGTCTGAGCCGGAGTGGTGACGGAGTTCTCAGCTTGGTTGATGACTCAATAGACATGGTAAACTCGGGAGTAGGAAGGCTCGAAAGCCTCGTCTCAGGGGTCGAGGGAGCAACAACTTCTGATCGCAGAGGGGTCTTGTGTAAATCTTCCGCTCCGAGGGAGTATTCTGGGAGGGGAGAGTCCTCCATCTCCTGATAATCCTTGTCGCTCGCGGGCGAGGATAAGGGGTTGAACGGTCGAACTTGAGAAGCACAAAGTTGGGAGTCGTCGTTGTTAAGCGAGCCTGGAGAAGCTCTCACGACTGCAAGAGCTTGGCTTGCGATGATGGAGAGTTGGGAAATATGGTCCTCTGGTGCATTGCCAGTGCGCTCTGCGTTCTCAAGAAAGTTTCTTTGTGTATGAACCGCTTCTTTGGCCCATGGACTTTGCTCCTCCTCAACTCTAACCACACCCGCATTCCGTCCAGAAACCAGAGGCAGGGTATCCACAGGGACATGCACACTGTCATCTGAGCTTGCGCTGAGGTCTTTCTGATTTGGTTCTGTGGGTCGGTTCCCTTCATCGGGGTTACCAAAACTGTGCCAGGGGCTTTGTTGTTGAGTTGACAAACGCTGTGAACTGGTAGCTTGAGGCCCGCAGTCGGGATCTTCCTGATTTTGGAGTTTTGTGCTGTTGTCGCATGGGAGAATCTCATCGTCAAAACGTCCTGTCGCAGCTCCGCCGCTGAGACACGGATGGTTCTGATCAAGATTGTTCGATACGGCCCTAATATTGCAATGGCGCTGCGAGTTGATCTCAATATCCATAGCATCAATTCGCGGGCCCGAAATGCAGTTGGATACAGGGTGAGGACTGGGCGATTTGACTATTGCCGTGGAGAAGATGTTTTCAAACATGGTATGATGTTGGTCATAGTCATCATTTGGTAGTGAGGCCGAACCCAAGCTCGGATCTTCGGGTACTTCATGTTGAACATCACGCGCTAAATCACCTCCTTTAGTAATTTGTGTAGTCGGCTCAAGTAGTTGCTCGGGCTTCTGGTTCTCTCGCTTCGACTCGTCATCTGCAAGACTCGGGCCGGGCTGGTCGCAACCCGCCTCCTGGACTTTGAGTTGTGACAATCGCTCAGGCGGCAGGTGCATGGCTTGCTGGGCTCGGGTCGATAGCTCAAGATCCACCAATGTTGCCCCCTCGGCAAATGAGGGAGAAACGTTCAACGTACTTCTTCGGGTTTCTCCTGCAATGACAACGAGGTCTCGCTGCATGGCCTCCTTATCGGATGGAGTCGGAGCCATAGGAGAGGATGGTGTGGCCTCGGCGGGGTTAACCGGTAACTCAGCTTCGACCAAGTTGGGGAGACCATCACTGATCCGTGTAGGAAGCGGCTCCTGGGTAGGCACGCTTTGAGTGCTCTGAAGCCTGTTCTGGGCATTGGCCAGCTTGGCCTTTCGCCGGGGGGGTCGGCTTCTGTAGTTGAAGCTATCATCCGAATGGCTTTCAAAACCACTTTCGGATCGTGTGCCCGTTCTATGAGCGGAGTCTTTTGATACGTCCAGCATAATTCTCTGGGGACTGACGACTGTCTCTTGTTTCTTCCTGCCCGTGTTCCGCGACCCAGGAAGGCCGCTGTACTTTGTTCCGTTTTGTCGCTTGCGGCTTCGTGTCATACGCGGGGATATATCAAGAGGCATAACAGTGTCGGTTGCAAGAGCCGAGCTAGGTGACGCAGGGGATGGTGGCATGGAAAACACAGCTTTTTCGGGGGCGTGATGAGAAAAAGGCAACCGAATATGCGCTTCTTGGGACTCTTGCTCCACCTGGTTGGGAGCGATAGAATCGTCCGCAGGTACATCGGTTCTAGCAACAGGTGCATTAACCGAGGGTTTGGTGGTATCCATCACCGTCGATGATCTTCCTCCGGGGGACGTTGGAGGGATATGGTTCTCCTTCACCTCTGCAGAGGTGAGGGGGGTATGAGTGCTTTGATCTTCGTCCATGGCGGAAGCGAAAGAATCTCCCACGATGGGATTGTCACGTTTAGATGCTTCGCTGCGAATAGTACGTGTAGGTGAATCGTTTGACTCCCAATCATGTTCCCAAAGCTTTCTTCTTTTCCCACTCTTCCCATCCTCGGTCTTCCGGAGCCAGCCAGAAGCAACGGATCGCTTCAGACTCGAGCCACGTCTCGCCTCATCAGCCCCATTTTCCGACCAGAAGCTGTCTCTCGAAGGTATTTTTGACGAAATCCGGTCTCTCCAGTCCTCCACACGGGAGGCAGAGGAAGCATCCATGAAGGAATTTGAACCCAACGATGTTGTCTCTAAAGGATCCGGTGTAGGAAGAGCATCGTGGCTCATTCGTCTCGGCTGGCGGTGGGAGGGAGAGAGTACATTGTTTGTACTGGAGATTTGACCGTTTTGTTCTTGGATGCCGCTGGTCGGAGCATCTGTTGGGAAAGATGCGTTTTCCGAAAGTTCCCCAACCCTTCCATCCTCGACAACAGTCCCACTGAGCCTGTTGGCCGAGTTCCATGGATTTGTCCATCCGCTTGCCTTCGAGAATGGCCCCCGTAGCGAGGTCGAGAGCAGGAATATCGGCTTGCCCCGGAGGAAATCTTGTCCACGGGCTTCGAGACGCGAACGGCGCTGGGCGGGGTAGTCGTAACTTTCGTCATCGGAGCCGGAGTAGAGGATGTCCTCGTTCGAGGATGTTGCCTCGCTGTAGATAGGAAACTGGCCCGGCCGCAGCCAGAACCACTCAGAAGACGCGTTGCGGCGCTTCATGTTACTATTTTGCGACAAATTCTTTCGAAAGGCACATTTGCGATGCCAAAAGTCGTGACTGACAATCGAGTTGGCGATGGAGCCTTTGCTGAGGAGGCGAGGCAGGCACCGATGGTGGTGAAATGCCCGTTGCTGGGGAAGCTTCGACCGACAAATGCTAGATACGGTTAGTAGTCGACGCGGTCAGCACGCGAAATCAATTTAAAATCGCTACACGCAGTCACATGGCTAGGCGAGAGTTTCCTGTTCGGGCTAGGCCAAGAAGAAGAAGCGCTATCAGCCTTAAATGGGGAATAGACGAATCAGAAGCCGACTCTGGTTGGACGGCACCAAAAGGTTGGCGTCTCGAGTTGACAAGGACAAGATATTTCGCCAGTCGGTCAGATCTAATGCACACAATCCTGCAACTTGCGTTTTTGTATTTGGCACATATTTGACACCATGTGTTATTCTCAACGAGGCTTCTACCGCGCGAGATCCTTGTTACATCTTAGAGGCTCAGTGGAAACGATTCCCCGTCCGTACAAGCAGTTACGCACCGGCAACTACCCCGCACTACTTGCTCTATCAACGGGCTACCAGTAGCTCCAAAGAACAGAAAATCTCAAGCAACGGACGGTGAACAAGCTTCGGAAACTGAGAGTCAAGCTGTCGCATGGTTAGGTGGCTCGATGAGCCTGTAACTCTCGTAGGCCCAAGCTTGATCCTTATATACCCGCTCGGCTTTTGAAGCTACAAGATTTATGTGCTTCCTCGACATCAGCGCTGTCAGGAAAGGCCCGGCCACTCAGCCTCGCCACTCAGCCTCGTGAATTGCCATTGGTGCGGCGCAAAGCTGAGTTCGTAGTTTCAGCTCTTCGTGAACCGCCAACAGCTTGTTCATCCGCCGCACTGCACAGAATTCGCGGTGCAGCTACGCCACCCTTCCGTACAACAGTTTATTGGCTGCGATCAAGGAGAGCTCGAGCGATGAAGAAGTTGAAGCGGTTCATCAAGCACAGTGAAAGGCACAGGGCAACCTCGTGCGACATCCCCAGCAAGGATGGTTCTGTTGCCGTGTCGGTGACCTCGTCAGAGAGTACGTAGAGCTACAGAGCCTCTCCCTCCTTGCGCTAAGATGGCTTGTAGCAAATGTGGCGCTCCGATCTGAACGGGCTTCTGTGCCAGCGATAACCATCCACCACATCGAATCGAGCCCGAGCCTGAGAACCGCTGAAAATACCCACAATGCTACAGCTGGAATGGAAGCGGTGCAGGGCACGACAAACAAGCCGGCGGGGAATCCGACGACGGCCCCGGCTTCAAGCGGCTCCCTTTGGGACGCGGCCTATAACGATCTGAGGAACGATCTCGAAGCAGCGCAGCGGATTGACGCATACGAAACGCTCTTGCGTAATGAACTTGGAATAAGTAAGATATTAGGCTTCTCTCGACGAGCTCATCGACACTGACACACATTAGCCGACTTGGACAAGAGTGAAGGCGCAGGTGAGAGCCCGTACCCGCTCCGTCGACGGGATACGGTTGCCGGCCAAGAGAAGCTTGCAGAAATAACAAGAGCTGGCTTGAAGTACATGGAAAAGAAGAAAATCAACGCAAAAGTACTGGGACATGAGGTGGTCCTGCAAGACGTCGTCGAGAAGGTTGCCAAGGCTGTGGAATGGGGCGAGGACTATATCAAAGACGCCGTTAAGGACTTGCCGTACGCGTCGATCGTCATGGTGGGCGTCTCTCTTGTTCTTCCTCTCCTTAAGAACCCGGCTGCTGCCGAGATCGCCAATCGAGATGGGTTCGCATATGTCACGTCACAGATGCGCTACTACACCGCCATGGAGCCACTCCTCCTGCCTAGTGTCATGAGATCTGGGCCGCGAGACGACCTAAGGGATCGCCTAAGAGATCTATACAAGCTTATCATCGACTTCCAAGTTCGATCCGTTCTGCGATTCTATCGTAGTCGGACCAAGAACTTTTTGAGAGGCGCCCTCGATTACGATAACTGGACGGACAAGCTGAATGCTATCAAGAGCGAGCATGCTGATCTGTCCGAAAAGTTCGGCATGGCTACCGTGGGAAGTAATCTCGAACAGACGGCGAATGTTGCTCAAAATACAAAGGAGCTTGTGGACATGTCTCGGAAGCAAGAACAGCGTCACATAGACACTGAGACCCGAGAATACCTACGACATTTGAGTGCGACGGAGCCTAGTCTCGACCGGCAGCGCATCGTGGAGACGAAGGGTGGACTGCTGGAGGACTCATACCGCTGGGTCCTTGATAATCCCAATTTCCTAGAATGGCGTGAGAGCAACGAAGGCCAACTTCTTTGGGTTAAAGGCGATCCGGGCAAAGGGAAAACAATGCTTCTGTGCGGCATCATCAACGAGCTGACCAACTCCAAGTCTACCAGCCAACTTCTGTCCTACTTCTTCTGCCAAGCCACCGACTCGCGCCTCAACCATGCCGCTGCCGTGTTGAGGGGATTGATATATATGCTGGTCAAACAACAACCGGCACTGGTTTCGCACGTGAAGAAGTTATACGATCCGGCCGGAGAGCAGGTGTTCGAAGGCGTGAACGCCTGGACGGCCTTGTCAGAGATCCTTAGCAACATCCTACGGGATCCAGATCGGCAGCCAGCCTTGCTCATTATTGATGCCCTTGACGAGTGCGGCACGGCACAACAGAGTTGGGCTAACGACGACCTGTCAAGACTGCTCAACTTCATTGTCCAGAACTCGGCGCTGCCCGGCGTGAAATGGATTGTTTCCAGTCGCAACTGGCAGAACATCGAAGGAAAGCTGAATGTGGCTAGCCAAAAAGTGCAACTATGGCTTGAACTCAACCAAGACTCCATTTCCAACGCCGTTAGCAAATACATAGAATGGAAAGTAGAGAAGCTGGCGCTCGAAAAGCGGTATAGCAAGGAGACCCGGGCCGCTGTTCTGTTGCACTTGTCGTCAAACGCGAACGATACTTTCCTATGGGTTGCCTTGGTCTGCCAAGAGCTGGGCAAGACGTTACCGGCCCATACACTGTCGAAACTGAGAGCCTTTCCTCCTGGCCTTAATCCATTCTACAGGAGGATGGAGAGCCAGATCTCCACTGCTGAAGATGCAAAGCTCTGCCAGCGTATCCTGGCTGTTTCCACAGCCGTTTACCGTCCCATCACGCTGGATGAAGTGAGATGTCTTGTAGACATACCTGACGTCCTGTCCGATGACCAATCTTTGGTCCAGATTGTCGGGCTCTGTGGCTCGTTCCTGACACTTCGCGATCGCACCATCTTCTTCGTTCACCAGTCAGCCAAGGACTTTGTCAATAGGAGCCGGACAATCTTCCCTCTTGGCCCAACGAATGTTCACTATCAAATATTTTCACGTTCTCTTCAAGCCATGACCCAGACTCTGAAGCGGGATGTGTACCGACTACGCGATCCAGGAATTCTAATCGACGATATCGAGAAACCAGGCAAAGATCCGCTGGGGCCTGTAGCGTACTCGTGTGTATATTGGACCCGTCATCTCACTGAGGCAAACCGCTCCCATTATATGGTCATCCTATTTTTGGCTCTTGTCCACTGGCTAAGACGCTTGTGCCTGCTGATGGGGGTCCCGACTGGCGATCTCTTGGAGGGGTACTACTGGCTTCCGGACAACCTTCTGGACGGCGGCAGAGTTCACACATTCTTACAAGAGCATCTACTTCATTGGCTTGAGGCTTTAAGCCTGCTGAGGAGCGTATCTGAGGGGGTTCTCGCCATCGGAGAGCTCAAGACCTTGCTTGCGGTTAGTCATGCTCCACACGAGGGAATTGAATCGGCCCATCAACCAAACTAACTATATCCTAGGAAGGATCCGAGGAGTCTCCTCCTTATAAACTTATCCATGATGCACACCGATTCATCCGATATCACCAATGGATCATCGAGAGCAGCCCTCTTCAAGTGTACGCCTCAGCACTTCTGTTCAGTCCGACCCGGATTATCACGCGGAATCATTTCAAACACGAGGAGCCGGACTGGATCGTAAAATTTCCGACTATTGCGGACAATTGGAGCGCATGTCTTCGAACAATCGAGGCTCATTCTCCGGTTTACGCGGTAGCCTGTTCGCCAGATTCCACAAGGATTGCTTCGGGGTCAGATGATTGTACTATTAGCATCTGGGACTCAGCGACTGGTCGATGCATATCAACATTCAGCGGCCATAAGAACTATGTCGCGTCGATAGCCTGGTCACCCGATACAGCAAGGCTCGTTTCTTGATCAGACGACCATACAGTTAAAATATGGGATCTAGCAAACTGCCGGACTTTGTTCACACTTGAGGGTCATGATGACAGCGTCGACTCCGTGGCTTGGTCGCATTGTGCAAAACGCCTCGCATCGGCGTCAGCAGATAGGACGGTCAAGATCTGGGATCCAGCGACCGGCCAATGTTTATCAACATTCGGCGGCCATACGGCCGAAGTCAGATCGGTAGTCTGGTCACCCAATACGGGGCGGCTCGCTTCGGGCTCATCTGACGATATAATTAAAATCTGGGATCCGGCGACGCTCCAAGTTTTTTTCACACTCGAAGGCCATGAGGGTGAAGTCATGTCGGTGGACTGGTCGCGATGTGGAACACGACTTGCATCGGGGTCGATAGACGGAACAATCAAGATCTGGGATCCAGCCACTGGTCAACACCTACTAACGTTGGAACACGGCGATTGGGTCCATTCGGTGGCTTTCTCGCCGGATATGAAGCGGCTCGCGTCGGCAGCAGACGATAGGATGATTAAAATATGGGACCCAGTAACCGGCCGGTACTTAGCCACTCTCGAGGGCCATAGTGGTTGGGTCAGACCTGTGACCTGGTCGCTCAATGCAGATTGGCTCGTTTCGGGATCGGATGATATGACAATCAAGATCTGGGATTCAGCAATCACCACGTGCTCGTCGATATCCCAGGATCATAACGATGCGGTGAGCTCCCTAGCATGGTCACCCAATGCACAGCAGCTTGCGTCAGGATCACATGATTGCACGGTCAAAATCTGGGATGTAGCCACCGGTAAGTGCCTGTCTACTCTGAAGGGCCATGAAAAATTAGTCACCCGGATAGACTGGTCGCACGATGCGACACGCACACGCCTTGCATCGGCATCGTTCGACAAAAAGGTCAAGATATGGGACCCAAAGACTGGTCAATGTCTTCAAACACTCGAGGGCCATACCGATGGTGTCATTTTGGTAGCCTGGTCACAAGATGCAACGCAGCTCGCATCAAGCTCACTCGATGGGCTAATCAAGATCTGGGATACGGCAAGTGGCCAGTGCAGGTTAGAGCTCCATCATGGTTCTATACCTCGCCCGATCGCTTGGTCACAAGATGGAACGCGGCTCGCATCGGAGTCATACGATGAGAGTGCGAAGATCTGGGATGTGGCGACCGGCCAATGCCTACTATCACTCGGGCACGGTCTCGGAGGCGCGTCGCTGGCCTGGTCACAGGATGCAGCCTGGCTCGTATCGGCATCGCGTAATGATATGCTCAAAACCTGGGACGCAGCGACTGGCGAGTGCCTCTCAACGTACTACAAAGAAGGAGTCTGTGACGGGCTCGGGCGTCTGGGTCGGTCCTCTGGTGCTTCCGCCGTCATTCCAGAGGGAATAGACCCTGACTCGCCTGGCTGTATCGTTTCTGCGCTTTCTAGCGGATATGGTATCAGCAAAGATGGCGCTTGGATCACATATGGAGGGAAGAATATGTTATGGCTACCCCCAGAGTATCGGCCAAAGCATTCCCTTATATCCGGAACAACCATAGCAATCGGGTGTCTATCTGGCCGAGTCTTTTTCATAGAATTATCAAAATGCGCTCAGGTCCTTTGACCAGGGCCAGGATATCCATTCACACACCTCGAGGGTTCGCCTCTTGTACCTGGCTACCTCTCCATGGGATCTTCAACGCATGGAACAGACTGAGAGTGGGGACACGTGCAAGCATTTATGGCTCTGCCTATCACTCTTAGTATACTCATCTTAAAACCAGTATCCTATTAGTCTTCGCAACGCCGAGTAAGGTAGACGCTGCTGCAGTCTGGCAAAATGGCAGGATTTGATGACGCGCCTTATAAGGCAGAGGTGCCGTGACTCTTCAGAGCGCCGAAATGACAAATGGCCCCAAAAACAAATACAAAGAAGTCCCATCACTCATATGTGGAGAGAGAGAAAGAAAGAGAGAGATGGCTCAGTGCCAGGAAAGCATATATAAGGGATGAATATAGATATGTATCTACATATATATACTTCGTATATCCAGTAAATATAATCGCGCTGCGTCTGGCCGATAGAAGAGTATCCACTGCTACTCACAACTGCCTACAGAGTATATGTAATTGCTTTTTTGGGCTCGGCGGCTGTTTATACGCTACTTTGTACAGTACATACTAATTCATTACCAAGTAGGTAGATTTGCGATAGGGGAAGACCCATGCTCCGCTGTAATTGCGTGTATTTACATTGGTTGCTGGGCCACCCCTCACTTTAAAGTCGGCCTGTGCACGCTAGTGGCCCGCTGCCACTGTTTACATTCAACGGCTTCCGTCGCGTCTCAAACCTCTCGAAATTGACCTGGCAATAATTTCCACGACAATTGATCCGCTACGATTCCACGACGAACCACAAACTTTTAGAGGATCGACCCAGGTGCCAGCTTATTCGACTGCTGTTGAGCTGCCTCACCCCATTTATTTCAATTTCACTGTCAGTATTAGTCCGTTGCGTCTCTCAATTTGCGACCACAAACGGAGGAAGATCTCCCCGCGCATTTGACAGTCGAAAGCTTACCACCTCGAATGCTACCGGATAGTTCAACCTGCTCTTATGTTTGAGAGGGTTTAGCCTTCTCCGTCCCGATCGAATCCCAACCACCGGACATACAGGCACTCTCGGAGTCGCGTCTCTGCATCCAACGAGCGCGTCCAAGAAATACCACGAACCACATAGCCGTATTGTGTTCTGCATGGACGCATCATCTGGTCGGCTCTAGACCTCTCAGAACGTCTCACCCAAAGCCCACAACCATGGGGCATGCTTGGCTGGATTCCCTCTCTGAGGATTGGGTTTCCCAGCCCGGATCAGACGCCGCCCCGTCTGGGTCTGCTACGGCGACGACATCCCACCAACCAGCCAAACCTACCTCCCCAGACAGTAAGCTACCGAGTAGCCGAATACCTCGACCACGAGCCCCAAATAGCAATCCTCACGCCGGCCTCAACGGCAACAGCAGTGGCATTCTGAGCGAGTGGAGCTCGAATGAGATCAACGCACAGAGTCCCCCGCGCCGGGCACCATCTAAGCTGTCTCAGGAGATCAGGCTGGAGCGACGCGGCAGATATGCCAGCAGATCGGTATCTGCGTCCACTTCCAACTCGGTGGTACACAATACTGTGAATCACAAGTCTCTCAGCGCGTCGCCCGCCAAGAACCGCGGCCACAC
>FTLB01835646.1_pt1 | contig 11032 bp, 12 predicted proteins | sample 1658291 | NCBI WGS metagenome assembly FTLB01 (sample SAMEA3914812, study PRJEB12502) | metagenome | biome: forest; material: soil | place: Canada | collected 2011-07-07 | depth 0.1 m
GGGGTACCTGGAGCGTCTTCTGCTCGTCCAGGAAGCATTCAGTGATCTCATTCTTTGTGGCAGGTAGCGTCGAGCGGGCGTAGTCCGTGAAGGGCTTGCTGGACGGGACGGCGCCGGCAGCGCTATCACCAGTCCCGTCCTCTCCCCTCTTGTCCGCCGGAATCGGGGTGGGGGAGCTTGGCACCACATACGGCTCCTCATCCTTGGCCTTTGGGTATTCGGGAATGTTCTGGGCGGTGGGCAGCAGGGCTCTGATGCCTCCGTAGTACCTCGTGAGGAATGCAAATGACTCCCACGGAGGTATGCTTGCCGCAGGCGACTTCTCGTACGTCCCTTCTGCAATTCTTCGGTTCTCGAGCTGACTGGCCCGGACCAAGCTCATGATAAAGAGCACGAGCGTCGTCACCATGCCAAGGCACAAGAACCGTATGACTTTGTTTGGCAACCGATAGAAGTACGGCCGCCCCGCTCGTCGGGCTACTGGGAACTTCTTCTTGGGCAGCATCAAGACGCCCGAGGACATGGAAGAGGACGTCTGCCTCGACCCCCGGGAGCTCGGCTGCGAGGAAGACGAGTAGTCACTGTAGTCACTGCCATCATCGTCATCGGAGAGATCTGTGTCGGAGTAACGCTCTTTCGTAGGGCTGCTCGGTGGTACATGTTGATAAACCGGAAGCTTGGGCTCTCGCGATGCCTTCGGCCGCAGAGAATTCCGCATAGATAGCAACCCCATCGCGGCTACCATGCACCAGGAATCTGCAAAACTTTAATTAGCATTGTTCGCGCACCGGGAGCCTTCCTCAGTGTGGGGTACGAACCGTCAGCTACGAAGTAGTAGAAGCTATGGAAGACAAGAGATGTCTGATCTGTCCGGGGAAGAGCCCCTCGAGGCAGATGTAGGAATGTTTGTGTTTCACGTAGACCGCTCCTAAATTGAAAAGCGTCTCATGGGTATCGCGTGGCTCGAGAGAATGCGAGTACTCGGTTAGTGTTGACTGGAACTCAAATTCGAATCCTGGGCGACAGTTGCAGGTAGTAGAAATCCTCTCAGAATTGGGTATGCTTAAGGTTGTGGATTTGGCCCAAAGGAGCTGTAGCAAATTCCGCAACACAACACGCAAATGGATACGCCAGGCAAGAGGTTTGGTTTTGGTCAGGTTTCCGGCCCAACGTCTGTTTCTTCGAATTCATGGGGTTCCTGGTTGGGGATGTGTTTCTCGGCATGGTTGCTCGGGGCAACCACGCAGCCAGTGGGGTCGGGCAGCTTCGCTCCCCCAATTAACGGCCCCCCCTTTCCGTCTGTTTGGGTGGTAATTAATTATTTGCATCGAGCCGCCCAAAACCCTCGAAAGAGCGAAGCCCCTTTTACGTATTCTTACGTATGAAGCTGGATCGCAGACTTGTTATGAGCGATCTGCCGCGAAGACAGTCGGCTGAGTCGAGCTGACGCGAGAATCCCCGCCTAGTTTGGCAATCGTCTTGGTCTGGTCCGCGACGGGCACGGCGTTTGGGACTGCCCTGCAGGCTGCCTTTCTGCTCGTGGGAATATGTCCCGAGATTCAGACCGTGTACCCAGTACAGAGGAGTGACGAAGTGCAACGAAACAGCAGCCTAAGCCCTCTTGGCCGCTGCATATACTTAGTACTACTCAGCCCACCCCTGCCCGGGATTGGTTACCCTTTCTATCGAGACTAGGTGTAGTTTTGGTCACCTGAGTATATTCCTAGAGTTTGGGGGTCAGTGTCTGTCTGAGCTTTGCCAAGTCGTATTGCTGGTCAAGCCGGCCACGCCGACCAACGTGGCATGCCTCATCGCCAGAGGCTGCATCAGCTCCTGTTTGCGGCGCTCTACCAGCCCCCGCTCGGTGGGGGGTCGATGAAGATATTCACCGTCGCCGAGAATCGGGCCATGCTGTAGAACCTCGAACTCATAGGTGCCCCGGGGCTGTTGGAGACGCTGCGCTGTACGATACGCTCTACTGTCTTGTATCACCTGACGCGAAGCTGTGGTGTGGTAGCCAGTCATCTTGTCCTGTCCGGGCTGCACGTCCATTGGCATCGTGTAAATGAAAGTGCACAACCATGCAATGCACAAACACGGGCCGCGGGCAGAGTCCCCCGTCCCATGCCAAATCAGCCAGCCAAGCCCGCTTCCAAATATTCAAAGAGGACAGCGACGTTGGACTGGGACAGGGGAGACGTGGTGAAAAAGCGGTGACAATGTAGGAATGCTTCTCATTTGTCCGCGGACAAGCCATACACATGTCTCTAGTTGGTAGCATGCCTTCGACCTCCTCTGGCATGCAGGACGGAATGAGGATCGAGAAGGTGCCTGGCCTAATTGAGAGCTTGGGATGAAAGCTATCCTTGGGCTCCCATATGTTGTACCCTGCCAACGGGGCCTTTATAAGCAACGGATGGACTGTAGATAGTCCATTGACTGGCTGAAGACCCCCGGCCATACTCTAGCAAACTGCATGCCGCTCGCCGCTGCTGGATCGGACCGGTGATCGGCCTTGGTAAGGTGCCAAGCGGTGCCAATATTTCGTGAAGCTAGCGATTGAGACTACACACCCCCGTTGGCTCACTCGTGCTGCGGTGTCAGGCCAGAAAGACCAGCAGCATTGCAGGGACCCATATCGAGCAATCCTCTCGAGAGCTGTGAAGACAACGCAACGCGTATGGAGCAGGTGGGTAAACACCAGCGACGGGCATAGCAGGTAGGTTTCTTCGACACCTTCAAATCCTTCGATAGGCTGCACGTGCTACGTCTCCGAAAAAGACCTGGATAATGGGCCTGGAGGGAGAAGAGCACAACCTAAAATACCGGATTGAATCTTCTGATCGGCTTCAACGTGACGTCACGACACTGGGCAGTCACCCTAGATAAGTGCCCTGTGAGGTTGTCGACCCCAAGACTCGAGAGTTTCCTTGTCGCTGCAGCTAATAAGAGACCAACAATCCCCAATCGGCAGTAGTTGCCAATTCAGAACATGCCATGACCGCTCAAGCCACTCAATTTCTCCAACAGACGCAGAACCCCGCAGAGCCGGAATTCTATAGGCCATCTTGCCCTACTAAGTTGCCCGAGTAGGAGGCCCTCAGGCCCCAAATATGCCTTTTAGTAGCAAAGTCGTCTCAAACGGATAGAGCCAAACACACCAGGCGTGGCGTCAATTTGACTCCAAACTCTGGTCTTTCGGAGGAGAACTCTGGAATTTCCCCTCTCTGGTGCCCCGTCAGACCGTCAGACCAACGGCCGCATCGAGATCGTTCGCGGCGCCTGTGATTCGCCAATCCCCCCCAACTCAGAAGCGCGTACCGACACGAAGTAATTAGTACCGCAACGATCACATTATGCCGTAACCATCACGGGATACAGGTCTAGGTAGGGGCCCACACTCGACGCCTGCGGTCCTTCGCCCAAGGATCGCCAATAAGCCTCTCCTCTCATTCGGGGGTCAGTCAAGTGACCTCAAAGTGACACGCCCCTGGCCCACTATTGACCACTCTGCCCGTGGATGTGGCGGTCTTTGCAGCTTGGCTACGGCTCTCAACTCCCTCCCGCCCATCCTTTCGTGCCTTTCCAGCTCGTAGACGCTCTCGACCGCTGTAACTGCCCACCACCGTCGCTGGTCTTGTATGGCAGCCACTAGTGAAAGAGGGCTGAATGGAGGATAGACTTCGCAACTCGCGCTGCTGGTGTAGACCAGTTATCCTCCAAGAATGGGGTCACCGCTTCGCCTGAAGTATCATCCGGGTACACCCACGACCAGCCCGGGTTCTTTTTTCCTGCCCAATTGCTCAAGTGACATCTCTTAGCCTGGGGCCATCTGCTGCCCTCCCTTGTTCCTCCTCTTCCGGATCGTGGTACGAGCCAAACGTCACCGAGCCCGGCCATCGCACCCCAGACCCTTTAATACCATCCATGTCGCCCGCTCCCTAGTAGCCGTTTGTCTGTCTCTCCATCGTGATGTGGTTCCTTTGAGTTCCTTCCCAACCTTACTTCCCATAAACCGTACTGTCTACCGCATTCCAAACCGTCGAACCGCTCTTCACTCCCTCCTGGCCCTCTCTACTCCTGCTTCCTGCTTCCCCCCCTCCTCGTAAAAGCGCGCTTCGACGCAATGGCTCTCGCCATGGCTTCCCAGGCGCAGATCCTCTCTGCCACTGACCAGGACTCGGTCGCCGACTCGCCGGCGCTCGATACAGGCCCTGCCCAGGATCTCCTCCCCATCAATATGGTCATCCGACAGGATCCCTTCTTAATCACCCTTGACGCCTCAGCCCTCCTCGCGGTATCCCTGCTGCTCATCTTTGGTATGCACTTCATGGAGCGCTTCTCGCTCGAGTTCATGATCCTGGCCATCCCCACCACCCTCCTCATTCGGAACGACTACGTGAACTTCCTCAACCTCGGGCCTGGGGGCACACCGCCCACGCCCGCGGGATACGCCAGGCTCATGTGGTACCGCATGTTCACGCTGCGGGATCCGTTCAGCCCTCCTCCGGTGGATCCTACCCAGCTCCCCTCGGCGGGCATCCTCCAGGGCCGCCCGCTTCCCTACCGCCCGGGACCTCGCCCGCTTGTGGCCGGTCTCGCACCACAGCGGCAGCTGAACCAGCCGGGCTCCCTCGCCTGCTACTCCCAGCTGAAGCAGGCCCTCGAAGCCCTGAACCACAAGAGTCCCGACAAGTTTGTCACGGCTACGTCCTGTCTGGAGAAGCACGGCTTTGCCTTGTTCGCACGCCAGCCCTTGAACGTCTGCGGCAACGGTGAGGTGTGCCATATTCATACGTCGGACCGGTCACTGCACCTGAACCTCCACCCCGACGACATCAAAGAGGTGCTGCTGAAAGGCTGGGGACAGCGCCATCCGATGGCCTGGACAGGCTGGGTGTATACCCCCATCCCGAGCACCTTCGTCATGATTTACGCGCCAAGAGGTGAGTTCGCAGCCCAGGGAAGGGTTCTGTGCCAAAAGCCGTGCTGAAAATCGCGTGTGTGTCGTGTAGATGAGAGCGACGTGGCCATTGTATGCAAGATCATAGAGGCTGCCATCTGGTACACCAGCTCCGAGCGGGTGGAAATCCATCCCAAGGCGTCATCTTAAAGCCGTTCTCCTCTCGCAGCGCTTGCACCGACAGCGCAAGTTGAGTAGACGAGAGAGCCGTAAAAACAAAGAAAGAGAGAAAAGGAGAGAGAAAGAGTGTGTTCGAATGCTCCGCCAACACATCGTTGGAGCCGCCTCGGATGCCATCAAGAGGAAGGAGCGAAAGAGCAGAGGAGAGCCACAGAAGAAAAGCTGCTTGGGTTTTACGACGGTTCCCAGGTTTGAGCACCACGCAACCACCACTTTGCCACGTCTCATGCGCACAACCGTGCCGTCACTGATATAGCATCACTGATATAGCATAGCCTTTACATCCAAAAAAATTTCACAGGTCAAAAAAAAACATGTCACTATTATCCTCTTCTGCTCAACTGGTGTGGTTCCCCTTTTTCCTTTCGTATCTCCTCTGCGCCCTCTCCTCCCGGCACGCACACTCCCTCCCGAGCTCCTCCTCACTGCCGTTGAATCCATGTCCCGCTCATATCCCTCTCTCTCTCTCCGCGGAGGGGATTTCCTCAAGCTACTCTCTGCCCTGGGGATAGTTGCTTACCAAGGACCAGCGGGATGCACTCCCTCTGTGGGCTCGACCTTTTGCTGCGGGAGTCTGTGCCTACCCACGGCACCAAGGTGGCTGGATATCAGGAAACGTGTGAGTTCCGAGACCCTCCCCAGAGGCTCAACCGTCGACCCCTCACGCACAGCCTCAAGAGGTGCGCGATGAAGTTCGGCCGGACCGTTTGGCCGAAGAGAAGACAAGAGAAAGGGATCCATAACACCAAGAAGAGTGAGACAGCAAGAAGGAGGTGTGCCAAGAAAATCATCATTGCATATAGTCTGATAGAGACTTAAAAGTTTTATACGGCGCAATCCTCGAATTCTACTGTCTACAAAATGAGGGCCAGTGGCAAGGTCTCAGGACGGTAGTGCTCAACCTCGTGACTGGTACATTCTCAGCATTACTTGGGCCCAGGGTGTCGCATGGTGGTCTCGAGTCGTATGCCAACAATACATATTTTTTTCTTTTATCTTCTTCTTAATCCCCTGTATACACATATGAAAGACGCCGTGGCCGTAGAGCCTCCCAGTCGTACACACAAGTTACACGTTCCAGCTCGCCGAGTAGCGGACTCCGGTCTCGATACTGGAAGAGGAGGGATGTAAGCGTTGAGTGTGTGTCCCTCTCACCACACCTTCAGCGCTCATATTATGCTTTCCTTTGCTTGAAAAAGACCCTCCCACGTGGCTAGCTGCGGGATTCGCCACTGCCTCTGTTCCAGTCTAATTAGGTAGTCTCTCAGTTCCTTTAGTATACGCGCTTGAATGGTGCGACAGGCTTGCACTCGTTCTCGTCCAGGGTCGTGCTAATGACGGCACGGTACGAAAGATCGACCTTGCCGTGTGGCGCCTTCTGCCACGAGAGAGTGTGCTTCATCCAGTTCTCGTCATCGCGGTCAGGGTAGTCCTCACGAGCGTGCGCACCACGGGACTCCTTTCGGGCGGCGGCGGCAGTGGCGGTTTGGGTGCTGTGAGCATGAATTAGCAAATGGTCGAATATACGACAATTAGCACAGTGTGCATTTCTTCTACTTACGCGCACGTGAGCAGGTTCCTCAGCTCGAGAGTCTCAACAAGATCCGAGTTCCAGATCATGCTGCGATCCTTGATGCCAACATCGGCGAACGTAGCATCAACCTCGTTGATCCTCTCGACACCCTCGTCCAAGCTCTCCTGCGTTCGGAAGACACTGACATCCCTCTGCATGACCTTCTGCATGGCCAAGCGGATCTCGGCCGTGCTCTTGGAGCCGCTCGAGTTGCGAAGCTTGTCGAGGACCTCGATGGATTCCGAACCAGCATCGGCGCTAAGGGGACCGTGAGACTGACCAGGGGTGAAGTTGTCGCGGATGGTGTGCGAGACGGCACGGCCGAAAACGACGAGATCCAGGAGCGAGTTGGCTCCCAGCCGGTTGGCACCATGCACAGAGACCGAGGCAGCCTCACCGCACGCAAAGAGACCAGGCACAACCTTATCGTTGCCCTGCTCATCTACGGTGAGCACCTCTCCAGTGTACTTCGTTGGGATACCACCCATGTTGTAGTGTACTGTCGGGAGCACGGGAATCGGCTCCTTGGTCACGTCAACACCAGCAAAGATACCAGCCGTCTCCGAGATACCGGGCAGACGTTCCGCGAGGACCTCAGCAGGGAGATGACTGAGCTGCAGGAAAATGTGGTCCTTCTCCGCGCCGACACCACGACCGTCCCGGATCTCCATCGTCATCGATCGAGATACAACGTCGCGGGAGGCAAGATCCTTGGCTGTAGGCGCATATCGCTCCATAAACCGCTCACCCTCCGAGTTCAGCAGGTAGCCGCCCTCTCCACGGGCGCCTTCAGTGATGAGACAGCCGGCACCGTAAATTCTGTGGTTCCGAGTTAGTTATTGTTCGTAGAGAGGTCACCTTATAATATCAGACGGAGAGATTGAAACGTACCCAGTGGGGTGGAACTGCACAAACTCAAGATCCTGGTTAGGCAGACCAGCTCGAGCGACCATGGCCATGCCATCACCCGTGCATGTGTGCGCCGACGTGCAGCTGAAGTATGCACGCCCGTACCCGCCGGTAGCCAGAACCGTGTTCTTGGCCAAGAAGCGGTGCAGAGTCCCGTCCTCCTGGTTGTATGCGAGCACACCCCGGCACGCGCCGTCCTCCATGATCAAGTCCGTCGCGAAGTACTCGATGAAGTAGTTCGTGTTGTGTCGAAGAGACTGTCCGTAGAGAGTGTGCAGAAGCGCGTGGCCGGTTCGATCCGCCGCGGCACAGCAACGATATGCCTGACCACCCTTGCCCTTTTCCCCCAAAGAGATTAGAGAGTCTTCAAGTACATGACGATAATGCGTGACATACGTAATTCTTCGACTGGCCGCCGAACGCTCGTTGGTAGATTTTTCCTTCCTCGGTTCGCGAGAATGGGCAGCCATAATTCTCGAGCTCGATGATCGATGCCGGCGCCTCGCGTGTCATATACTGTCCAAAAAAGGTCAGAAAAATCAGAAAAAATTCGTACAACTTCAGAAAACTCCCAAATAACTCTCCAGAGCATCGGGAATGCGTTAAACTTACATGGATCGCATTTTGGTCTCCCAGCCAGTCGCTACCCTTCACAGTATCGTACATGTGCCATCGCCAGTCATCTTCGTGAGAGTTGCCGAGTGCAGCATTAATACCACCTTGGGCCGCCACTGTATGCGACCGTGTAGGGAACAGCTTGCTTATAACTGCAGTGTTAAAGCCGGCCTCAGCCAGGCCGAATCCAGCCCGAAGACCGCTGGTTCGTGTTAGCTACATCTGGTGCGTGGCCGAGGTTCGCGCTCAGCCGGAGCCGGGCATAACCCGGAGCCTGGCGAGACCCGGAGCAAGGCGAGACCCGGGGCATGGGGAGATATTTAAGGAGAACTTACGCTCCTCCTGCACCGACGACAATGGCATCGTATTCATGGTCCTATAATTATATGCGTTAGCGGAGGAGGTTCGTTGGTCTACCGGAGACAGGCGGCGCCATGTTCACGTACGATGACAGTGTACTTGTTCCCGACAAAAGAAGGAGCCTCCTTCGCTCGAAGAGGCCCATTGGCGATAACGCGAGAGACAGGGCGTGTCGAGGAAAAGGCTCGGGATTGGGTCGCGAAACGTGAGAGCTGCGAGGACAGCCTTCAGTCAGCGGTGATCGATGGAGGATGCGGATAAGGGGGAAAGCGCGATGCTGGGAGCGAGGGATCAGGACTTACCATTGGCGCCGAGGCCAGCTTTCTCCAGGTCATTGAAGATGCCATTGTTCACTTAATCTGCAGCTGGACCAGTGGTTGACGGTGCAGCTGTTATGATGAGGCTCTTTTCACGGCCAAGTTTACCTCGGGATTGGATTGAGCTTTCGGAACGGAACTCTAAGACCGAGAGATCCTCTCAGCCAATCAGAATTTTGGCTTACATACCCGAGTTACCGAGCGGATGGTCCGTGCTCCGATTGCCGTATCACGTGCGATTTGGTCTCGGTAACAAAAGCTCCCCACCCAGGAAGTCTATCTACCACCATCCAGATTCAGTGTAAGTCGAGTCACGCTGCGAATGATTTTGTCTTTTCTCTGCTTCCTCTTTTTCCTCTTCGTGCCCTGTGTGTCTGCATGTACGCGATAGAGATCTACTTCGTATTATCCGGAACTCACTTCTCTTCTTTGGTGTCCGTTCAAACCAGGGCTTGGTCACCACACTAATTCTTCTTGCATTCAATTATGGGCTTATTGAAGAAGCTCGTTTCAACCAATACGTTAATCACAGAGTAGGTAGCGTGGTGGTTTCATTTTTGGCTTACGGTTTCCGGGCTATCTAGACCGTATTCTGCGTTTAACAACCTCGACAATAACATGGTAGCAAGAATATCAGGTGGAGTATCCGGTTCGATTCCAAGCCTCGAAGCACTAGGCGACAGGGCTGCTCGCCAAACATTAGCTGGCAGTCGAATGGGAGCCGTTTCTATGGAAAACACAGGCTCGTTCCCAAGCAGCTTTTGGATAAGTTTAAATTTTGGCCAAGCACAAGACCGGAGGGAGCCCATAACACGGCATTCTTGGCAAGTCGTGGCAGAGTTCGAGGATGTCATCAGTGTTTTCCCCAAGTATTAGTTCCCATCGGGGTTCTTCGCTTGTATTCCGTCCCCGTCGGGAAAGTGTTCTGGGTCCAGACCCAGGATATGGTCCATCACGATCGTGACAAAATAAAGGGAACAATGAGGAGGAAGGAGGCTAAACAAGTAAACATACAAGAGGGGATGTATGAGCTTTTTTGGGATATTGTGTAAATATTTGTATGAGACAATGAGACTGACTGACTACCATACCTTACCTAGATGTTGGAATTCACTCCACTGAAAAATAGGATTTATGACTGGGAAAAGGAGACGCCAGTTGCACCTCTGGTACAATTGGTCTTATATTTTCTACAGGACTGCATTACTTAAACGTGCCGATGGACCTTCATCCCCATGAACACGCTCAAAATGGAAGCCGGGATCTTTTTTAAAGAGAAAAAAAAATGTCACAGTTCGTACTCTCAATAGTAAAATGATTATAGTGATGGATAATAAAAGCTTGGTATTTGTACATTTCTAAACTCGTGATACCAAATTATACGCCGCATCCTATACAGTAAAATCTCAACACCTTATATCAATAACTTTATTTTAACAAACCCCCCCCCTCACCCCCAGCCCAAACCACAACCATGAAAAAAGACGATTCTAAGTCGTCTTGCTGGGGTTCGGGGCAGGCACGCTGCGCCGAACCCCCCGGTTCTTTCGTTGGCGTTGGCGTCGGCCGCCACCCGCACCGTGGAAACTTTGCTATACATACATTAGTATGCCAGTAGCCTAAGTGATATATGAAGTAGCATCTTACGTTGATGACAACCGAACCTGCCCCATTCAGGGCCACCGCGCCAAACTCACTAGCTTCTAATATCTCCCGTCAGTGATTTGAAACAGTGATAACTGGAGCTAAGTACTTACGGGAGGGCCGCGGCCCCGAGCTCACGCGCCGTTTCGGCGCTCGGCGGCGGCCAGCCGCCACACACTCCTTGCGGAGGTGTCTCGCTACCACCGCCCCCGCCCCTTCCAAAAATTTTAAATGCGGAGGACATGGGGGTGCAGCGGCAGCAGCAGTGGCAGCGGCGGCGGGGGCGGCAGAGGCGGAGGGCTGCCACACACTCCTTGCGGGGGTGTCCTTTTCCTCTGCAATTGAAACATTCGGCGGAGGCCGAGGTGGCGGGCCGCCACACAGCCCTTGCGGAGGTGTCCTTTCCCTCCTCAATGGAAACTTTGACGGAGGCGGCGGCGGCGGTGGAGGGCGGATGCGTGGGAGTAAAGG
>FTLB01784763.1_pt1 | contig 11014 bp, 4 predicted proteins | sample 1658291 | NCBI WGS metagenome assembly FTLB01 (sample SAMEA3914812, study PRJEB12502) | metagenome | biome: forest; material: soil | place: Canada | collected 2011-07-07 | depth 0.1 m
CTCGGTAGTAATCCATCTGTGCTTCCGCCTTCTGCGCCTCGCTCGGCGCCTTCACCTCCTTGACCGGCTTGCGGGCAAACACCTGCATTTCGCGCTCGTACTGGGCGTTCAGATCGCCCTCGTCCGGCAGGTCCGTCTTGCCCTTGCCGTCGGTGGTCTTGACGGACGGGAGCTTCTCGGCTTTGTCGTCACCCTTGGTACCCCACGAGATATCGTGGGTGTTGCAGAAGGCGTAGACGTTGAGGACGTTGGTGTACGTCGGCGAGAGGAGCATGTATTGAATGAGCGAGGTGAGCATGTGCCACGGGTCGAACATGAGGATGGACGCCACGAGCCAGATACCGTAGGTCGACATGACGGATACGATGAGCGTGTAGAAGACTTGGTTCTTGAACAAGTCGGTGATCTGGAAGCCTTTCGCTATGTCCGTCCGGATGGCGGTCACCGCGATGAAGATGGCCGCGAACATGAGGTAGCTGCGAGTGGGGGTTTCAGGTTAGCATAGGCAAGGAGGGGGACAGGAGGAAAGAGCTACGCGAGACGCAAGACATACATATAAATAATCGCCCAGAAGACGACCATGGTCATGTAGTAAGGACCGGAACCGGCGGGCCGGTTGCCCATCGACAGCACGAAACAGGTGATGAGAGCCACGCCGTAGAGCCATTCGAAGACGACGCCCAGGTAGACACCGACCTGGCCGAGCAGGGTCGGATCGCCCAAGCTGGTTGTCAAAATCTTGAAGACCAAGAAGAAATTGCCAATGGCAAACCAGGCGAAGATCATGTTGACCGTGTTGAAGATGAACTCGATGAAGAAGGCAAACTTTCGGAAGATGGAGTGGTCCGAGCGGAAGAACTGGTAGAAGTGGACGATGGCGTAGATGGCAGCGAAAAACGAACCGTTCAACCAACGACGTCGCTGGAGAATCAACTCGGTCACGGTATCCGGGACATCGGTCTCACCCGTCGCCGACTTGACGTACTGGAGGATCCAGTGGCAGTTGCGCTTGGTGACGAGCTCGAAGCAGAGGATACGATCCTCGGCAAGGTACATGTTGGCGGTGAAGATGCCGGCGCCGGCACCCTCCAGCTTCTCGCCGGCGAAGTACTTCTCGAGCGGGCCCTGCCCGTTCTTGTCGTTCTGCAGGGCGATGTAGCGGTAGGCGGAGAACGCACCCGGCAAGACGGAGATGAAGCCGAAGGCCGACTCGAGAGGCTTGTCCAGGATGTTGCTCATCTTGTACTCGAAATTCTGGGTCGCCACCAGCGGGTTGAGGAGGTTCTTTCCGCCAGGCCCCAACATGGCCTTGATCTCACCGCACGCGCCGGCGCACATGGGCTCGAGGTCGAACGCCTTCCAGAGGTGGTAGATGGAGTTGCCGCCGGGTTTGGTACCGGCGTCAATGAGCACGCAGATGTTGGGGTCGAGGACGCGGCCGAAAGCCTGGAAGAACCAACGATGCGAGTTGATCTTCTTCTGGTTCTTCTCCTTGAGGCAGAAGAGCATCTGGACGGGCTGCTGCTTGGTCGTGATCAGCTGGACCGTGTCGTTCTTGATCGCGAGACCGACTTGGGTCGTGTATTCGTAGATGTGCGCCGTCACGTCGTGGCCGTTAACCTGCTGCTTGGCGATGCCTTCTTGGTAGACGCCCATACCGGCCAGCAGCGCCTTGGTCCGGGGATTGATCTTAGCACGTCCGTCGCTGACGACGCACACGACGATCTTCTTCCAGGCGTCTTTGCCCCACGTCTTGCTCTCGGTCCGCTTGCACATGTACTCGACGTTCTTCAGCACACCGATCATGGTCCGCGCAAACAAGATCTCGTCCTCGTTGTACATGGTGACGACGATGAAGAGCTCCGTCTGGCGCGGCTTGCTGAACAGCTTCTGGCGAAGGGTGAAGTTCTCGTTGTAGAAATCGCTGGGGTCGCAGGTGGCGGCCGTGTATCGCATGTGGGTAAACTCGTCGCGCTCGCCGTGGGGAAGCTGGTTCAGCAGCTTGGGCGGGATCGGGCAATCCAACACCAAGTTGCCGCGGTACAGCAGCACCTGCTTCACCGTCTTCCACCGCTTGATCCCGGCCCCCTGTTGCTGCTGCTGCTGCTGGGCTTGATGAGGGTCGTCATGGTATGGATCGCTCTGGCCGACTTGCGAGTCGGTGTGCGTGAGCATCGGTCGGTGGTCGTCGTAGTCGTAGCCGTGGGCCTGATCCGTGAAAGGCCCAGCGTGGGGATCGGCCGGATGAGGCTCGTAGGGCTGGTTGTAGTAGGCATCGTGGTGCTGCTCCGGGTTCACGGCATACTCCTCGCCGTGGTAGGCCGGATCGTAGCCTTGTCCGTGGCCTGGTTGGCCGTGGAAGGTTTCGACGGATTGCTGTTGCGAACGATCAGTGTCAGCTAAGCGCAATTTGGCAGCGATCGATTGTCGCGAAGTATTAGGACATGCAAAACTTACCGCCATCTGCAGGTGTAGAGAGTCGCCCGGGCTGGGTACCCTTGGCGGTCCCATTGGGATATCGAGGTTTGGCTGATGGCCATAGGGATGGTCGTCCAGCTGGTACCCTTGCTGGAGGGGATGGCCTGGCGAAGGCGATCTGTGAGGTGCCCGGTTGTCCATGAGGTGACGACGGTCGTTGTAGTCGTCGTCTAGATATTCAATTTTTATGTTAGAGAAACTGCCGATTGGGTTGGCAAGGTCAAGGAAAAGTCGATTCCAGCTCGAGGGAAGGTAAAACGGAGCCGGCAGGAAGGAGCCCGGAAGATAAGGTTGGAATCAAGATGATCCGGGTATATCGCAAGTGCAGTGGACGAGTAGCACAAAGGTCAACCTTTCGGAAGAAGAGACTAAGGCAGCTACTTGCTGATATCTATGTCCTCAAGGCGACGTTGGTTTTCTTGCTTGCGCCTGGCAGCAAGAGCGTGTTCCGCGCGACGTCCTTTGCCGAGCGCGTAAAGGAGGAGGCAGAAGAAAATGGGTCTGATGGACGCGGAAGGAGGAACTGGCCTCTGCGAGGAGTGAAGGGAGGAGGAGAGGGTGAGGTGGGAGAGTATGATAGGATGGCAGGAAGGTCAGGTGTGGAATGCAAGAAGGGGGACAGATGAATCACTGCAGGGGAGACTGGGGCCCAACTCGCGATGATGCCGTGGGTCAGGGGGCAGACGAAGGAGGGTTATGGGAACTTGCCTAGACGGTTATACGACATGGTTGCTGCTGGGGGGGGGTTTTCCACTGCAGGCTCAAAGGGAAACGAATTCGGGACGTTCGAGTATGCTCCCAACTCGAGGGTCGATGTCGGAGCGGCGGCAGTGATTGGATTCGATCGACTCGACAGGAAGATCGATCGGGTCGGGGTGGTGTTGGGCAGGTCCCGCGGAGTGGAATGCGGATGCGCCTGGGCCGCGTTTGCTCTGGGGAAGGATGTTTCTCTTTTTTCTCTCTTGCGAATCGAGAGGTTTGGGTTCCTCGACGAGGTTCGTTCGCTGATTAGCCTCTTGGCTTGGCAGGCGGCTGTTTGAACCCCCTTTTTTCAATGGCGCGAAGGTCTATTTCTTTCTGCCGTTTTGACAGCTTGTCTTTCCCCGTTTTGGCGGTAGAGCGTAGTCCCCTGCTGCCCTGGCAAGCTCCCCTGTGCTCGAATTCCGGACGATAGAGAGCCGTGAAAATGTAACAAAAAGGTTCCCCGTGGGTAACGATGAAATGCTGTGAGTGGGAATGGAAATGCTCGGCCGTTTTGACAGAGGACTTTCCGCAAAATAATTTGACGACCCGGCGGAGACGAAGTTTCAAGCTGATGATTTTCGTGCCAGATACGGCAGCTTAATGGGGGGGCGCTGCGCCAACGGCGACAGGGGGCTGCGCGACGAATCGAAGGGGCTGTGCGAGCTTAGATTCAAGGGATAAGCCCGGCAGGCTCTTGTTTCAAACTACCGTACAGTGCTAGCGGTGACGTCGCTTCCACTTCAGATTCCCTCAGAGCCTCGCTGATTGGCTGTTGCGCCTGGCGGGCATGGAAAAGGGGTCGCACTTGTGGGAACCAACGAAGGGGGCGGCGAGCCAAGAAAACCAAGAGGCGATAAACAGGAATTTCTAGAATACTAGAATACGGAATCCCAAGCTCGTGAAAACAAAATCTAGAGACAGAGAGAAGAAGCTTGCCACCCCGCATCAATAGTCTAGTCTCTTTGTTCGAATTCACTGTCCACGACCGCGCGTCTGAGGAGAGTAAACAAAAAGCCGATATCCCACGCCAAGCATCGAGCTTGCGTACGCGGGGGGCTAGCTAAAGATAAATATGTAGGTACCTAGAACTTTATAACCCCATGTCTTCGTTAATCGTCATGGCCATCTGACAGTATGTGTGTATTTCGTACGGAGTACTTACCTCATACCTTAGCTGGGAGGTAACCCGGCAGGGGACATACAGTGCAGAGATTCCCTCAGAGGTCTTGCTTCACCTGTATCTGGTACGTACACCTACTTGCGAAGTGCGCATAAGCCACCCGATCTGACGGCTTCCGACTGGCAGATTTCTTGATTTTGGGGGGCTGGACTACCGCGCAAGTACGGATACGATGTAATACCACCAGACGTCGTTTCTAGGCGATCTACAACATGCCTCTCGTTTTCTGGACCTTATTTGCAGAGTCTGCTTTGGGTATGATGGATGGATGAATGTAAGTACCAAAAGACCATACATACAGGAGAGTGCCTTGGATCTGGATCGTCATCTTGTTCCATCGCTGGACGTTTTCCACTAGGTCGGCCTCCTCTTGTGCACTGTGTGTGGCTTTACGAAGGGCGCTATTGGCACTATTTTGCAGTAGCTTCCGGTCACCACAGGTGGTAAAAATAGCCAGCCACGCCAGCCAAGCCAGCGTGGTCCGCAGTCCCTAGGACTGGTTGGCCACCGTGGCGGGCCATATTCGCTATTTCAGCATCCGGAGAGCCTTGCCTATCCGCGCCGCCACACCCGTAAGAGCCTCGCCATTGGAGGCCATGCCGGTACAGTAGGGAGAGCGCGCGCATAGCTGATGGAAGCTGCCCCGCGTGACCCTGACCATCCTGTCCGAACTTGGCGACCTTGGCTATGCGCGGTCAAGATCTGGGGTTAGAGCCGGGATTATAGAAACAAAAATAACCTCGAGACAGGTTTTTTTTTTGTTTCCTCGTTTTAGAAAAGCTGGGAAACTGGCCTGGATCGTCGTCCCGGTCGTCATGACTTTTGGTATCAATGGTTGAGAGTATGTGGCTGTTCGGGCATTCTGCTTTGTAAACGATCCTGGTTCGTAGCGCCTCAAAGAGAGAATGAAGCTGACTGTGGGCACTTACAAGCTTGTTAGGTAGTTGCTTCTTTGCTGGTATCAGCTGCAAAGTCCAGCCATATAGCTTCCTAGACAAAGATAGGCGTTGCGCTCGTTACGGCTTTCAATGGTTTTCGGCAAGAGACCTTGCTTTAGTTTCACGCACTATTACTGCTACTCCGTATCATCACCACTCTGGCACTTTGGTGCGACCCCAGCTTATTACTCGTTTTCGGAAAAAGAATAGAGAATGGGAGAAATACCTGGCAAAGACCCAATTTGATCCTTCTAGAGGAACGGGAGTGAAACCACAAAAGGAAGGCCATCAGTCTACGGATTTGTATGCCATGAGGGTGGAGCTAGATTCATGCCCCTGAAAATCAGAAAAAAGCTGCATGGAAAGGTGAAACATATATCCAGCGAGGTGGAATCACTAATTAACGATAAGGCGTATGTGGCCGCCATCATGAGGAATGCTGAAATTGCATGTCGACACTTTAGAATGGCGGGATGAGAAGGATTTTTCGAGGATCGTAACGGCAAGTCCATGCGCAAATCATGGATGTCTAGAGTCTCTCGTACACGCCGGTGTTACTGTGCCATCAGTCCATGATATATAGCTTTTCGCATCCCTTGTTTAAGCGTCCAATTGTCAAGACCTATCACCCCGTGAGCAAAATGAAGGCGGGGACCTCCGTGGAGAACACAATCACACACTATTATTTCGTGTAATGAGGTGGTTTCCCAAGTACGAGGTATGCTCAATCATTCAACTCAGCCAAAATATACGCACCTACAGTCAAGGGCGACGGGACCCCGATATCCTCATAGCACGAGCAAGCACGAGGTACAGGACTTGGGGTCTTGTGGCTTGCCTTGGCAAAAGTGCACGTGCATGCGGATTTCTGTGGCGGCGCTCAACAAAGAGCCTGGAACCGGAAGAAATAGATATCCGGAGGTATCACGTAACCAGTTTGGGTTAGTAGTCCTTACCTGCCTCCCTGCGCTTGGGTGGTCGCTCTGCGGAACAATGACCAACTTTTCCCTTTCACTAAAGAGACGTCTTCTCTGCTACCAACCTCGCCCAACTCTTCGCGATCCTTTCGCCATCACCACAAGCATCAAACCTGCCACGACCATCACTTTCCATTGCCCTCCAGGACTCCGGCTTCCTCTAGATTCAGCTGTAAAGTCGATTGATTGCCCCAGCATCGAGATTAAGACTCGATTCGCCAATTTCCCAGGCTCAGATTCTCTCTGCCTCCTCCCCTTTCCAAAACCCAAACTTTGTCGACTTTTTCCCCTTGCGTCTAGCCATTTGAGATAGTCAAGCCCATACATTAAGACGCGCAGCGACATGTTATAACAGGAGCCTACTGCTGCCCGGCGAAGGAGATAATGAGGAGTCTCCCGTGGCGCAGAGAGAGAGAGAGCAGGATACACATCGTGGATGCGCAGCAGATAACAAGGGTATGCATACAAACTCAGCCATTTTCCTAACCCCCCAATCCCAGACGTCTTGGAGCAGCAGCAGAATTTTATCGTATCATCAAATCTCCATTAAATGCCATGCTCTTCATCTTTCGCAGTCTGAATGCCGCACACTCTTTTAATCTTGCGGGCGGACGGATTGCGAGAGAGGCTGAGCAATTGGCGCCACGTGAGAGGCCGATCGGCCGACGCGGAGAGAAGAGAGCGTGAGAGCAAGTAACAAGCACTATTTTTTTTCCTAAAAAAACAAACTGGGAGAGAAGAAGCAACAAGCCAAAACCAGAGACCCAGACCAGGGACTGAGAGCCAAAAAAAAATGATCAACAATGAATACGGGCGGGTTGCCATACGGCCATTGGAAATAATTCAATTGAGCTGGCATCTGGTCCATCCATACTCCCAGGGTTAATGATCCATGAGCCCAAAATTTTGCCAAATCCTTCCAGAGAGCGGCCGCGCTGCAGGCCCGCGGGGGTTTTTGGCGGATAGCTTGGGCGGAATAGGTCGCACTGTCAGCATTTTCCGGCAGTTACGCGCTGTTCCAATGACCACCCTCCCTGAGAGCCCGCCTGGCCCAGGGCTGCCAAAAAAAAATATGGGCCGTGAGAGGAGGCGATTATGGGGAGAAGAAATCACACAGCTAGGCCAAAATGCCTCTCTAATCGCCCAATTAGGCAGATGAATCTCTGTCTCTGGTTCACTCTGCTCTCTCCGAGTCGGATTCCAGACTTTCGTCCACTACCAGGGAGAAAAACTGTCGTCCGAAAGCTATCTTGCACCCCTCAGTTGCAGCGCTCGAAGATGGGTTGCTACGGTGAACCTGTGAGCGATGAGGGCCCCACAAATAGCTACCATCCTACACGAACGCTACAGTACCTGCATCCAGCTGGACTGGCCAACTCTCTATGCCAAGCTCGTCGCTCTCTCCCCCTCGCTCAGGCTCTCCGGTCTCTTCTCTCTCAGCGATGGGCTCGGTCGCTATGCTTGTTTGCTCTTACCATCTGCTCTTGTAGCCTCCCCTCGGCGTCGCTCTCACTCTGGCTGCCACACACAAAGCTGCACACCAAGATGGAGGGATCTTCAATTTTCTCCCTGAACGCTCCAGGTCGCTGATTCTCTTTTCGTGTTAGATTATCCGCCTTAGCCCCGTTCAGGATTAGTGCAACACTTCACCACCAACCAATTGAGTGCACAGACCAAGCAGGACAGTTTTCGGTCTCCCCTCACCGTTTAATTGCAAATTCTTGCAAACTTATCCTTCCTCTGCATAACCAATCGTTTTATCGGGATTGTATTTCAACTTTCCTGAGCACACTCCATCTTCACTTTCTCCAGCGAGCCACCGTACCTCGCTCGGAGACTGATGAAATACCAACCCCGATTCCATACTCAAGTACTCGGACGAAATCACGGAATCTTTGGCGGCTCTCTAGACTGTGCATCTCTGTCAAGCCAAGGTAAATTACTCATGATCTTGCTGGATCGGTTTGGATCCGCGATTACTGCATAAAGTTGATCCCGCTTACACCTTTCCCACAGGGAGCACGTGACCTAACAGGTCTTCCCTTTCCACCACACAACCAACCCCTTGCCCAGTCTTGCTCCTGGCTATACCATCATGGATCAGGGCCATAATGGAGGCGGGCTTGGTGGTGGCTGGGATCCCAACCAGTTTGGCGATCAATGGCAATCTGACCAATTCGGATCTGCAGAGCTCGTCGGCCAGTTCGTGGATCCTCAGCCCAGCTACCTAGGCGACCCTGCGAATGCAAACGGCCATGTAGATGTAAACGCGCACATGGCGAATCCCCATACCTTCCAGAGCTACGACAACCTCTATTCTCAGCCAATTCATCAATATCAAGCTTGGTCCGAGCCTCAACAGAGCGACTACTACAGCAGAGGCCAGCCGCAGGAGTCGCCCGCGAACTCTGGCGCGCTCGGCTTCCTAGACGGTCAGAATGTCCAATATTCGTCAACCCATCCCCCCCAGCCCGCTACTCAGTGGCAGAATCATCCACAGAAGGTACAAGCCGGATATGTAGCGTCCCCGGGACCGTACAGCAATCCTCTCGCGGCCCCTCAAAACGGCTCTCCATCTCCGTACCCACATCAACAAGCTCGATTCATCCCTGCCTCCATCTCTCCGCCGGCTCCTGCTCGCAGCCATGTTGTCACTCCACCGGTGCCGCAGGCCATGAACCAGTTCCACCCCCACGCGCTGAACGACGCTGCGGCTCTCCGAGCCCACGGCATGCAAACCTTCCAGCAGGGCATGCAGAACATGCAAAGCATGCAGACCGTGCAGAACGTGCAGAATGTGCACGAGATGGCGAGGCATCAGGAGCAAGGACCGATGCCCATGGCAATAGCACAGCAGCCTCCAGCGCAGGTGCCGACGCCCGTTGAGCCACTACCGGCTGTATCGAAACCCCTGGCCAGACCCGCCCCGTCTCCCGTGACAAAATCCGCCACCCGATCAACCGTTACCCCGTCGCCAGTCCCAGCTGTTGTCACACCAGTTCCAGTGCCGCAGCCGGGCGTAGCAGCAGCGAGTAGGCTGCCTGGTGCCTCCGCATCTGCCCCGGCGGCTCGCTCTTCGGTTCTTCCTCCATCTGCTCCGGTGAACACGCCATCAGTTGCTACGCCATCAGCTCCCGTACCCTATCCGAAGAGTCTCTCAGTGCCTAATGGCAGCGACGCAGTTGTCCCAAAGATCGTGGTCGAGGAGGACCGGCGGAAGGAGGCCGAGGCTAATGGCCACATCTGGCCTGGCGTTCCAAATCTAACTGTAGGAACTTCTCTCGAGCAGCATTCCAAGCCCGTGATGAGATTCACCACCACTGTTCTCAAGAGTGACAGGAAACCGTTGTTTCCTGAAGTCCCCAACGGCCCAATTCTAGCGGAGATCCTGGGAAGGCACCTCGATGCCTACTTGAATATCCCGCTGAAAACAGAACATGACGACGAACGACGGCAAGCGGATGCGATCATGGATGTTGAACTCCGACGGACTCAGAAACGTAAGTCGAAAGTCGGGGCATTTCTGTGTGGTTGATCTCGCTGGATGGCGTTTGCTGACTTTTATTTCTAGAGGGCGAGCTTCCAAAAGACTGGTATTCCAGGTACATACCGAGCGAGGGCAAAAAACGTGAGATCCAGGGCTGGGAAGACTTTGTGAGTACCGCATCAAAACTCTAGTACATTGTGCACATTGTTTACTCCCCCACCCCACCATTCACGCGACTCCCAATCCCCATTGAGTGCCCTGCTTTTCTCTCTCAGATCCTTTTCAGATCTGATGAGTAGCTTCCCACACATCCTGTGACGGACGAGCCCTGCTCGCCCTCCTTACCCTCGCTACCTTCTCCCTTCTTGATTCTTGCACACACACAAAAACGCAATCCCAAAAAATTCACAACCACCACCAACTAACAGTTGCAAAATCTACAGGCGGCCAAAAAGGACGACGGCAAACCTGAATTCAGCCGTCTAGCAGCCATTGCTGATAAGGCCCCGTCGATCAAAGCCAAAGCGGAGCTTTATCTTCCTCACAGCACTGGGAATAATTCCTCCTATCTGCTGAAGATGGCTGAGGAGTACTCTTCTCGCCTCCGAGAGGCGGTTGTGGCCTACCGTGGCGTTCCTGAATACGCCGAGTTAGTCACCGAGACGAAGAGAAAACCACGTTCCGACGTCAAGATGGACCAGCTCAAGGCGGCACTTGCAGGGCCTAGAGAGACTCTACGCCAGGTCATACTCGACGGAATGCAGGTGCGAGATCATCGCATGCTGGCGCACCTCGGAGCACTTACCTGTAGCGCGATCTTCAACGTCACCATCAACCTCAACAACTCAAGCGAGCTGGCCGCGCCGCTGGCCAAGGATTGCCTCAGGCTGATCGATCGCTGCGTTTCCGAATATACCTCGCAGGTCCAGGAACAGAGTAGAAACAAAGACCAGCACCCACTGTCCAAGATCGACCCTAAGAAGCTGGAACATGTCGGCAAAAAGGGCGACGATGAGGTCAAAGAACTAGTAAACCGGATAGTATCCACCATGGACAACGCTATGGAGGAGGACAGCGAGACAGCAAAGGCTACAGCTGGATCCTCGAAGAAGGAGAGCAGAAAGGTGTCTGGGAGCGCTGGCAACAAAGCCGTCTCTGCTGCTGCCGCCGCTGCCAAGCGCCCTCGCGAGGACGATGGCGAGGGACGGTC
>FTLB01011520.1_pt1 | contig 11009 bp, 10 predicted proteins | sample 1658291 | NCBI WGS metagenome assembly FTLB01 (sample SAMEA3914812, study PRJEB12502) | metagenome | biome: forest; material: soil | place: Canada | collected 2011-07-07 | depth 0.1 m
GCGACGGCCGAGAACCGCAAGCTCACCTTCAGCCTGGCCGGGTACGGCGGCATCTGGGGCAAGCTCCAGGAGGAAGACGCGCGGTGCGGCGCGTCGACGTACCTCGAGGGCGCGCGGCTCGACCCCACCATGTGGCGCCTGACGGTGCGCGCGCTGCTCAAGGTCGACGTCTACGGCATCAACCACAAGACCGCCGGCGCGACGCGCACGTGCGAGTTCGAGCAGCCCGGCCTCAAGGACATCATCGCGCTGCTCGAGGAGCGCTCGCGCACCCGCCACGAGCAGCTCGACGCCTTGGTTGCCTCCGGCGCCGTCGTCCGCCCCTGCGCCGCCCCGTACGTCTCCCTCGCCAACGAGACCGACAAGCCCACGTGCCTGCGGATCATCGACATTGCGAAACGATCCATGGACGATCTGATCATCCCGTAGACGGGAGAGGCGAGCAAGATCCGCGGGGTTGGGGGAAAAAAAAGGGGGTTCGTTTTAGGCGCTTCGGTTACGTGGCCGAGGAGATTTGTCCAGCGGACAATCGAGGTGAGGCAAGTCGACTGGGCGCCTTCAACATCGAGCCTGGGCGTTGGTGGGTGGGTGGATTGTTTGTCTGTCGTAGAACATTTTTGCCCGCGTTGCGATGGCAAGAGAGAGCGTGTGAGCCTTGCTAGGCACGCGACCCGTCAGACACGCCCCCCCCCAGGATTCATCCCACACAACACAGATGTTGGATGGGCCCCGCGGCCAGGAAGCCGATACGATGGCTGGATACCTTTTGGAGTTGAGGTTGTTTTATTATGGTATACCCAAGTCGTCCATAGCTTACCCTTGGGAAACATGCGGCGTACATGTGACACTCTCCAGAGTTGTCTTGGTTCATTAAGAGGACGTATCCGCACCGGAGGTTGGAAGCGGGACGAGAGAAAAAAGGAACAACGGATGGACTTAAAATTGAATTCAAAGTATTGCATGAGGCACAAACTGCGAACGAGACTCACCGTCTAACTTTTTCCCATTATCTTTCTTGGAGGGGAGGTCCAAACTTGATGCCGTCATATATTGTACGTGAAATTTGAACGCCTAAAATGATCCCTATACCTGTCGCAGGGTTGAGCTGCCCGGATCAACTGCAATGACGGGTGACTTCAAATCCGTCCATGGTAGCTAGCGCCTGAGAGGCTGGATAGGAAAAAAGACCACCATAACCAAAGGGGGTGTCGAGGTAGCTGCCCGGACTTTTTCTACATCAACCACAGTATGCGCCGTAAGATAATTTGACCCCTCCCAGTCGTGCTTGCTCTTCCCATCCGAGGCGCTGCTGGATTTTATTTCCAGTGCCCAAATAGCAGCCTAAATTAAGTGCTGCTCGTTCCTTCTCTTCTCCTGGTCCTTTCGCTGTTGGCGAGACCATCTCTGCGCCATTGGTTCTCTCCAAAATAGAACCTTTCCCTCCCTTGATACTGTCGCTTAGTATACCTTCTTCTTCTCGTCGATGGAGAATTGGCCCGGGCCGCTGTTCACGAGCAGAAGCAGACCACCGACAATGGAGAGGATCTGGAAGAAATCGTACTTGGCGAAATCCTTGTGGGGGTGGTGCTCGTGAAGCTGTAGGGGGAGAAAGTCATCTAGTTAGCAAGGTATTTTCAATTTCTTGGTCGAAACCAAAGGCTTCCTGAGAAGACGGGGAAAGCCCGGGGAATACCGGGGGAGGAGATTGACATACAGTCCAGAAGTTGTTGACCAGAACGTTAAAGATGCTGAGGATCAGGACCAGGAGGGTGGCGCTGAACTTGGCCTTGAAGCCGACGACGACCATGATGCAGGCAACCAGGCCGACCAAGGAGACAAGGGCACGGCCGATGGACCACTCGCCGCTGAAGACAAAGCCGATGAAGAGGAAGATCAGCAGGACCCGGCCAGCCAGCATGAAGTACATCTTGCGGTCCTTCTCCTCGAGCTGGGGCAGTCCCGCGAAGGCCTTGGTCTTGCGCACCCACGAGTCGGAGAGAACCATGATCAGACCACCGATGACGGACAGGTTGCGCAGGAAGAAGTTGAGGTCAAAGATGAGGCCGTAGCCGAGGGCCTGGGTCACAACGACGCCCATCAAGCCGCAGACGGCATACTCGGAGAATTTACGGATAATGACGAGGGTCGAGCACGAGGCCATGGCGATGACGTTGACGATGAGGAAGAGGTGCGTCAAGCCATTGGGAACTGCGAAGCGGGTTCTGTCAGCATCACCGAGCCCAGACCCGGGGTGCCAGGTGAGGGAATGGAGAGGGGGGGCATACTGTGACGATAGTCGTGGAGGTAGAGAAGCTGGTCGTTCCATTGTGTTAATATCCGCAGCGCGTCCTCGATGAAGGTGACGACGATGAGAAACCGTCCAATGGCCGGGAGATACCTGTGGGAAAGAGACTTGTTAGTGTTTCTGTTCCATCCCCGGGAGCCTCTCTCTCTTCCTCTTCTTCCTTTCACACTCCGGGGAGACGACGGAGAGGGGTTGCACGAGATGAGATGGCGTGTTCTCTCCCTCTCCCTCTCCCCCGCCCTCGATTGGTAGATTGGTAGATTTGACGTACGGCTTAATGGGCTCGCTGATGGTATCGAGCATATCCTCGATCTTGCTGGTGTGCTCTCTTATGGCATCCAGCGGACTCTTGGAGTCGGACGGGCTGTCCTGAGAGGGTGCTCCGAAGGCATTCTGGACCCCAATGCCGTAGCTTCCTGTTCCTCGCATTTGCGCCATCTTTTCGGAGGGGATTGGGAGATTTTTTGGTGGGAAACGGGTCGAAAAGTCGGGCAGACCTGCTGTCGCCTGCGATTCGAATTGGGCGTAAGGCGGTAAGACAGATGTGTCTATCTGTTTTCCTGTCTTGTTTTGCTGGTTAGGAGAGCTCGAAGGGAGAAAGAATGGATGAATGAGATGGTGCCACTAACCGAGCCCGAAGTTGGCGAGGGGGGGGAGTCTGCTTCAAAGATGCCCACCCAAAAAAATAAACTCAACGGGGAAAAACAAAGGCAAGAAAATAGGACACGTCTTCCAAATTGAACCGGATCAACAGCAGCAACTGGGTAGAGATCGTGAGAGTCTGTGTGCTCTGGTCTCGAAATGTCGGATGAGAAAAAAATTGAGGTGAGGGAAGCTGGGAAAATAAAGGAAGTGTCTGGAGCGGTGGCAGTTGGATGACCTCAGAACCAAATACAACTGTGTCCTCAACTTACATTCACATTGAAGTCTCGCGAGCAAAGGCCCCCCAAGGACAGGATTGCGGGCTTTTAAAAAAAGGTATGCACTATGAGGAGGTACCTCCGAAACCCTATTGGTTCCAGGGTAGCCGAGGTACCTGCCTAAGGAGAAGTACAAGGCGGACGGGTGTGGTGTGGGCCATTTACAGTACGAACCGCACGCGCAGGCACTCTTCTGACCCTTCGGAAAGCTCCAGAACAGAGAGCTAGCCGTTTCAACCACACTTTGAACCTTCGGAAGGTCCGAGCTCAAGCTCCGGTTGCCCCTCTCTTGGCACCTTCTCGCCCTAGAAACCCCCCCGTAAGCCCTGCCATTTGCACTAGGTAGTTACAGTAAGGTAGTTGGCTCCAGTGTGACACCTGAAGCTTAGTGCCTCAAAACGGTTTACCGGAGGGAGGGAGACGCACCTTTCTCCATTCTGTCGTCTATTTACAGATCTCCGATCTCAGGTACTGTACCGAACCCTTATCCCCCCTTCCCCTCCTCGTCCCCTTCTGCCCTTTTCTCCCCTAGATGTGGCAAAGAGTAAGATAACCTGGTAGCCAAGGAACCAAGGTAGCCTAACCAGTCTGAACAAAAAAGAAAGTCGAGACCGCTCTGGAAATCGAATGCCGGCGGAGATTCTGTGCATGTCGCTAAGCCCAAATCTTACATCAGTCTTTGCCTATCCTGGAGAATAGCCGCCACAATCCTACGGGCTTTAATGGTCTTTTACTACAGCCGCTTCGTGTACTTGGTGTTTCCTCCGCCTTCCCAGGTCATTATAATTTTCATTTTTTTGGTATACCTGGCCATTGATCAGTTAGCCGCGAGCCGCCGGCTAGTCCAGACTCACTCGCACCCTATTTTCTTGGCTGGGCTCTCCCCTAGGCGATTCCGTGGTTCCAAGCTTCTTTGTCAGGGTTTCCGCGTCTGGACTCTTCTTGCAGTGGCCCCATGGCTTAAGTTCTTTCATTATCACGATTGCCAAGTCAAAGTGGTCTACTATTCTCCTTCGATCTGCTTTATTGAGACACCAGTCTTCTCCTGAGCTCCAACTGGTGGTGCCTTCGCTCCAGACGCTCCGATTCTCACGTTCTCGCCCACCTCTTCTCCTCGGGGGCATCCCAGACCAACCGAGATTGCACCAGGTTGGAAACAATACTGCTTAGTGCTGGGTACAGCACCCAAGTAGTCTCAAAAAGTGACCCAAAATATCTCGACCGAATCACGTAGCGTGTTTGACTACCTACTGACGTTTGTCCATTGGAAACGCCCCTTGTCGTAGACGGAGCTCATGTGCCTCCCCGCCGCATCCACGCGAGTTATAAGGTTTCCCCCGTCAGCGTGTCATCTCTTGTCCTGAACAAGGGCACCGGCGTCCTGTATCATGTTTCCCTCGCACTTGTTTCTTGTTTCTTTGAAACTCCAAACAAATGCTCCAAGGGTATGTAAGTAAGTAAACGTTCTTGGCCCACCCTGAGGGAGGGTTTGTTTGAGGGCATCGCGAAACGAGTCGACGAGGCCGAGACATGGTCTAGACTCGTGCAGCTAGTAAGCTCCGATCTATTCTCAGCCTCTCCTCGTGGACCTGGTGGACACGATACAGCTGGGTCTCCCATCATACATTTGTGATTCGAGACCGAGATATACGGCTCGCCTTTGCCTGCCCGACTCCCTTCGAGTGTCACATGGTTTTTTTCGTTTCTTGCATCCCCTGGCATACTGCCCGCATTATATCTCCGATGTTTGATTTGTACCACGCGAGCTCCAGGGGACCAACGACCAAGGGCACGAGAACCTCTAACGCTCCGGGGTCTGTTGAAGGTCGAGGCCGAGACAGCTCGACCCGTCCGTGTGGATCCTATTACAGAGCCAACAGGCGGTACAAACAACTCATCCCCAGGGGACGGCAACTCAATGTGGAACGTATCACCAGGTGGTTTAGACGGGGAGCTGTAGTACACTGGTGACAGCTCTGGTGAACAAGATGGGATGCAGTGGCCGGGTATGAGGAATCCTGGCTCAGGACAGTTCCGCACCGGACAGTTGTAACCAGTCTGGTACGGGGCCACTGGACTTGTCGATCCATACTGCAACAGCAGCGAGGATCACTAAGAATAAACGTCTCCTGAAGGTACCAGGGCTGGTGGTTACCCTACCCAGAGACAGATCCTAGGGCAGATCATTGGGGCTGTAACTTCGTCCGATGTGTACCTTATGCCTGTCGCAGCCCTACGAGGAAGGAAGGGTTCCACAGGATATTCAGACGTGGAGTATATGTTACACTAGCTCAGGTGCAGACGTAGAGGGAGACGCAAGGAACGGTACGGGTACCAAATGATAAACATACACAGGATCTATGAGTTGGGTCATTAGATGGGATTTAGGACCTGAGCGGGTTTACGGCGCCTCAAAATCTAAATACAAGATGTCCAAAAGCGGAAACCTCTGATACCATCGTGGATGGCTTTCTTGGTTGAACAAAAGCATACAGAGTTCAAACCTCGGAAGCACACTAGGTAGTGTGTAATCGGTTTTAGATTCTTGTCTTGGAGAAAAGGGGTATATATGGTGTCTACTCTTCCCGGTCGACTAGAAGGAAAAATGAGATATAAAAATATATACAGTAACTTCCCAAGAGCCAAGGCCCTTGGAGATGTTTCGCGAATCCTTCCTCGAAGCGAGTTGTTCGCAATGCCTGGTAAGAATAGCAATCCACTTCATGGGGTATCGACGGGAGAATACGACCCAAAAAGAAAAAAAAAAGAAAACATTCATCATCTCATTACCGCTGATAACTTTTCGGCTCTCGTAGGTCGTCCCTGGCGATGCCTCTTGCAACTGGCAACTACGCAGATATTCCAATCTGCCACCGTATTGCCCACTGGAAGGCGCCTCCTTTTGTGGATGAAGCCATCCCCAAATGCAAGAGACTATAGGATGAAAAAAGAATAAGAAAAGGAGGGGAAAAAAAGGGGGAAATCTCCGGAATACGCCAGTGCATGTGAGCTGGCCTGGATATCACGTATAGACCCAAATAGCCTGGACCCTGAAATGAGTAAAACAATCACCCCGTCTGCGTGCTCCGAAACGCCTCGCCAATGGAATTCACCATGCCCTCCCAGATCCACTCTCACCCTGTCGCAAGTCGTCGTGTCCAGGTCAATTCAAGTCGATTACAGTCATCATCGGGCCGGCCGTGGCCAGAGCTCTCACCTCGACCAGCTCGACTCGTTGGTAGCAGGCTTGCCTATTCGTGGGCCGCTGGCACGTCGGTCGGCTTCGCAGGCTGGTAGTAGCCTTCCGGGTTGTGCTGCCACGAGAGGATCCCTTGGTATTTCGGTAGGGGTGAGTGCCCCGGATCGCGCGACGTCGGCAGCTCCACTGGCGCGGTCTGCCGTAGGTGCTGCTGCTGAATCTCCAACTGGTCTGGCTCCGGCGTTCCCCGTACCGGCATACTACAGTCCAGTTAGCCCATCTCGCGTGCTTCACGTGTTTCCAGAAACAAGTGTGGCTACGTACTAGTATCCCTGCTGCCCGCCATCACCCGCCAACGGGCTGTGTACTGACGTCAGGAGAGTGCTCTGGTAGGTATTGTACCCCGTATGATGCGGGCTCAGCGGCGGCGAGGTCTGCGCCGCGTACATATTCTGGTGTGGGCTCTGGGTCTGGCTTCCGTACGTCTCCTGGTCCGGCGGTAGGGAGTAGTGGTTCGTCGAGGAGGTGACCTGGGCGGGACTCTTGGGGTTGCCGTAGTGCGCCTCGACCATCTGCGGAGGCGGGTACATGTGGCCGCTCCGCCGGTAGGCCTTATCGAGACCGCCTCGCCGGCCGCACAGGTAGATCAGCGCGGCTGCGAGGAGCAGGAGCGCGGCGCCGCCGATTGCGACGCCCGCGATCTGACCCGCGCTCAGGCTAGGGTTGTTGCTGGCTCCGCCGGATGGCGATGAAGTAGACGCGCTCGTTGCGGCTGCGGACGACGTGCTCGTTGCGGTGGCGGTAGAAGTGGCCAGCGTCGAGGAAGCTCCCTCGGTCGGGAAGTTTTCCCCGGGCACGAGCATCAGTGTCGCGTTGCTCAGGTACTGCCGCTGCAGGTCCAATGTCTCGTTCGCGCTTGGGTTGACGACCCCGATCATACCGTGTTGAAGGCACGACGTAGGGGCTGTGCAGTAGAAAAATATAGGATCGGTGTCATTTACTCGTACGGAGTACTTCGGCAGCTATATCTCTACTATGAGTATACTCGCTCCGAAGGGAATCACCGCAGCCGGAGGCTACTCACGTCGTCGCTAACCACCTGCGGCGAGATCCAGCCGCTCCAGAAGCCGACTCGGTTCGCGCCGGTGAGCGCATACGGGATACATGGTTGCTTGAAATCGGAGCGCGCCACGGCGTGGCCACCGGGGTAGATGTTGAATTCTGCAGGTCGCTGGCGTGTAAGTCAAGTGTGGGTCATCGTCTCGACCACGAAGACGCAAATACGCACCGAGGATTGATCCTATGGAAACGTTCGAGATATCATCGGGAGTGAATACAAATCCATTCTGTCGCACTCTTCAATTAGCCTTCCGGTACATCTTCATTTTTCTTAGTTCTCGGGGATTTTGGTAAAGGCGTGGGATGTCTCGTGCCGATCCACCTACCGCGCCGACTGCGATCGAAACCGTTGGGACCGCCGTGCTAGATGTGGACGATGGCTGCGAAGTTTGGTGTTTGGTCTGGGTCTGGGTTTGGCCCAACACTACCGCCGCGAAGAGGGTCGCACAACTGAGCAAAGATCGAGGTAGCATCATGCAAATCTTCGTTTGTCGCGTCTGTGTGCAGCAGGGCCGCTCAACTGCTCCGTCGGTGCAGCGAGAGAGCAACTGTGAGGTCGACCGGGCCAGGGGACGGGAGGGAGTCGGATGTGCGACGAGAAGAGGCGGAAATGGGATTCCGGCCAATAAGTAATTTCTCTTATTGCTGACACTAGAAAAACGGTGACCGATTCCTCAAGAGGTACAGACTCTCCGTGGGCAGCCTGTCTTAGTCCGACTGGCTGAGTGCGGCTGGAAATGGGTGGGTTGGCAAGGATGGCTGGACAAGTTGCGGGGATGTGGTGGTCGCTCCGAGATGCATCTCTAGAAGTAAAATTTTGCACCATTACTGGACCTTCTATACGGACGAGTTGCAGGAATCGAGGGTCTTTGGGGAGGGGAGGAGGGAGACTACAGAGGTTGACCTCCCCAAAGCCGCTCGACATCAAGCAGCGTACTTGTATATTGACGTGTCATGGAATGGGCAAGATACACCAACTCGAGGAACTTGGAGATACCGAGATTTGAAGTTTAGACCAATATTAATAGTGCTGCCTGGCAGAATCGGAGCCATTGGTTGGCTTGAATCGCCCATTAATGGCCAAAGGGAGACACCAGGACATTGCAGCGAGGGAATTCTCTCTCTCTCAGTCGCAGAAGGAGTGTCAAGTCCCGCGATGCACATTGGACAGGCGCTCACTACCCGTGAGATAGGAAGCAACAGAGAGACAAGTAAGCTGTCCGAGACATCGCGGCGTCGATGCTCTCTGAGAGCGAAAGCAGAGACGCCAGTCTTCCTCTCGGAATATCCCTGAGACCACACAGCCTTCGAGTACATCGTACATCAGACCAGTTCGACTCGGCACTCGATCCGCCACGCTATCCGACGAGTTCGCTACCAAGCCACAGCGGACTCCTCTTCTGCATCTTGTCACAAGCCTTGCTCGCTGATGCAGGTTGGGAGCCGACCAGGATCCCCGTTGGAGGAGGGGGGAGCTGCGTTGTACTGCCAAGACATTTAGCACGTCTATGCAGCAAGGAACTGGGTGGCTCTCGCGTCTACCACCGCCTCTGACGAGCAGTAGCGCGATTGTGCGTCCGGGACTGGCAAGACTTGCTATGCAAGAGAGGAAGGCGAGGAAGAGAAACTACCTTACTAAGTAACGAGTAAGTGGCTGCCTCTACGGAGCGTGTCTCTCTCGCTATGTTGAGACAATAATCTATTTTGATGATTATTTTCCGTCGTCGCTTATGTCGTTACAGTAGCATCCAATCTTGCATAAGCCAAGTACATAGGATGCATATCCGGATCGAGGCTCAGCGGTCCAGAAAGAGGGTAAAGATTCACTTTGGAATGGGAGTAAGGGCAGTCCAGTTCACAGGGGGAGTATGAGAGGTAACGGTAGGCGTGGAAGGCGTGTAAATTGTGCACTCCAACTGCGCTTCAAGTAGTTAGCCGAAGCATGGAAACCCCTTAGCAATTGCAATGGATGTACCGTACAGAGTGCAACATGTGGATGGGCCTTGGACCGTGCGCCAGGGTCGGGGGACAGCCATGATCCCCTGCATCCTGCCCTAACTCCACTGACCCTTGAACTTCCCAACCTGCGCCGGGGGCTCTCCCTATAACATACCTCTATATACGAATCATCTACACCTGAGTACAGCACATTGGCCTTAAAAGAGGTCTTTCCAGAGTACCTTATGCATATAGGTACAGACCACGTCTATGTTATGCGAGGGTCCGACAGCTACATAATGCCGTAATTCGCATTGCACTTTGCAACGGTGGCTCTTACACGACCCTCCTGGCGGGCGATTCGGTGAGATGTCGCTTCGAGCAGGGCCTCGAATGTACAAGTATGGCATGTTATGGATAGCTCACTGGCAGTTACTGCTGCAGCAACACTATGTGAATGCCAATGCCCAAAAGGCAGGGTATATCGAGGTTGAGAACCCATCGTCTCAAAAAAAAAACGTGCTATTCTATATCTACAAGCACGAAAAGCAAGACACAGCTCGGCACAAGGCAGAGCAGAGCCTTCCCGTCTCCCTTTACTGATTCTTTTTCATCAGAGACGTCGACTTAGTCCCACTCCTGGGCAAGACATCGCTCTCGACAGCCAGTCTCCATAGGCACCACAGGTAGCAGATAGAGAAGCCCGCAGCCCCCAAGCCAACATTGGCGACCACCCACAAATCCGGTTTATCAGGCGGAGGGGCCACAAAGTGCTCCAGCACGTGCCACGCGCCCATCGCCAAGTAGAAAGAGAAGTGAACAAGCGCCGTGCCCCACTGAAGCCACAGACTCTTCTCCTTGTCGAAGTAGGCGCTCAGCGATGTGGGTGGTAAGCCCAGCAGGTAAGCCCAGAGCAGGGTAAGCACGGCATACGGCACCTGCAGGTCTACTCGCTCCAGCAATGGGAACATGGTCCAGCATCCCAGGAGATTGGCAAATCCTACCCAGGCTCTGGTGTCCTTCTCAAGACCCCGGTTCCCCGCAAGCAGAACCGTCATGGGCAGCAACGGCAGCAGCACGCTCTTCTCGTGCACCTGATAGCTGAAGAGGAAGAAACCCCACGCGGTCGTAGCAAAAGCAAGCGGCAGCAGGGTCTTCCTCGGGCGGAAGAAGAGGATCAGATTCGGAGGCAAGATCGACGCCAGGGTAGCTGCCAAGGATATTTTCTGGAGTAGCTCGGGCGGGTACTGTCGCAGTTTGATAACCACATTTGCTGCGCACCAGAAGTTCGCGACCTTGTCCTCGAAGAGACCGCGTGCGAACGGGAAGACCCGATGGACCATTTGGACTAGCTGCTCGATGATCGGGTAATAAAACGCCTCGGTATCCAGATACTTTCCAAGCTCCGTGAACAGCGGAAGCGGCGGGCGTGGGCCATCCAGGTCAGGCCGAGAGTCAATGCCGCGGGAGGCGTCGTACAGCGCGCCGGCTACAATCGGCAGGAGGAGCAAAGCGAAGGATACTGCAG
>FTLB01010975.1_pt1 | contig 11004 bp, 5 predicted proteins | sample 1658291 | NCBI WGS metagenome assembly FTLB01 (sample SAMEA3914812, study PRJEB12502) | metagenome | biome: forest; material: soil | place: Canada | collected 2011-07-07 | depth 0.1 m
GTGGAGAACCTCATCCACAGGAAACTGGACGATGTGTTCCGCAGCATGGCGGCTGGACATCAGCTTATGACGCATGTTGCCATCAACAAGGTGGAAGATCTAGCCGCGGCGATAGCCAGTTTCAGTCGTGATATTGGCACCATTGGAACACACGCTTCAAAGAACATCCGAGACTGGCGACTGCTCCAGGCTCTGCATTTCGACAACATCTGGACCCGCCACGACAGAATTGCTTCCGCACACTCTGACACCTTTACCTGGATATTCAAAGGAGTCCTGCCGGACACCAGAACCCCCATTGGATATGTCGACTGGCTTCGCAGGCGGAACGGAATATTTTGGATCCACGGAAAACCCGGATCGGGGAAATCAACATTGATGAAGTTTCTGGTTCACCACCGTGATACAGATTCCCACCTGACTAGCTGGGCCAATGGAAGAAAGCTGCTGACTGCCAAGTACTTCTTCTGGAATTCTGGGACCGAGCTTCAGAAGTCGCAGGAAGGCCTGCTGCGCTCATTATTATTTGATATCCTTCGCCAGTCTCCCGCGCTGTTACCAGGAGTCTATGACGGAGTGTCTACTAAGCTTACGAGAGGAATACCAAAGTTCACAGAGTATGGTTCATCGGATGGTCTTACCGAAAATACTACCTGGTCGACGTTACGCTGGGACTTGGATACGCTGCGTCTCGCGTTTACATATCTACGAACACAGGATCTTGGAGCGAACTTCTGCTTTTTTATCGACGGTCTCGATGAGTACAAAGACGAGGTACGGCAGGATCCTCGGGAGTTAATACAGGCCCTTCGCGATCTTTCATCTTCGCCTTACATGAAAATATGTGTTTCTAGCAGGTCGTGGACTGTTTTCCGCGACGCCTTCGGGGAAAATCCAGCGACAACCATCCGGCTGGAGGACCTTACGCGCAACGATATCCGGCGCTATGTTTCGGACAATTTCAATGCGCACGATCAATTTCACGGCCTTGCGCTCTTGGATCCCGCCTACGCCCAGCTTGTCGAAGAGGTTGTCAGCAAGTCACAAGGAGTGTTCTTATGGGTGTTTCTCGTCGTTCGTGAGCTGCTGGACGGCCTAACTTACAACGACGCCATCAACACGATGCGGCTTCGCCTTAATAAATTTCCGAAAGACCTCGATTCGTATTTCAGACATATCTTCGATTCAATTCCTGAGGTATATCGACCGCAGACGTCCCGCACTTTCCAGATTGCATTATCGAGAGACGAGCCACTGCCGCTCCTCACCTACAGCTTCGTGGACGACGTGGAAGCGGACCCTAGCCTGAGCTTCAACACAGCTTTGATTCTTGATGCCAGAAAGATTGAGATGAAGCTAGCAAGGATGTGGCGCCAGCTGGACGGGCGGTCCAAAGGCCTATTGGAGGTCGTCGTCACCGAGAGACAGCGAAGGTATCGCGAGAGAGAGACGAATGAGGAGACCGAGACACTTGGCCCGTCCCAGCGGTTGGCACCGAGATCAGCGACACCTTCACCAAATCGGTCAAAACATATCGAGGGTCTCGGCTCGCAGCACTGCCCTGTTGAAGAAGAAAACGGGGCCAATTCTGAGGTTGTGTTTGCAGTGGAATTCCTCCACAGGACCGTGCGTGACTTTCTTCTGCATACCCCGGATATTCATGACCAGATACTGGGAGATATGAACAAGAACGGAGAAACTTGGCTTCTCCTCTGTCGTGCCACTTCCTTGGTCATCAGGCACTGGCCCCAAAACGACATCTCGTACTATCTGCGACAGATCTTTTACTTTGCGCGGTTGGCCACTACGGATTCTGGCGATGACGCCGCCGCGGATTCCGTGCTCGCCGATATTTTGTTAAGTAGTGGGCGTTTGAAGGAAAACATGACACGACTCGCAGTCGGACGGAAGCCCCAAAACATGGTGTTCTTGGATATATGCCTTGCCAGCGAGCACGGCCTGCTATCCTACGTCAAGAAGCGGACGTCTGAAGCACGCCGACTCACCGACGTGACTTCAGCAGAAAGTGTAGGATACTGGGACTTTCTCGGACGAGTTCTCCATCACGCATTGCTGAGCGAAGATAGTCACTGCAAGCTCTCACCGGAGCTGGTAGAATATCTTCTGTCCGAGGGTGCGTCACCAAACTATCGACCTCCTAAGAGTGAATTATTCGAGACTGTATTTGTTCAATTCATGCTCAGAATCAAGAAGGGTAGGATACTCCCTGGGCAGCCCGGAGTTCTGGAAATTATGAAGGCCTTACTGGCTCACCATGCCAGCCTCGATCAGCACATCGGCCCCAGCCGGAGTCGTGGTAATGCTCTAGGTAGTGCTCATCACACGGCCGAACGTACGAGGGATGTCATCAGTAAGCATTTCTCCGGCGAACAAAACGCTTGGCTACTGTCTCACGCCTCGGAGGCCGACCGGCCGCTAAGCACATCGACGGAAGACAACGACTCTCGGCAGAATAACCACAAGGTACAGAGAGTATCAGAAGGTGGTGACAAAAAAGTAGTGATCGTAGGCAGTCAAAGCCGCGAAACAGGGCCAGATCCCACGAAGGGGCTGTACGGTGAGCAAGACAAGGGAGATTTAGCCCCAAAGCGTGGCTTCTCCCAGCATCCAACTCAGAGAATACAATGCTACAACTGCCAGCGGATGGGACACAGAGCCAACAAGTGCAGAAGCCCCAAGGTTTGTGCAAAATGCGCAGCGACGGGTCATCACCACACTGCCTGCCGAGCTGTTGTTCTGAAATGTGCTCTCTGCGGAGGACCGCATGCATCGTTCGGCAATAAGTGCCCGACGTTTTCTAGCGCTCAATAAGAGGCATTCTAAGTTGGAAATCCATTCCTCAAACGCCTTAGCTGGTTAGATGTATTACCTTTCTCGTAGTGTCTCTGATCGTCATCAAGCCCATGTTCATCTATCGTGTAACGAACAATTTGGTGAGCATGACGAGGTTTGTCATGTCTTCCTGGGATGGGACACCGCAGGCTCCTTATGTGTTCAAGTTGTTGAAATAGCGACTGTCTTGAGTCAGTCGTGATCTCTTGATATCTGTATATCGTATTATGCAACCGTTTCTATCCATTTAGGGTTCCCATTTCATGTAGCAACCAATACAGCCCCGACAACATCAACCCCATATTTACAGTATGTATATGTTTATTTGTTGCACCTAGTTATTTAAGACCAGGCACGGATCGTTTCCTCAACGACGCCCCAAAACGTCGGAAAACAATAGGCATGGGAATCATCGCCAAGGTAATAAACCCAAGCAGTGAGTTTCCCCAGCCGTACCCAAGGGCTCTATACATAGGCGGCCCAGCCAACGGCAGAATTGCACCGAAGAGAGATCGACAAACAGTGATGGCAGCGATCCCGGACGCAGCATACCGCGGATAGGAATCGATCACGTACGTCTGCAGCGTCCCGAAGATGCCGATCATGCCGAAGGCGAAAGGGAATAGGCCGATGATAGGTACGATCCAGTGGGTCGCAGCTTGGACGGACCAGCCGTACCAGAAGAACGAAATTGGGACGAAGAAGGAAAAGAATATGGCCAGGGGAAGGCGCATCTCCGGCTCAAATACGCCTCCGTTGCGCGTCTTGAGGCGGATCACCACTCGATCGCTCGTGAGGCCGAATAGTACTTGGCCGGAGAGAAATCCCAGCCCGAGACCAACGTAGGAGAGGCCGCTGATCTGCACGCTCCAGTGATACGTCTTTTGGAAGACGTCCGTGACTGTAGTGAACAGGAGGTACAGGCAGCCGTATATGATGGCAATGTACAGAGCCATCATGGAAACGATGGGTGAGAGGAACAACAGCCGAAGGGGGGTTGTGAGGCCTTGGAGCAAGTGACTCGTCTTGCTCCGCTGAGGACTCTTCTCGTCGTAAAAGCTCCTCAAGTCCGGCCGGTTGAGCTCCTTCTTCATGCGCTCCGTCTTGCGCTGTATAATGATAACTGGGTTTGTTTCCCTGTTGAAGACCATAACAAAGGCGGTAAAAGCACCGCCCACGATTGTCAAAACCCAGAAGATCTGATTTCGTGTCAGCATATCGGGGCCTTGAGATTGCACAGATTGCTGCGGGTGCTGGCCTACCCATCTCCAGCCAGCCCCTTCAGCGATGAACCCGCCGCAGATAGGCCCCAGGACAGGCCCGAACAGCGGACCAAAGGAGAAAATGGACATGGCCAATCCTCGCTGCTCTGGTTCGAACATGTCGGAGACCACGCCACCGCCAATGGTGAGGCACGCAGAACCTCCCATGCCGCTCAGAAGTCTGAAGACGATCAGAGAGGAGATACTCGGGGCCAAGGCGCAACCAATCTGAAACAAGACAAAAGTGGACGTTGCGCAGTTAAGGATTATCCGTCGTCCATATATTTCGCTGAGCGGTGAGAAAAACAAGGGGCCAACCTGTGGCAGTCAGTGGTCAGATCCTGCGGCTAGCATTTTGCCTTGGAGAATAGTCACCGCATAACCAATAACGTAGCCTGTCACCGCCAGCGTGCTCAGCGTGGTCGACGTGTTTTTGAAATCTTGATCCGCAGCCGCAACAGCCGGTGCGAAGACAGAGGACCCAAAAGGACTGGGGAGTCAGCTGTCAGATGCAAGTCCTTAGTTGAACATGGGGCTAGGCAATCGAACCTAATCAGGGTAATCATGCTCACGAGAGACAGAAGAAACCATTTCCTGGGTGCAGCATAATTCCTATACGCTGGTCAGATAATCAATCTCCTTCACTTCAACTTATGATGGGATTGCCTTTGCCTGCCTTGGATTCAACGGGTCGTCTTGGCTGGTCCAACCAACAACTCCACGATCCATGTCAGTAACAAAATAGGTTTCCCCATGCATTTTTGGAGATGACTGCCCGGCCGGTCAGCTTCTTGTGCTGGCAGATCTGGTCCGCTGTTGGTACTCACTCGCTCCATACCCCCTTTCTATCTCTGTATGTGCCGAGGGGCTGCTTGGAAATAATGTGGCAAGAGGACAATTGATGGGTTCAGGGAGGAGTTAGGACACTATGGTTACAATAGGGAGAGACGAAGGATGATAAAGAGGAGTCTAGTGGTAAGATGAGGTGTTTTGGGAAGCTGCTCTGGCAGGTATTTAAGGAATGGACACAGAAGACTTTCCTTTTACAAATCTCCACTACGTTTCGAACAGAAATGTACAATTATCTCGGCACGTAGGAATCCTGGCTATGGTGTATACGACGTCCGAGCCCACCCGTCCATCTCCGTCCATCTCCGTCTCTCGGGTTAGCGTGGTACGGACTCCGGGAGTTAGGCGGTAGTCTGGTTTGTTTAGGCTGGCTCCGGAATCCCCCCGGGGCGCTATCATTGTCACTGTCTTACTAGGGTAAGCTGTCAGATATGGTGGCTAGATGTAACGTTCTTCTAGTTTCCACTGTTTGGTTATGATTTGGAGACTACTTCTATAAAGTATTAACCATATCCAACTGTACAGCTCACGTACCAATCTTCCCGATGTCCCGTAAGAGAGATCTAAATCATCCGCGCCGTCTCATAAACGTATTGCTTCGTTTGTGATACAGTTGAGCAAAAACTTACCCACCTAACTACCGTTTTCTTAACTTCCTTTTCAACGAGCAAGCCCCAATCTGAGACGAAATCCGGATACAAATGCTCGCAATAATATTAATGATTTATGTGCATGCACTTCGGCCCCTTCCGTCTATAATTGCACAGCTACAATCAGAGCCAAGATCGAAGATCCGACATATCTTCGGCATCACATTCATCCAGTGCCCCCAAAACGCCCACCATGGACTCGTCGTAGGCTTCAGAGTCCATGAAATCGCCCATTCCAAACCCCTGTGGGAAGGCCGCACCAGGGCTAGTCGGGTAAAAGCTAAAAGGACGTGCCATGAGCGCTTCCTCAGTCGACCTTGAGACCTCGACACTCGAGCCGTTCAGATCCTGGAACGCTGGCGATGCATCCTGAGCTGCACGACTGGTAGCATCAGGAGAACGACGCTCTACTAGTACATCTGTCGTGTCCGAGCTGGAGTTGAATAGCTGACTTCTTGGTAGCGGCGAAGCCTGTAGCTGGGTTGTTTCAAGAAGGAGCTTCTGGTCTTGTTGCACGGAATAGATAGCATCGGCGTACTTTAATGGCTCATACCCCGTGACCGATTGTGTGCTACTCTCTCGGATGGCTGGGTCTGTTGACAAAGAGAAACATCGTTTCGCCAGTAACACAGTATAGGAATCATGGGCGGAGCAATGGCCATCCTCGGAAACACCGGGCTGGCTAATGTCTTGGGCTTTGGAGTCGAGATCAAGTAACTTCTCCCTAACTCTGTCGAAACTTTTAGGAAGGGTGGAAATCAGTATCTGGAATGAACAGGTCAGTCAATCGCTGTAGAAACATAACGCTTCGAAAGAAGGGTGCGACTGTTCACTCACAGCTAGGAATATCTTGGACCGTTGGCCAGGAAAACTTCTTTTTGCGAGATGGGTCAAGATCCTCCTTCCAGTAGCAAAGCTCTCGCAAAGGGAGTTGGCTTCGTGGGGCTTGCGAGATACGATAATGACGTACAGAAGCGTCATCAAGCAGCTGGTGAGTAACCGCACAACGGGCCAATCCGTTCCGGCAAGGAAGCCTCGCTTGAACATATCTTCACATAACGCAACTATAGTCTGGCTCGCCTTGATGCAGGCCGCCGCGCAAGAGGACGAGCCTTTGCCATTCAGGTCTGGTGGATCGGTGGTCTCAAGGATACAGTGCAGAAAAGGCCGATAGAGACAGAGCTTTATATGGGCATATGTTATGCAGAGCACATATTGGGCTCTGCAACTCTTTTGTTAGTGGTATACGGTTAGGAGGGTTGATGGGAGTACTCACTTCTGCAGCGCAGGTTCTTCGTAGTACGAGCCGAGTCGGTACCCCCGGGGTATGGCCTCTGACCACCGGTAGAGATCCTTCTCAATCTCTCGAATCGTGTCCAACCTAACAGCGTAGCTCACCGAGCCTCTGTGACCTGGGCCATTCCGACCACTTTGAGGATATATGCGCTTGATGACCTTGTCCAAAATCATGTGTAGGCGTTTGTAAGAATTTGCACCAGAGATATAGCATACCTCGCTTTCTGGCTGGGACAAAATCCTTGATCTTTGTATGTAGACGTCGTTCACCTCTCTTGGGAGTTCTTGGTCGATTTCTTCGTCGCTCAAGAGTCTCGGCAACCCAGCGCAAGCAGCCACCTCGTTGGAGAGAAGCCGCAGCACCCAAAAGACTCGCTTACCTGTTTCGCAGCATATTAAATCGTCGGGAGCACCCAAGGACCGATGGAGACCCATCCGCAAGGCAATCGATAGCGAAGTGCTCAGGTATGTGTAGCAAGTACTGGGCCGACTGATGGCGAGGAGGAAGAGGTTCATAAAGACGACGGCCTGCAGGGATACCAGGTCCCTACAGCTGGCGACATCCTGAAGCTGCTTGCTCTTGATATAGTATCGGGATCTAGAAGTCTGTAAGACTCTGGTTTAATTCTTAATGGAAAGGGAAATGGTGAGCGGTACGCTTTCAAAATCACCTCATCGTATCCAGTTTCTTGCGCCTCGGTTTCGACAAAGAGGCTTCCGTACGCCATTGTGGCGTATAGAAGAGATGTGAATCTCTTCTCTTTCGAGCTATACTCAGAGGGTTCGAGAGAGTAGACCAAGTTGAACGAGGATTCAAATGTTGGCCGGTGTACGACGCAGAATAGAATCTGTGCGTCTAAAGCTGCTCGTACTAGTGCAACCGCCTTGCCTCTCGCCGGCAACTGGACATCGTCACACTGTTGGCTGTGTACCTGAGAGAGTCCCGCCAGGGGGGTTTGAAGAGGATTTATCCGGCTTAACCGGCTGAGCACGTCGCCAGGCCAGTCACCAAGCTTCTCTTGCAGCCCTCGTATGAAAGTTCGGTCTGCAGAGTAACCTTGGAATTCCATCTCTCCTTGCTCGATAGTGTGAAAGGCAGGCGGGCATTTTCCTATCTGGGTGGGACCAGTTTTGCCCGTCGAAGGTTCAACTGGGTCACGCGCTGGGGTGATCTCGTGCTGTGGCGGTGATGCATGGGCATTAGACGACGGCGTCAGTACGGTCCAAGGTTTCCCGGCATCAGTATCTCTTCTATGGGAGGCGACTCCCTCCCAAGACAGTGTTTTTTTTCTCGGTTTTCGACGTGAGGGCGTTGAGTATATGCAATCTTTTGGAGGCGTCAGTACCTGAACCTAGTCGAGCTGCGAACGGGATTCAGCAGTACCATGGAAAGACGTGGTACACTGGACGCAGGGACTTCCGCGACTGCAGCGTACCTTTCGACGACGACAAGAGTCACAGCTTTTGTGCTGTGTCATCCTCGCCTCGCCGACAGGAGCCTCGAGTCGATTGCTTGCCATGGTTGTATGAGAGCGGTATTGGACTAGTATTGATTCTTACTTGGCGGTTTAGCCTGAATTCTTGCAGCTTCAAGGATTTATCAGGGCATAACTCGACGGAAGCAGCACAACTTTGTTGTCCGGATTCATGAGTCGTCTCGGCGGAAGAAGGAAGGAAGAAGGGAGGAGCTCGGCTAACCAAGCCGCCAGAGTGGTACTTTCGCTTGACTCCGGCACGAAAGAGCATGTGCGAAAGATTTGAAACCTGCGACTAGGGAAAACTCCAGTCCAACATGTGTGCTGGGAAGAGTTACTTCCCGATGCCAACAGTATCTCCTAGTGCCCTTACACGAACATACCAAACTCCCGAGGATCCGGGTCTAACCCCGTTCACGGAGTTTCGGAGCCAATTAGAATACGACGGATTCCCAAGACTCGGAGACGGTCTTTTGTGGGTCCTGCCATTACTTGCATCTACCACGTAACTCACGTATAGTAATCCCCTGATTATTGAGGTACCTGGATTCGACAGCAGAATGTTGAATGATGCGTAGATTTGATAATCCCATCATAAAGGGAAAGATGCTCCATCGTTAGTAAGGGGACATATAGACGAAATACGGGTTCTCTCACCGCGTTGGCTCCGGATGCCCCATTGCCTGCGCATTCCCTCACCTTCAACCTGGTCTAAGTGTGGGCATATTATACACGCACAAGCAATGATCCGGTATCCCAGGAGACGTGAGATGACCAGAATGAATATATGAGCAAGGTGCAGTTAAACGTCGACGCGGTCCGTTAATGTCACCGAGTGAGAGTTGACTTATAAGGAGCCAAGCTATCGAGAACAGGTAGGCACCGATTAGGCCATATATCTGGCCAGCTGAGATTTTAGGAAGAGCGGTGCTTGCTCTCGTCCAGTCTCTCTGTATTATATCAGGTCCAAATTGCGGATGTGACGACTGGGGAGATGGGCAGTAGTGTCAGCTGGATTGGGCCAGACTGAGATGACACTGTTGAGATTTCATATTTCATTGAGTTCAATTGTACATCCAACCATATATCCCATTCGGATCAATGAACGATGGGGACGCAGGTAATAGGTGTATCATTCGGTCAACCGACTGACTCTAAACCGTGTTGTGCTAAACTCTTACCTTACTTCACAATACCGTGCGTGGCTTGCAAGAGAAATAAATACCCCGACCAAAAAAAAAGGAATTACGAAATGTATCCAGAAATTTAATTAGAGGGTCATAAACCAGTCTCATTTCTACGGAATCTCGGCGAGTTAACATGCGGTGATGGGTGCTCAAAGCCATCGCGGAGATCGTGGCCGTGATCGGAACGTATCTTATGCAAGATAATCCTAGATTTACAATCCAGAGACACCGCATGCGTTGCTTTCGCTCGTAGTTTCTCATAGAAGCGCAATAATTGACATTTCATGCGGAATCGACCCAGGATGTTTCCTCCCAAGGTCCCCATCCCATCATCGGTGGTTTAGTTTACATCATGATCGGCCCGGATTACGCGACTAGAGAAAAGCGGGTCTGAGTTCCGATGCAAATTATCGCCCGCCGAACTTTTGCTCCGGTAGTAACCGATCGGAGGATTGCAAGGGAGGCCGGGGAACTCATCGGCAGGACCAAGGGCAACGACTACATCTTCCCAGCCTTACATAGGAGATTATCTTACAGAGGATTGGCGATTAATCTCATGATCAACTTCTTGCTGCGACCGACAACGCTTCCCTGGTCGCTTCGCCGAGGCTTCTCGGTTATTGCAAGAATGTCGTCGTCGGCGAGGACGTATAATGTTCGGCGGGCGCACCATCCCCTTTGATGAAATGCCAAGAGGGCCTGGCTGACGACGGGCTTGCAGGACGCAATCGATGCGCTCAACTCCCTCCAGACGCCGTTTGCCGTCATCGAGGCGCGGCGGAAGGCCGGCATCAAGCCGAACGAAGCGTCCATTCAGGAGATGAGAGTGTATCTCACCCGCATTGGCTACTCGGTACGGGCGCGAAAGTTTGGGGGCTACCGACTCACCCGGGGTCATAGTTTGCTAACGTGCTCTCCTCGCGCCTCGTAGGCCCAGGACCTAGACAAGCTCAACATCGTCCACGTGGCTGGTACCAAGGGCAAGGGCAGCACGTGCGCGTTCGTGGACTCGATCCTCCACCAGTACCAGAAGGCGCACGGCGTGCCCCGGAAGATCGCCCTCTTCATCTCGCCGCACCTGATCGCCGTGCGGGAGCGCTTCCGGATCAACTCGTTGCCCATCTCGGAGGAGCTCTTTGCGCGGTACTTCTTCGAGGTCTGGGACCGGCTGGAAGCGTCCCAGATAACAGCGGATCTCGTGCCGCTGCAGTCCAAGCCCATCTACGCGCGCTATCTCACGTTGATGAGCTACCACGTGTTCCTGCAGGAGGGCATCGACGTGGCCGTGTACGAGACGGGCGTCGGCGGCGAGTTCGACGCCACCAACATCGTGGAGCGCCCCATCGCCAGCGGCATCAGCACCCTGGGCATCGACCATGTCTTCGTGCTTGGCGACACGGTCGAGAAGATCGCCTGGCACAAGGCCGGCATC
>FTLB01008628.1_pt1 | contig 10992 bp, 2 predicted proteins | sample 1658291 | NCBI WGS metagenome assembly FTLB01 (sample SAMEA3914812, study PRJEB12502) | metagenome | biome: forest; material: soil | place: Canada | collected 2011-07-07 | depth 0.1 m
TGGAACTAGGAGGGGAAAAAAGAAATAGAGCCGTGCAGCCGTGCGACTGCTTGTTGTTGCACGAAGCATTCTCGTCGTGTCGGTTGGATTAGACCGTCTTTCCCCCGCAGTCCGGAATGCTCACGCCGCTCTTCAGGTTGCGGTCGACGTCCATGAGGCCCCAGTGGTCCTCCCAGTTCTGATCGCCCGTGTCGAATTCGATCTTCCACGGCTCGTCGAAGGCCTCGAACCAAAAGTACTGGGTGTTGTTGGTCAGCGCCTGGCAGACCCAGTCCGACATGAACTGGTTCATCTGCTGGATGCCCGCCACCGAGGCGTCGGGGCAGCTGGTGACGGTGGTGGTTCCGCAGTCGGTGCCGCCCTGGGACGGCCATCCCGTCTCGCTGATGACGTTCTTGGTCGTGTCCTGCTTGAAGAAAGCACCGTTGTTGTTGGTCCAGAAACTGTAGGTCCACGAGGCAGCGTCTTTCGCGTTGACGCCGCCGAAGAAGGGGTGGATGTTGGCCATGACGTAGTCGCTGGCTTGGGCGAGCTCCGCGGTCCAGTTGTCGCCCAGGTCCGAGGTCGCCACGGGGAGACTCATGCTCTTCGCCGTCAGGTTGGTGCGCACCGTCTCCAGCAGAGTCGAGAGCTGGGCCACCGTCATTTGCTGGCGGAAGAGAATCTCGTTGGCGACGATCAGGCCTTTGAAGGGGTCCGCGCCGTACGTGTCGAGAATGTCCCACATCTGGGCCAGCTGGCGAGCGTTGGTCGTGGCGTTGTTGTCCTGCCAGACTCCGAGCCAGACCTTGACCGTGTTGTCCAGCTTCAGCTGCTTCACCGAGTGGAGGAGCATTTCCGTCTGGTTGCAGTCGGTACCGTAGAGCCGGATCGTGTTGGTGAGCTGTGAGAGCACCGCCAGATCACGCGTGATGTTGTTCTGGGAAGGAGGGTTGCTCAAGCAATCCGGGTACTGGGTATTCAGCGGAGTGTAGTCGATGCCAGGGAAGACCTTGTGCAGGTTGGGGTTGTTGAGGAGGGCCTGGATCTCTGGCGAGTTGAGATCCAGATCACCGTTGGCAGCGGTGTCGCCCGCGGCCGTTCCCGAGTTGTTATTCGCAGGGCTCCCGCCGCTTTTCTTGTTCTTCAGGACAACGCCGAAAACGATGCCGAGGACCACACCGGCCACGATGAGCACTCCGATGGCACCCAGTATCCACAACCTCGTCTTCCTGCTCTTGCGCTCCACCGTGTGCAAGTTGCTCTTCTCCGGCGGCCCACCAAGTCGCCCGGCGTCAAGCGCACCCGTGCTGCCCCCGTGGCCTGGGTACGCGGTGTCGACGTTCTGCACCGGCGCGTACTGGCCGCCCGAGCTACCGGTCACCGACCTGGATGCCAGAGCTCCCAGGGCGGCACCGGCACCGACACCGGCACCAGCGACCGCGCCCGCACCAACAACGGCTGCGGCCGCGCTCGGGTCCCGACCTGCTCGCCGGCTCGAGCCGCCTAGGCTGATCATGCTGCTCCTGTTGGTCTTCCGACGATACTCGAGGCCCTCGTCTCCGTCATCGGCGATATCATTGGGATCAACCACGCCGAGATGCGGATCGGGGTGGCGCGAGTAGTTCTGGTACGGGTCATCCGTGTAGACGTCGTTGGCGAAAGCATGAGGGCTCCGAGAGGGGGTCCTCACGCCGGGGCTCGCACTCCCGGGCGTGCCAGGGCCGCCGGCATTGAGGCCCGCCAGGCTGCTGTGAGATCCGTGGTCGGCGTAGTCGTCGGCGTAGGGTCTTCGTGGTTCTCGGTAGCCGGCGGCTCCCGTCCCAGCCTGTGGTGGTCCGTAGGGGTCATCTCGGTAGTCTTGCTGCCACTGTCCCTGCTGGTGATGCGCCTGCTCTGGGTGACTTGGGCCCTGCATGGCCTCCACGCCGCTCTCGCGAGCGTTGTGCTCGGCCACGCTGTACGCGATGCCCGCCATGCCTCCTGCTGCGGCCTCGCTGAAGTTGTCGGCGCCGGGTGTCACGTTGCTCTGGGGAACCGGCCGTCGCTGGCTCGAGTGGTTCCGGTCGCCGCTCCAGTACTGGTTGTTGTCCACGCCGCTCCGGTGGCTTGGGACGCGGGGAGGAACAGCCGAGACGGGCTCGGGCTGTCTGTAGTTGTTGTTGTTGTTGTTGGCGTACGGACCGGGCCCGCGGTATGAGTTTCTCTTTGCTCCTAGGCCTTCTCTGCTCATTCGTCTCTCGGCTCGCATACGCTCGAAGGAGGAATCCGGGTGTGCACCTGCAGGACGAGACCGCGGGGACTGGGAGTAGGCGTACGGGTCTAGCTCGTAGTTCTGCTGCGGCGGTCGTGGTTGTTGTGCTCGACGCGGCGAGTCGTAGGACTGGCCCTGGGGTTGTTGATAAGGAGAGGAGGGATAGGCATGAGATTGGTCCAGCGGCTCGCGCTCTCCCAGATCTTCTTCGTAATAACGTGGCTGCGACATATTTCAGACTGGGGGAGGGGGGGAACACGAGTGGCCCACGTCAGCTTCGGGTTCCCTAGGTTGAATGGTTAAGAAAACCCCCAAAGCCAAAATCGTATTGCGGTGACTTCTCGCCCTGGCGGTGGACGGCGGTGGCATAGAGAGACTCCCGGGTGGAGTTGACGCGGGTACGTATCGTATTCGGCGGTGGTCTGCTGCTCAAGGGAAATCAGGCATTGGCACTCGGTCGCGTGCGACTGAGACAGTCTAGAAAATGTCGTGCAAAAACGAATGTCAGAGAGTCGGACCGTTCAGACGTCCGTTTCCTCTGGAAGGGAGAGAAGGCACCAGCGAGAGTCAGTCGAGCGAGGGGTGGTGGACCGTGGAGGTCGGGGATCTGCCCTTGCCAGGGGCTGGTTGCTGGTTGCTGGGTTGCTGGGCCAAGCGGATCAGGGAGAAGAAGGGGAGACAGACTTCGACAGATTCTGGCGCCAGTCTTTTTTGGCTCAGCCGCAGCGCCGCCTCTACTGTCTACGGAGACTTGGAGAGTCGCTAGGAACTTTTGGGGCGAGGTACACAGACGCTTGACACGGTAACAGTATTTCGTTAGGCTTGCTGCGGGTTGGCTGATTCGGTACTCGGTCCACGTATTCAGGTACTGGTATTCGCAGCCGTTTTTTTTTTTTCTTATTTCTTATTTTCCACGATTTCAACATCCAGGGCCTTTTTCCTGCATGCCAAGCACAAGCCAAACGGGGAGAGGCGTTCGCTGGCGGAAACGGGTTTGCGTCAAAGAGATGACGATGGTTCATGGCAAAAATAAAAAGGTTCGTATTGAGATTCGAGAGGGTCTATTTGCGACGGTAGAGGCTCGTATTTGGGGCCCCTGGGAAGGTGGGCGGGGCAGGCACAGACTTCCGATTCCAGGTAAATTAAAGTGGTGCAAGGCGCCTTCCTTGACTGTTTTTTCCCTTCTTTTTTTTGTTCCCGAGCCTTAATAAGCTCAGGTTGCTCGAATAAGCCTTCTGCGGCAGGAACAGACGAGAGGGAATCGGATCAATCCGATGATGCAAATGAGACTAATCGATAAGGGAGAAACAAGAAGAACAAGAAAAAAATGAGACGAGATAGCAACGCTGGGACGAGGTCCGAACGGAAAGTACAACACTGATCAACAATAGAGCAAGGAAAAGACAGAATAAAAAATAAAAAAAGGCTACCAAAACTGGACAATGGCAGAATGGCAGTAATGGCGACCAAAAAGTTGCTACGCAAGCACGGCAAGCACTCTCCTCTCGCACTGCAAGCTAAACACACAGCTACTTTGGGTAGCCACGAGGTGCGCAAGAGTGGGGTCGTCATGGTTGACGGACCAACGATGACCGGAGCTCCAGGAGGTGGCGCGTCACCTGCAAGAGCCAAGCCTCTACCCCACACCGCATACGATTAGTGGACGGTTCGGCCGCACTACTGTAACAAAGCCTTGTTAGCCTCCCCCATTTCGGGCGGGATCTTGGATCCTTGGATCAAAGCCCCCCTGAATGATCAGCAGCGTCCCTCTCTTCTCCCGGTTGTGGTGTCTCGATTTTCAAAGTACACTGCGACTGCGGGAGGCGATTGGCCATCGCAATTCCAGGTTTTGAGTCTCATTTTTTTTTCCTTGTGTTTTTCGCCCTGATTCGGGAAATTCGCTAGGGATGAATATCCTGGAACTCTGTCTGTCGATCGAGAAGGAAACAAGAAAGAGGGTTCGGGACTCTCGAATCAAATAGATAAGAGACGCTCGAGATTTGATCTCTCACCTACAGTATCTGCCTGTCTATCTCTTCCCCTCCGTCTCTGCATTTGATCACTCTCGACTGTCCTCTTCCCGACTCCCCGACGGCATAATCACCGACTCTGGAGCCTGGGACTCCGGGCAAGAGGGAGAAGGAATCTTGGCTCCCGCATTTAACCACAAACTTTGCTCCCACGGGATTGGAGAAAGAACTGGATTGAGTATTGAGCAAACGGCGGAGCCCAGAGCAGGCACCGATTACATCATCCTCGTGGAGAATCGCCTCCAACCAAAGCTTAAGGGCGGCCACCAAAAAAAGAAGCCGTTCTTCTATCCCTTGGTCTGAAACTTCGGGTGAAAAATCATTGATAGAGAGCCCACGCCAGGGGAATTTTCGCCTTCTCTAATTACTCATGTCACTGCTACTAATAATAATGCTGTACTCCGTACTCGTAAGCATCTCTAGATTGTCAATCAGGTGCAGCGCAATTGCAATTTGAGTGCAGGAGCGCGGCGAGCTGCCGACCTGGAGCAAACACGAGTCGCAACGTTACAGGATAGAAGCGCCGGTCGGTGTCAGCAGAACTGTACCCACAGTCACCTACCTGTAGTAAGAAGGGGTAAGGTACATCTAGAATACGGAGTACGAAACTATGTCAACGCGAGACGAGACACCGGATGACTGAGCACCGCCCGAAAGCTCCCTGAAATGAAAAATGTCTCAGTACGGCAGAAGTTCTCCGTATTGTAACTGGCGCTGCGTTTTGTCCTTTCTCGTTTTCTCCCGATTTTAACGGGGCGCCTTTGCGTAACTACTGCAGTACCTTCTACCGCAAGCTCTGTAGGTTAAGGTACCTTAACCAACGTCGGATCCAATCTTGCGCTGCGCATTATTAACAGCAAAGTATTGTACATATGTAGTTATATAGGCAGGCATGCCAAGATACCTACCCATCCGTTCGATAAACCATGCCCCGCCGAGTTGCCGCCGGCTTGGCCCTGACCTGAGCCGCACGCCGCTCCGCTCTCTAAATGGGTGTCTCGCCCTCGGAGCTCCGCGCCGAATCAGTCACAAAGTTTCGGTCACCGACCGCCATGCAGCCCTGTTTGTCTGCCGGCTTCTTTCGCAGTCCTGTCCACATTAGGTGCACACATTAGGTACCTTACAGAGCAATTCGGATTGGCACTCTGGCCGGTTCCCTCCGATGTACCACATCACCCTTCCGTGTGGTCCGCACGCAATAATTGACCAGCGCAGAGAAGCGATCAGCCAGCCGAGATCTCACTTGACAACCCGCCAAAGATAGAGAGATTCCCGGTCTCACTCTTTGCGCCGAGAGGCCCGAGGTTCGCCCAGAAGCCGTGTCGCTGCCACATATCCCCATCTCGCTCCTCAGACCTAAGCCACGGATCAAAATTGCGATGCCACAAACCAGAATGACGTAGCGTGGGGGACATCGCAGTAGGCATTGCTCATCTGCGTGAGGTCACCCGATGGGGCATGACGCCCTGTCAGGATGGCATCTGTCCCAGCAAGAGTACAAAAACTTCACCAGGTTCCATTCGTACGTGACTGCGGACGACAAGAGTTCTTCCTCTCGCTCATCGTGCTGGCGTTACTGGACGGGCAAGGGCTGTTTTCTGAAAGTAAGTAGCCTTGGGGTTCTCTCTACACAGCTGGGAAATTCCCATCCTCCTATTTCCCCCTCGGCTAGAACCATTATCGGAGCCTTGATGAGGTGCAGGTGCCTATCTCGTGGCACCCGCCCAGCATTCGTGCAGATTTGGATAACAGGGAAGCCGATGATCGTGGCTCTGTCGGGGCGCTGCCGTCAGTGAGGCCGATTGCATCGGTCGTTCTCATCAGGAGTATCACTCCCCAACTGTAAACTCGTAAACCCCTTTTTCTTGTTGGAGGGAGGCATATATTATAGACAAAGAGGTAATATATTCGCCAAGATACGTGGCAGTACCAACGCAGTACCAACGTATTCACAAGTAACGCCTTCTGGCTATTGCGATCTTGTGGTGTATCACAGATTCCTGGTATGTGCGTACTTTCGATGGTGAGCATTGCTTGAATATAAAGTATGAGGTATCTTCTATCAGAACTCCAATGGCAACATAAAATAATGAATCTGGGTAATCTAGTTTACAAAAGTATCACCTCTGGACTCTCCTCGTCCGACTCTTACTCGTAGCTTTGGGGTCTGCTAATCTCAGTCCACATCTACGCGAATATGTTCCAAGGATCAGTTGGCTTCCAACGCAGCGAAGGTACCGTATCTGCCGTATCTCGGGTATCATATCTTACCTTAAGGTAGGCAGCCGTCGTCATAGTCAGAGCATTCTCACAATGCGATATTGTCCACATACAATGATTTTGACGTGTCCTTTCCGACACAAAACATTCAAGCCCGTTGCATGCCCGTCGCTGTGCAGTCAGGAATATTCTACCTCCCCGTGGTGTTTAAAAATACTCTCGTGACCTTTACCGCTGTCGAGGCTGCGGACGGGTGAGAAACGTATGAACCTTAGGTACCTTCCCTTGGATACTTTAGATACGGTGATATCCAAAAGGAAGTTACGAAGGGTTGGCAGTTTCCTTTGCGCAGTGTCCACGGCGGCTATGTGCAGGAGCCCGCAGCGGGAAGGCGCAACCGTCATGTAGCAGAAAAGGGAAAGCATTCTTCGGGCATCTATGACATTCTTCCTCATCGTTTGTTGTTGGTGCAGAATCGTCCGTCACTGAGCATACAAACAACCTCATGAAAATATTTGTGAGATGTTTGCAACTAGCCGGTGCCCTGTTTCCGTCGTTATTTGCGCCCCCTTTCTTCGTGGCTACGAAGAGAGCATACTCCGGGGACCGTAAGGTATGACTTGACCTTCATATGTCGATTTCCATCAGTGTTTACCCACTCCAATTCAGATATCTCTACCCAAATCCCCCTTTCCTCCCAATCTGTTTTAATGGGCCTTCGAGCGAGGAGCAAACACTTGCCCTGGTCCTAATGACTTCGTTCCTTGAAGGGATAATTACTGCCTGCTTCCCATTTTTGCTGATTTTCAAGCCATCTTGACTTAAAGAGCCGCTCGGCAAATAAGAGACAGTATCTCTTCTTCGCTGGGCGGCAACCTAGAAGCTCCAGAGCGGCTGCATTTCTCCTGTCATACTCCAACTTTACTGGGATGACGACTTGGACATCCCAAGATCAGAGACTTTCGTGGATTCATCCTGTCGTCCATCGACTAGGTTCTATTTCTTCTCCAGCCCGGACAGTTTGTCATGTCTTCTGCTGCTTGTAGAGCCTTGAGGCTCACAAGGCAAAGCCACTCACCCATGAGGCCGCTCCTCTTCACCCTTATGCCCTGCACTGCCATACAAGATGCTTCTTGGTTAGCCTCAGGCTCCCCTTGGAGATGAGGGAGTTGATACCTTTTATGCGGCAAACACCTGCCCACCTCCTCACCGCCCAGCAGAGGTCCCGTGGTTGGAGGATTTAGCTACACTCCGTTTCTCTGACCCAAACGGTAGCTGAGGCGCTACTGCGTTTCTGCCCTTGAACTAGGGGATATGCACCTTTCCTTCCTGCCCCTGGCACACATGAGATAATAGCACTACGCGCTTTGGCCGTGTTGACCGCGTTGACTAAGTTGATCGTGTTGACCGCCCCGCCGACTCGACCTTCTCAACCGTGTCGTGCAGGCTTTTCCTATTTTCCCTTTCCAAATATCACGTATCACCTCTTCCTCTCCACCATCTACTCACCATCCCTCTTTCCCAGAGCCGCACACGACGGGCAACCAAGGTCAGTCCCCAAAGCTAATGTGAGCATCTATTGTTTTCACGGTATTCCTGGCCTTCATCCATTCGCAGCGTATAACTTTCGCGTCGATATCGACAATTCATAAACCCTCAACACGTTCCCTTCCCCCCAGACACGGGCAGAATATTTTCTCATGATTTTGACTGTCCCGCCATCCACCTTTCTTCTCCTTAGACCTCGGTTAACTCTCCCCTCAGCCGAGTTTTCCTTTCAGTACTCTTCTGTTAGATTATTCCCAATCGACTACATTTCTGTTGAAGGTCTGCTTCCTCTTGTCATCGATACAATCTTTGGCAGTTTGCACTCTTGACTGTTCCCTACTCATCATCGGTCGGTTGATCCATCTCTTGCCGGAGAATTACTAACTTGGCACAGGCTGCAGTACAATCAGCGAGGATGGCGAATAACGGCCAGCCAGAGCCGGAGCCGGATTTGAAGGTACGATTTTAACTTGTCATGTCTTCTTGATCTCTCCAGAAACTGGCACTGGTCCCATTGGCTGGCTAGGTTAACACAGTTTTCTAGGAGCGGGAGTCCATCATTAACCAGCACATCTGGTTTGACGGCGGCGACCGCCATACCTGGACCGGCCTGCCCGAGCTACCTACCGCTGCCGAGATGCTCGCACCCCAAAATGTCGACAGGATCCCCATCAACCCCGTGGACGAACCAGCCTCTTCGAAAGCAGAGCATTTGAAGGCGCTGTACCACATCCTGCGAGCCGAAGGGATAGAGAGTTTACGTTGGGCAATGCGCAAATATCTAGCAAAACAAGCCAAGACCCTTTCCCACAGACAGGTGCGCGATGACGATTACATATGCATCTATACGAATGTGAGTTGAGATAACCCCAAGCTCTCTATCATTTCACCCGGCTGCATGCTGACAATATACTGCCCCTCACAGGTTCGTGTTAAGGCATATATCCTAGCCAGCCTCGGCCCGCTTGTCCGAGTCTCATTTTCGACAAAGACGGCCGTCTACGGTATCAACTGGAAGCAGTCAAAACGATTGCATCCGGGATCTCTAGTGGTAATATCGACAGCAGAAGACAACTTCAAGACAATCTGCAAGGTTGCCACGGTCGCCCAGCGACCCTACAAGGACGGACTGGACCAGAACCCGCCCCTCGTTGACTTGATGTGGGCAGACCCAACAGAGGCTGTATTTGATCCCAGCCAGGAGTTCATCATGCTCCAGGCACGAAGTGGCTACTTCGAGGCTGCCCGGCATGCGCTGGTAGGCTTGCAACACGCTGCCGTCACCGAGTTGGTCGAGCCTTTCCTCTGCGTCGTGATAACCTCTCTAATCTATTCGTACAGATCACTGCTCGATAAATATCTCCACGGCCGCCACCAGCCGGACGACGTACCACCGTTTATCGAGCAGGATCCCACAGCAGACCTGTCCTCTCTGCTTCGCCCGGAAGTGCCGATGAGGGAGGAGCTGGCGTCCCACAATATCCTGCAGGATATCCCTGACCTGGGTACCGACACGTCGCTTGACAAGTCGCAGATGGAGGCTCTCCAATGTATATTGCGCCACCAATTGGCAATCGTCCAAGGCCCGCCCGGGACCGGAAAGACATACACATCCCTCTCGGCGATCAAAGCCATCCTTGCCTCCAAGGCTAAGACTGGTAGGCGGGCACCGATTGTGGTATCTGCGCAGACCAACCATGCTCTCGACCAACTGCTAGTTCTGTGTCAGGACGCTGGTGCCAGAGTCATGAGAGTCGGCGGTCGTACCAGCCATGCGCAAATGGCCAATCGCACCGTTTTTGAGCTTCGACAACGGTCTTCCATTCCACCGGATGCCAAGTACAGAGCCTATCAGGCTGAGAAAAGGGCGATTATCAAACAGATCAGTCAGCTTGCGGAAGATGTTTTCGGCGACCATCTCATCGACCCGAAAGTCGCGGTGGATGCCGGGGTCATCACGCAGGAGCAAGCAGATTCCCTTGAAGACGATGGCATGGAGACGATAGCGCAGCATGAAAACCACGGTCCATTCTCGCTCTGGTTGGGCGAGTCCCTCATTGCCGGTGGCGGCCTGCTCGAACCTTCTCAGCCAAGCTACGACGAGGACGAATACCGGGTTCTTGCTCAAGAATTCGAGTACGAAGGTGACGACCCCGAGAACATCGCTGACGAGCACGAAGATTTCGATCGAATCCGAGGATCCGAGATCCACCTCAATCACGCGTGCGCCATCAAAGAACCTACGCAGAGGAGGGACTGGCGCCCCAAAGCCGAACAGCTGCTCAGGGCTTCGGATGACCTTTTTGCCATCCCCCCTGCCATGCGCGGAGCTGTATATCGTATAATTCAGGCAAGGATGACTTCGGCAGCGACCAAAAAGTTCACCACTCTCCTCGAGCGTTACATTGAGTCTTGCAAAAAGGTGAAGTCTAGGCGGTGGCTCAACGAGACGCGCGTAGCCTACGCCGAGAAAATCGACATCATCGGCTGCACAACGACCGGGTTGACCAAGCATCGTGGCTTCGTCGCCGCTCTTCGTCCCCTCATTCTTCTCGTGGAAGAAGCCGCCGAGACCCGCGAGGCAAACGTCGTCTCGGCCCTGTATCCATCCCTGCAGCAGCTCATTCTCGTTGGAGACCACCAGCAGCTGGCGCCGCAGTGCGACATTCGTTGGCTCGGGGGCCCTCCCTACAATCTCAACGTCTCCCTCTTTGAGAGATTGGTGAAACTCGGCATGCACTACACCATGCTCAACCAGCAGCGTCGTATGCGCAGCGAGCTGCGGGTGATCTTGAACCGGTTTTATCCAACACTGACCGACCACCCTATGATCTCGGATGCCGTGAACCCTCGCGATGTCCCCGGGATGGGTGGCAAGAATTTCTGGTACTTCGACCATGAATGGCCCGAGGATGTCAACGCCGAGTGCAGCAAAGTGAACGATCGCGAAGCGCAGATGGT
>FTLB01000211.1_pt1 | contig 10987 bp, 5 predicted proteins | sample 1658291 | NCBI WGS metagenome assembly FTLB01 (sample SAMEA3914812, study PRJEB12502) | metagenome | biome: forest; material: soil | place: Canada | collected 2011-07-07 | depth 0.1 m
CAGCTGGTGGACTCGAACTACTATTCATGGCCCAGCCGGGAATCAGCAGCCAAGATCCTCCAGTTCCTGGACTTCTATCTCAAGGGAGAAGAACGCCTCGCCCCTGAGCGCGTGGGAATTCAGGTGCGGCTCGGCAATCAGAACTGGTACTGGCGCAAAGAGCGGAGTTGGCCCGTGCCCGGGACGATATATACACGTTGGCATCTCACTCCCGACCTGGGACTGCTAACTACACCACCCGCTGATGTGTCCGAGACTCGACTCGCGTATCCGGCAAAACCGCCTCTCCAGGGACGGTCCGGCTTGAGCTTCCACTCCACGCCCTTTGACGAAGACATGGAGCTAGCGGGCCACTTCGCCGCTGTCTTGAATGTCTCCTCGACAGCCCCTGATGCCGATGTCGTCGTCCTCCTCTGGGCCATCGAAGAGACAGGCCAGGCTGTCAGCTACGGCGCCACCAGCGGCGATCCCGAACCCCTTGCCAAAGGGTTCTTACGTGTCAGCCACCGCGCCACAGATCCCAAGCTCTCTCTTCCCTGGCGGCCGTGGCACACGCACAAGCAGGAGGACCTGGCCCCGCTGCAAGGAGCGCAGGACGTGGTGGAGATCGCGGTGGAGATGATGCCAGCGGCCGCCCGGGTGAGGAAGGGCTGGAAGTTGCGCGTCGACATCTGCCCCTCGGAGGACCAACCAGACATTCCTGGCTATAGCGCCCCAGCGATGCGGGTCTGGTACGGGGAGGACCAGAACGAAATCGTCGAAAATGCTGTCCACGTAGGAGGGAGCCGGGTGAACTACATCCTTTGCCCCATGGTGCCCAAGCGGGATGAATATCCTAAATGTATACTCTAGTTGGCCTTGATGCTGCCTGCTTGCAAGTAGCAGTCACCACCGTTGCCTGACTCCCTTTATTGCAGCAAAGAGCTTTGATCATAGGGAACGATGATACATTTTTATCATTTTAAAAATATGTAGCCGCAAATAACGAACTATATGCAATTTTTGCTCTCAGCATTCAACGGGACGTGAAAGTAGGCAGCCATAGAGCATTTTCCTGTAGTACCTTTTGAGAAAAGGCTATCTGCAGGTCTTCAAACCAGTGCTACTGGGAAAACCACGAGTAAATGCCGCTCTAGCTCTCAGCCATTAGCATTGAGCCACGAGAACTGCGACCAACCTCGACGTGCTACAGTAGCAATGCTACCTTATCGCGAGGCTACATCAAGCAGATACACTCATGAAAAATCCCATTACTTAGTTTGAGTACGCAAAACTTTTGTAAATCCTAACTCCTGCTACTCGTCGGGGACCACTCGCGCAGCTCCATCGTGCTCGAGTAGTCACCCTCCTTATTCTCCAGGTACTCCACCTGGAAGCTCCTCGAGTACATGATCTTGTCGCCGGGGTCGGCGCCCGCCGCGGCGAAGCTATTCTTGCGCAACGAGGCATGGGCGTTCTCGTCCGACTCGCGCAGGTCGCCGGCGTACGTCTTCTTGGGCAGCAGCCGCGACAGGAGGAGCCGGACGTTCGGCAGGCAGGCACACACGAGGCTGACGTCCCGCTCGACGATGGACCAGTATATGACTTCGTACTCGTCGTACGTCGGATTGTCCGTCGCCTTGAACTCGACGAGGAAGCGGAGCCGCAGGATGCTCACGGCTGTGACACTAAAGGCGGGTAACACCGTATTAGCCGCGGGGTTTTGGCACGAGTCGTGAGGATCTCTTACAAAACACCGAGCCCGAACATCATGGCCACACCCGTCTTCTTCTTCCAGGGGAGCTGGAGGCCCCACAGCTGCGACATGGGGATGGCGAGCATCCAGATATCCACGGCAATGCTCACCGCGGCGTTGATCCAAGCGAGGAGATCCACATTCATGCACTGTCCGTCATCTCTCTGGTCCCAACTCTCCCAGAAAGCACTGACCGGCGTGCACTGGAATATGACGACGAGGTCAAAGACGAGGATGAATACCGAACAAAAGGCAATGGTGCCGTATAGGACTCGGCGGATGGTTGGTTGGGTAAATATTCGTTGGTAAAAGATGAGGAGAGAGATTTTGATAAGAAAGACTTCCGTAAAGTAGATGACCTGGTTGATGTAGAAGAACTAGGTGCCAGCATCGACACACTGTTAGACACTGGCAGTAGAGGCGCCGAGAGCACACGGCCGGAGCAATGGATGCCTCACTCACCCGCAAAAAGTTTGTTATTTCATCAGGAGAGAGAGTCCATATGTCTCTTCCAAGTCCGTTAGCCAGTACTGCGCATTCTCTTGTCAGCGCATTGCATTCAGAAGGGGTTCGGGGCCATGATACGGACATCCGAAGACATTTATAACCACGCCAGGTATGCTAGAAACCTGAGGATGCATCAGTTAGCAATCTCGGCGAGACATTAAATACACGCAAGGTTGCGTTAACTAACATATGAAAAAACGATTAACCAGTCATCGAGATAGAGCTTCGAGTCAAAGTACAGCCGCTGGATGACGCGAAGGATTATGCTTAGAGCCGAAAAGGCAGCAAAGACAATGATGAGATCTCTGAACCCCTGGCTAGCATCTCGAACGGGACTGTGGCAGGCGTCTGCTGTCACGTTCAACGTAACTGCATCGAAGCCTGTCAGACATCAGCCTTCCTAGCAGCAGGTCATGGGAATACGTACTGAGAACCTCCTGGTGGGTACAGTTCTCTGAAGCACACGCGCCTAAATATGCATTCAAGGCATCATCGGCGCAGAGACAGGCATAGTCCGTCAATGAGCAGTTTGTATTTGGTCTTGCGGCTTCAAGGCATCTTTGCTGCACATTGCTTGTGAGCTGAAGTGGCTCCTCAGGAGTGAGGGCGATGCGACGTGCCGCATACTTACCGCGCAAGTGGGTAGCTCAGAATATATGCTTGTAAAGCTTTGAGCACCGACGGCGGGAATCAGGAAACTCGCGAGAATGCATACCATGGGATGCATACCGCCAGCCTGGATCGGAAACACTTGGTGTCTCCAACATATGATCCGGTAGAGACAATAATGTCGTGGCCCGGGACGCAGAGATTAAGGAGTAAAGATAAACAGGGCGGTTATCTTCTTGCCTAGGTACCTACCTGAGTTTTAAGTGATAAAATTCACATGTCACACTACGATTGGAAAATATACCACACAGACTCTATTGCTGGAGCCTAGGCCGGGGTAGTCCAGGAGCCATGGCACCCAGAGAATCCATGGCATGCAAGTAGCCTACCGATCGACAGCCGGTCACACAGGATCCCCTGGCCGACGAGGTGAAAGACGTCAAGTTCATGGACGCTTTCCAAGGGGCGTAAGTGATATGTAATGCAGCTTCCCCATGGGGCACGTCCCAGAGCGCGGGGATGGTAGCAGTCGAGGCTGCATACTTCAGGGGCTGCGTGACTGTGGCTGCCAAATGCCCCGAAAGAGGTAATGCTCCATGGCCATCCCCAGCTCTCCGCAGATTCACGTCAACTCTATTCAGGTTAGCTTACCCAGTTCTTGGGTCTGGCCCTGTAATGGACCGAGGCCTGGCATCCATACTACACTTGGCAATCACTGCGACTTCACTTTGTGGAATTCGAACCTCGGTCAGTTTACGAGATCCCACGTTGGGATACATACACCTTTGTAAGCAGCCTCTTGTCACCGGCGTCATACCCCGCGCTGATCGGACTCAGATTGTCTACGGAGGAGGTTTATAGAGTACGCGCCCCAATGTACCGCCGTCCATCACGGTGTACCTTCCAACTCTTCAGGTTGCATTCAACTCACAGTTCAAGGCTTTTTTCCGCGGAGATGAGCTCACAGCCATCTGCGCCAACTCTGAAGCCACCAAATGGCTTTAGCGTATTCCTCATGACTCGTCGGGTTGTCTCCGTCGGTTTTCAGCCCTTGCGGGATCTATCCGGATTCACAGTTACCATATTTGTATTAGTTTCATGAGCATCGCTTTTAGGTCCCACACTCCGCCAGACAAATCACGGTCTTGATATTTGACAAATTCAGTTAGCCACACAAGCCACCGACATTGCTGCATGTCGTTGCCGGGTCCATTCCGAGTTCGCTGGGTTCACGACTTTGGGCATTAACATCTACCACTACGGATATAATACAGCACCGCTAGGACGACAGAATACAGTAATGCTAAGCCTGATGGACCCGTGTATAGGGTAAGCCTATCCGCATCCACTCTCATTGCCGACTCCAGGCTGAATCTGAGGTGATAACTTCACACATCGATTATATGTTTCTCTTGGCCCTCTCTCATCGTATTGGGCACCATGACTCGCCCAAGTACGGTGCCTGCAAAATATGCTTTTGAATTATGAGCAGCAGGCCAGGAAACTGGACAGGATATTGAATGGCCTTGACCCATTCCCGAGATTTCTTACGTGAAAACTATGCAGCGATCGAGTAGTTCATGTCGTCCCAGAATCCAAAGTAGTCGGAAGACGCCATTCCTTCCACCATATTCCCAACAGAGAGCGATCCGGTGACATTCAGAGGTACAGTTCTAAAGCGATCACTCAAGCGAGCCTTGTCGGGCGATGGAACGGACAAGAAGTTGAGCCATCTTTGATGCAGAGGACCGTTGAACTGCTCCGTGATCCGAGCGATATCTTCGGAGCACAATGGGTTGACAATCTTGCGTTCTAGCGCGTCGTAGCAGTCTAAAGAATAAGAACAATTAGAACCTAACTATGTTATTTTCTCATCTGGGAGAGGAGTGAGGTTTTAATACCCAAAAGGAATCGAGGCAGAGCCCAACATGTGGCATAATTGCGCAAGAATAGCCTGATAATATCCTTCCGCCGGGCCAGCTGCTCACGCAGTTGCGGCCTTGCGACGCCGCTGGAGAGACTATGCAAGTGCAGCATCACGAGCACGGCGAGGGTGATAAAGCAGACGGCCGGGTCGATGGCCGGCATGGACTGTATATCCCACTGCTGGATGACCGCGACCACGTGCTGGCAGATGTCGAGGTTTTCCTGCCAACGCTCGTTCCACTGAGACGAATCGAGCGAGCGGAGTGGGAGGAGGACCAGCCGGATGCTGTAGATCTTCAGCAAGGTGAGCAGCCGACAGTGGTAGCTGGCATCCGATTCGCCCTGGATTATATTCCGCCGCTGCCACATGTAGTTGCGTGGCAATGCCAACTGTACGGCGCTCAAATGGTCCTCCAGGGCGGACGTTCTCTCTTGAACCGACTGGGAGGGACTCTGGATATGTAAGCGGCGCAAGGTGACGACCTCTTTTAGGAGTGTGCTGATAGCCATGTGCAGACCAAAAGTCTTGTCGCCTTCGGTACTTGAGATTTCCTGGACAACTTTCCACAAACCCGCCCGGTCTGATGGTAGGTAAAATTTCCGTGCAGTCGGGTTCTGGCTGGAGTCCGATGGCGTCGTATTCTGCGGGAGCGCCGTCCGCGTGCTCTCGGGTTCGACCTGGTGCGGCGTCGCTGTCAGGAAGCTAGCATGACAATCTAGGATAGAGATGCACCACCACACGTGCCGCCAGTCTTCGAGAGTCTCCTCTCCCATCGAGTCCCAGCCAAACGAAGCCTTATCCTCGGCGCTGTCGATCTGATGCAGTCCGCACTGGTACGCCTTCCGGGTCAACAAGGCGATTCGGATGGCCTCGCCATTGCCTGGGGTCTGGTGGAAGCCGTACCATGCGAGCAAGCACGCCGTGCGCCACTGGTTGAGCGCAAGCGGTTCCGTGGCATTCTCTGACTCGATCGTCGCGGACTCGGCGAGGCAGCTCAGCTCGGCATCCACGTCCATATCTCTCCGCCAGAAGTAGGTCTCCCTGGCCTTTGCCGACACGGCGCATATGATGGACGGCAGAGAGTGGCATATTGTGCCATTCTTGAGCTGGTCCACGAGTTGCCCTTGCTGGAAGAGGGGGAACACTGTGTTGACCGATCGAGAGAAGTTCTCAGCTCTAGAATTTACGTCAGCACTCTTTTTCTCCGTCAATTTCCTGCCATGACACACAGTTCATATATTTGTTCCAGAAGCAGCTGTGAATAGTAGGTTTCAAGGGATCGCGTGATGCTAAATGAGGGACCCTCCAAGATAGGATGGATCTCGGGAAATGATGGCGTGATACTCTCGCCTACTGCCGGCAGTTGGAAGGAGTCTCCAGTTTCGTAGAGCGTTTGATGAGAGTTCGAGTGACCTATTTCTGCTGTCAATCAACTACTCCATCCTTTGTTACGAGCCAACGCACCCTGGTTGTAGGACTGCTCCTGGCTCAGGGCAACTCTGGCCCGTCTATGCGAGCCCTTGGACGGCCCTGGCCTCTTTCGCGTGTGGGAATACGTGCAGTTCCAGCCAGCATCGACGCAGCTCGAGCAGCTGGGGTGTCTCAAATCACCTATACAGTCCCCGCAACACATTCGGGAGTCAACATGAGTCTCATCTTCTCGTGAGCTTTAATACCTACACCTTGTTTTCTTGCTAGACAAGGTCAGTGGAGGGAGCATATTTGCAGAGACAATCCTAAGCTTACCGGATGCATCGATCACATACACGATTTGGTGGGATTTTCTGGCTGCCGTAGGGCTGTTTGAGGACCCATCGAATGGGACCGCTGGAGCCCGCGCGGTTTGCAGCATTTTCCAGCTCAATTCCGGACATTGTTTCCTCGAATAGCTTGGCCAAATCTCTCCTGGGATTATTTTGGGTTTATCTGCGGGCTCGACTATTTGGCACAGGTCGATGTCAGCTTCTACTTTTGCTGATAGCTGATCGCTGATACTGAGGCCCGAATTCACCGAGAAGCATGCGTCCTAGGAGATGGGAGAGTAAACTCGGAAGTGTTGGATTGTGCATCTCGGCTTGTCTCTGGTGACCAGGCGACAGTCACGGCTACGTCGAGTAAGCCAAGATCGAATCGGTTTCCGAATGTGGAAATATTCCGGATCGGCGCCTTAGCGCTCCCCGGACTTTTACTTTATTTCCCGATGCCGGCACTTCAGGCTATTAATGCTGTTTTAGCACGTACTAAGTGGGTAGTGAGGTGTGTCAGCGTTTTGGTGCATTAAGTTTCGTGTTAGGTTGTAGCTTCATAATGGTAGAGGGCCAGGTATTCTATGATGTCGGAATACTTGGTACAAAGCCCTGGAGAGCTGAATTGCATCTATTCTATGCAACATGATGCAATAGGGTTCTCACAACAAGCCACAGAATGGCGATACTGTTCGAGTCAACGTGATCGAAGCGACAATGGTCTGAATATTAGCTACTTCGCTCTCGGCCTCGACCAAATGGGCTCCTCCATTATATCGTAAACGAAATCCTTCTGGCTCATCCCAATCCCCCACTTCTGGAGCCCCGCCGTCTTATACAGCCAGAATCCGACCCCCATCGCCATCTGCTTCATTCTGAGCTCCATGGGACCCATGTTCTTCCGCATCTGGCCGTTGTCGGCCGCCGCGCGGGAGATGGCCTCCACGCGAGGTTGGCGTATGGCTTCGTACTCATTGAAAACCTCGACCAGCGAGTGAGAGCCGTCTTCCAGCAGCCGAGACAGCAAGAAGACGTCCTCCAGGGCCATCGACGTGCCCTGACCGACGTGCGGTTGCATCGCGTGCGCAGCGTCGCCTGCGAGTAGGCAGCGTTTCGTGGACCAGGCGCTTGTCGGGGGAAGCTTGTATATAGGGTAGAATTTGATCGTCTCGGTCTGGCTGATGATCTCGCGCAGCTGCTCCGCCCAGTCACCGCTCGCGCCGTGGATGACCCGCAGGAGGTTGTCTCGGAATATTTGCACCTCTTTGTTACCGAAAGCCTCCCATCCTTCGCGGTTGTCGTCGCCGCCTGGAACGGATACCGCGCGTGAGTAGAACCAGTACAGATGGTCACCTGACGCGGTGCAGGGCATCACGCCGAGAAGGCCCTCGGGAGTCAAGGTGCCGTGGAGGGCCGGGGACACGGCCTTTTCACCCTGGGACAGGCGAGACGTTGGCAGAATGGTAAACATGTTGGAAATACCAGAGTATTCTGGCGAAACCGTCGGGTTGACATGGAGCTTCCGGACGTCGGAGTGTATACCATCGCAGCCAAGCAGCAGATCGGCTGTCGCCGTCGTTCCGTCGGAGAATGTGACCGTCACCTCTTTATCGTCCTCCGATATGCTCACCATCTTTTTGCCAAAATGGATGGGAATATTCTCCTTCTCTGTTGCCCTCAGGAGCACGTCGATGAGGTCAGATCGCAGAGCGCGCATGAACCCGAATCCAGTTTTCGCTCGGCTCCAGCCTGCCATATCCACATCGGCAAGAACTGCACTCTGCATAGAGTGGACGATGAGCTGTGAGGCGGACGATGCACGGGCGGCCAGTTGGTTGTAGATACCCAGTCGGTCAAGGAGACGAAGTCCGTTGGAGGGAATATTGATCGCGCCGCCGAGGGTGGTCGGTTCCTGCCGGAGCTCGTACACTGCTGTGTCGATGCCATTGTGTGTTTTGAGCCTTATCGCGGCTGCTAGTCCAGCGGGACCGCCGCCGATGATGATAGCCTGGTTAGATCTCCTGGTGAGCTGACCTTGCACTGAGACTGAGGGTCACGAGGTGACATACTTTTTTAAAGATCGACATATCACCCTCTGCTTTGGTTGTGGGCTGCTGGATCTGAATCGTCTGAAGAAGGCAGAGAAGGGAGGGGGATAAGTGTACATACAGTAAATAGGTAGTCCAGACCTACATTACTCGTAAGCATGACTTGAAGCAAACAAAATAAAATAAAAAAATCAATTTAAAATAACCCAGCACACCATAATGCTCCACGTGGTGCGCCTCCATAATTCCGACCCGGACGAGTCTTGTTTTGGATGCCGTGTCTAGATTTTCCTAGAAAGACCGGCATGCACTTGGTACGGGATATTCGACAAAGCTGGGCTTATGTGACACTAGGAAGATTTCCCAATTAGGGAATTATGCAGAGTAGGTAGCTCCAAACAGATCTATACCGAGGTATCTTTCCGGAGACTTCATGCGTCATTACGTCAGATCCGTGCACTTAAAGCCAAGCAAGGGACTAAGATCTATTTTTTCACGGTGTGAAAAGTTTCGCAAACGACTCAAACGAGATCAAAGAAGACTGCCGGCCGGAGTTTTTAAAAGAACCCGATCCGGAGGCCGCAAATTTCAGGGGTATAAATCAACAAGCTGACGTGATCCACAAGCGAGCGCGGCACACAAGTAAATGCCATGCCTTAACAGCTTTTCATGAAATATACACCAAAGTCTGTTAGTAAATTGTTAGTGGCTCTAACAATTGTTTTTGGCGGCTCTATGATTTGGCTACACCACCTATCGCTGGTGAATGCGGCGTTCGCTTGCATCACGTTAGTTGGTTTCCGGCTTTGTTGGGAGAATATTGAAGACGGTATATCCATGTCGTGCAGTACAAAGATTGCTCTGTCTGCTCGGCTTCCACCCTCCGTCCTGCGGCGCTTGGAACCAGCCTATTCTTCGCAGCCAGTTGAGAGAACCAGAACTCACTGTAGCTATGAACGATCTTGTTTATTGTACTCTCTGACCCAGATGCGGCTTTTCATACTAAAACAAAGTTAAGGTTTCAAGCTGCGCTCATCTCCTTCCGTGTAGCTAGAATCACACCAAGTATGGATCGGTTGATACTACTTCGTAAGGGCCAGCATTACGCGCCTTATCTTTTGAGACAACTGTATCGCCATCTTGGACACTCCTTTGGATTCCAACATGGCAACCATCTGGTCCCATGCATCCTTGATCTGTTCCCTCTCGACACTCCCAATGCTGCCCTCCCCTGCTGCATCGAGTCTCCTGTCCAGACCTTCCACCGCATCAGCTGGCATTATCTGGCTGGGAAAGTCCAGGGTGACCACCATCCGGCTGCCAACCTGCATCCCGATGGCTCCTGCCAGACACAACTTGAGCGCCATTGCAACCTTGTCGGCCCCATCCCGACCATAGCCGACAATCACCGCGGGTTTGTTCTTCCACTCGTTGAAGAGGTAATCAATGGCATTCTTCAGTCCTGCCGGAATTCCCCAATTCTGCTGTGGGCTTATAAATATGACACCATCCAGCGCGGCTACCCGCCGAGACCATACGCGTGTGTGATCGTGAGCGTAATCTTCTGGCGACGTGATCAAGCGTGGAATGCCTGGTTCGTCGCACAATGGCAGGGCCAGCACGCTGAGATCGATGTAATCGAACGTGAAGGACGCGGCATTCGCGGCTGTCTCGGTGGATATGTGCGACTCGATGGTTTGGAGCACCAAGTCAGTTATCGGGTCTCCCACATGCGACTTGCGCTGACCACCGCGGATAATGCCGATGCGGAATGACTTGGACGCAACGGTGAGACTGGACATGTATGTAATTTCTTCGGTAAAAGGTAATTCCCTCGACAGCGCGTACGACTGTCGTACACCCGTAGGACTCTAATGCCGCGAGTCTAGAGTTTTGCTGGTCTGTAGAAGAAGCAGTTGGGCGCAAGTAGATAAGTGAAACCCAGTCAAAGGGTTCAAAATGGTGCTGCAAAGGGAAGGCTTGCCTGATAGAACGTGGTATGAACCAGAGCGTGGCAACTAAGGCCAACAAAGTTAATCACACGGGCGTTTATATCTGTGCGCATACTGAAGATAGTGGCCGGAGGTCGGAAACTTGATCAGTCTGCGTGGTGCAGTGTACCCAAGGTAATGACCAGGATCGGTAAATGTGCGTAAAGTCCGCTTCCACGTGAGCCCGAGGTCACAGCAGGTTTCTGAGAGGTGTGACAAGAAAATTGCCATCAGAAGTGATTTACTCTATCAAGATAACACACCAAATAATTCTAATTCTAACCACCATAGTATACAGCCGTGCCACAGAATACCTGCTAAGTCTCGACAAATACATACGAACTCGTCGATTCTTCTACAGGAACCTCCAGTTGAGCCTCGTCTAGCTCCTTGCCGTTGACTCTGATGCCAGCCCGCATGATATC
>FTLB01258208.1_pt1 | contig 10960 bp, 5 predicted proteins | sample 1658291 | NCBI WGS metagenome assembly FTLB01 (sample SAMEA3914812, study PRJEB12502) | metagenome | biome: forest; material: soil | place: Canada | collected 2011-07-07 | depth 0.1 m
GTGCCTGATCCATGGTTCTGCAAACCCGGGAAAGAGAGATTGACACGGGATATACCAGCAGACCGGAGACGATTGTATGTAAAATTAGTCGCAATGAAAAATGATGATAATACGAACTTGTCACCGCTCGGCCCAGGCTGATGAAGATTCTGGGGTTCCTGGCGCGTGGTAGGGCGATCGAATGCGCAGAGTAGGGGCTGTCAATGTCCCAGAGTTTGGTACCAGACATTTGGTTCCCACCCCCCGGGGAAACGAGGCTCACCACACCGACGTAGGATTTCACTCGGGATAGTTCGTAGATCTCTCAAGTCCGGAGCTCTATAAAGTGCCCGAGTTTGGGTCAGGAAAATACAAGTCACATTTCGCCATCAGAAAACTCATGTGCCGAGATCAGGAGGGCTGAGTACTGTCATTGATTTTGTCGGGTGACTAGCCACTTACCTATGCATCGCATCTGCATGCCTGGTTAGCGGGCTGCTGCTGCGGACAAATTTTTGGTCAGTTTCTCAATCCATTGTTCTTAGCCCTACATGACAGAAGGAAAAAGCAGATAGAACAAGGGAGCCTGGGAGTTCTCGAGGCACGGGTTGGCGATGCAGATATCTGTCAGTTGTGCAAGGCTGGACCCTGGCGAACCACACCAAACTCAACCACGTTTTTTGGCACCCTTTTCGGATTAATCTCTCGAATGCGTGGCCGAGAAAGGTAAGGATACAGCCCATCGCGGTTTTCTGGGCACAGGCCGTTCTGCAACCTGCATATGCGGAGAGGAACAGAGCCGAGCGCAGCGACAAGGCGCAAAGTCTTTCATATCCCGGTTCATTGGGACGACTCTCGCTGTAAACCTGAGAGAAGGTAGAAAAGGTAGCCGATCACAACCCTGCTTTTAGACGAGCTTCAAGCCAGGCTCGGGCCAACACTATGGACGTTGTGTCTGCTATCGGCATCGTAAACCATTTGCAGCGCCTCTTGGTAGGTACAGAAGATGAGCTGAGACCAATGGCTTGAGTGCAAGGTTCGCCTCTGTTGCTTGGTTGCATTGTCGAGCCCGATAGCTACAATGCATCCAAGGCCACAGGCAGAATAGTGTTGCTACCGGGGAAGATTCTCGGGTTGCAACTGGAAGTATCGACGGTGTATGTTCCGACCCGATATCGAAGCATGGACGTCGTTGGATCCAACCTCTGAACTGGAATACTTCGTACAGAAGTATGTGAACCTAAGAGCTCCTTCGCAACCTCTGCCTAGGTTTGTTATATTTGCTTTCGCCGGCTTCTTGCCGGCAGGTATGTGGTGGCCGGACTTCTGTGAAACGACTTCACAGGACTGGAACCGAGGATATGCATGGTGATAACCGTATAGCAGTTGCATGTGGACAACTCTCTGCTTTGGGGCGCCATCCTATGTGCATACTTCGTCGGCCGCCACGGCGTCTCTGGTAGTGCAGTGGGCTGGAGTCCCTGCGATATTGGAGGGGAAGTGGGAATCCGAAATGCGAGAGTGGAGACGGCGAGATAGCCAAGTGTCTTCGCATACGTCGGGGTTCGAAGAGGGTTGTGGCGTAGATACGTACCTAGCATCGAACGGAGGTGGTGGTGAGGGAAGGCTGCAGGATCCCGTTTTCCTTAGCGACGAACTACCGGCAGGAGCTCAGTGACTCGGAGCGCTATGGGCAGTTGATGGAAGTGATCCGTGAAAGGGGCTGTATCTTCACGGGAAGAGGACAGAGAGAACCTGACCGCTTGATCATGACTCCGAAAGCCAATAGCAACCTCGACCAGAGACTCGCCCTAGCCTGCACCTGCATCTCCCAAGGGTAGAGCGGGCTGCTTGGCCCTAGTTCGCACACTGCGCGGGGCGAGGACCTCTTCGCGGGGTAAGAGAGTTGACCCCAGGGAAGGCATAGTATGTCCGGAGTTGGCCGCAGAGAGAATCTTGCATCCGGTAGACCTTGACCGATGACACCAGGGACATCTACAAGCGGCATCGTTGGAGGCACAGACACACACCGAAACATCAGCGGTTGGTGTTGTCTATCGCAAGCTTGCGAGTTGAAGATGTTCTAATAGTGGCCAATCAGAACACCAACCTCGCATCTAAGTGGAAACCCCTGCAGGTCCCCTGCACGCTCGGCTTCGCAAGGGACGCTGAAACCTGGGATAGAGGTGGGGCTCGTCCAATCTGGAGCTGAGAATTGGGCACTGCTCCCCAAAGCTCAGCAAAAAGCTTGTTCGTCATGCCCCGCGATGATACCATAGTGCCGAGCACTACTGGGTTGCTCGCCGTCCGGGTCTCATCCGGGAGCTGTCCCGGGCAGGTGCAACAGGAGTGATACGATGCAAGCAGGTGTAGCTCAGTGTGCCGGACCGCGGGTGCATGGACGCGGGGCAGACAGAGGTCGTCAGACTGGCTCTGGAGAAACCGTCGTAGAATGTCGTAAAATTGTCTAAGAGGATCAAGTGGGCGGACATGGGCATGGTCTTGGAGAGGAAAAGGCGTGATTGCTCAGCCATATAATCCTCATCTGGGTTCCCCGTTCATTCCTGGATTTGCATTGATCTGTAAAGATTGCACCCTCAACCAAGGTACAGCGGCCAGTCTAGTCGAGGGGTGCGTACGACAGCGAACTCAACCCGCCTGGGGGTTCGAACCTCACCCAGACCGATGCCATGTCAATGACTTGCATCGAGCGCATGATAAACGCAATGGCGAACTACCCTTCCTTTCTAGAGGGTCTGGTCTCGCTGTCGGAAGGGGGGGTCGCATGCTATGAAACAGGAAACAGAATAAATGACTCTAAAAATGGGCGTCGTCCGATATATCTGTTGTACATCGGCATCGGAACTGTCTTGCAATCGATAAGCGCCATCGGCTGGAGGAAGTGACAGGGAAGAGACCTTGGCGGTGTTCTACTTTTCTCCGACCATCTCGGCCGGCCCAGGGCCCGAAAGGTATCACACTCAGGAGCAAAGGAAGACTGTCGAAGACAAGAAAGACAATATCAAATGTCCAAGGTACCTAGGCAGAAGGGTATAGCTCGTTTCTCCACGATCTGGTCAAGTAAGGTAGGTAATCTCGTAAAGGTAGACTAGGAAAATAAAGCCCCGGAGTCTAGAAGCGGGGAGAAAGGGCTCTTGCCCATTACAGATGCACCAAGGCAGTTTTAGTCGGAGGTCAGAGCGACGAGCCACTTATCCGGATCTTTATATGGGCTACAGAGTTAAAGTAGCGACTAACTAGTCGACGCATAAAGATGGAAAGAGGGAAAGAATACCTAAATTGGCACTTTTCCACAGGTGAGGTACAGAAGGTGCCTTAAGCGAACGAGATTCGCTTCGCGCGTGCTGCGATAGTGATAAGATAGTTTCGCTCTTGCCGAAGAATGAACTACCTACGTAGGTCTAAGGCAGGTGCAGGAACCGCTGGGGTTCCCAAAAAATGCTACATCCTGATGCAGGCTGGTTTGTTTTGTTTTGCCCTGGTCTCGTGCCCCTCTAGGTGAGCGACTTTGATGCCGCGTGCAGGATACCACGCTTGGTAACATTTAGTACAGGACCATCCGAGGCCTTGGAGGCTTCATTCACTTTTCGTATCACAAACGTGGACTATCGCTCTCAACAGGAGGTCCAAAATTAGAAGCAATATGAGGTTGCGAGCCAATCAGCCTCGACTTTCTGTAGGCCACTTTCTCCATCTCCCAAGCGGTCTCTTTCACCAAGGAATGCACCAGCATTTGAAATCCGCCAACCATAAGAAGCAAAAACTTCCGCTGTTTTCTCAGAACGAACCATACCAAAGTAGCTCCAAAGAATTTATTCAGACTGCAGAGACAGACAGGGAACCCCGATTTTAGACCTCATAGCGATTGCCTTGGGTGCGGCGGCACGTTTTGACCGTCAGTGCACGTGGTCGCGGACCATTGCTCTGCATAGGTACTGTACGTCGATGCAGTTGACAGTAACTCAGGTAGGTACCGGACCTATGTAAGGTGTGTAGGGTAAGGTACTGTACCTTAGGTACCGCTAGCTACTGTGCCTACCCTACCTTACACTCTGTACGCACACATGCAGGCCATGTCTTTCGCGTTGTCAGGCATGATCAAACCGCCCTCTAGGCTCATCTACGAGACAACAGTACATGCAACAACCATTTGGCTAAAGGTTATGTTTCGCTTCCTCTAAGCCTCGCCTCCTCTCGTGACGGCCGATATCTGCTCTGATGGGCTGCTTGTTGGCCGTATCTGTCTCGCCTGGGGGATCCAAGTTCAGACAACTGACCCTACGGGCAGCGGTTCTCCTGGACCGTTCGAAGCGTATGCGCCTCAGTCGTGTGTTGGCGTTGCCAATCGTCTCCCTTTAGAGATAAGATTCTCTTGGCATGTATTTAACAGTTCTAGGCTGTGTTCTCAAGTTTGAACACTGCGGTTGTAGAAAGTCCGTGTCAGGGAGCAGCTAGAAAGATGGTGAAATTAGGGAGAGGTAGCTCTCCCTCAGACCTCGTATAGATGCTGATAACGGGAACGGGGCCGGACTTTCAAACGAGTTGCACTGTCAAGAGCGAATATATCCGTGCTACCAAGAGGCGAGATCTCTTTCGACGGGGATGTTTGGGCAGAGGCAGCCAACGGCCAGAGCTTTCTGCCCATCCACTTCTAGTGGTCAGCTTTGTGATACCGGCATATGTTACAAGATCTTGGTAGTGAGTTCCTGCCCAAGCGCAAGCAGGAATAAGATGTTGGTACGCCAAGGTCAAACCGGGATGTTGATCCACAGCCAGTGTCGGTTGCGGCCAACTTTTCGTGCTTGCGAGGCAGTTTGCCTCTGTATGGGAGGGCAAAGTACTGACTGAGTCTGTACTGAGCGCACCTCGTACCCCTCCCCTTTCGTCCTAATCATCCTTTTAGGGGGAGGGGGCGGTTTTCACGATGCTCAGGGGGCCACAGCATGTCGGTGAGGGCCAGCTCTGCACGGCGCGCCGGATGCGCATCGCGCAGCTCGATATTGGCGGCTGGAAAGAAGCATCTCTGCCCCCCACGGAATGGCCCAGTCATCCTACTCTGTGGCTGCGGCGATACCGAATTTATTGACGGTAGGCGCTGGGTTGTCCTTGTTCCAAGAAGGCGTCTCAAGTAGGTATGCCTAAGGGACTTTACTAACTAAGGTAGGTCCAGGTAGGCGGCGTGTGCTCTCTGGATAGTTTCTCAGACCGAATATGTTTACTACGTACTCAACCCTCTGCGCTTCAGGGTCCGGTGTGGTCTGGACAAGGGTTTCATGTCCCCACTCGGCTCGATTTTCTTGGCCCCCTTCTGCAACCCCCTGTCGACTCTGTACGAAGTAGCTCTACTTCTGAGCGATGGATCTCTTTGCGTCCGACCCCACGCCTAGTGGCCTTGCTCAGTTGTATGTATACTTTGGTACTGGGCAAGCTGGGGTACAAGGGTGCGCATCTCCACACTAACCCAGTCTGACTCCCTGGTCCCGGTGAAGACATTTTTCTCACAGAATCTCGTAAGGATGGATGCAGTCGGCAAACAATCGCAGGTGCCAAATCGAGAAGGGAACCTCCCTACTTCGTACAATACCATACCAGCCGTGCCAGCGCGGGGACACCACCTTTCGATGAAAAGGCTCTCTGTCTCTTCCTCCCGCAGGAAACACGGAAAACATACGTGCAAAGTAGCACTCCGCTATTGCATTGAGAGGAATACTTGGGCAAGTGCCATGTGCTACGCTCTCACACCGCATCTTTCCTCCCCTCTTTTTTTCTGCTTCCTCTCGCGTCTCTCTCTCTCTGTCCCTCTCCGTTGCTCTTGTTTCGACATGACGGACGCCGCGTCAAAAGAGAAAAGATGTGCAGCCAATCCTGATATGCAAATCCTTGTTTCTGGCCCATAGCCCCCGTCGATTTGGTTCGTCGACAGGGTCACAGGCTCTTTTCCCCTCGGCCTCTCTCGCATTTTGCCGCGGGCTGGCATTTTGCGGTTCAAGTGTTCGCTGCGACTGCGAGAGCCCTCCCGCACCTCCTTTCCTCTTTCTCCAACTCCAATATCCGCCTTGGAGTCACTTTCCCGCTAGGACTCCTCCCACTTGTGGTACGCAGCGTCCGGATACCCGACTCAGGCGTGCTAGGTCAAGGTAGGCAAGGTACATGCCTTACCCCAGAATGTACCACACTCACGTAAAAATACAGTGGTGTGGTACTTTAGTGATGAGCTAAGGCACTTACCCTCCTTGCCAGAAATAGCGCTCCACGAGGACAGGGTGCATTAACAAGTATGGGCTACGGAGCACTCAAAGGTAGTAGGTGAGGTAGGTGCTGCAGGTTGGCAGGCAAGTCGCAGGGTTTCCTACCAACCTGACCCCAACGAGGGCAGGGTACCTGCCTTGAGGTACCAACATGGCTTTTCCTTTTCTCTCGACGCTGCTGCTGCCCTCCTCCCCCTCCTCAGAAAAAAACAACAAGGGCGGATAATCCAAAAAATCGCATATACACAGCATGTGCCCAGACCTCTCCCGCTTGTCGATGTGAATCCTCTTGCACTTCTCTCTCGTGCTGCATCTCACCCCTTGTCAGGATTTACAGACGGTTCACTTGAGCTCTTTGGAGACCAGCACGCTCCGTCACCCTGGCTGCCTCTACTTTCTCCTCCTCCTTCTTTAACTTCTCCTCTTGGTCCCCTCTCGAGACGATGCAGTGCACCCTATCGACCGCATCCAAGCTATCCTGACTTGCTCGGACCACTTTTCTTCTCATGTGTATGCTCAGTGGCGGCCCGCCCCTGCTCTATATTTGAGGTCGCTGATCTCCCCTCGTCTTGTCGCCCGTGGTAAACCCAAAGGGCAAGCCGTTGGGATCGTCGCCAGCGTTACGCCAATCTCTCACTGCGAACATACGCACACCCCTTCACCCCCTTCCAGTGGCCCCGGACAAGGTTATTTAATTAGTGACACCCCTCTCCCCCTACTTGGAACCACAGCGCAACGCAGAGGCTCTCCTACTACCACTCTCTTTCTCCCACACACCTCTTGTTCATATCTCCACCTTCGCCAAGCATACATAAAAGCGTCTCGTCCACCTGGGTTTCCTACATAAGTCGACCTTTAGCCCTCGCTCCCCACCTCTACCTGACCATCGAGCTCAACCTCGCCTCCTTGACAACTCTTTGCCTTGTACCATAGGCACCGTGTCTGATCTTTCGTTGGTCTCGAACGTCCATGTCGGACATCTCAACCGTCACCTTCATTCGTTCTTGAGGCCTTTGTATCGTTCAGCAGTAGGGAGTGTCTCTGGGCCATCCCTCGCCCACTTACACCATGAGTGGCATAGCAGCGTCGTCCCTCGACGCTTTCAGCATCATCGAGCGTGTGGGTTCCGTCTTCTCTCTCATCGGATGCGTCTTCATCATCGCCACATTCTGTTTCTCGAAGGCGTTCCACAAGCCTATCAACCGCCTTGTGTTCTACGCATCGTTCGGCAACCTCATGACCAATGTCGCCACCCTGATGGCTAGAACCTATATTGGAGACACCAACTCTGCTGGCTGCCAGTTCCAGTCCTTTCTGATTCAGATGTGAGTCGAGCCCCCTCTTCTCTCTTTCCCTGGGAAGAGAGATACTGCGTCTCGCCTCTCTAACGCCGCTGCAAAGGTTCATGCCTGCCGATGCCTTCTGGACGCTGGCTATGGCCGTGAACGTGTACCTCACCTTCTATTTCAAGTTCGATGCCCAGAGGTTGCGAAGCATGGAGATTCCGTATCTGCTCTGCTGCTACGGAATACCTTTCATTGTTGCGCTCGCCTTCATCTTTGTCTCTACGCCTGAGAAGGGACGTATGTACGGTAACGCAACTTTGTGGTGCTGGGTGGCGCCTAACTGGGATATCTTCCGCATTGCTACTTTCTACGGCCCGGTTTGGTAAGATGGCTCCCTTCCTCCCCTCACAACTACCCCATCGTATGCTAACCGAACGCCAAGGATCGTCATCCTGATCACCTTCTTCATCTACACACGCGCCGGCAGCGAAATTTACAAGAAGCACAAGCAGCTGCGCGACTTCAGCAGCCACCACGAGCCGGAGTCGACCCAACAAGACGATCCCTTCAGCTCCGTGAAGACGACTGAAGTATTTGTCGTGTCCGAGATCGTCGATAAGACCGCCATCGACCTTGCACCACTAGGCCGCCGTGGCTCGGAAGCACCGTCGACCTCGGCGCAGCGCCCCGCGCACAATGCCGCCTACTCGGTCACCATCTCGTCCAACATCAACGGTCGACCCAACGCTCGCGAGTCGTACGGCGACGTAGGTCTCCCGATCCAGAGCAATGCGGCCGCGCAGCAGCAGTCGGAGCCCGCACCGCCGCGTCCGATCGCCACAGCCGCTGGCCAGCCGAACCCGCTCCGCAGGAAAGCCGCCTACGAAGCCAACAACGCAGCATGGTCGTACACCAAGTGTGCCATCCTGTTCTTCACCGCCATGCTGGTCACCTGGATTCCGTCGAGCGCCAACCGTGTCTACTCGGTCGTACACACGAACGAGGCGTCGATGCCTCTGGAGTACATGAGCGCCCTGGTGCTCCCGCTGCAGGGACTGTGGAATGCCGTCATCTACATAGTTACCTCGTGGAAGGCATGCAAGACGTTAGCCTCGGACATCTTCGGCCGGCGCTCCGCGCCCAAGATGCCCGAGCGAATCGCCAGCGGTTTCCGCACCGACAGGTCCTTCCAGAAGATGTCCAGCGGCTCGCCGCGGGGAGACAAGAACTACGAGACGGAGAGCATGACAGAGCTGGCAAACAGCCGCCCCAGCTCGAACGATCGCGTCGAGAAGGGCAACTAAGGTAGTCAAGATTACCGAGTTGCCCGCTTGTTACGATACGAAGCCCTGTACGAACGACATCTGATCGTGCTGCCTTTTTGCGTTTCTGCTTTCAGGCTCTACCGTTTGGGAAAGTGAAATAATTGGGAGAAGGCAGGATTTCTTCCTTCTCGGGGCCCGCAGCAGGGCCGCATGGCGTTTAGTTCGGCTGGCCAAGGGGGCGGACTTCTTGCCCTCACCCCCAAGCTAACAACATACCCCCCTACACCGCGAGCATGATAGTTGGTGTAACAGCCAAAAACAACATAGCTTGGCTCTTTTTTCTGCTTGTATATACCCACTTTTGCCCTCAAATTCTTGTCATTCTCTTTTGTAACTTTGGCGCCGTGACACCCGCCTCTCTTTTTAATCCGGGCGGGACAAACAGCAGGTGGTGGGTGGGAAAATTGGCGATATCTCCTGGGACGGACGGAACCGTCGCGGAAGGGGTATGGAACCCAGAAATTACCCTGGTCTCATAGCCAAATGTATCTCGAGACGCAGTCTAGCACAAAAGATCGCTCTATGTCACCCAAGTCCATACAACCCATCTGATCTCTCCAGAGTAGCAGCAAACAAAAATACAAGTGGAATTGGCCATAGCCGATTCCTACCTTAAAGATCTTAGAATATCTAGCCGAGGTCATTGAAGTCTTTCGCAAAGCTGCATCGCGCGCATTCAGTTCTTCTCAGGCACGGTACGTTGCGCTTTGCACGTGTCGCATGTGCCTTTCAGGGATTGCAATCCTCTTCCGCCTTGCCGTCCCCGCACCTCGTCACAATATTGCTTTTTCCTCCTTCGAAGAGTCTCTCGTGTGGTTCAGCCAGATTCGCGAGGATACAAGGGATTCTCATCCCTGTGCTCTTGAGTATTCCCCTCACCCCGCGACAGAGCCTTATCATCCCCGCCACAGGTTTGGAATCTCTTAACAGCAGTCACGTACAGTACGGAGCTACTTCTTCTCGGATGATGTCTTCTTTCTTTCTTCCTCTTTGATCCCATGCTACGTTTGTCCTTGTCTCAGATCCCAACCAAAACTCGAGGCAAAAAGGAAACTCAAGGGATCGCTGCGCATCACCGTAGATCCAGCAGAAAATATGCTTCTACACGCGGTGTGCTGCGGCAGCCTCTGTGACAGCGGCAGTTGCTGGAAAAGTAGTTCATCTTAATCTTTGCGACACGGGATCCGGGATCCGTCGCAAACCCACGGGGCAATTTCCAGAGGTTTTGGTGTTTCCTTTATCCGCTCTACACAAGTCTCTCGAATGTTGGAAAAAGATGATTCACAGAGGTTTCTCCTTGTCGCCTTTTCTCTTTCTTCCTCTGCTTCTACCTCTACTTTTGTGGGGCTCTATGTCGGACTCACTTGAAACTTTTACTCGTTTTATCTTGTCGGTACGGCCGTTGTAGAATCCACCCACAGAGTGGCATCGTTTTTTTTTTCGTTTTTTTTTGCTTTCTCCCAAACAGAATACCGACTGTCTGCGTGCCCGTGGCTCCACGTCTCGCTTCTTCACCTGCCGCCGCCCGTAGCTTCTGTGACCTGTCTCTCCATGTTTCGCCGTGGCTCGTGGCCGCGCGCGTCCATCCGCGGCGCTGGAGAACGGATACAGGGGGACAAGGGGACTCTGAATCGCGAATGTGCTGAAGGGTCCGTGGATTGTCGATCCGTAGCGTAATCTTTCAATACGGTAGGGCCATGCCAACTCCAAGGTGCAGCACCGGCATTCTCGAGCGTGGCCCTGTCTGTCCTCAGCGATCAAATGAGCGCTCTTCATGCACCCTCCGCTGCGCTGTCATCTTAACTAATGCCGATATGCTTGTTTCTATTGCGAGCGCTGATCTCTCAAGTTTAGGTTCCTACGAGATTAGTGCGTTGACTAAGCCGAGCGTGCTATGCCTTACGGGCGTGACGGGCAAGGGCCTTTTCCCCACAAAGTGGAACGGTGAAGCCACACGGTGCGAGAATAAGAAGAAAAAAAAGGGAAGGAGTGGGATGCGGGTAACAAGGCGGGAGATCGGGAGTGGCTTCCATGTCCACCACGTTGGAGGGGTCCTCGGTTCCTTCCGTTAGGTCAGAAAAATGCACCAGGGTAAGGAAAG
>FTLB01726925.1_pt1 | contig 10960 bp, 15 predicted proteins | sample 1658291 | NCBI WGS metagenome assembly FTLB01 (sample SAMEA3914812, study PRJEB12502) | metagenome | biome: forest; material: soil | place: Canada | collected 2011-07-07 | depth 0.1 m
GAGGCCCACGCGCTGCATCGCCAGGTCGGCGTTGCCTCGCACGTCCGGGATGCCCTTGATGCGGCCGTAGAACTCGAGGTGCTGCCGCGCGGTCAGGAGATCCAGCGCGTCGAACTGCGGGCACACGCCCATCGACTTGCGCGCCAGGCGGGGGTTCAGGTTCACGTCGATGTCGCGGAGGTAGATGTGCCCGGAGGTCGGCTTCATCTCGGCCCGGATCATGTTCACAATGGTTGTCTTGCCGGCGCCGTTGGGACCCAGGAGAGCGACGATCTCGCCCTCGCCGAGGCCAAGGGAGACATCATCCACCGCCAGGGTCTTTCCGAACTTCTTGGATACGTGCAGGAGGCGCAGGAGGTCGTCTTGGGACTGTTCGACCCGTGCGACCTCTTTGCTCACGGTGCCAAGAAGCTCCATAGCCATATCGCTTTCTGCCTTGGCGCGCGGGAGGACGCGTCTCCAGATGGCCGCGAAGAGGTCGCCGTCGGCCCAGATGAGCAGGAAGACAAGGGCGATAACTTGCAGCACGAGGTATGTGATGGGGAAGCCGTAGGCCCACCACGAGCCCGGCTCGGTCACCAACCGATTGTTTCGGCACACGATGTCGTACGTATTGAAACCAACGGCCATAGCCCGAAACATGGAACCGATCGGGAAGAAGAGGTTGAGAACGTACGAGATGATATCGGTGTTCTTCTGCACGTCTCGCACGTCGTACAGCGCCTGAGGAAGCTGTACCGGCTGTCAGCGACTACCACCAATAGGTACCATCTCCGTCATCGAGAACTCTTGGGAATACGTACCGCGAACGCGAGGGCAAGACCAAAGTATCCAACCACAAACCAGGCTACGGTCCAGAGAAACGCCGACAGCTGAGATCTGGCCTTGAGCGAGATGATGTAGCTCGTCAGGATCGCGGTCATGCCGTAGAGGAGGCAGACCGGAAACATGTAAGCTGGCTGCCACCAGTAGGGAAATTGCACGCTTATGGTGACCGTGAATGCGATAGAGACGGCGAGCGCGAAGCAGAGGTCAAACAGAAAGTACGACGTCCAGAGGGGCAGCGGCCGCACGCCGTTGGAGTACTGCAATGCGCGGATGTTGTTGGACTTCTCGAACGCTGGATAGAGGCAGAAAAAGGCAGGGTAAACGGCAAAGATGAAATTCGCATAGATAAGATACCCCCAGCTGTAATTGTCAGCCTGTCGACGCTGTTAGCACTACGATGCTACAAATGGAGAAAGGGGGGAGGGGGGGGGGTTGAAGGTAACGCACGTCGCTGCTGATGAGGACTCCCATCCCGATGGAAGCTTGGATCTTAATACCGCTTCTCACGGCTGTGTATAAGTTGAGCATATCCATACCATCTACGACACCACCAGCTTCGTAAGTAATCGTGGCAGGGTGCGTGCTATCGCCGACCCAGATGCCTCCGTTTGATATGTTCGTAGCGTAGGTCGACACGTAGGTCTGGTAGGTGTCAAAATCGTCTATGACGGTCCAGTCCCTGTAGTAATTCTTGTAAGTGTACTTGTATCCGATAGGGTCTTCGCGGAGCGCCTTGTATATAGTCGCATTCGCAGAAGCAGGCCCGAGGGGCATCGCCCTCAGGGTTGCGACGTATGCATTCCAGCTAGCAATCGATTGATTGTAGTATGGGGCATCGGGCGATATATCAGGCGGGTCAAAGTTGCTCTCGATAGCCAATGGGACTCGGTACGTGAGGGCATATCCGTCGCTGGTACAATCGGGACGACGAAATTTGGGGCCGATGAAGACGTTGATAGGAGGCATCAACGCGATGGGGAGTGCCAGCGCCAGGAAGGCCGCGGCCCAGTATCGGGGAAGCACGGTAACCCGCTTCCTCAGCAGGGCCCTTAGCTGTTGCCAGAAGGAAGTGGCTTGTCCGTCGGAGAGCTGTCCGATTCCGGTGTCAATCGGCGACTCGTCCTTGGCCAGATCAGAGGCGGGCGAGGAGGCATCAGCTTGTGCTACATTCAAGAAGACGTCTTCGATGGTCGGGCCGGCGATGGCGATATCATCGGAGTGGCCAGTGGCCTTGAGCTGGGCCACGAGTTGGGCCGCCGATCGGGAATCAGGGGTTGTGTAGACAACACGATCCTGATGGATTGTTCTTGGGGCGTCGATGGCCTCCGTATCGCTGTCAATCGGCACAATCACGTGGTATCCTCCTCCGAGCTTGTTTTTCAGTTCGGTCACGGAGCCTTGGCACTTGATCTGGCCTTTCGAGAGGATTACGATGTGGTCAGCGAGAACTTCGCCTTCGTCGAGAAAATGGGTCGTGAAAACCATCGATCGCTTTGAGCGCTCCGACAAGATGATATTCCATATAGTACGACGAGAGAGGGGGTCCTGGATGGATGAACGTAAGCGTGAGTAGGACAGAGCAGTATAAATAAGGGAGAGGAAAGTAAGCCTACCAAGCCTGTCGTCACCTCGTCCATGAGGCAGATGGTGCTATTGCCAACGAACATGCAGGCAAGCTGTAGCTTTCTCTTCTGGCCGCCACTGAGCTTCCCAGCGCGACTGTCCCTCTTCAAGGTAAGGTCGCAGGCATCGATGAGCTGCTGCAGAGCAGCTCGGTCCTCTCGGCCGCCCTTCATCTCACTCCAGAACTTGACATGCTCGTAGACGGACATATGGTTGTACATGACGTTTCTTTGCGGGCAAATTCCTGTTGAATCGTATTAATTTTCGAAGTGACTAAAACTCGAGAGAGTCCGCAAAGCGGAAGGCAACACAGGAGCAGCAGGAACGGGATGAAAGAAGGAAGAAAGAAAGAACGAAAGAAAGAAAAGAAAACACACCTAGCTTGGACGGCGGTGCATAAATGTCTATTTCCCCGGCCGTTTGACGATTGACACCGGCCAAGATATCCAACGTGGTGGATTTGCCAGCACCATTCGCGCCGAGGAGGCATAGAATCTGGTTCTTGTACGCCACGAGATCGAGACCATCAAGAGCGCTGGTCTTTCCAGGCTCCTTGATTCCAAGCCGCTGCTTCCACCAAGTTGAATAAGTTTTGCTTACCGCGGAGATGCGCAGCGCCTCGTGGGACCTCTCGGGGTCCTCGGTGGCCGCCAAAGTCCTCCCTTTGGTGTTGATGCCATGTATAGCACTCTCAAAGGCGACGGCCAGAGCAGGATAGAATACGATGTGGGTGCCCAGAAGCAGGAAGTACGCCCAGATAGGGACGAAGAAGGTCTGCGGGTCCATTGGCGACGGAGGGGGGATGACAGTGGCCAGCATGTCGACCGGCAGGTTGACCAAGGAGAATCGGCACATGTGAGCGAGGGCGAATATGTAGTTCATGCTGGGGAAGAGCAGGGAAAGAAACACGACGGTGCCGGTCGGGGTTGCTCTGTTGATGAGAACGGCGGCGCCGCCGCCGAGGCAGCAGAAACAGACGCAGACAAAGATGCTGGAGATCCTGGATCTCTTCCAGAAGGTAGCCCCTAGCACACTCGCATTCAGGATGGCGATACCGGAGAGGAGTTGCCAGAATATGAAGATGGCGGCGTTCGATTCGGGAAAGAGGAAGTACCAATACACTTTCGAACTGCTGGTCAGTCGAGGATGGAATCAGATAGGAAAGAGGGGAGGGGGGCACGTACGGACTCCAAAGACGATCCAACAGGGGAGGTAGACGACGAGAAAGGACGAAGCATAGCTGAGGATCCTAGCGGCAGGAGAGCCACCCATGGCATCGATCAACTCGGACATGCCAGTCGCGCGATCCGAGGTGATGAAAGTCACTACATGAAAGATTCCGGGGAGAACACTGATGAAAAAGACCATGGCATATTCCGATATGACTTCGCTGTGGAACATGCTATCTAGGAACAGATCATACTCGTGCTGTTCTTGCCTGGAGTAGGTGTATTCATGGGGGATGTCGGTCGAGTTCGTAATGGCGTTGTCTAGAGTAAGCTGGACAGGGAAGAAGAAGGTCTGGATGTCATTCGAGCTCGGTTCGACGCTGAACGAATATCCTGTGCGGATAGGATCAACTCGGATCGTGTAGTTCCAGGTATTGTTGAGTCCAGAAGTCAGAGGCGAGTCGTCGAAGTAGACGATGGCATAGCAGTTTGACACGCCATGGTAATTGATAGCGCAGTACGTCTCCAGGTCCGACTCCGCGCTGACCTTGATGACTTGTTCGGGCGTCAATGATTCGGAGGCTTTCTGCCATGACACAGGGTCGATTAGTTGGGCTCAAAAGGGGAGAGAAGGTAAGGAGAAAGGAAGAGGGTAGGGGAAGGGGGAAAGAGGAAAGAGGAAGGGGGGAAGAAGGGAGAGGGAAGAGGGGAGAGGAAGAGGGAAAGAGGAAAGGGGGCAGAGGTAGATGTAGAGGTAGAGAGAGGAGAGGTATTCAGTCGTGGGGCCGTACTTGGATCACGGTATCGACATCAAAGCCAACATGAGGCGGCCGCACGAAGACAAGACTCTGAGAACCTATATTATCACGCATCGACTGGATCGGTCGAGGAGTCCCGACGCCATAGATCTGGCTGGATGGGCCAAAGTTGTTGATGTTGAGCGTGAGGGCTAGGAGTAGAACCGGCAACAGGGTGGCTTGGATGAGGGTAGAGATCCAGTGTCGCAGGATGAGAAGCCGGAGGTTTTTCTTATTGAGGGCATGGAACTGTGTCCAGAAGTTGGTGATCACCTCGCGTCGTGAGGCCCGAGGCCTGACACCGAGGACCGCCATGGCTCCCAGAGTATCTTGTCCACGCGTCCGAGGGATGTTGATATGGTGATGGTGGCAATGGGGGTGGTGGTGATGGTGATGGTGGTGGTGAAAGGGCGGTTGAGTGGGCTTGTCGAGTGTGAACGAGGTAGGAGGAGAGAGGAAGGGGGAATAGGGGGAATAGCGAAAATCCAAGAGTCTGTCTGGTGTTGGCCCATAACCTGCAGGGCTAACCGCTTGAGACCCCGGATCTCCTCGGGGTATAGCAATGAACGAACACGCAGTGAGTCGTGAGAGTCTATTTACACGGATTTACACAGCGAGAATAGGTAGATGAGTTCTTCTACGCCTTTATAGATAGGGGGTCCAGGGGGGGTTTTGTTGACTTGGCGTTCTCCCGAGAGAGATACCACCGTATCACCAGCGAGCTAACCAGCCAGCCTTGTCATATGGAAATGGTGGATTGGCAGTTTGACCCCATACATACAAGTTCACCAGTCACATCATGGCAAGCGGTCTTGAGGAAAAATTAGTCCAAAAAAACCAACGATCCAAACCTTTGTCAACAAAAGTCCCTGTTTGTAGAACGCGCGTCGCTGCATGGGATTTCTTAACTCGCGAGCGAATACTGCATGAGCCTTAAGTTCTGCCTAACATTTATGGATATCCGTGAGAGGTCGGACGCGTGCGCCATCGTATCGCTCATGCTCAGAGCCAATGAGGGCATAGGGCCGCTCTCGTCTCTCTCCTAACGGGCTTTCCCAAATTGGACGGCAAAGCAATGGGTCGCAGCGAAACCATGGATAGCCAGAGAGGCGCCAAAACCTTACAGTACCGGTTATCTTGACCTACACAGCTTAGTTTGGCTGGATCCATCGCATCGAAGCGGTTGTAGAGGCTATTTATTCTGCTGCCTGGGCGAGCGCAAGGAACCATCCACGCGGCCTTTTGTGACGTGACCAATGCCAAGAGGCGGCTCGTAGGGTAAATCGGCCTATGCAGTATGTAGACGGCGTACAATATGAACTAGAAAGATTCAGCGTCTCGTATTGCAAATGTCAAGATGCTCATCAAATGAGGTTGACTAGGAGATCGCAAACTCGAGGGCTGTTTTAAGAGGCAGCTCAAGTAAAGGAAGATGGGGCGGCGGGAAGTGGATGCAGTAAGCGGACTGGTCTCTTCCCTCACAGCGGACTTGATTGGTTTATTGCGGCGAGTCCAGTGGATATTTACACTGCTTTGGCCCGCCCGTGATGTGGCACAGATCTCTCATATATGTGTGCGTTCTGTCCAACGAGCGAATTTGCATTTAGGTTGGCTCTCAGAGCTGCGCAGAACCGTGTTTTTACCATGCGCTAAGGTTGCTGAGATTCAGCCGGCGATAGCGAAACTGCCTCACCAACGGCAAGGTAGTTGAGCGCAGCACACGTCACTTGGTGGTCGCGTCGCGCTGGTGGGATATATTGCGCGAGGACGAAGCTCGCAGTGCGTATGAGGCGAAGGCTATAATGAAGGTCTCAGCGTCGTGGCTGAGAGCTCGCGCCGGTCTCACGAGCGAAGAGGAGAAGAAGAAAGGGATATAGAAAGAGATGAAGGACTAACAGGCAGCAACACGACCCGATGCTTGAGATACGAGACGACTCGTACTCATTTATTTACTACTACCACGGCCTCCTAGGATCCACGATGATGAATCAGACACGTTCACGTTTTGTATAAAATGCGTGTTCTGAGAGGGGCTTTTCTCTCACATCACATAGATCGTAACAGGATGCGTACTGGACATAGGTGCCTTACGGAGACCCTCGAGGGGAAACCTAGCTCGTGAGAGTTGTCGAGTCAAAGCAAATGACGGTGTATGTTCAGGCACATATCTAGGGTCTCTGTGCCCCCGCCAGTTTGATGAACTGGTTCAGATCGCCGTGGATTTCTGCAGACGGGGGTATGCTAAGGCTCTAATTACAATCCAGGGTATCTGATTAACGGAGGGCAGCAACCCCAGATTCCTATACTCGATAGGATGCGACCATTGTCGGTTGGTGATTGGAGTTGGAAAGATGCCAATACCTTACGTCAGAATGAATAGATAAGGTGCCGTATTGTAGCCAGGTTCAGTACCTGAGGCACACCTAAGGCACCTTGCCTTATACAGATATCTTATGTAACCTGTAGCATCGACTCTGATGCTGGCTTATACTTACCTTATGCCTGGCACAGTACCTACAGGAATATGCATATATCCCCTGTCTTGATGGTCCAGTGGTCCATGGGACAGAAGGGACGATGTGAGAGTCATAGAAGAAGGAATTTACCTTGTTATTTATATGCATATATATTCGGCTACAAAATGGTTCTTGAACGTCTTCCTTTTTCCGTCGGTTCACTACGGTATGTGGAATGAAGATTGAATTTGACTTGTGTCGCTGCCAGGTCAAGCTCGAGCCAGTTTGCTTCACTTATGCATGGATACCGACGGTACCTATCTAACATCTAGAAACATGCTCTGTGTTAAGTTGAGGTACCTTGCACGTTGGGACAGCCAAGCTAAGCTTTTCGAGGCGGCAGCCAGTCTGTCTGTCCCCTACAGATCTCTTCCTGTGCCCTGACCTGCGAGACGGCTGGGGAATAGAGAAAGAAGGCGAAGGAAACCTTCCACGTGGCTAACCGCGAGCCGTTGCCCTTTCGCCTCCTCCGTTCCCTCCCTGCCCCGTCCACCCCCCTTTTCTTTCGTCCCCAGATCAGGCGGGACGAAGAATTAGAGCGAGCCGTGGCAGTTGCATCGTTGTTTGGAAAGGAGACGCTATTCTCTCTTGGCACACTAAGTTTTGCGAATTGCCCAGTTCAGTACCAAGTTAAGGTACCTTTGGGTTTTGATTTGATGAAGGAAGCAGGAGACCTAGCGCACCCGGCGCACTTGTGGCAACAGTGATCGCTCGCAGAAACGTACGTAAGGTAGATACTGTGGTGAAACGCCGTGCGCATACGCAGTGTGCCCGGGGTAGGTAGGTAGGCCCCCCCGGAGCACTTAGTCCATACGAAGTACGGTTCGTACGCAAAAGCAAGTGTTCTTTGCCGCTCAGCATCCATCCTGTCATAACCTACCTACTTCGTACTTACTCGTAAAAGAATTAGTGCCGCCAAGGAGCAGCGAACTGGGCGAGGTGAGCAAAGCGGATGGAGAGAGGGCGTCGGGCGGCGGCGGTTGCGCTGAGACCTTATCGATCCTGGCGTCGTTTAGCGCTGCCGGTGGCGGCTGTAACCACTGGAACCGGGTTGGTCGGAGTGGCCTAGCGGGCGGAAAAGGGGAGGACCCAGCTCTTCCAGGCACGCCAGGGTTGTTTCTTGTGTTGCGAGTTACTTACGAATACCCCACGGTCGGACTGGATTGAGGCGGTCCACATTTCCTCCTCTCTTGGCGATCTCATGTGCCGCCGTCCTGCTGATTTTCACTATTGCTGACTGAATTCTCAGCTTGAAGCGACGGAAAGGGGGTTTGAGGTATGAAAGACCGATATGCATTGTTAGGGAGCCTATCGAGGTTAGGTAAGGTATCTTGTGTAGCTTACTCCAATACTGCATACGCATGCAACATGATGAGGTGCAGGATGCACGGAAACACGCCATCTCTTCACCGAGGCCAGCTAAGTTTTTGGACATCCAAGTTGCATACAAAGTATAACTAATGGGAGTTATCTAAGAGCACATACATACCCAAATACCTTATGTAAGTACAGTACGGCGAGCTGCCTTAGAGTAACTATGTGCTAAGGCAGGGAGTACAGTTCTAGCTACGAATTAAGTAAGGGGATCTGGGACTACCGATCCGCTAGCTCAGGTAGGAGACGCTGGTTTGCCTTACTCTGGCAGGTGGCTGGCGTAGCTAACGGTGAAACTACTCAGTAAAAGGGTGTATGTACGGCCGTGGCATCACGTTTCCATTGCTATGCACCATACGTTCCAAGAGAAATAGGGCCGTCTTGCTGTCCACAAAAGAAGCCGGGGCGCTCCAGAGCCCAGTGTGAGTTTAGCTACCTCATGTAGGTAGGTAGGTAGTGCTATCAATCCAGACCAAGAACCCGAGGAATGGCTTGGGCACACACACGCGAAGGTAGAGTGCCGGGGAAGAAAAAAAAAAAAAAAGGGAGGATGGCATCCCCAAGCACGACGCCTCGTTCGCGAACAAAGCAGTATAATTGGGTAAAGTAATTACAGTACTTCACTGTACCTATTCATGCGCTTCCCAATTTCCTTAGTCTTTCGTCCAGGATAAACCGTCTGCCGCGGTTGCAGGACCATCCCCCCCCATGGACCATGGTAATGTTCATGCACATAATCTCGATTTGAGTCAAACTTGTTCATGGGAGGAGGCAAGGGAGCGAAGCGAAGAGGCAAAAAAAGGAGGAGAAGGGGGCATCAAGATACATCGGCACTAACAATCCCCAGCCCAACTAGCGAGCACCCCAGATTACGCTGGTGAACTGCCCCGCCCTGCACCAACCCGCCTGGATCCTCTATGCCAAAACCCGCTGCCGCTGCGTTTTGGCTCCAAAGAGTACCAAAGAGTACCCAAGACTTGCCGGGGGTTGTAGTTTAAACCCCTCTCTCGTCTCCGTCTTTTGCTGCTCTCTCTCTCCAGTCTCTACCTTTAACTTTACATTCCTCCCGCTTCCTTCTCTCCACCCCATTTTCCTTTCTCCATATCTCATCGCGAAACGGCCATCCGCGACTTCTTCTTTCTTTACCTTCCCAGGGATGACGCAGGACGCGACGGGAGATTAAGAGGAAAGCAGACACGTCGCGCCCCCCCAAAAAACAGAGAAAGGGCCAAGAAGGGGAATTAAAGAGGCTCCCTCTCACAAATCCCCGCGACTCAGTCCATTCCCGGCGCTAAACGAAGCTTCATCACGGGTCGCAGAAACCTACCCCTTGCGTTTGGGCCAACGAGCTTGACACGCAAGACCCTCTCACCGGATCCGGCATCCCCCCCTCCCCAACCTCGCTGTTTCTTTCTGCTACGAGTTCACGACGCGACTCTCACTTGGAGCGCGACCTTGACTTCACGACACACTCCCATGCCTCCTCCATCGAGGTGACCATTCGGGCCTCCCGAGAGTGCTTCTACTCCCGAGACGATACATATTTCATCATGGAGCCAGTCCCCGAAACCGAGAGGATGGAGGAGTTTCGACCCTCGCCTCTTCCCTCCCTGAGAGTCCACGGAAACGTCGCCCTCGCCCCTCCAGAGTTCGATTACCCTCGAAAGCCTGCCAACCTGCGTCGATCCACCGATCCCTCGCCCGCGTCGTCCCCGACCTCGCCGACCTGGGCTTCCGTTGCTTCTCTTCCCTTTCGACCCCGGGCGCCTTCGCCTCTCTCCACCTCGCACACCAGATCTCGATCAGCCGTCAGCCTGGCACCGCCGCCTATGGCTCGCACCCAGTCCCTCCCCGGTGTTATCAGCGGCAGCGGCCACATCCTCTACTCGCCTCAGCTTCGCCCCCAGAGCCCGTCGGGATCGCCCTCTCCCAGCCGGATCCGTACTCCGCGGAAGCCCATGGACGAGGCCTTCCCGCCCATCTCGCCTACCCGCGTATCGGTCTACGACCAGGATAGGAGCATATCGGAGAGGAACAGCTCTCCTAGTCTAGGCTTGCCATCGGCCAGCTCTACCTTGAAGCTGCGGCGGCCTTCGTCGCCGCTACGCCACCTCACCCACTCTGGCGCCGGCATGCTTCCCATGCCCATGACACCCTCCTCGGTGACATCCTCTCCGTCCAACAGCTACGCTCTCCCGGTAGGCTATCCTAGCTCGTCCGTCCCATCGACTCCCACCTCGATGAGGTCCAGAAGCCCCAGCATCTCCAGCCTGGAGACCATCCCGGATACCCCGGATGCCGAAGAGGAAGCCCTCGAAGCGGAGAGGCTGGCCCAGCTGAAAGCAGCCGCAGACGCGGCCGACGGCGGCGACGGAAAAGGGAGAAGCAGCCTCGATGTGCCCAGCCGCGGCCGTACCCTCGCATTTGGCTCGAGGGACAAGCGGAAGAGATGGAGTGTCTGCGGTGCAGAGAGGCGACAGGACCTGGATCTCGAGACGATCTGGGAGGATTGAAGGTGGCCGCTCGCACCCCACCATCACCGCGTGTAATCTATCTAGCTCGCAAATCGCATCGCAGCGCCAGCAATTTGCCTCACTAGCATGAGAGAGAAAGAAGGCGGCATAACGTGCCAGGATGTCGGTCGGCAGAGACC
>FTLB01491611.1_pt1 | contig 10954 bp, 10 predicted proteins | sample 1658291 | NCBI WGS metagenome assembly FTLB01 (sample SAMEA3914812, study PRJEB12502) | metagenome | biome: forest; material: soil | place: Canada | collected 2011-07-07 | depth 0.1 m
TAGCGTCTCTTTGAGTAGCGTGTCATCCTTAGTGCAGGGGCCATGCTAATCTTCTCTGTATCGTTTCAAATTGACCAAATGCCCGAAGGCAAGGAGAAAAAGAAGAAGAAAAGTGCAAAGTAGAGGCGACCTGGGCTGGGAATATATACCCAGTGGGAAGAGGGTCAGTGCACGCTTGCAAACTTTCAAAGCGGCAAACTTTTACACCGCCTTTGGCAGAAAGCAACGGAACATTCCACTAGCGTTTTCCCTCATAGTGTACATGTACAAGTATTAAATCATATATATACAGTGATTGTCATGCCTACCGGTTTCCTATAGTACAATCTGAACAGTCAATTCCATGCGTAAAATACTTAAGTGCCGGGGTTAGCCCCTGATGCAATGAAAGCCTGCCATTCATCAGGCTCTCGAGATTACGAGAAACAAATTACCTACTTATAACCCTACTTAGGTCCTCGTCGTGCGGTAGCCTGAAGTTGATAACGCGCTGAAAGCTCGAAGACGTGTAGTCAAGTCAATATGGAGATTGCTTCCGCCATGGACGCCATGGAATTGCGGCGGCTCGCGCTGGCGCGTTATCCGGACCTGCTTCCTCACCAAGCCATCTTCCGATTTTGCCGCGACCATTACGAACTCATACCTAAACGCATCCGCTCCCAACTACCTGAAATTGGGGAGGCAGTCCGTACAGTCACAGGTTGTCCACCCGTAGTGTTTCTTAGTCAGATTGCAGCTATGCTGAGGGGGGACACAACAAATGAATCACCATCCGGAATGGGGGACCCGTTAAGAGGACAGATCGAGGTTCTAGAGAACCTTCAGAGCCAACTAAAGAACTACCAACGATTGGAGGTATGTGGGCAGCTGGCTGCGTTCTCGACTTTTGCTGCGGCCGTCTGTCAGATTAAAAGACTGGCGGATCGGACCGAACGTGTGGCTGGCTTTATGAAGGGCATCGAGCAGAATTTGACCTCAAGCCACATCCGCGGTGCATATTTCCTTGAGCATGTTCATTCGTACGTACGGCTACTCATTGAGAGGCACAGTTCCGATACTGTTCCTCACTATGTCACTGTATTCAACAATAGCGATCTGTGGCATCCCAAGTTCGCCGATATCCAGCGTAGAGACTCACTAGGGCCAACCTATCTCGGACACAAGGCGGATCTTGACGAACTCTGCGCATTTCTGGCAGAAGAAGTACGCCCGCAAGTTGGACCGGTAGCTGTTTTGCACATTTTGATGCCAACAGCTGGCCCTTTATCCCTCGAAGAGGCTATCAGGTTTCCCGAGGCCATGCGTCCGTTCGAGATCGACGGGCAAACCGGCGATGGAGGAGCAAAATTCGTGTACATCTGTGCCCCCGAGGCGCGAGACCATGAATGCCTGAGCGGTGTCGGAGTTCTCAAGCAAAGGGAGATTTGGAAGATGGGAAGAGTGGCAGGAGATCCGCTTCCTATGCCAGTGAAGCCTTTTCGCCCATTTTTCATCGATCCCAAATTCAAGCTATCAATCTATATTCCCTGGAACTTGGGATCCTTCGGTACGGTGAGGTATTATTCTTGTGGACTCGAGCCTCCAAGGACCTTGGGTCAGCCGACAGCACGACCGTGGTCCTGAAATACTGGATCACGGGGCATCAAACTAAGGGCTGCAACCCGGTTCCCATTCGTCTGCACAAAGACAAGAGCCTGTCCCATGGAGTGAGCCCCTCGGCGCCAGCAGACGGCTCCTGATCGAGTGTCTGGACGAGAGCCGGTGGTGCACCTCGACTTCTTGTTCTTGCAGTGGCTAATGCGCTGCCGGACGCCTACTCTGTCTCTGGTTTGAGGGATGATGATCGGCTCTCTGTATCTGCCACGTCTCTTCCATGCTGAGATACCGCTCTGTTCACGTGTATTCTTGTCTCATTAGAGTGGCTTGAGTGGATAGGTTGTGGCGCGCAATTTTTGGATGAGACAGTGTGGCTCATTCTTCTCGTCTGACGTACACTGTTTCACTGCAACACTTGGCCTGTTTACAAGATGAGAATAAAGATACCTAAGAGCGAAGCTTTCTACGCTTCGGAACTCATCCAGCCATAGGTTGGTTTACAAGTTCCATGTCCATACTTATTCAAACAAGAGTCTCTCCTTCCAATGTGTAGCACGCTCCTCGTCGGTGGGAAAGTCGATGAACTCCATCACGTTTCTAAGCCGACGATCCTGCTCAGGAATCCTGGGCGGATTTAGCTCCCACAAATCTCGGTGTCCACCTGTCACCATGACCGATTCTTCTGTATCTACCCAACAGCGGTTGTGTTTATCTTCAAGGGTAGGCAATGGAGGCTCGCCTGGGTTGATAGTCTCCGAGACTAGGGTTCGTACGGGTGTTCCAACTGTTTCAAACATGACTCGCATCAACGTCATCGGTAGAGCCGAGCTCTCACCTATCAAAGCGGACGACACAGCTAAAGATACGGAATTCAGCCTCACAGCTTCCACCATCTGAAATCCCTTCTAGTTACTGTCTGTGGGAAGAGCGTGGGTGACACCTCGTTGGGGGGTAGGATTCAGAACGATCGGTTCTCCTTGGGCACTCCCAGCTGGCTATCCCACCAGCTTTGTGTAGAATCGGATCAAGTTGGTACAATTTGACGGTGATCTGATGGAATGATGCCGCAACTAGCTCTGTCAGTCTCGTCTGAAATGCCCGTGACCCTGAGAAGAAACCTTATACTCATGAACAAGCTATATTGACCAGTAGCCATGGTTTTGCTTGAAGAACCGGGGGATATATTGAGAGAGAGATGTGAAAGTGGATAGAGGTTCCCTTCTGCTTTTACTCTAGAATCGATACTTCTCGAGTCAATGTCAGAGTCGACATGCAGCTGACCTATTTTCCTCCAAGACACCTGGGCAGAGCTCCTTATATTTGGGGTCCAAAGGTTGGCCTCCGACGAGACAGCCACTGCCATTCTAGGTGTCCCTCTCAACCGCTGATAAGGAGCAGCCCATCTACAATTTGTCGTATTTTTGAGGGCTCGGATGACGATATCGTGATGCGAACTCTCCCCAAGACTGGCGACCAAATGCCGCTGTTTCCTTTGTTCCGAAAGTCCATTGCACCAGTTTTCTTGGAGAGCTGATAATAAAGTGAGTTTGGGGATTGGAAGCAGCTTTGTGTCGCCAAAAATCGCACGTGGTTAGGCCCCGAATCTGCAGCTCTGCCGGGAGATTCTAGTGCATGCAGGTACAGTAAGAATGTCGGCAAGGGCTGAGGGCTGTTGTGTTGGGGGGGTGTGATGCCTCAGGATTGTAGGAATTTGCCAGTGCATTGGGCAAGACAAACGGTCCAAGAATTCTCTACCAACACGCAGCAAAAAACAGTGGACGATTTGTGCGGGTGGAAGGAACACTGCCTCTCGCTACCATCCTTTATAGCAAGAGGCGCAGGCTGGGTAAATACCGCCCTGGCTCCTCCCGCCAAAGTCTATGTGCAGCGCGAGGGTTTCGAGGCTTTCTCCGATTAACCAGCTTCCTCGTATTTAACATCGCTCTACAGTGCAGCTCTTGAGAAATACGATGCCTGCAAGCATCGAGTTCCATTCATCAGCACACAAGAAACGATCAAAATGCCAGCTCTCCCTGGCCCAATCTCAGGCTTCCTCTTCATCCCGTATGAGTTACGGCACGCCATCTACGAGTATCTGGTAGAGAGCGATGACATGACACCGCTGGCCCAGACCTGTCGTCAACTACGTAGCGAGATCTGGGCGCGCATGCCAGGAGGCTCATCTATCGACTACGCCAACCCCAAGAGCGAAGACGAGCTTGCGCGACAGATTGAAGCATGCATCGAAGTGCAGAGACTAGACATCATTGCGGAGCCGTGGTTTTCGTCTGTTTCGGCACTGAAGCTCTGCGCGACCTGGAGACTTCAGCACACCCGCGAGTATCAGACCACCACCTGGACCATCCGAGACTTGTCATCGCCGATGGCGAGAGTGGCATGCCTGTGTCGCCCTCAGTCCCGTAGGGTCGTTTTCCAGGCTGCTCCCGCGGGTAGCAACCAGCTGGTGGCCCTGCTGATTCTACGCTGCAAACTATTCGACATATGCCGGTTGTTGGTACTCGTCTGCCAGCCTCCGGGCTCAGAGAACGCCCCCAGACTGCGTGGCCAAGACGCGATCAGCATACTCTTCCGTGACAGAAAACATGGGACCCAACTCTGCCGCCGCCCCAGATCCTTCTGGGAGATGCGGACAGTGCTGCGGGAGCCCGCGCGCAGCATTCGCAGGGCCATCCGGACAGGACGGATCAGCAAGTGGCCGCGGCAACGGCGGGAGGAATGCCCTTTCTTCTACGAGTGCCTCATGCTCCCGCTCTTCTCCTGCCGGCTGTGGAAGCCAGAGAAGGTCGAGTTCGACACTCTGCCGACCGCCAAGCACTCGTCCTTCTTCCACTGGGACGACGAAGGGGCCCCTATAATATACCACGGCTGCCATGCCCTCTTTGTCGTATTGCGACAATTATACGTTCTCGGCCCGTGGGATTTCTCGGACGAGTTTCCCGACCAAGACGAAGACTTGGAAGAGCTGCTGCGACGCATGGTACGCTTCTCCAGCCGCGCCTCCACCTTCTTGAGCTATAACGAATGCCCGGAGGCGAGCCAGCTGCGGTCGTATCTGCAGCGGATGAGAAAGTCCCACAGGATCAACCCGTTCGCCGGCGACGTGGACGCAAACCCCCCTTGCGCGACACCACGATGCCTGCAGGCTGGGTACGAGGCGGACTATCCGGGGGAGCACAGGTACATGAGGCGGGAGCTGATCGATTGGGCCATGGAGAAGGCCTGGACGGTACCCTGGGCGAGTTTGCGAAATACAAGCGAGCCCGCCGCCCAGCCTGGATCCTCCAAGTCCGACGCCGAGCCCGAACCTGAGTTTTATCTTGGTTCGGACTTTGCGCCGGAGTGCCTTGGGGAAGGGCAGTTACCCGAGTGGGCGGGATACTTATAGCTGACAGTCATGGGAACACCGCTTCTTATTGTTTTCATCCCTGCAGGTTGAGAGCTTCGGCATGTCATATATCGGTTGCGTTGCTCGATATTCTATTTTCCAGGGGGAGGACGGGAAACGAGGTGTTGATTTGTCTTTTCTATCTGACTCTGATGTGGAAACTAGGCTCCTCACTCATCCATTTCGGCTTCAAGAGACTAGAAACACACACTGTCAAAGTGAATAATTTGAAGCATCATCATCTGCCGTCCGCTAAGGCAGAGGTCTGCCCTACCCTAGCATCCACTGCATGCGGAGTAAACGCCAGCTCGAGCTACACGGTGCTCATGGCCCACCGACTGGTGACGCTTCTGGACCTTATACGAGCATCGGTCGTCATGACAGTTGCGCAGGCAGCTTCGGCAGGCTGCTGCCATCTCAGTTACACTTGGATGGGAGTGGCGACTTGATGCCTCATAAATAGATGTCCAAGAAGCCTTCAGAAGGTAGCCATGGCATAGCCAGGATATTGACAATATATTCGTCTGGCCACCTAGGACGCCGAGAAGCAAGCAGGTGGGTATAGCCAAGTAGAAATCTAAGCAACGTGTCTGAAGTGTGTCTCTCTGTCTTTCTTGCCCTGTCTTCCGGGAAAACTTGTAGCAGTAGCAGTAGCAGCAGCAGCAATAGTAGTACATGATAGTTTCCCCCGAGAAGCAATTACGCAACCTTTTGGAACTCCCCGTCGCGCAGAGCGTACACGCCCTTGGCCAGCGTCTGGAGTGCCGGGTTGCGCTCTAGCACCCACTTGGCGCCGTCGACGCGCACAAGGGTCCGCGCCTCGGCGCGCGGGGTGGCGTAGTATTTGGCCATGAAAGCCTGGGTCGATGCAGACGTCGCCTCGTCCTCATGGACAAAGTAGTACTGACCGCCCAGCCGAGCCGAGACCACGCCCGTTAGTAGCCCGACGAAGAGGAAGTGGTGCTGAAGCATCTCGATCTCGAACGCATTAACCGTCTCCTTAGCAAGCTTTGTGTACCGGGCGTCGCCGAGCGCGGCACCGAGACGGAACAAGTTGGACGCGGATACGGCGTTGGTGGACGGAATGGTCGTGTCCATGCCGTCTTTCAACCGGAGTATGGTGTGTGGCGCATCCTCCTCGGTCGAGTAGAAACCACCCGAGGATGACTTCGTGGCGGTACTGGCCGGTGATATGTCGTCGTAGAAGAGCTCGATCTGGCGTTTCTGCAGCTCGTCGGCGAACCGCAGCCACTCCTCCTCGAAGGTGGCCTCGTAGAGTTCGAGCAGAGCTTGGATCAGAAATGCATAGTCGTCGGCGAAAGCTCGGGTGGGACCACGTTCCTGGTAGAAGATGCGGTAGAGGACTGATCCGTCCCACATGGTCTCCCGGAGGAATCGCACTGCCTTCTTCGCCGACGCCAGGTACCTCTCAGATCTCTCGGCGTCGATCTGGCGCAGGGCGTTCGATGTGCGCACAAGCGCCGCGGCGACGATGGCGTTGATGCTGACCACCACCTTCTCATCGGTTGCCGGCCGGACGCGCTCCTTCTCCCTGTGGGCGCGCAGCTTGCTTCTCGCCGTCGCTACGATCTGCTTCACTTCATCCACCGGGATGCCAACCTGCCGCGAGATCTCGGGAATATCTTTCTCGATGAAGAGAACGTTCTGGTTGATGAACTCGTCCGAGGGATCCTGCTCGCGGGCCACGTTTCCGTGCTCCAGGACGTTCCAGTAGGATGCCGCAACGCTGCTGGTCTCGTTGCCGTTCGTGCTGGCACTCACGACAGTGTTGAATTCGCGGCGGGTCCAGGTGTAGTACGCTCCCTGCTGCATCTGGCGGTCTCCCTTTCGGTAGAAAGAATCAGCGGCCTCGCTCGTTGCAAAGCCGCCGTGGGGTTGTTGAATAGGTGCGCTGGTGAGATAGTCGCCAAGATCGAGTACCATGTCGGCAAACTCGTCTGTCTTGGAGAGCGCGGCCCCTTGCTTCGCCTGTCCCAGCCATGCGTCGAGGAATACGCCGAGCAGCAGGCCGTTGTCAACGACCATCTTCTCGAAGTGCGGCATCCGCCAGTTCGGCGTCACGCTGTAGCGCCCGAAGCCTGCGCCGATGTGGTCGCGGAGACCGCCATCACGTATGCTTCGCAGGGTTTGGAGCGCCATTTTCTCGGCCGCTTGGGACTCGTCTCCGCCGACCACGTCACGCACCGCTTCGGGAAACTGGACCAGCCGGAGGAGGAACGAGAGCTTCGCTGGCGTGGGAAACTTCTGGCCAGCGCCCCATCCGCCGTTTTCCTTGTCGAATGACGAGGCAATCGTGGACACTGCCTCCTCGATCTGGTCGAGGTCCAGATCCACCAGTAGGCCATCATCGGGCACTGCTGCCTTTGGCTTGTCGGCCGAGACCGCACTGGCAGGCGGGACGACGGTCGTACCACTGGCACCGAACTGACCGTCCGCAGCGATTTCGCGCAACTGGGGGAGAATCTCGCGAGCCTCCTTGCGGCACCTCGCCTCTTGCTCCAGCCACGATTCCTTGAGCTTGTTGAGCACGCCGAGGAAGTCCCAGACCTCCTCGCCCATGTCCTCTCCGCCGTTGAGGATCGCGGCGGGGCCGGTGATGCCGTGCTGGTCGACGCCGGGGCCGGGGAAATATGTACTCCCGAATACGGGCTCAAGCTCGGGGGTGAGGAAAACATTCAGAGGCCAGCCGCCGGACCCGTTTACGGCCTGGATGTAGTTCTGATAGATGCCATCGATGTCCGGTCGCTCCTCGCGATCGATGATGACGGGGATAAAGGATTCGTTCAGGAGCCGTATCACGGTAGGGTGGGAGAAGGAATCTTGGTTGGTGAGGTGGCAGTCTGCGCAAGTGTACGTTGTACAGTCAGCGGAGAGAGTCGGGAGAGGAAGGGAGGGAGAGGAGCAGAAGTACGAGGAAGCAAGAAGCGAGGAACCGGGAGAGAAGGAAACATCTTACAGTGACAAGCCGCAAAGCCCACGTGCACAAACATGAGCTTGTTCTCTCTCTTTGCTCGACTCAGTGCCTCGTCGTCGAAGAGCTGCCAGGCTACCGGGGATGTTGCGTGGGCCTGCACGTAAGGGCTGCGGCTCGCGCTGGCACGGTTTTGAATGGGCGCGGCCGGTTCTGGTTCGGCAGCGGCGGTTGCGACATGGCTGTCGTTGTTGGAGGCAGAGCCTTCGAAGGGCTGCTGGAGCTGTGCGGACATCATCGAGAAAGACACCCCCTGAGGTACGAGCTGGCGGCGAAAGCTCCCCAAACAAGCTCGGGCTAGACAAGGAGGTGATAGCGACGACGGAGAGCGGATGGCAGGGAAGCTGCGATACGGGACAGGGATGAGGTTTGACGATGGGCTGAGGTAGGCGCGCAGTCGCGAAGCAGTTGCGGAACAGCCGGAGGAGGGGTGACAGTCGCAGTCAAAGTAGTCTGCTAGTTCGAAGGGCCAAAAGGTCAGATCAAAGGAATCTACCCAAAGGTCAAGAACTATCGCTCGGAGGCAAAAAGTGCGGGGAAGTGGACCTGTCTCGAGGGTTTTTAGGTTAATCAGTAGAATCCCAGTTGAGCAATAATTAATGCGTGAGCGGAAAAAAAGCGGTGACACTATCTCGGTTGCAAATCAAAGGCGTCGCCGATGGATTCGAGATGAGTGGTAGGAAACGATCGAGAGCTCAGAATCCGGAAACCCACGAGACGATAAGGCTGTAGGTGGCCTAACTGGTAAGGCGGGAGGGATCTCGTTGAAGGTAACTGGCCTGACGTACTGCATGCTTCCCCTCCCTTATCGGCTGCGCTTGGACCAGCTGTTCGATAAGGACTTGAGTAACTTGGAGCTAGAGACAGCTATATGTATAAGGTAGGTACTTAAGTTCAATTATATTCAGGGTTAAATGTGTAGGCCAATAAACTTAAAGATAGCCTTCCTTGCGGCATTCGGTAGCTAAGTCTCCTCTCCTGAGTTGACTGGTACAGCAGTGCCAGCCCAGTGTCCTACCACGTTGATCATACCCGGCAATCGGTATATCGAGCTAAAGCACATAAAGCTTGTCTTAACCTTAATTGCCAAATAAATTATATTATAATCCGTTAGAAAGGGTGAGGACATGTACAAAGGCCATTTTATAAGATAGGAGGCAAACTTTAGAGATATAATCTAATAAACCTTCTACAGCTGATTCTGCGGAGCAGTTGTACCATCGTGCTAATAGCTTGCTCAGAAGTCCGTTGGCTCCAGTAAATGTCTTCTCATTTTCTACGCACATGTGCCTTGTCATGTGCGTGCGTGTGTGTCTGTATGCGCGTATGCATTTCTCGCTCTCTCTCTCTCTCCCTCTCCTTTTCCTTCGCTAACTAATGTCCACTTAGAATATAAAATAAATGTAAAAGATAAAAGATTGTACATCAGACCAAGGTATCTCAGCCAAAGAGAAAACGCTTAAAAGAAAATATATACAAGTCATGTGTGTCTGCGACAGAAGGCTCCAAAAGCTCGCAAAGACAGCCTCCTACGAACAGAGCAGTGCCCAACTGGACGTCCAGCCTCATGAGCTCCCCTTGTCCCTGATCCAAGCTGCCTATCCTGCATATACCTGAGGTATTTATTCATACCCTCCTGAGCCGTTCTTCTCACAACTCTCGGGATCGATCAGTACAGGTAGTATCCCAGACTGCTCTCCAGGTCCAAACCCTTCACTTCGGCTCCCAATTTCTCCAAGGCCGCCCCAAAAACATCTGGAGCGGGTCCTTCGTCGGGCTCAGCAAGAAGCCCGTGTCTGGCGATGGGCTCCGGAGAGGATTCGGGGGAAGGAGGAGTCTCTGGAAAATGGGGAGCCTTGCGCTTCTTGGCCAACCCGTAGCTGGGGATTGCCCGGGCGGTGGAGTGCCGGACGGCGGACTCGTTAACCTCCTGGATGGTACCGACGATGGTTGCGTAGCTAATGCCAAGAAAGGGCTTCGCCGGCTGCGGCCAGAGAAGCCGGCTGGGATGCTTGAATAACGAGCCGAGCAGAAATGTCTCGTATCCGGAAGGAAAAGAAGTTGTCTCCTTGCCGTCACGGAGGTCTTCCACCACGGTCGTGATAGCCGCGAGAGACTGGCCAACAGCCTGCTGCCTCTCGCCATCTATGGTCTCTGAAGCAATGCCGTCAGTTAATCACTCCAACGGTCTCAGCACTCAAGGGAGGGAAGATGGGGTAGCATACTAGTGATCTTTTCGCGGATAGGGAGTCCGAGGCTGCGGATGGGCTCCGTACTCTGCGTGATGGCGACCTTGGTAGCCGCCTTGAAGAGGTCTCCTTGGCGGAAGACATAGGTGATGTAAATCCACAAGATGAGATCGCGGTTGTACGTTGCGGGCACCGATTGCTCCAGCTGTCCGATCCACCGGTCCGCATACACCTCAACAGCCTCGTGAAGTTGGAACCTGTCGACAAAGACGGCGATCTTGGCCAAGGTCTCCACGTCCACCGATTTTGGGACACGACGCCCGCGGCCGTGGACAGCATCCAGGACGATTTTCACCGCGGTGGGGTCAACGCCTTCCAAGCGAAGGTGAACACGACCGTCCGCCTCATTTGGCGCATCTGCGAACTGCAACCGCGACTTCAGCGTGGTCGACGCCAGGCCCAGATGCTTCGACGACACCTTGATGCGCAATCCAGTCTCAGGGGCTGCCGCAGCGACTACCCCGCGAGTGAGACCGGAATGCACGAGAAGGCGGTTTGAGAAGAGACTGGCATATGGGCTTGAGGTGGACGGCGCCGAGACCGGTTTGGGAGGAACAGGGTCCCACGGCGCGAACGGCTCAGCGAGGTCCGGCACGATGAGCAGGACATCGGCCTCGGGGTCAACTTCGTAGAGCTTCGACATTGTGAACCCTGTATATGCGACCGTGGAGTTAATTGCAACAATGATGAACCCTTCTTTTTTTTTTTTTT
>FTLB01004902.1_pt1 | contig 10948 bp, 9 predicted proteins | sample 1658291 | NCBI WGS metagenome assembly FTLB01 (sample SAMEA3914812, study PRJEB12502) | metagenome | biome: forest; material: soil | place: Canada | collected 2011-07-07 | depth 0.1 m
CGAAACGCTTTTATAAATTTAATTAAAATAACTAATTTTCGTGGTGAAAAAATACGTTTCAGTTTTAATCGCTTTCCTATTGTGGAGTTGCCAATCTAAACAGGAACTGCCCTCATCCATCTTGCCCCAAAATACAATGACGGCCATTATGATTGATATACATATTGCAGAGGGGAAAACTACTTTAAGAGGTTTGCCGCCAGATTCCGCAAAGTTGTTGTTTAGAGTTTACGAAGACTCTATTTTTAAGAAACATAAAGTAAACCGCGTTAAGTTTGATAAGAGCTATAAGTATTACTCTACTCATATGGATGTGTTGGATAAACTTTACTCTTCTGTAGTAGACAGCCTTAGCCTTAGAGAGGCAAGAGATAAAATTGATTAGAACTTAATAATACCCTTAAGCATTAATACTACAGGATGCTTTACCCTGAAAATATAGAACAAAAGCTTGGCTTTGACCAGGTAAGAGAGCTGGTTAAGAAAGAATGTCTTAGCTCCCTGGGAGAATATTATGTAGATAAAATTTCATTTTCTACAGATACGGCGCTTGTAAAAAAGCTAATAGCCCAGGCAGATGAGTTTAAAAAAATGCTGATGGAAAATGTAAATTTTCCAGCTTCGCATTATATAGACGCTAAACCTTATTTTGATAAAATAAAACCAGAAGGAGCCTTTCTGGAACCCTCTGAATTTTTGGAGATAAAGCTTTCGCTGCATACCATTATAGCCTGCCTGGAGTTTTTTGATAAGCAGGAAGAGATCAAGTTTCCGTCGCTGAAAGCTTTGGCTAAAGAAATAGTTTTGGACCGACAGCTTTACAAAGAGATAGACCGCAAAATTTCTGACGAGGGACAGGTTAGGGATAATGCCTCCAGGGAACTACAGGAAGTGCGTAAGAAGATGATAACCGAGCAGGGACGCTTACGAAGAGAGTTGGACAGGATATTAAAACATGCTAAACAGGAAGGGTATACGGAGGAAGGAGCGGGGATAACAATAAGAAATGGTAGGATGGTAATTCCGGTAAGCGCAGAAAATAAACGAAAGGTTAAAGGCTTTGTACACGATGAATCTGCAACCGGCCAGACTGTTTTTATAGAGCCTGCTGAAATACTGGAGATTAATAATGAAATAATAGAACTACAGTACCAGGAACGGAGAGAAATAGTAAAGATACTAGTAGCGCTTTCTAACGAAGTGCGGCCACAGCTGATACCATTAAAAAAAGCATATACTTTCTTAGGGCTTATTGATTTTATAGGCGCAAAGGCAAAGTTTGCCCGAAAAATACAAGCCGTTAAACCAGTAGTAGAGGATAAACCTGTTATTAAATGGCAACGGGCAAGGCATCCGTTACTATTTATTGCCTTGCAAAAATTGCACAAAGCAATAATACCGCTGGATATAGAAATTAATGAGGAGAACAGACTGCTTATTATATCCGGGCCGAATGCAGGCGGTAAATCTGTTTGCCTTAAAACCACGGGGCTTATACAGTACATGTTCCAGTGCGGACTGCTTGTGCCGGTAGAAGAGCATTCCCACATGGGTTTCTTTAACGATGTATTTATAGATATAGGAGACGAGCAGTCTATAGAAAATGACCTCAGCACTTATAGCTCTCACTTAAAAAATATGAAGCAGTTCCTGTCTTTTGCAGGAAATAAATCGCTGATATTGATTGATGAATTTGGCACCGGCACAGAACCGCAATTTGGAGCCGCTATAGCAGAAGCGGTGTTGGAAGGGTTGGTTGAGCGGAAAGCCTTTGGACTTATTACTACCCATTATGGAAACTTGAAAGCTTACGCTGATAAAACCGCGGGAGTAGTAAATGGCGCAATGCGGTACGACTTGAAAAACCTGGAACCGCTGTACCAACTGGAAATAGGAAGGCCGGGAAGTTCTTTTGCTTTTGAAATTGCCCGTAAGATAGGCTTGCCAGAAGCTGTGATACAACGTTCCAGGGAAAAGATAGATTCTGGGCAACTGGATATGGAGAAACTGCTGCGCGACCTGGAAGCCGAAAAGAACAGGTTGAGCAAGCAGAATGAAGAAATGCGCCGTAAGGACAGAGAACTGAACGAAAAGCTAAAAGAATATACAGAACGTACGGCCTACCTGGAGGCCAACAACAGGAAGCTGATGAATGAGGCAAAGGATAAAGCCAAACAACTACTAGCTGACGCCAACCAGAGAATAGAAAGTACGATACGAGATATAAAGGAAAGTAAGGCCGATAAGGAAATAACCAAACTGCTGAGGGAAGACCTTAAAACATTTAACGAAACATTAAAAAAAGAACAGGAGCCAGAACAACCCCAGATAGTAGTAGAGCAAGGAGAGATAAAAGCGGGCGACCTAGTAAGGCTTACAGACAATGGGGCAGTAGCTGAAGTAGTTTCTATAAAAGGTAAGGATGCCGATATACTGATAGGCGAACTCAAATCAAACGTGAAGATGAGCCGCCTGGAAAAAATATCAAGAAAAGAGTATAGGCTGGAACGAGGAGTAGAGAATAAACCAGCTTCGGGCATAAATCTGAGTGAAAAAATGGGGAATTTTTCTCCTAACATAGATTTGAGGGGTAAGCGCGGGGAAGAAGCCTTACATGAAGTTGACCAGCTTATTGATTCCGCTTTACTATTTGGAGTACCGGAGGTACATATTTTACATGGGAAAGGGGATGGTATTTTAAGGACGCTTATAAGAAATCATTTGAAGAACTACAAACAGGTACAATCAATGGCGGATGAGCATGCCGACAGGGGTGGGGCAGGGGTTACTATAGTAAAGTTAAGATAGCTGCTCCATACTAATAACCTTATTGCAAAACGCATATTCGTGAGGCTGATTGGAGCATATTAACACAAGCCGGTTTGCCAGGTTATCCTGAATTTCCTGCAAATACCAGTCTATACCTTTAGAATCCAAGTTAGAGGTAGGTTCATCCAGTAGTAGTATGGGGGAATCAGAATAAAAAGCCAGTCCTAGTTTTAACCTCATCTTCATACCGGAAGAAAAATGCCTGATCTCTTTATGTCGTGAATCTCCCAGTCGTAATAGGTCAACGAGATCGTTCCTGTTAATGCCTTCTTTTAGTTTTTTGAATTTAAAATGAAAGTCCAGCAATTCATTCAGCGTAAACTCTTCTATCAGTTCCTGGTAAGGAGCTGCTATACTAAGGTAGTTGTATATTTCTTCAGCTGCGATGGGTTTATTATCAGAAGAATATAACAAAGCCCCTTCGGAGCATGGAATTATTCCGGCAAGCACATGAAGCAGGGTAGATTTGCCAGAGCCGTTAGGCCCTGTTATAGCATAAGAAAAATTGCTCTGAAAAGTAAAGCTGAAATTTCTGAAGATCCAGAATTTGTTGAATCTTTTGCCCAGGTTTTCAGCCTTTAGCTCCATTGTTACTGATGAACGCCCTTCATAATTCCACGGTCGGAATTACGAATGAAATTTAAAATCTCATCCCTTTCTTTGGATGGCGCGTGGTCAAGCTCAATAATATCTATGGCTTTGGAATTGTTATAGCCCTTTAGGTACAGGGTTCTATAAATCTCCTGTATTTCGTTAATCTTCTCATTGCTGTAGCCTCTTCTTCTCATTCCTATGGAGTTGATTCCGCAGTAACGAAGGGGCTCACGTGCAGCTTTTGTAAAAGGTGGAACGTCTTTTCTTACAAGAGAACCGCCTGATATCATTACATGAGCGCCAATTTTTACAAACTGGCGTATAGCGCTAGATCCCCCAATAATGGCATAATCATCAACTAAAACATGGCCAGCTAACTGGGCATTATTTACCAATATGCAATTATCGCCTATAATGCAGTCATGTCCCAAGTGAACATAAGCCATTACCAGGCAGTTTTTGCCTATTTCAGTTTTATACTTATCAGTAGTTCCCCTATTTATGGTTACACATTCCCTTATAACCGTATTGTCGCCTATAATTGCGGTAGTCTCTTCCCCTACAAACTTTAAGTCTTGCGGCACGGCAGAAACCACTGCGCCAGGGAATATTTTACAGTTTTTCCCTATGCGGGCGCCTTCCATTATAGTTACGTTAGGGCCTATCCAAGTGCCTTCGTCAATTTCAACGTTTTTATATATGGTAGAAAAGGGCTCAATAACTACATTTGCAGCAATTTTTGCCTGAGGGTGTATGTACGCTAACGGTTGGTTCATAATTCTTTTTTACTACTATCTTTTCTTACAATGCTGGCAGACATTACCGCTTCGCATACGAGGTTACCTGCTACAAAGGCCTGGCCTTGCATTTTAGCTATACCTCTTTTTATAGGAGCCAGCAATTCGCATTTAAAAATAATAGTATCTCCGGGAACTACCAACTTTCTGAATTTGCAATACTCTATGGCTAAAAAATAAGTCCAGTAATTTTCTGGGTCTGGCACAGTGTTTAGCACCAAAATCCCGCCTGTTTGCGCCATCGCCTCTATCTGCATAACGCCAGGCATTACAGGGTTGCCGGGGAAATGCCCCTGGAAAAAGGGTTCGTTTATGGTTACGTTTTTAATACCTGCTACCATATTCTCATCAAGGTAGTAAATTCTATCTACCAATTTAAAAGGATATGTGTGCGGAAGGGCCTGATAGATTTGGTTTACATCCATTACAGGAGGTAAATTAGGGTCGTAATGAGGGATCTGGTTTTTGCTAGTCTCCTTCATTAACTTCTTCAGCTTTCTTGCAAAAGCCACATTAGCAGCATGACCGGGCCTTGCGGCAAGTATCTGCGCTTTTATTGGCCTGCCTACCAAGGCAAGGTCTCCTATCATATCCAGTAGCTTATGCCTTGCCGGTTCATTCTTATACCTTAATTCAACATTATTTAAAATGCCTTCTTTTTTAACCTCTACTTTAGGTTTGTTAAACAGCTTGGCCAAATGTTCTAATTCATTGTCCTGCACAACCCTGTCTACTACCACTATAGCATTGTTAAGATCGCCTCCCTTTATAAGATTTTGTTTCTGTAGCATTTCCAACTCATGCAAAAAGCAAAACGTTCTACAAGAGGCTATTTCTTTTGCAAACTGGCTTATGTTGGTAAGCGATGCGTGCTGGCTTCCTAAAACAGGTGAATTATAGTCCACCATTACCGTTACCCGGTAATCGTCTAAAGGAAGAGCTGCTATTTCTATATTTTTTTCGTTGTCTTTATAAAAAATGCTATGGGGCACTTCAAAAAAGTTTCTCAATGCGTTTTGTTCTTCAAGTCCCGCTTCTTCTATAGCGTCAACAAAAGGTTGCGAGCTACCGTCCATAATAGGAGGTTCCGGCCCGTCAAGCTGTATAAGAACATTGTCTACCTGTAAGCCGACTAACGCGGCCAACGTATGTTCTACGGTGTTTATGCGCGCGCCGTTCTTTTCAATAGTTGTTCCACGGGAAAGATCTACCACGTAGTCCACGTCTGCTTCTACAACAGGCTGTCCGTCCAGGTCTACTCTTTGAAATTTTATTCCGTGATTTGGAGCCGCCGGCAAAAAAGTCATATTTACTTTAACTCCTGTGTGCAATCCTACTCCTGCAATTGAAATCGGCCTTTTAATTGTGTGTTGTTTCAAATTCATTACTGCTTTTCCAGATGCAAATTTAAGACTTTTTCCTCAAGCTCTTCAATTCTCTTCTGAAGCTCTGGAAGCTTTTTAAATATGCTTAACGATTTAAGATTCTTTTTATAATCAAAGGCAGGGCTGCCGCTGATTGAAGTTCCTTCTTCTACAATTGTTTTCCCAACGCCGGACTGCGCTCCAATGCTAGTCTTGTTGGCTATGTTTATATGCCCTACAATGCCAACCTGTCCGCCTATAAGGCAGTTATCTCCTATTTTAGTAGAGCCAGAAATACCTGTTTGCGCTGCTATGGCCGTGTTGGCTCCTATTTCTACATTATGGGCTATCTGTATCAGATTATCGAGCTTCACGCCATCGTAAATAATGGTAGAGCCCATTGTGGCGCAGTCTATTACAGTATTTGCGCCAATATCTACATGGTCTTTTATAATTACATTCCCCACTTGCGGTATGCCTTTATAGCTGCCGTCTTTTTGGGGTGCAAATCCAAAGCCGTCGCTGCCTACTACCGCGCCGGAATGGAAGGTGCAATAGCTTCCTATTCGAGTATCAGAATATATTTTAACGCCGGCGTATAAAATAGTGTTACTGCCTATTATAACATTATCCCCAATATATACATGAGGGTATATTTTTACGTTATTTCCTATTATACAATTATTACCTATGTAGGAGAATGCCCCTCTGTACGCATGGTCTCCGGTTATAGAACCTTCGCCAATAAAAGACGGTTGTTCTGTGCCAGACCTTTTAAAGGTGACAACGCGATGATATTCTTCTAATAAAGTTGTAAAGCTTGTATAGGGGTCATCTACCAGGATGAGTGTGGTTCTGATTGTTTCTTTGGGAATGAAATTTTTATTTACAATAACGGCGCTAGCGTCAGTAGAATAAATGAAATTCTCATATTTAGGATTGGATAAAAAAGAGATTGCTCCTTCATTTGCTTCCTGAATTTTTGCCAGCTTATTTATTTTTATCGACTCGTTCCCTTTTATTTCTCCGCCAATAAGATAAGCTATTTCTCTGGTCGTAAATTCCATCAGATAGTAGTTTATATTACAAATATACATTTTTAGGCCAGCATAAATAATGTTTTTTAACAATTTTACTTATAACCTTAATACTGGGTAGATCAGAAGCGCTGGAAATATCAATAACCCTTCCTTTTTTAGTTAGAATGTTGATTTTTTCCTCTTTTGAAATGTAGGCGGCATTAGTTAATGTGCCTTTCAGCAATAAATAGTCAATTTTTTCATCATTAAGGCCAAATTTATTACATATTTTATCTGAAAGCTGTATTATTATGTTCTTATCAGGAGCTTTATCAGACAACTCAATTTTAAATAGCTTTCTTTCTAATAAACTTTTGGACAAAAAAGACAACAGCTTATCTGGATGATTTGCCCATACCTTAATACCTGCCCAAAGGTCGTAATCATCCAGCGACATAAAAGCTTTGAAATACGATTCATTTTGAAAATCCTTAATTCCTATATCGTTGTTAAGAAATAGCAGAAGTGGTTCTGTGCCAAATAGTTTTTCGCCATTCTTTGCCAGGTCTTTTGCCCTTTCCACTACTTTAATCATCATTTTTTCTGCGCTTACAGTTGTTTTGTGCAAATAAACCTGCCAATACATAAGACGCCTTGCTGTAAGAAAATTTTCAATGCTATATATTCCTTTTTCTTCCACCACCAGGTTGTCCTTATGTATTTCCAGCATTTTTATTATCCGGTCTGCCCCTATGGTTCCCTCGGAAACTCCTGTAAAAAAACAGTCCCGTTGCAGGTAGTCCAGCCGGTCAGTATCTAATTGGCTGGATACTAGCTGATGTAGAAACTTACGCTCATAGGTATCTTCAAAAATACTAACAGCAAGGTCTAAGTCTCCCTTAAATTTTTTATTAAGTTCTCTTATTATAAAGGAAGAAACCTGTTCATGTGAAGTGTTTTTGAGTAGCGTAAACTCCAGGGCATGGCTAAATGGCCCGTGTCCTATATCGTGCAACAGTACCGCTATTTGCGCAGCCTGTACCTCTTTGTCAGAAATCTCATGTCCCTTACTTCGCAGGTTGGTTAAGGCAAGCCCCATTAGGTGCATAGCTCCCAAAGCATGGTGAAAGCGGGTATGTAAAGCTCCCGGGTACACCAAGTCAGTCAAGCCTAGTTGCTTTATTCTTCGTAGCCGCTGGAAGTACGGATGCTCTATAATATCAAATATGAGATCATCAGGAATAGTGATAAAACCATAAATGGGGTCGTTAAATATTTTCTTCTTATTCAAACTTTTTTAAGTAATGCGCCTTTAATATATTAGTTTTACCGTAATTTTAGTTAAAAAGCAATAGCGATGCAACGATATAGTATTTTGTGGGCGGATGATGAGATAGAACTGCTGAAACCTCATATCATTTTTTTAAAATCGAAAGGCTATGATGTAACGCCGGTGCAAAGCGGCGCTGATGCTCTAGAAAAATGCCTGGAAGGGAAGTTTGATGTGGTGTTTTTGGATGAAAATATGCCAGGAATGAGCGGGTTGGAGACACTGAGCCAGATAAAAGCCTCTAAGCCTACGTTGCCGGTAGTGATGATTACTAAAAGCGAGGAAGAACATATTATGGAAGAGGCAATAGGCGCTAAAATTGCCGATTACCTTATAAAACCCCTTAACCCTAACCAGATACTGCTTTCTGTTAAAAAAATACTAGAAAACAAAAAGCTGATAACGGAAAAAACAAACATTGGCTACCAGCAGGACTTCCGCAACCTTAGCATGGCCTACAACGACCGGATAGGGCATAATGACTGGGTTGAAATTTACAAAAAGTTGATCTATTGGGAACTGGAGCTTGATACCACGCAAAACAGCACCATGCGCGATATCCTGGAAATGCAGAAGAGCGAGGCCAATAAAAATTTCTCCAAATTTATAATAGAAGAATATGAGTCCTGGTTGAATGACCCTTCGGGAGACAAACCATTACTATCTCATCAAATAATGAAGAAAAAGGCATTCCCTTTATTAGAGGGTAGCGAAGAGCCTGTTTTTTTTGTGTTGATTGATAATTTGCGTTACGACCAATGGAAGATATTACAACCTATTATTGAAGAATATTTTGATGTAAAGGAAGAATCTACTTACTATTCCATTCTTCCTACTACTACTTCCTATGCCCGTAATGCCATATTTTCCGGGCTGCTCCCTTCTGAAATGGAAAAAAGACACCCAGAATTGTGGGTGCATGACGATGAGGAAGAAAGTAAGAACAATTTTGAGGAAGATTTTTTGAAACACCAGTTAAGCAGGAACCGTATTAACGTAAAGTTTTCTTATAATAAAGTTACTAATAATACTTTAGGTAAGACACTGGTAGATAATATACCAAACCTGATGAGCAACAAGCTTAATGTAATAGTATATAACTTTGTAGATATGCTGTCGCATGCCAGAACAGATATGGCTATGATACGCGAACTTGCGCCTGACGAGTCTGCTTACCGGTCGCTGACGAACTCTTGGTTTTTGCATTCTCCTTTGCTAGATTCATTAAAGAGAATAGCGGAGAAAAAGGTAAAACTTATTATTACTACCGACCACGGAACCATACGCGTTAAGCGTCCCTTTAAAATAGTGGGGGATAAGACCACCAATACCAACTTACGTTACAAACAGGGAAAAAACCTTGGACTGGAAGAAAAAGACGTTTTTGTAAACAGAAAGCCAGAAAAGATTTTTTTACCTAAAAGGAATGTTTCTACCGCTTATGTATTTGCTATAGAAGATTACTTTTTTGCTTATCCTAATAATTACAATTACTATGTAAATTATTATAAAGATACTTTCCAACACGGGGGAATATCTTTAGAAGAAATGATAGTGCCTATTATTACCTTGTCATCAAAATGATAAAGGAATCGTTAAAATTACTATATAAAGACACCTATACGCTAGAGAAGTTGCACACCTTCGCTTCTGCCATTGCTCCTTTTACTAAAGATTATAAAATATGGCTTTTGGAGGGTGAAATGGGAGCAGGCAAAACCACACTCATAAAAGAGCTTTGTAACTGTTTTAAAGTTACAGATACGGTAACAAGCCCTAGCTATTCCCTGGTAAATGAATATCGCACAGAGGAAGGAGAAACCATCTATCATTTCGATTTTTACAGGATAAAGACGGAGGAAGAAGCTATGGACATTGGCGCTGAGGAGTATTTTTACTCTGGTAATGTATGCTTTATTGAATGGCCTTCACGAATACCTTCGCTTATTCCTGAGAAACATCTAAAGATTTTCATAAATTTAGGGGCTGAAAGTCAAAGGACAGCAGAAATCTTTGTAAATGAAAACTAGATTAACCAAAGGACTTACCGATCTGGAAATATTAGCTAAGGAGCATGCCCTCTATCCGCAGGAGTCTTTGCTTATGCTTAAAGAAAGCAATAATAAGCTTCTGATAGGCATACCAAAAGAAAAAGAAGCCCTTGAAAACAGAGTAGCTTTAACGCCAGAGGCTGTTGCCCTTCTTATAAATAACGGACATGAAATTGTAGTAGAGGCAGGCGCCGGTGAAAGTTCTAAATTTTCTGACCAGGAATACAGTGATGCAGGGGCAAAGATAGAATACTCTCCACAGGAAGTTTTTTCTTCAGATGTGGTTCTTAAAATAGAGCCGCCTACCCTGGAAGAGCTTTCTTACATGAAATCCGGGAAAACGCTTATTTCTGCTTTACAGACAGGAAATCTTTCTACAGAATTTCTGCATACGGTAATGAGGAATAAAATAATAGCCATTGCTTATGAATTTATAGAAGATAAAGTAGGAGGGATGCCTGTGATAAGGGCGATGAGCGAAATAGCGGGAAGTACGGTAATGCTTATAGCGGCTGAGTATTTAAACAGCGAAAATGGTAAGGGGGTAATACTGGGCGGTATTACAGGAGTGCCCCCTACCAAGGTAGTAATATTAGGAGCGGGCACTGTGGCGGAATATGCTGCGCGTACCGCCATAGGTTTAGGAGCAGAGGTAAAGATATTCGATAACCAGGTATATAAGTTGCGACGGTTAAGGCACGATTTGGGAATACAGGTTTATACTTCTACTATTGATACTATTACATTAAGAAAAGAACTTCGGGAGGCAGACGTAGTAATTGGTTCTTTACGGTTGGAAGAGGGCGGAAGCCCCTGCGTGGTTACAGAAGATATGGTGGCAGAAATGAGATCTAACTCAGTAATAATAGATGTGAGCATAGACCAGGGCGGCTGTTTTGAAACCAGCAGAATGACGGATCATAAAAATCCGGTTTTCAGAAAATACGACGTTATTCATTACCTG
>FTLB01015501.1_pt1 | contig 10948 bp, 6 predicted proteins | sample 1658291 | NCBI WGS metagenome assembly FTLB01 (sample SAMEA3914812, study PRJEB12502) | metagenome | biome: forest; material: soil | place: Canada | collected 2011-07-07 | depth 0.1 m
AGTTGAGAGTGTATAGTACTGACTTGATGCCAACCGCCACAATCGGCTGCCCCGCTTGGATGCTCAACTGAACGATCTTAGCCGTGTCCCATTGAGGCCAGTTTCCACTCCCAGTCACAAACCCGCCACCGTGGACAAAAACCAGGACTGGAAGAGGAGATTTTTCCCTGCTGACTATTTCCGGCGAAGGAGTAGAGACGTTGAGAGTCAGGCACTGCGTGTCGCTTTGAGAAAACTGAGCGTGCGGGAGCGTGTGCTGGAGGAGGAGGTGCTCGTTGTAGCAGCCATGCAGGTTGCCTATGGGAAGGGGGCTGCCGGCAGACGAAAGCGCGTCAGCTGAGAACGGTAATACTGCAAGAGCCACGCGGTCTGGAGTAGAGACGCATTTCTGCGCCGTACACTCACCCTAGAGCGGTGGCTTGCAGAGGTGTCGTGTATGCTTCTTTCACCGTCCCTCTTGCGAACCCATTGGTCAATTCGGCGTACTGAATGCCCAAATATTGCTGCACATCCTGGGAGTGTTGGACGCCACGAATGGAACCAATAACTGGATGCTCGAGGAGAGTTTCCCCTGCCATTTCCGACAGAGAAGAACCTGTAGATGGTGAGGTTTACAGAGTCAAATGTGAATTCCTTCTCGCTCTGGGTGTTGGAATGTACAGGTAGAAAACTAAACGAGCAGCTGCTATATTTATCTTCTCGACAGTTCCCGGCGAGATGAAACCAATGCGGCCCAGTTGGGGTAATTGGAGCTCGTAGATGTGCCGGCAGAATGCCTAGCCCTCCTGTCACCGGATGGATGAACTCCAAATCCCCCCGCCTCCTCGGCAATTTAAGTATATCCATAGATGGGATGCATCAGAAGAGAACACCCACTGATATCGTACCACAGGATGCTATCTTTAATAAGGAAGACCTCCAAAGAGAGGGAAAAGTAGTTTCAGGTCAGCCATACTTGGGGATTTCTGTAACCTTGGCCTCGGCATATGGATCACAAACTGTCAATGTAACGAGGAACCCGGGATTTCGACCACATATTAAACTCCACGGTTCCTACTTCTTGCATTCATTATTGCTTTTTGTATATACAGGACTGAGGCACAGTCGTTATGCCTCTCTCGAATGTTATCGTCGTCGGAGCCGGCCCCTCTGGGCTTCTCCTGACCATACTCCTTGCCAAAGCCGGTATCAATGTCGAGCTCCTAGAAATGACACACGAGCTTGATAGAAACCCTCGGGCTAGCCACTACGCTGACTCGTCACTGCATGAACTCGAACGCGCCGGTGTTCTCGACGAACTGCGCGAGCAGGGCTTCTTCCCCGATGGTGTCTCTTGGCGGAAGCTAGACGAAGCAAAGACTCGACTCGTAGGGACACCAGGAATAGGGCAGGCATCTCGAGAGCCAGAGACACTCGAAAATATTGATCGCTACCGAATGGTATGCCTCCCGTTGCATCGGCTCGGCGTCATCCTCGAGCGTGCCGCCCTCGCGCAACCCACCGCGACGATTCGGTACGACCACAAAGTAATTGATCAAGGCGAAGCCGATGGCAGGGCTTGGGTGCGGGTCGAGACGTCCAAGGGCGAGAAGACTCTGACGGCCGACTACGTCGTCGGATGCGATGGGGCGAACAGCAAAGTGAGACGCCTGCTATTCGGCGACCTGGTATTTCCGGGTATGACGTGGGACGAGCAGATCGTAGCAACAAATGTGTACTACGACTTCTCGCCGTACGATTACGACGACTCGCAGTTCTTCATTCATCCATCCCACTATCATATGGTTGCTAAGATTCAGAAAGACGGCCTATATCGTATTACCTACGGCGAGATCGGGGGCCTCACCACCGAGGAATTACGGGCGAGGCAGCCGGGGAAGTTCGCCACGTTCCTCCCTGGCCATCCGGGACCAAAGGACTACCAGATAGTCAATTTCAGTCCTTACAGGATTCATCAGCGGTGCGTTGACAAGATGCGCGTGGGCAAGTTCTTGCTTGCGGCAGACGCAGCACATTTGTGTAACCCCTTGTAAGTGGCTCTATCTTATGATGGGCCAACGCGTGGTCAGCGTCGTTAGAGACCATTTACTGACGAGACCTCGTGGTGAGCAGCGGGGGTATGGGTCTTACGGGGGGGATCGCCGACGTTGGAAGTCTCTACGAGTGTTTGGTCGGCATCCATACCGGCGTCGCAGACGATTCCATCTTGGACAAATACGACGAGATCCGGCGGCAAATTTGGCACGAGATAATCAATCCGATATCCTCGGCGAATATCCGACGGCTAATCGATCTCGATCCTGATACAGCGGTCGAGCAGGATCCAGTGCTGCAAATGCTCAAGAGGTTGCAGGAGAACATAGACAAGGGCATTCCTCCACCGCCCGGTCAAACATCCACGGTACGTTTGAAATTACGGTGGCTGCAGGTCAATTTACCTAAGGGCGATCTACTGTGCCGGTATACCTGCTTGATGCTGATTTGACTCTCTTATTTAACCCAGGATACGATGCGGCTGCGCCATGATATGACGAAATACTATGATAAATCGTGATAAGTAAGGTAGGTAGGTAGCTGGAAACTAGCACCTGTACGTAGTTCAGACTAATTGTATATTAAGACGGCTCATAATGTAGACAAGACCAAACTTGATCACTAACTAGCCGCTCTAAGCAAGGTGAAAAGTTTGATCTATGCACCCAGACGGCGCCGTTCCCCATGGCCCTGGTCGGCCAGCTGAGTCTTCACGTTGATAATATAGCGGTTGGAAAGATCTCCGCTCTCTCCTTTACGCAAAGGTATTCTTTCCAAATCTCTGGCGTGGTTCAAAGAACATGTCAGACACGAGCTCTCGGGATAGCTTGGCACCGATGTCGGACAGACTGAGAGCGCGAGGGCAACGTTCTTCTTTAACTGAGTATCCAAAATATGCGTCAGGTAAAAAGTGTTGTCATGCTGCGTCCCATCTTCGTTTGCTGTGGGAGATCCATGGCTTACGACGAGCTCCGGCCATCGTCCAAGAAGTTGGTCCATTGAGTATATCTTAGCGGCCACGGGCGTCGTCTCCGGGGGCTGAGCACCATGTTCGCAAGTGACTGACGGGAGCAGTCGGATCGTGGCACTTAGTGCATCACTGGGATCCACGACCCGCCAATGCGACTCGGTCTTGATGCGCAGCAGGAGTCTGTAGAACCTGTCATCCATCTGGCAGAGGATCACATCGCTCTCCACAGACGACGCATCCTCCTCCACGTGAAAGTGGTGATCAATGCGGGATGTTGGCTTCTTGTTGCTGGAGCAGAAATGGGTCGTGTCCCCCGTGCCCTCGGTCTCTATAATGGCAAAGGTCTCCTCGACGCTGCGGAATTGGGCACGGGAGTGCTCGCCTCTGGTGACCACCCCAAGCCTTCCCCTGGATCCGATCAAGCCGAAACAGCCTTGAACGGAAAGTTCCTGAGTCAAGTCCAGCCAAGGCGCCTGTGCAGCCAAGTTTCCGAACTGAATTGCTGCAAAAGAGGTTCCACCGAACGCAGGATGTGCCTCCGAGACCGGCTCCTTGAATGGGCAGCCCAAGTAAACGCATGAAGCTGTCGCAAACCACACATCCCAGGACACTTGCTGGTCCAAGGCTAGTTTCAGGAGTATTACCGCCATTCCTTGGACTATCGGCGAGGTTTCGGCAACAGAAGAGACATCGTCGACTCCGAAACCGTCAGCGATGCCATGCGCCAATAGCAGGAGAACCTCGTCCACAGCTACGCGCGCCAGACAGCCAGGCCGTAATGCGTACTCACTTATGGAGTTATGTATGGGCTGGTGCTCGAGTCTGTACCATTTATACTCGAGTCTGTGACAGTCATAGCATGTGCAATCCGCTGATGCCTTCCTCGCCAGATCCGCCAGGATGGGAAAACACCTGACCAGAATGTGTGTCCGATCTTCCCCACCCCACGAAGGGTCATAGACCACCGCCGGTCCATAATCAACGAGCTGAGAGGCCGGCGAGTCGCCCCATTGCAAATTGATCATTGCGGGGACCCTCTTGAGAGCGAGTGAAATAGTCATCTGATCGGTCCTGGCCGTCTGACCCGGCTCAGCGCTGAACCCGAGGGAAGTAAAGTATTGCTGTGCCAGCAAGGGCACGCCCAGCAGCCAGCGCATGATCCCCTGAGCAGAAGACTTCACCATGACCTGTAGTCTCTTGTCCCATAATGTGCTGTCACTGGGATATGGCCGAGGGATATCGTACAGCTTCTGTCTGATACCGGGCCGCGGAGGCAGGTCGCCGAAACCATAGAAGGAGTATCCCGACAGGAACTCCTCGAATTTGCTGGAAACATGACGCAAAATCTCAAAAGACTCCTTCCCGAGAGTACCACCGCAGCCTCCCTCTGAACAAGCAGACGCGACGCGGACTTCAAGCTCGCGACGAGGATTCCCCAGGTCGGTTCTGTACACGATCTGCCCCGACACATTCACGACAATCGTTCCGTCGTAGTGCAAGAGAAGCCACAGAAGCACGTCCCGCAGGACATGGGTCATCCGCAGAACTGCCTTGGTCGGGCAGTAAGTATTGATTGTATTGGCGAGAGTTCCAAAGTTGCCCGGGTCGAGGTAATGTCCCCTCGGGCACAGGCGAAGAATCTCGGGGGGCAGGGGAATAGTGTCGCATCCGACGTTCACGACGTTGTACCACACGCTTGAGACGATCTTCCTAAGAACCGCTCGTACTCTCGTCTGCTCGGACCTGTATCCCAAACCGCCCAGGGCAGAGTATTCATTCGTCTCTCTATCAGCGCGGCGAGATTCCATGATCAAGGCAGTTAGCGAGTCTACGACACGTTTATCGTCCCTGTGGTGCTGGAACAGACACGACACGGTCGACACAATCCAGCTCAGATTCGGGTCGCCTGCCATCAGTCGGCCTAGCGACCCCGACTGCTGCAAGAACAGCGGCCCGACCGGCAGGACGTCGAGGCTGCGGATGATCTCGTTAAAGAATTGCTGGCCGTTCTGGTTTGCGACGACGAGCCCTTTCGCCATTTCCAGGCAATCGAGAAGCTCGTGCTGGTTGAGCTTTTCTCGGCCGAGCCACTGCCCGATCTCCCAGGCGCCTCTCAGGAGGGGGCCGGTAGATGTGGTCGCCTGCCACAACGCCCTGGTTAAGTCCATGTCACGGCCGGCCAGCTCGAGCTTGCTGACCTGCGCGACTAGCTCGACCATCTTGGACTAGGACTGAAAAATTTCGCACGAGCCAAAAGGGATGTAAAAGTTGAATTCCCTCCAAGCAATTCAAAGGTATTGAAGGATATTCTCGTGAGACGAGTAGAGAGCACGGCTGTGAGAGAAAAACTCCTAACCTTCTTTGGTCTTGCTGCGGCGGTAAGGCTTGGGCTGCAAAGCAAGCGCCTGGTTGACGGTCGTCGCTGATTGGTTGCATTTTCCACACTCGTGCATGATTCATCCTTCGTAACTGCAACAATAAGAGATATTTCGATGCTGTCAGATATGTGTCGTAGCCCTCTCTCCAGATAAAAACTACCACTAACTACGTGATGGAGCCGAAGAATTTCCTAGGAGCCTTAGAGTATGTGCGATACGGAAAACTGTTGCCCATAACAGGTGTACTGGCCCGGGACATGTACGTTGTCGTTCGCTTTTCCCTTGTTCCATCTTCACAGCCTTCCCTTATTGTAGCATCAGCATACACGACTGTCGTACTGTACCAAGTTACGGCTGGTGGCCACTTCAACTTTTGGTATGAAAAACTTGACTCTAACAAGGCCCCCATAAAGGCTCGTGCGAAATAGGGTAAATCGAGGTTACGTCTCGTTCTTGACGTGATGTAGAATGCACAGAGCAGTTTGCACGGTACGGCATAGAATAGGTTACGGTGTTGGACGCTACACTGGCACAGGAGCAGGTCTGCTAGGTCCTGGGCAACGGGAAGTGCATTCCGTAAGAGAACTTTGATGGATTCATGGAACGCAAGTCGATGCGGTGAACTTAGAGTTTCCCTTGGTACTTCAAATTTCCTTTCACAGATTTAGTCGATATCACTCGCATCAAGACATTATATAAGTATCTTCTTCCTTGCTAGATTAATAATACAGAATCATGACAATCGACCTATCTTACCCAACCGAAGCCAAGCCATCTGGCTCAAATTGCATCATGGTTGTTTATACCGATACAAGCTTGACTATTCATAAGCACTTGGATTACTGCGTATTTTCTTCGTATGTAAATATAGGCCACGCTACTTACTTACCTCAGACGACGTCTTCCAAGGGGCGGGGTTCGGTGAGATATAAGTGTATCATGAATATTCGAGCATCGGAGGTACAGCAGTAAATGCTAAATGACACCCTTAAAACAATAGAACCGAGTAGTATATAGGGACCATCGAATGGATAGCACGGATCATTAGTTTCCAAAACCACTCGATGTCTGCAAATAGTCTGCCGTTGCGGTTCCGGTCGACAGCGTGACACATGGAGCACGCCATTCGATCTACGATTGCGAATGAGCTCCAACTGGTCCACGCGGGAATTGCATCACAAGTCGCCATCGTGCCGGGCGCTCGCTTTGATATTCTTCTACTTGCGCGGACCGCACCTTATTTTCCCCTTTTCACCTTGTAAATCGTAGTCGTTGACAGATAATAATCTTTTGCCACTGCTTTTTAAATTAAACGAAGTGTTGCAGTTATTATTACGGCTAGCTACACGCATGACCCGGTTACGCCTGGGTCATCTACCCGTGCCACCGAGACGGTAACAAGTCCAAAAAATAACAATAGAAAAAGAAATTCAAGATTTCGAGGATAGAAGACTAATGTCGTCGACAAGAAGCATCAAATCGGTCGCCATCGTTGGCGCCGGCGCATCCGGTAAACCCGCTCGGCTCTGAGCTCCGTTGCCGAGAGCCCAACTGCTGACAGGTGCACAGGTGCTGCAACTGCGGCGGCTTTTGGAGCCGAGGAATACTTTGATGTGATAAAGATTTTCGAAAGGCGACAAGAGCCGGGCGGCACGTGGTGAGCTCTAGCTGCTGACGATACTCCTCGGCACGACTTGATACAAGGTCCTGACGCTTATGATGTGCAGGATCTTTGACCCTGTCCCCTCTCCATTTACTCTGCATCCGGGGGCTCTGCCTCCTACGATTGACAGGCCGTTAAATATCCCTGCCAAACTGCCGGTTACAACCGCTCCTTCGAAACAGCAGAGATATGATAAAACCCCGGTGTACACGGAGCTAACGTAAGAGATCTTGAGTGTGATAAATCTCACGCAGATACTGTGGCAGCTAAGCGGTGTACATAGGACCAATGTGCCAGATATTGCAATGTCGCTCTCGGATCGGCCCTTTGCGTACGGTCCATTCGTACCACATTGGGTCCCGAGGCAGTATCTCGCCGATTACTTCTCCTTCCACCGCCAGGATCGCAACCTGGTGCTCAATACCACCGTAGAAGATATCACGCACCTCAAATCTACAGAGAGATGGCGTCTTACCCTCCGAAAGCACGACCCAGCCCGAAACGTAGACGAATGGTGGCAGGAAGAGTTTGACGCCGTAGTGCTGGCTAATGGGCACTATTCCGTGCCATTTGTACGTGGAATCACGCTGTTTCCCTTCTAGTCCTTGGGCAAACCAGACGCTAAAACTTGAAGCAATTAGGTACCAGAGGTGCGAGGTCTTGTCGAGTACATGTCCGCCTTTCCTGGCAGAGTGATCCACTCCAAGGTCTACCGGACGCCGCACGACTTCGCCGGCAAGCGGGTGCTGATCATCGGCAACTCGGCCTCCGGCTTCGACGTGACGGATCAGGTCCTAAAATCCGGCCTTGCGTCGTACCCTCTATACCAATCCCGCCGGTCGAGGAACCCTTGGGACGGCGATGGCCCGCCCGACGGTGTGGCCTGGAAGCCCGTCATTGACGAATACACCGCGGACGGGACCATCGTCTTCGCTGACGGCACCACCCTGGGCAAAGACGAGATTGATATCATCGTCTACTGCACGGGGTACAAGATTTCTTTCCCGTTCTGGAACAGCAAGGCGAACGGGCGCCCCCTGTGGGACTACACTGCGGACCGGCTGGTGGGCAACTTCCAGCACACCTTCCTGCGCGACTTCCCGACCCTGGGCGTCGTCGGCGTCCCGCGCGCCTTGACATTCCGCTCGTTTGAGTACCAGGCGATCGCCCTGGCGCGGGTCTTTGCAGGGCGCGCCAAGCTGCCGTCGCTGGAGGAGCAGCGCGCGTGGGAAGAGGAGCGCGCGGCCAAGCAGAGAGCCGAGCGGAAGAGGTTCCACGACATCCAGTGGGACAACGGCTCCTCGGTCGAGTACTTGACTTATTTATATACGCTCGCGGGACTGCCTCAGTTGAACGGGGTAGGGAAAGTGCCTCCGATTCTCGACGCGGCGACGAGATGGGCGATCGAAAACGTGAAGAAATACCCGGTCCATCCCAGGAATCCGCCTTCGCCGCAGGGGATGGAGATCGACAGCGAGCAGAAGGTCGATGCCGGCACCAAGGACGGCTGGGTGGTTGTCGATGACGGGCAGTCAGCGCAGGAACATACAGATTCTCTCTGGTTTATATAAGAATGGGCGTCGAATCTATAGAAGCGTGTTTGCAAGAATGTAATTACATAGCCAGATCGAAGATAGGACTCAAATGGAATCACATTAATGTCTCCAAGTTAATTTGTAGACACATTGAGTTCCCCCAAACCAGCTCTCCCGCAATCCAAAAAAAAAAAAGACCGCATGGAACAATCATGTAGATTCATAAGCCTCTCTAAATTCGCTGAAGCTATGTAGGACTTCGAGTCTTCCGGACATCGGCATCCGACAACATCTGATATGACCTCAAAGCAAATAAGCTGACGTGCATAGCTCAAAGTATCCTCCATGGCAGCCCAGTTAAACTTTACAACTTACATTTATTGAAAAAAAAAAAAAAATACCAATCATCACAGTTATGTACTGTGTAACGTCTAGCCTGTCAATACCGTTCTATTCAGGTAATGATCATCGTCCTAGAGGAAGAGGATGAATAGTGCATCCTCGGCGTCCCCAGACAACCGTACCCCGTACCCCAGAGTCCATTTTGATCCGCGGCGGCTGCAATAGTCCCCAAGCTATCGCAGTGGACAATTCGCGTCAGTGGCCTCCCAGACGGATCCTTGATGACCCTTATCTCCCACGCATTGCCACTGATCAACGCGGGTCACTGCAGCGAGTGTCGCACCGCAGGACAGAGACGCATATCGACTGCCGCGTACGCCCACGCCATGACATAATTATTGCGAGTAGCACGTCAGCCTCATGATGCATGGGCCTCAGCTGTATCACTCACTCCCACGCCGAGACCAGTCTAGACTAGGTGAGCACCGCTGGGTATAGTATGGTGGTTCTGCAGGACGAGCTTACCGAACCTCGTCCCCCCCCCCTTTCCGATGCCGCTCCGTGCGGTCGACACGGTGGACATCCCCGAGGAAATACTGGAAACGGGGAGCGCATGCAGCCCGAACGTCAGCTGTGGTTGTTAATCGCTGGGTGGTGGGCGTTCCGTGGACTTCCCGCTGCCGCCGAGGAAGAGAGGGGAGGGGGGACTGGCTGAGCAGAGACATTCCCAACCTATTGTCCGACGGACACGGTCGGGGACACGGACGAATGCTCGGATCAAAAGGAAAGCTCCGGGGGGAGGGGGAGGGGGAGGGGAGGTTGCCATGTTTCTGCTTTGTCAGGTTGTTTGGGTAGCTATACAGTACCTTATCCAAGAAGGATTTTGTCTTCGCCGCAGGACAGCATGGCAGACATGTTCGGTGTAACAAACCATGCAGCCAGCAGCTGCATTTCGCTCCCGGAGCGAAGCACAATCACTTTTCTCTCAGTTGAAAAGAGGGTATTGTGCTGTATAGATACTTGATTACCGCAGAGTATTTATGGGAACTATTCTGTGATAGGCGAGCGATAAGGGTATGTATCCCTCTTCTTTGCATTGGAATCTCCTCCTTATTCGCGGCCGCATCCCGATGAGGATCAGGGCCGGATAAATATTTTGTCATCCCACCGTATTACGCGGGGTCGTGGGGCTTCTGTCCAACCGAGCTGACATCAGCTATAGTATCAATTCGAAAGGGATGTTGCTGCTGGCGAGTCTCACTTGTGGTGTAAATTCCAACATTACGGAGTAACTGTGGTTTAAGTAAAAGATCACGTTGTTTCCAATTCGGTAAAGTTGGAAAGAAGACGGGTAACTAAGGGAACTAACTGTTAGTTACCCGTAGCTATGCCGGGCGTAAACTAGCCCATTGTATCTACCTATACACCGCCCTAGGTACCTTATTTAGGCAAGGTCCTGTACATAATGTTTGGATGCATGTCTCTAGGCTTTAGCCTGAAGTTAGAGTATAGAAGTAGGGGAGCCTTGATTTATAATACGGCAGCGATAGCGTACAGGTACAGCGTGCAGGGACAGGCGGTATACTACCCATGGTACTGTACTGTAGATCGTCGTGCCGAGAGGGAAAGGTTGCACCTACTTTGACCCAGAACCTGCAAATAAGGACATTAATAGCTCTGCTTCTACGTCGCAATGGAATCAGTTGCAACCCAACCATCTGAGGTATTATGCATATAGCTACCTCTATATGTATATGTAACTCTCCTCTTTCCCTCTCTTTTTTTTTTTCTCTCTTTCTTTTGTTTCTTTTTCTCCCGCTCTACTCTTTTGGCATTTCTGAACTCTTGGCTGCGAGTGCTTCCCGCAAACGCCAGGTCGAATCCCCACGCCTAGGTACCCTACCCAAGTGAGCGCCAAGGGGCCTGAGCAGGGATGGCAAAATGCCGATAAAGGTTGCAGACCTCGGGGCGACGGTGCGAGCCAGGCGGACTTAATCGCTAGGGAAGAAGGGGGGGGGGGCTGGGG
>FTLB01790841.1_pt1 | contig 10938 bp, 6 predicted proteins | sample 1658291 | NCBI WGS metagenome assembly FTLB01 (sample SAMEA3914812, study PRJEB12502) | metagenome | biome: forest; material: soil | place: Canada | collected 2011-07-07 | depth 0.1 m
CAGCATATATATATACCTACCATATTTGACAAATCTCAATAGTTGGAGACAATAACCTTATGAACCAGGAGGCTATTTCAGCACTTTAAGCTGGGCAAAGCACGCAGGCTCTAGAATAAATGGAAGTTTGCGTGAGAGGACCAACCAAAAGTCAGCACCGTCAACTCTGTAGAACTCCTCTACATCCCCCTCTCACCAGCCTCGGCACAAATATCTCGTTAGAAGCCATTGGCAGTCATACATTGCCTTGTCGTATGCACGATCGACATGCCCAGGAGCCTCCCTGTTTGGTAAACAAGAGAGAGTTCGGTCGGTCTGGCGGCCCGCATTACACGATATCACCTGATGCGACATGCAATTAAGCCATACTATGACCCCGCGCTAGGGAGATATTCCCAAGCCAAAAAATCCCACCCTCAGCATTTGTGGGGCGTCGCCCGTAGTCGCCAAAGCTCAGGGAACTCGAACTTGGCGGCTGCTTTGGAGACAAAGCAAAAAAAGAGGCAAGCCGGAAAAAGCGACAAGACGGTTTCCAGGAACGCGCACGAAGCCTGGCAGGAAAACAAATATGGCGTCCCAACTCCTACCCCTCGGTGAGGAGAACCCCCCGTCTATGTGAGAGCGACATTGAATGCGACGAACTGTTTTGCTAACCGGCCTGGGGCAGAGCTCATCGACAAGTGTGTCGGGTCCCGCATCTGGGTCGTCATGAAGGGAGACCATGGTGAGTGCCATGCCCCGGGCTGAGCGTGTGGCTCGCGCCCACCCGCAACCTCCTACGACGCAGGGCTCCTGACGCGAGATGCTAGAATTCACGGGTACTCTGGTTGGTTTTGATGACTACGTCAGTATGTACGCCCCGTTCCGGTTCGAGTTGATTGACTTGGCCTGTCGGCAGTTACTAACACTTTGCCCAGACATGGTCCTCGAGGATGTCGTCGAATAGTGAGAAGACATTCTGTTCGGAGACGGTAGTATGATCTATTTTTCTGACGCTTTATCAGTGACTACTCCGGAAACCAGACCAAGTTGAAGAAGATTCTTCTCAACGGCAACAACATCTGCATGGTGGGAACGCCCGTGAGCCATGTCTTGAGCCTCCGCTAACCGTTATATACCAGCTTATCCCTGGTGGTGAAGGGCCCCTGGCGGCGGCAGCTTGATTGTCTTCCACTTAATGGACAGACTGGATTTACAATCACTAGCTTTCAGCTCAACCAGTCTCTTGCTCTTCAAAGCCCGGCTTGGAAGAACGAGCAGAGGATACTGCGTGGAAAGCCGCCCTTTTCGTATGCGGTCAGCGCTGGACTAGGTCATAAACTATCCTCACACAGCGTTTTGCAAACGACAGCACGGGCTAGCATAGAGATACCCCAATATTAACGCAGAGAGGGTTCGTTGCAAATGGAAAAGACCCGTGGACGGGCAACCAACCACAAGAGTCGGCTTTTTCATAAAATACTGTGCATGGGCTCATGAAAGATCCACGTCTCTGATACCTAGTATTCCCAGCCCACCGAACCAGCGCCGACTACAGACCATTCTCTAGCCGTATGTCTCATGTGATGCCACCCAAGTAAAATGCAAGTAAAGCGACACGATGCCCTGCTTTCCCTAACTCCAGGCTCCGTCTAAAGCTCACGTGGGGGTATTACGGTGGTGAGGTTCCATCTCAGAGGCCATTCATGCCGCCATTCGCATTGCCGTTGGCACCGCCGCCGGCAGCGTTGCTCTGCTCTCCCTGGTCGGCGTACTGGCGCAGAGCAAATTCCTTCTGGAACTCGCGACCGAGCTGACCATACGATGCGACGAGTTGCTTGCAGACGTTGACGATGGCATCACGAGGGGTGAGGGTGCCGTCCGTCTGGACACGGAGAAGCATCTCCGGCACGTTGGGGTGGGCGACTGTCTCGTCCGTCAGCATGGACTGAAGAACACGTCGAATTTGCACGCTTGGTTTGATCTCCTACTTTTGTACGCGGCAAACAGCACATGGGGGGCTTGCTTGAGAGCCTCGCTCAGGAGATTGCCCAAGGTATGGTCTTCCTTGTTGATGGTGAAGTCCGACGTGTTGGACATGCCTGATACGTGAGTGAATCTTGATTAGCTCGCGACGCTTGCCTGCTCCGGGTACGCGGCAACCTACTGGTGAAGACTTGCTCGGTGATCTTCTTCTCTCCGTCGGCGAGGAGGAACAGCTCAAAACTGAGGACTCGGTTAGCCAGGCCGCAATGAATTCGAATTTATCAAGGTTGTCTCATCAGACCCATCCCGCTGGAGGTTATTGTGCCTCACGTTGACACCAGCCATATTGCAAGTAGAAATGATAGGGGTGTCTGAGACTGGCTCTCGAAGGAAGTGGTTTGAGCTCTGGATGAAGAATGGCAGATAGTTTGGGGAGGATTTATTATTTGGGTAGAATCAAGAATTTGGATGTGGGATATATGGTGAGCGAAATTTGAGCCTGGTGCCTTCCTTTTGGCAAACAAACTTGTCAAGCCAGAGGAATATCGTTGCGGCCGGTTCCCAGCGATTCAGCGAGCGACCCAACAAGAGAACCTTTTAGTCCCTCCAGGCGGCACGGCTGGATGAGGCCATGGCCAAATTCCAGCTATCTGCATGTGGGCATTGCTGGCATCGCACGTTCAATAGTGCAGGAGAGCGATATCCGTTTGCCATGGCTTCAGGAGGCAATACGCCTCCATGTGGGAAGATGGACAAGGGGAGAGGTAATGCAGGGTTTTTCTCGACAGACCAACCATATCATATGGGGGCTAAAAGCAGATTTGGACAACGAGGCAGGAGGATCAGGTGCAGGAGAGCAAACAGAGAAAGAACATTATAGGCAAACATACCGATCCGGCGCGTTCATGATGGCGGTTTCTGAGTAGGGTATCCAACTTCAAAGTCGGCTGCTATGGATCCAGTGTCGAGGGAGCAAGCAGAAGCTTCGTAAACAGCCAGATATTGATGTTAGCAAGTCAGCAAGTGAGTAAGGAGATTAATGGGCTTCGAAAGAAGCTGCTTTCAGGCCAAGCACAAGCTTTGTGATCCAAGAAAACAGCGAGCAGTGACTGTGCTTTAACCGTTTGGTCGGATGAGGGTGGCCATAATCATACATCGATGGAAATTCAAATTTGGTCCGAGCGTCCACTGGGACCCACTCAGTGACTTTGCTCCGTACAGGCTCACATTGGAGAACACCTGGAACTTTGGAAGTCAATAAGGGCTTCACCAACCAACACGAAAATATAGTTAGGTGTGTAAAGAGCAAAGCAAGCGAGGAATTTACTGGAGAAATTCTTCAGTATATCTATATAAATAGCTACAGGGCAAGGACACAAGCAGGTAAAAACTGGCCAGACACTGCGCTCGTCAATTCTATGCTCAGTCTAGGTAAGTAAGGTACGGTAGGTATCTATATCCTATATTGAAAATTGATGCTCCATGAGCAGAAAAAAAAAGCCCTGCTCCTCCTGATGCAATCATCTACTCTTGATGCTATGGTACAAAGAAAAAACCAAGAAAAAGAGAGAGAAAAAGAATGCCCGCTTTGACCTGTGTGTTGTATCCCATCCCCTCACAGTCCTAGCTTCTTCTTGTCACAGTAGCCTGGGGAGCCACCATCGCCACCATTTGCCCACGCCATTACCGTCAAGCTCGTTGTGTAGGCCATGGCAATGAATCCGAAGACACATAACACAATGTCAGACCACTTCCACCATCGGTTCCTCGCAACACCCTTGTAGTGGAGCATCGGCTGTTGTCAAAGTCATCAGTATCAACCCTATCTATTGGCTCCATGTCTCTCCAAGGCTCTATGTCTGAGAGGATGTGCGGCAGGGGAAGATCAACTTACAGGATAGATGTACACGAGCGGGATGCAGGCAAAGTTTCCAACCAGCGCCACGAACTTGTCCAGGTTGTCCGCGCCACCCCAAGCGATGAGGGCACACATGGCCACCACGAAGAAGCGGAAGCTGTTTTTCTGCCACTTGATGTACGGATTGTACTTGCCGCTCTTGGTGAAAAGAGCGTTCTCCGTGATCCTGATGGCAGGGAAAATCTGGAGGGGCGTCGAGAGCAGGATGGCAGCCGAATACAGGAACTGGACTCCGTTGACCAGTCGGTTGTCCTGAGGCAGGTTGAGCAACACCACGGTCTCCGTCTTGGAGCCGTAGGCCGCGTACGAGATGGCACCCATGACGGTAAACAGGGTGGTGATGATGATCATAACGACGAACATGACGCGAGGGAACTTTTCGGGATGTTTCATCGACTCTTGGATCGGGATGATCAACCCAATTCCTTCGAACGTGAAGATGGCCGTCCCGATGAATAAAGTCCAGTCTTTCTGGTTGAACATGATGATGTCAGCCAGCCCTTGGGTGTTCAGGGTCAGGACGTCGTAGTAGAAAAGGTAGGCCAGGCCGATGACGATGAAGGCATCGGCGACCAGGGCCGTGAAACCCAGCTTGCCGATGTCACGGAGGAGGGAGAAGGGTAGGAAGATCAGCATCTGCATCAAGATCAGGTACTTGATCTCGACCGAGTGTTTGCAGTCGGTGACGGCCAGGATGAAGGCTCGAAGATTTTCCGAGGTGAAGACGATGTACGCAGCGACGAATCCGATCTGGCTGATGACGATGGAGAAGAGGATGAGATTTCGCATCCACTTTCCGTAGAGAATCCCACCGATATCACCAAACGACCCATCGACCCTGAGACGGGTGGTGACCAGCAGGACGAAGCAGTAGTAGCTGAGAGCAGCCACGAAGAGCAGGACCAGGTTGCTGAAGAGCATTCCACCGTTCAGATACGCCCGGGGCAGGAAGAGGACACCGGTACCGACAAAGGACTTGAGAAGGAGAAGCGCGGCGCCCATGGGGCTGTTCTGGCCGCTTCCTCCACGCGTCTTCCTTCTGCGCTTCCGTCTCGACGGAGGCAGCAACGCGCTATCCTCCAAGGGCTCCCGATCCTCGTCGGAGCCATAGTCGCCAAATAAGTCGTCTTCCTCCTCGCTGCCGGACGAGAAATACTCGCCGGGCTTCAGCACCTCGTCGTCTTCTTCGAGCTCCTCTCCCGCGAAGTGGCCGTAGATGGTCAGAAACTCGAGGAAGCTGCTGGTGAAGAGGCGGGCGTCGCGACCCGCGCCGTCCCCGAACTCTAACGCGTCGACGTCGGCAGAGGGATCCCGAGCCGCGCGCCGAATAAAGTTGCGCCTGAATCCACCGGGAACTTTGATGGAATTGATATCCAGGATCTCGTTCTCGGGCTCGGGCCTCGCTAGGCTAAAACTCTTGCTCCGCTGCATCTTGCTTCTCTGTTCCGCCTCCTCGGACCACCTGTATATGGTGCGGGTGATATCTCCGCCTTGCAGCCGCAAGCTGGAGAACTCTTCGTCATCCGGCCCGTCTGCTGGCTGCTTCCCTTTCGGGGCGGCAGCGTGCCCTGAATCCTCCGATGCCGCATCGGACGGCTGAACCAAGTGTCTTCTTACGATCTCGGGGTCTTCATACGCGCCGTTGCTCCCCGCGAGGTTGCGGGACCTCGCGTCGAAGGAGCCGTAGTTGGTCGGAGTGATGGAAGGAGGGATGGCCGGGGAGAGCGGTCGCATGGGAGGCGTGCCAAAGCGAGGCGGGCTGGTGCCAATCGAATTGGAAAGTGCAGCTGCAAGAGCCGAGACGCCAGGCCCCGGTACGCTGGATCCAGCACCGGCGAGCGGAGCAGGGGGGCCGGCATCGGAGTCGTTCCCTCTGGGCTGCGAGGTCTGCTGTGGCGGCGTGCCAAACCCGTGGGAAGGGATAGGAGAAGCCAATCTGGCTGTCGCATCGGCGCGAGGCATCGACGTGCTGATTGATCGACTTCGGAACGAGCCAGGTGAGGCGGGCCTTGGCACGGGCAAGGGAACCCGCGGGGCGGGCGATTCTCGTCCAGAATCCGACATTTTTGAGGATGGAGCGACTTGGTATGGGCTGCTTCCGGCTATTTCATAACTGCTGGCGATACTTAAAACCGACAATGGTTGGGCGGAGGCCTTATCGCCAGGTGCTGTACTTTGTAGTGCTCAACGGTGCGGCTGCAAAGTTCGTGGCTGCCTCCGCGATACTCGTCCCAGGCAGATACAGTAGGAGAAAATGGGGCGGTGTTCCAATTGAAACGGACAGGAGGCTGCTACCCTTTCCGTATTGACCGAGAATGCGGGCGTTGCAGATCGACCCGAGAGACGAGCACTTGACGAAGGCAAATGGAAGTTGGCGAGTGTGATGAGACTCGTGAGACCGACACGAGAGCTTTCAGCGGCGGGTGATAAGATTGCGGCAGGTGACTGCGCAGTGGGGGGACGCACCTGTCCTGCTGACAAAGGCGGAGTTTTAGGTGGACGCTCTTAGTGGGGGGCCAAAAGCTCGGAGTTTTTACAGGGACGGAGTAAGATGTTTAGAGCTTCCCAACCTTCCTATCGCGGCCGAGTTAGCACGAGGAAAGACTTTTTTTCATATTGCCATGGCCGGTTTACCGAGAGAGTGACTCACTGCCTCAGTGATTCCTACAGTACACGGGAGTCAACCCAAAGGAAGGGGAAATAAAACAAAGCGTTATTCAAATAGCGGACCATCTCGCCAGAGCTTTGAACCCAGCTCACATGGGCAATCTCACTAGTTTGAGACCAATACTTGCTGATCGTCGTATCGGCCACTGAACTAAGGGCATCTCTCCTCTTCGGTTGACGAGACACAAGGGGATAAGAGACTTTCTCAGCGCAAGGTGGTGTTGTCCCTTAAGTATTTCTTCGGGTGAATCAGATCAAGCAGCCAACAAGCCTTTTAGCGGTTCGGCCAACGCGCTCATATGTCGTTGTGTTTCCCTCTTCCGAGCGAGAATTTGTTGCCGGCCCTGAATTGTCTTTCATAGGTCGTCGGTTCATCGCGCAGTACGTTAAGTGCTGTACATATCTTACAGTACACACGATTGTATATAAGGGAACTCAGGTAGGGAGCTTACCTATGTATATACACTGCGGCTGGTTGAGTGTCGCTCGAAACGCACCACATGACGGCGCTGTACTTCACTGAAACCCCCACACTATGACGTCGGCCCGCCCCCCTACGGTGCCTGCTTGTTGAACCTTCGTTGGTGCTGTAAGCTTAAGACGCAGTAAGCTGCCAAGGCTGCTTCCTTGGTACCTTAGGTCTCGATCTCGCATTGCATTTTTGGCGGTTTTTCTTCGATAGGCATCGCCTTAAGCTACTGTGCTGGCAGAGGTTTGAGAGAGGCAGGCTTGGCAGGTACCTAATGGTGTTCGTCCTTCTCCCGACCACAGAGATCGACCGACCATAGAAAATCCTAGACCTTTTTTATCACCGCGGATTCCTCTGCGACGAGCATGCTCTCATGCCTGTCATGCCTGTCGCTTGTCAAGCCTGTTCGCAACGTCGAAAAACAGTACAGTGCACCGTAGTCCAGGGAGTGAGTGAGTGAGTGGACCCCTTAGGATCTACATCTAGCATCGTCCCCATGCAGAGGAGGAACACGCTACCGAGCGCCTATCCTTGCTCAGTCAACCCCAAGCACAGCACATCGGGCGGGGAGAGGAGGGGAAGGCGGCGAATACCAACTCACAGGCTCTACATGTTAAAGAGCGCCAAATGCGTGAGAGAGAAAAGCTCGTCGCACCGTCGAGATTTCCAAGATTTTTCCTCTTGCCGATCGATCATCAATGAATGGAATGAACGGTTTCGGTTGGCTCGCTGCGACTTGATTGAAACCCAACCCAGATGCTCGCTTCTATGCTCGCCTCTTTGCGCAGACGCGGTGCGGTCAGGTTATAGAGTATAGATGATGGTCGGCTCGCCCTCTCTCCCAACCAAGAATTTCTCCCGCCCCGGCTCAGTGTTCTAGTTCAGTGTTCTAGCTCAGTGTTCCGCCAGGACGAGGAAGAAAGGCAACCCAGAGATATGAATCACGGCGAGCCCCAACATGGACCACGACCACCACAGCAAGAAGAATAAGCTGGGCGTCGTCTCAGGCGTGTACATCCCAGTATGTCTCAACATCATGAGCATCTTGATGTTCCTGAGGTTTGGCTTGATCCTCGGTCAAGTTGGCCTCCTAGGGATGCTAGGTTCGTCTGTCCCTCTCTTCCACCCCAGCCAGCGTACCGACGACTCGCTCCTGACCCTTGCTTAGGCCTCATGGTCATCGCCTACCTCGTTGACTTCGTTACCACTCTGTCTCTGTCCGCCATTGCCTCCAATGGAGAGGTCAAAGGTGGCGGTGCGTACTACTTGATCTCGAGGTCCCTTGGCCCCGAGTTTGGCGGGTCGATAGGCCTCCTGTTCTACCTGGCCCAAGTTCTGAACACCGCCCTCAACGTCGTTGGGCTGATCGATTGCCTACGACTAAACCTTGGGGCCCTGATGCCAGAAGGCTTTTGGTGGAACTACCTTACACAGAGCGTAGCCTTGATCTTTTGCACTGCGCTGTGCTTGGCCGGGAGCGGCATGTTCGCCAAGGCAAGCAATGCTCTGCTCGTGATCTTGATCGTGGCCATCTTGAGCATCCCCTTCTCCGCCTTGTTCATGCGGCCGTTCAGTGATCCCGGCCTCGGCATCGAATTCACAGGAGTCAGCTGGCAAACACTGAAATCCAACTTGCTCCCGCACTCCGCTGGCGCATCCTTCCAAGGCCTGGCGACCTTCCGTGATCTATTCGGCATCCTCTTTCCCGCAACCTCGGGTATCTTTGCCGGGGCTTCCATGTCCGGGGACTTGAAGAATCCAAGCAAAGCGATCCCGATCGGCACCTTATGGGCCATGCTGTCTACCTTGATCGCGTATGTCCTGGTTATTGTCTCGCTGGCATCGAGTACGACCCACGCCTCCTTCCTGGGAAACCCCAATATCATCCAGGACACCAATATTTGGGCGCCGTTGATCTTTGCGGGAGAATGCGCCACCACCTTCTTCTCGGCCCTGATGGGTGTCATCGGATCGGCCAAACTGATGCAGGCTTTGGCCAGGGACAAACTCTTTCCAGGCTTGACCGTATTTGGACGGGGCACGAAGCACGGCGACGAGCCCGTCATTGCCATATTTCTCACCTATATCGTAGCCCAGTTGGCCATGTTTGCCAACCTAAACCAGATTGCTACCCTCATCTCGATGGGATACCAGGTAAGCGCGCCGGCCGCCCAAATATTTCACACCCGGCCCGAGTGCTGATGATTGAGCAGATGACCTTCTTCGTCATGAATCTTGCATGCTTTCTCCTCAAGATTGGCTCTGCTCCGAATTTCCGGCCCGCGTTTAAGTTCTTCAGCTGGCAGACGGCGTTTGCGGGCAGCATCTTGTCTGCCTTCGCCATGTTCTTCATCGACGAGACGTATGCCACCACCGCCGTGTGCCTCCTGGTCCTTCTCTTCCTGGCGATCCATTACCTCAGCCCTCCCAAACATTGGGGCGATGTCTCACAGAACCTGATATATCATCAAGTCCGCAAGTACCTGCTGCGGTTGCGGCCTGAGCATATCAAGTTCTGGCGGCCGCAGATCATTCTCCTCATCAACAACCCCAGGAGGCAGACACGATTAATCCAGTTCTGCAACTCTATGAAAAAGGGCTCTTTGTATATTCTAGGACACGTCATCGTAACGGATGATTTTACTTCGGGCGTCCGTGAAGCGAAGCTGCAACAAGCTGCTTGGACCAACTACATCTTGGAATACTCGCGCATCAAGGCTTTTGTTCAGCTGACCATGTCTCCTTCCATCACCTGGGGCGTGCGGAATCTGATATTGTCCGCGGGCCTCGGCGGCATGAGGCCGAACATCGCCGTCATGGGTTTCTACAACATGGATGAACTTCGCCAGTCACGGCCGGGCTTGCAGGTGCCTGGTGCTCCTTTTTCTCCCACCTCGCAGCGCTTCACTCGGTCAGACAAGGAGGGAGAGACAAAGGCGAGGAAGCGAAGAAGGGGCGACACTTCGGCTCGCTTATTAGACGGGTTCCTCCCGACAGACGTGATTCGCACCGAAGGAATGATGGGTGCGACCGAGTATCTTACAATACTCGAGGACCTGGCGCTCCGGTACCGCTTGAACGTGGCCGTGGGCAAGGGCTTCGAGTCTCTGGAGACACCAAGGAAAGACTCGTCCAACACGAAGAAGTACATAGATCTCTGGCCAATCCAGATGTCCGCCGAGATCGAGGCAGACGGAAAGAGTGTTTTGACCACCAACTTTGACACTTGTATGTCTGCATCCATCTCTTTGAATTCTGCCACGATAGCCATATGCAACTTACTGACTGAAATTAGATACTCTAATCTTACAGCTAGGGTACATCCTGCGCACGGTACCGACATGGAAGCAGGCATTCCGGCTCCGCGTTCTGGTATTCGTTGAGTATGAAACCGAGGTCGAGGAGGAGCGCGGTCGCGTAAAGGCTCTTTTGGAGAAATTACGCATCGAAGCTGAGGTACTGGTGTTTTGGTTGGCATCTGGTCATCTTGGCACGTATGACACCATCATCCACGGCCGGACCATGGGATCCGATGTCGAAGACCTGGTTCACGAGTGTCTGAGCGACGAGGAGTGGTGGCGCGATCTGCGAGCGTACAGAGGCTCATCGAACCTAGCCACCGCCGGGGATGCCAATCCAATATCGATTGCCGATGTCTTGGAATCATCTACCGGGCAGGGAAGGCGGAAGAGTTCGGCAGCGTCCATGGAAGCCAGACGGCTGAGCGTGTCACCGCTAGCCGACTTGCCCAAGAAGCCCACTGTCTCGACCTTGTCTCGCCTTGGTGTCAACATGGGGATTCACACCCACAGCTTGCCGACGCAGGTTTTCGAGGACTCGGATACCGAAGTGGAAAGCGATACCGACGAGGCAAGCGACTCGGAAGGCAGCAATCTGAACGGAGATTTTAACGACGCTG
>FTLB01000433.1_pt2 | contig 10933 bp, 4 predicted proteins | sample 1658291 | NCBI WGS metagenome assembly FTLB01 (sample SAMEA3914812, study PRJEB12502) | metagenome | biome: forest; material: soil | place: Canada | collected 2011-07-07 | depth 0.1 m
GCCTCCCAGATATCCATCTCCGTGCAGCACGAGCCGTACTGGCCCACACCGGCGTTCTGGTCGTTGGAAGAGGCCTTCCACTGGGCCGAGTTGGCTTCGCCGTTGATGAACTTGAGATCACGGGGGCACTGCGCATCGCAGTAGCCGGTACCGTACTTGGCACCAGCCTTGTTGGTCGAGTACTTGCTCAAGCCACCATCTTCGTCCATGGAGACGAAGTACAAGGCACCGTTGAGACCACAGCTAAGTGCCACGAAAAAAGGTCAGCCTCGATTCTGCCCTTTGCTAGTGCGATTTCCCTTCCCCCCCGAGGACCACACCTGGATCAAATAGGAATGATTTCCCGAACTGGACTTACCCGAGCTTGGAGACATCAACGTCGAAAGTGAACTCGTTGCCGAGGAGAGTGAACATCTGGTACTTGCTGGCGCCATTCATGAGATACGTACGGGAGCCAATGTTGGTGGCTGTAGAATGCCGATCGAAGCGTTAGCAAACGGTCTTTTAATGACTAAGGGCAATGGGGTTCATCTCTCGTACCGTACTGTCCCTTGGTGACGAAGCCGAGCGTCAGAGCATTGCCGCTGGTCGAGGCACCATAGGTAGCCTTGTAGTCGGCACCATCCAGAGCGCAGTTGGCGGCGCAGCTCTTGGAGTCCTTGCAGATGGTCGTGTTCCAGCTGTTGCCAGTGTAGCAGTTGCTGTAGCCGCCCTTGTCGTGCACCCAGCGCCAATTGGCGTCGATGGTAACCTCTCCGTTCACGTTGGTGCAAGATCCCTTTCCGGTACACTTAGACCAGGTCATCTTGGGGTGCGTCTCGGTGGTCTGGGTGCCGACCTGCTGGGCGGTCGTCACACCCAAGAGGGCCGTGAGGGCAGCGAACTTCGCGAGCATCTTTGCAGTCTTCACTATCGCACGACGTAGAGAGGGATCTGGCGAGACGGGTGGTGTGGGAAGCAGGCTGCGGGGGCCTCGTCTCGAACCGCCGGAGTATGGCCTCGCTTTATAGAGAATGTCCATTCCTCACCCTCCCCTCTCCTTCTGCTACTGCCTCCCCAGATATTGCTCGCTTCCTTCCCGCCCTCTCCCTCTATATCTACATCCAAAAACGGCGATCGGGCCTAGATGTGCCTTGAGCGGTAGATTTGGAGGGGCCGCCATGGGTTATCTCGGTAAGATGGCCCTGAAAGCCGTCAAGATATTCCCGCGAAGAATCTGGGATAGTACCCCCCTTAGGTCCTCGCTGATTAATGAAGTGATTTAGATTTCAACAGCCTGGACTTTGCATACCCGGGCCCGGTTCCATCTCTTCCCCACAGAAACGCCACAGGTGCATGATAAGACCGGCCTGCCTGACGTTCAGGTCGGCTAAGTGACAAGATAGCTGATGGCAGCAAGGCCATGAGATCTCCAAATCTCGCTGTGCGTCTCTCGATGAACCAGCCCTTTCGGGATGTCGAGATAGGAGAGTGACCTGCCATCACAACCAGCTCCTGGCTCCTGCTCGTGGCAGTGTACGGGTTCAGGCGCTGGATATGAAGTAAGCGAGCCCACCCGTGAATGGGGGTGGTGGGATCCCCCGCGCGTCAGGTACGGACAGGGTCCTCCGTCTCGGATGGTTCTGTGTTATCTCATCCTGCATCGTCCTGAGAGGCGAGGAGTTTGTCCATTGGCAAAGGAGATCGAGACGGAACTAACCAGCTCTGCGTCAAGAGCCGACCAAGTAACGCCGCGATCCGGGTGGCCAACCATAAGAGCCTCGATTCTGCTCTTCCCCAGATTATTCAAGGGTTCGACATGGCTACTTACTATCAGCATTCGGGTCGCCGCCATCGCCGCGGCTGGAAAGGGCCGACAGGTTCGTGTGGGGAAGGCTCACGGTGTGGGGGGTCTAATAAGGGGATGAAAGATGTCTGAGGGGGCGCGAGAGAGAGGTTGTCGGATATCTTGTGACTAAATCGACAGTCTCTGTTCTCCGCGCCAAGACTCGGGGCGGTAATATACGTCAATGGGGTCTGTAGAGGTCAGCGCTCGAGGCAGTAGATCGGAGTCTTTCAAGCCGCCTCTACGTTGCTTGTGGATTCGTCCACTTCGAAATACAGACGATGCCATGCGAGCATAAAGACCCACTTCATTCCCTACGCTGGTCGCTCTATAGTCGGTAAAGTCAACCTCCATGGCGGCGGCTAAAGTTCCACCCGGCGATCTGGAGTGACAGGAGACGCGAGAGTTGCAAGGAGGTTATGGATCAAGCGAACGGCAAGGGAGCGCCCTCGGGTTGGCCAATTCCTTCCTCCAGCGAGAAAACGAACGCCAGTTGGGGAAAGCAGAGAGAGATGGTCTCCGCATTCGTTGGAGCCTCAGATCTGGAGAGATATCAGAAGGTGAAAGGTCCCCGACGAAGGGATCTGCCATGAATCTTGAATATGGACGGGCGATATAGAACTCAGTCACGAAGGTGCCCTGATCAACCTGGCTTTGAATCCATGGATATTTTGACCTCGTACAGGCGTCGAAGGCACTGAGAAAGCCGGCAGTCAGCTCGTGAGGGGATCCCCAGAGTTCACTCGGTACAGCAAGTGTGGCTAGAGCTCGTCTCCCAGTGGGTGGATGATTGTGGAGAAAGGCATCTCCCTATTCTCTATTCATATTCTTGGATATTAACAGTTGAGGGGAAGCCTGTTGACCTGATTTTCCTTCCACGAAGTATTCCATTGGCGTGGGAGGGACGGGCGGGTGAGCTGGAGCCGCGCTCTGAGGAGAACTGCCTGTTCGAGATATATTAGCCAGGCACTCGTCTTTAGCCATCACGCAATCTCAAAAACCGATATTCTGGCAATTCAATATCGGAGCTCACTCGTCCACACTATGATACAGCGCAGAGGAGAAGGTAGGAGAGAGGAGAGAGGGGTAAGAGAATTGTACTTCTCGGGAGTCAAAGTTCGCTTGCCCCTGTCCCTTACAGGAGTTGTTTACCTACGTACCTAAGGCAGGCGAGGTAGGCACCCAAGGGCGAGAGCCAGGGACAAAGTGGTAGTGAAAATAAACTTTCAAATTTCGGCATAATCATGAGCGATCATGCGTGATACTAGGAAATTCTTCTGCAGCACGGCTTCATCGGACGGCACTTGGCCTGGCCTGCGCAACGGCAGTCCAGGATACGATAACCGAACAAAGCTTCTGTTTCAAACCGACAATCTAAACCAGCAAGAGGAAGCCACTGGAAGCCTTGCGCAGAATCCAGAAAGCTTGGACGCTCAGCAGCTAGGGCACAACGCCTGTCTCAGCCGACCCGAGGAGTCAAGAACCCGATTGAGGTTCAGAGGAAAGGCCCATGGATGCTTAGAACTCTTGGTACCGAGACGGTACATAGGTTTCCCAAAGAGCAGTCGAACAATGAATTTGCTCCGAAGGGGTTTGTTAAGCAGGCACTGAGTGCGACTGAGGTGGCAGAGTAGAGCCATGGCAGCATTTGGCCGTACTTAGAGATGTCCTCTTGGACATCTAACGATATGCGACAAATGGTGGTGGCTGCCAATTGAGAAGCCAGCTAATACCACTTCGCTCACCGTTTAAAGAGGTTGACCTTTTTCGAGCTTCACCACGAAGAGGACATCGCTCCAAACCGGTAGCTACCTGAACAACCCAATATTCTCTGCTAGGCAACGCGGCTGGGTCGCAGTTACAGAGTCTCGGAGCCGACAAAAGCAATATGGCCGAGCCAAGATCGGCCAAATAACCTTCTCGTTCAAATTGGGGGGAACGAACTAACGGCCCGCACTACTCAACCGCACAGCGTACGAGGCCAAAATCAATATCAAGAGAACGAAACAGAGAACCGCCGTCGAAATGCCGCACAAAGGACCCGTGCCCGTCAAGCTCTACAAAAAAGAGACGGCCGAGAAGATTAAGCTCGGTCCGATGACATGCTACGTCTTCGAGGACGGAAGTAATACCGACAACAGAGTGAGCTGCGTCACCCTCGAGCTCCCGGCCGGGAAATCTGGCCCCCCTATGCACTGGCATCGCTTCCACGACGAGCTATTTCTTGTCACCAAAGGTTAGGAAAGCTGCCAAGCGATGAGAGAGACTGCGGTGTGGAATCTGGCTGACATCCTCTGACTAGGGACCATGCGATTCGTCACCCCGGATGGAGACATCGACGCCTCCGCCGGCGACTTGATGATGGTCCCTCCTAGAGCAATTCATACCTTTAAGAATCCGTCCGAGACAGAGGACTGTGAGTGCTATATGACCGCAACACCAGGTACGAGGTTCCTTAGCCCAAATATACGGCTGCCCGAGTTCCCAGCCTCCAAGCGAAGAGAAGCCCCCATATGCTGACATTAGCTGCTCCAACAGGCTACTATGTCGACTGTGAGTTCTCCCCCCCATTTCTTGAGTGAAAGAAAGTCTTGGACTTATCCATCCCCTAGACTTTCGCATGCTTGCCAAGGCCACAGAGAGCGGCAAACCCCTGAGTTCGTCCGACACTCAGCATCTTATGGCGTTGTTCGGGACTTTCCCCCCTGATGTTGAGTCAGAACCTTGAATAGTGCTTGCAACGTCTTACACTACGAGTACAGAGGCATATTGTGTTTCTGGTACAAACAGCTGCTATAATTGCCTTGTCTGCTTGAAGCCCGGGCCAAGGTACCTTTCTTGGGACGCATGCTCTTCGGCTTTTCTCGCATTGCCAAGAAGAGATGCTCATTTTCCCAAGACGAATGACATATTGCAAAGTAGAACCAGAATTGATTTTGTCGAGGGATTTAACGAGAGAGATTCAATGCGTACGTAACCGTAGAATATCATACAAACGGCCACGACCAGGTGAGATACAGCGAAAGAAACAACATTTTTACCTCTTCATCCAACTGGGCAAGCATGAAGCTCTCTTTTGCTCATGGTCCGTGCGTCAATTCGGATCCCACCCTGTTGAAATTCAGCGTCTCCACCAGCTCCCCACACTTCAAGCAAAAAGCTTCAAATAAATTTTCTGAGCTCTCTTCTTTCTTCTTCTCTCTTCAACCCTACAAACAACAACAGCAGCAGAGCCAAAACAAAGACAGCACGGTAAGAAATCCTTTTCTTCTACATCATGCAATTCTCCCCTCCCCTTTTATGATGACACATCAATACCGAAACTAGAGTCTTTGATCCGCAAGGATATGTAACCAATTATTGCACGTCAGTCTGATAAAAGAGACCGACTTTCAATTTATTATGGACATGCTAGAACTTGGGCTTCGCGCTGACTCTCTACGTCCTATAGGCTTCTCTCATTCTTGCCGATTCGTATCAATGCCTTCTTGAGGGTGGTTGGGATATCCGCTCTAGAATAATTCTTCGAAGCGATACCTGGCTAGGGATTGAGGGAACAAAGTCTCGTGCACTCTCGCCAAGGCGAAGCTCTGTGTTACGATATCCTGCTGCCAAGTGGCACAGAGTATCTTTTCCAGAAATGGCCTCGATACCTGTCTTGCGGTGACTGGCATGCCGCTGCCGGTTAGTTTGTCTCTTTACTCTACACTCACTGCACTCCTCCCTGATGATCATTTTTTTTGCTTCGGCAAGTTGGAATTACCGACTGAAAATACGTGAAGAAAACAAATGGCTGTTTCTGATCTCTTGGCAACTCACACATGACTCAAGCGTTTATTGCAATACTCAGCATTCTAACGTTTCGATGTTCTAGGTCTTCACCCTCGAGGTTGGTTGCCATTCTCCATCCTGACATCCCGATACCTCTCGCATGATGAAGCGGCACTGGGCTCCGATTATATTCATGAGCAGACATGCCATTTTGCGACAGGCCTAGAAAACCTCGTCCACTGATCCAACACAATCCGTCCCGTCTCAATCGCACCGCCCGGCATTTTCCAGCGGTAGGCTAACAGCGTTGGCCAGTCTCTGTGACTGTAGTGCTATAATTTGCCCCGCGACACTACTTTTCAGAGTAAGTTATATCTGATTATTTTCACGCTTTGCTTTCTATGATGATTTTAGATGACGAGTCTTATCCGGGTCAAACCGATGCAGACAAACTTTACTACCTACCATTCATGCAACATCTGATACCAAAGATTTCCACCTTGACTCTGATTGAAATTTCTTTGTCGGATCACTAGCTAACCGGCTTTGAAGTAGGCACTGCAGACTATCCACTGCGCGGATTGTAAATTCGAATATTCCAGCCTCATCTCGGCGTTGTAAAGGTGAGCATATCGTGCACCAATGGGCTCCTTCGCGCGGCGCTGCCTCAACCCAGCAACCCCTTCCATGATGATCTGACACAACAATTAAGACAAGCATATGTCAGAGCTTCACAGCGACGATGATAAAAGTCATGCCTGATTCCACTTCTATACCACTGCTCACTTCTATAATACTCTTTGTGATACGGAAGCTGACGCGTGGAATAGACGTAGGCATATGAGAGACCCCAGTCGACTGCTTTGCGAACGACAGTATTGCAAGTCTTGCAATAACTAAGTAAGTCTTGCACGTTAATTTGCTACGGGTTTGAGGTTTTCATGATGTTCCTATCCATAATTTCTCACGACGGTCTACATAGCCTCGGCTTTGATGAATTCGGCCCTCACCAGGCCATGGATCTGATTTAACCTCAAACCTGGGTTTTCTCTCTTCAGCTGATTGTCATGCATGTCCTAGACTAATATCGGCTTCTTTTCAGGCTAGGTCCCATCCCATTCGCATTTGATATTGTGTGCATCCGCTGCAAGCAAAGATAAGTATCCCGGGCTGGGTCTCCAGCCTGGTTGTAAAAAGTCCTCACTGCCCTCTATGCCTCATGCGATAACCGCTGGCTTGATAAGCACGAGTAGAAGGACACCCGTCGTAGAATGCTATGAGTTACTCATATAGATACAGATATATATAATCAAGTCTATGTTTAAGTCGTCTACAGCCACAATTATGTCAAAGTACCGATACGATGCTAAGTGCTTCCAGTGTGACCGATAGTCTACCGACGCCAGATTCCGGCTTGCCTAGGTCCCATTTTGTGCCTTGTACCATAATTTTTACCCGAGGCAAACTAGATGATAATGATCCCTAAGATTCCCGCCACAAGGCCTAATAAGAAGGGGTTCGTGGCCCGAGGCTCGGCTTTTGATGCTGCGTTGCTGGGTGTGGCGGTCGCCGTGAATAAGCCTGTCAGCGTCGCCGTAGCCGAAGTACTGCTCGTGGCAGTCGAGGTTGACGTGGTCGAAGTCATACCCGGCCAATCGCTCGAAGCGGCATACCAGACGCCGTTGATGATGACTCCCTCGTTTTTTAGAATGCTGCTGATGGAATCAGGAGGGCAACTGTCGTTCAGCGCCCTCACGAAACACGTCGGGCTCGGACTCGACGGCAGGCTCAAGGAAGACGTGGCGTTGGCCGGGCCGGTCGTGTTGTAGCTTGTCAGGTTGACCGACTCCCCGGTGCTGACGCTGTTGCCGAGAATGATGCGCGCGAACACCTGGAAGGCCGTCTCGGGCTGGTACGCGGGGACGAAGTGGCCGGCTTGGTAGATGCGCGAGAAGGACAAGTTCGCGTACTGGCGGACCACCCCTCCTATGTAGCTGTCGTTCACGATGATGGGCGCGTAGCCTGCCGCCGGGAAGTTGGCGGCATAGGATCCGCCCGCGGCCGAGGCGAGCGCCATGGAGACGGCTTCCCCGCCCATCCAGTTGCAGATATAATCTCGGTCGCCGTACACGAGCCCGACTCGCACACCGCTCGTCAACAAGGAGGCCAACTTGGGCACCATCGACCCTCGCTCCCAGTCCCCCGTGGCAGCGAACGCCGAGTACACGTTCCAGCTCGTGTCTGTATAGTTGACCACGGCGCCGAGGGCGTCCTGGACGGCACGAGTGTTCAGGTACTCGATGTAGTAGCTGGCCGGGAATGCGTCTGGTTGCCTGTGAGCGATGTCATACACGCTCCGGTCGAGATCGCTGTACAGGCCGAGCAGTTGATCGTTGCAAACTCCAGTGGCGCGGGCGCACGCGGAATTCACTTCGTCGACGGCACCAGTGTCTGTGGGATCGAGGTCGGCGGTGAGATTCCGGCAGGTATAGATCAGATCTTGACACCCGCCCGTTTGGAAGAAGGTTGCATTGTTGTAGGCCACCTGAACGGACGAGGCTAGCTGCAGCCCATAGGAATTGTTCACCAGCATGCTCGAGTAGCTGGGGCCTTGGATCAAGTCGTCGACGCAGCCATTCATGATGCCCAGCGATGACAAGTTGATCTCCAGAGACGTGTTGTAGCGAGTACCATTCCGCCGCTTGGCGTTCTGCTGCTTCCACGTCTCGGCAAACACAGGGCCGTACCTCCCTCCGTAGCTCTCGGCGAAGAGATTTACCCCGACTGAGCTGTTTTGCGGGGGGTTGAACTGCGGGAACGTGCCCAGGAAGCCCTGCAGCATGTGCCAGATGGCCAGGGCTGCGGTCTCGGTCGTGTTGGCGGTGTCGCTGATGTTGCTGGAGCTGAAGGTCCCGTTCATGAATACCGTAGGAGGGCGGTCCGGGGGCAAGGGCGTGGGAGGTGTGATTTGGAGCGTAGAGAGAAAGTCCATTGAGCCATTGGTTGGCGTGTCGAAGGAGAATCCCACTTGGTTAGGCTGTGTACGCTGGTTAGTTGTCACATTCACGGCGCGTATCATGGTGGTGTTCTACGAGCTCTTCTGCATGCATGCGGGAGTCGCACCTGATCTATGAACAGCATGTTCGACGCCCGGTCCCATCCCCAGTCCCGCGCGACGGTGCCTAGCCGGTTGGCACCTTGCTCGACGACCTGGCACGGGCCCGTCTCCGTGAACAATCCGAACATGGAGCTCGAGCCCGGCCCGCCGTTCAGCCAGATGGTCAGCGACGAGGTGGGCTGACGCGCGCCGATGAACCAGAAGAAGATGTTGGTGGGATACGGGCCTGGGACGCTGACCCATCCGGCGTATTGTTGCTGGTCCTCGAAGGCGGTGGTGCAAACGCCATTGGGGGCCTTGTACGCGATAGTCACGCCAGGGTCGAAGGGCGAGGTGATCTTGGTGAGATTGGTCGCGAAGTACGATGCGAATTGCGCCGTCGCGGACCCGAACCAGAAGAGAGTCACCACGAGCAGGGTGAGCCTACTCAGAGAGGAGAGCATGGCTGGAGGAGAAGCATCGTCCCGCCGGTGACCAGATGTGCTCAATCTCTCCTCTCGGAATTTTTTTTGGGTGGGCACAGCAGGTAAGCAGATTGAGAAGCGACACCAATGATATGCAAATCGAAGGTGCCTTCTTCGGTTAGGTGAGGCTTGGCGATCTGAAAGTTGGGGAGGTTGGTTGGGACCAAAAGAGCCTGGCTGCCAGGAACCAGATCCGGAAAGAGCAAAATCTTGGCGTGGATAAGGTAACTAACTATAAGGTAGGTATGCGGCAGGAGCAGAGCGACGACAATGCGAGAAAATATGTCAATGTACAAGAAGATGAAGCATAGAGAAGGATACCTATATCATATATGGAAAATACGAGGATGGAATAAGGCTGTTTGGCTTTTTTTTTTCCTTCCCTCCCCTCCCTCCCTTCCCTGCTTCCGCCCCTCGCACAAAGGACGCAACGGCACGAGCTCCGCGGCAGGCCTTCGACCCTGCAGGACAACCAACTTCCCCGCTGTTTCGTGCAAATGCGACGTCACGGAAAGGATGTTACAGATACAGCGAGACAGCGTAGACTGGCAGACTTAGGGGTCCACAATTCCAAGCCTCAGTGGGGGGGAGCTGACGCGCCGTCCCTGATCATGGTTCACCGCAGTGTTCTCCCATTCAGGTTCGACTTTCGTGGTACTGTACCTTTCTGGGTACGCGAGCGAAGCTTCAACAGGGGTTTCCTGGGCACCCACTGCGGTGCCTCACTATTCTTAACAACCCCAACCTCCCCCCCCCCCAACAGCCAGGTAAAATAGTAAGAAACCGGTATGATAAGAGGTAAGTAAGGTAAGGATGGAGGATCCAGCGAAGAGCGGAAGCCCCTAGTCTGCAGTCGCTGGCCGCGGTTTGTGGCTCTGATCATCTACAGCGTGAGCCGGCGGTTTACGGCACTTTCAGCGTACGGATAATTTCATCCCTTGATTCCTTTCCTCCTTGTCCAGGGACAAGTTCGAACTCAATCCATTACGGAGTATATCGAGCTGGCTTCCGCAGCTCGGGTATAAATAACCATGTCCCAGAAAAGCCACGCTTCCAGCAAATTCACAGACTTCAGCCATCAATTCGTGCCCATTCTTAGCCCTCCCCGCACTGAAAGCCGCGGATGACAGGACGCATAGTATTTATGTCTCGCATAGTATTTATGTCTCAAACTGTACAATACAATACAATTAGAGAGGTAAGAACACATGGATAGTCCCCCTATGTACTGACACTGCTCTGTGGAGGGGCGCCTATAGCCCCGAGAGCTTGCACCTAGTGCTGCTATTGCCGCACCCGAGCTGAGGTCCAATCCTAGTCGTGATGGAGGTGCGCTATAGGACGCCACAAACCGCCTTGGGCAACGATCCTGTCTGCGGTGGAACAAGCTGAGATTAGGTCCTCTGCGAATAAAAAAAAAAAAAAAAAAAGAATCCAAAAAATCCTGGTATGCTGCGGCTGAAAGGGGGCTTGCAGCAGGAACTTCGAGCACTGTCCAAAAATTTGACTTCATTTCTTAGCTCGGCGCTGTTGAGTCGCTCGACGCATCGCTGAAAGCTTCCGACACTCGTTTGTAGCTCTTCGGCACCTATAGTACTGCATATACCACATTCATTTATAGCCATTACCTTGCGCTACCCCGTTCCGCGTACAGCGAGGGTACAGTACCGGTCAAGCCCCCGCCATGTCATCATCCGATGGCCCCTCGGCGACCGATGTTATAACCTATATCGGCGTGCCGCTGGCCGTCCTCGG
>FTLB01016084.1_pt1 | contig 10927 bp, 7 predicted proteins | sample 1658291 | NCBI WGS metagenome assembly FTLB01 (sample SAMEA3914812, study PRJEB12502) | metagenome | biome: forest; material: soil | place: Canada | collected 2011-07-07 | depth 0.1 m
TCGTCCGGCTGAGGAATGCCGCCACCGATACCAACTAGGAGACCGATCCGGATGTGGGGTAGCGAGGCCATGAGGCCGGAGGCGGTAGTGACTGCGGAAGTCGTCCCGTAGACTCCTGCGGCCAGCGAGGCAATTACGACGTTGTGCTCTCCCATCCGGCCCCATTTGTACACATTGGTGTCGGACTGGTGCTGTTCAAACTCGAGTGGTGGCGGATGTGTCTCGTCGAGCATTGCGGTCGCGGCGGCAAGCTCGATGGGGAGGGCGGTAATCCACCCCACAGAATAGAGGTCTGGACTGCTCCGAGCTGTCATATTGAGTGGGCGTAATGGTAGGATCTTCAGTGGAGCCAACCGGGTAGAGCCGTTCGCAAATATCCGTTTTATGGATCCTTTGTTTTTATTTCATGGCAATCCATTCCTGGGAGAATTTTAACCTTCAGGCACCGATCAGTGGACAGGTATTATCATGTGACTCACCGGACTAGAAGAGCGTTTTGATTGGAGAAGACCTGCAATTGTGACTAAATGTGGGGTTTTTGGAGGGCTGACGTAGCTGTTTTATGAGTGGTTGTGGGGCAGTGTGGGGTTACAGTAAAGGACCTTTCGTTCCTCAAGGCAAAGGCAAAGGAGCATAATGGGCCTTCTTCTGGTTCGACAGGTTCGAGCATAAGTTGTGGGTCTGGGTCGGGGCGCGCGGCATAAGAGACTTTTCGTCTCTTCGTTCCTCAAGGCACAGCCTACGTCTAGTGGCAAAGAAATACTATGGACCTTATCGAAAATTCGGCGAAACAGACTAACTGAACCCCTCGTTGGAAGGGTAACCCGAAACAAACCAAACAAGAGAACGAAGCAGGAGGCATTCGACCTTCCGATAGATCCAAAGCAACCCCTTAAAAATCCAAGAAAGAAAACGACGGAATTCTAGGCCTTCTGATTGGCCAGGATCGAGATTTTAACGACTTAATGTGGGTTTCCTAGGGAGGTGAGGGAGCAAATGTGGCCTTTTTGGGGCAGTGTGGGGCTAAGGCGCATAAAGACCTTTCGTTCGTCAAGGCATAAGAGCCATTTTGTCTCTTCGGTTTTCAAGGCATAGAGAGTAGTTTAGTGAATGGCAACAGATATATCTCGGCTTTATACCGCCCCATTCCAACGCCGTCTCATTTCTGCGTGCTTCTTCGAAGAGATCGATTGCGATGCGGTCGAGATGTACCGTCCGATTCGAGTTGGGTTAAGACGTCCTCGTCGTCGCGTGCAGCGGTCGCAGGGGAGATGGGGTCGCACGGTGAAGCGGAAGCGGAGGGCGATGTGGGTCCCGCCCCCGCCCACCGAGCACATCCGACGGGCATCGGCTCAGTGGGGCTGGCAGCCTCTGCGGACCGTTCCGGGCCACGTGCCCTTTTCGGCGGTGTTGTAGGAGCCCGGCCATCCCAGCGCGCCGCCCTCTTCGTCGGCGGCGTCAACGCGGTTGCGGTCGTTGGCGCAGTGAAGTTTGACCTCGGCAAGTAGCCGAAATCGAGAACTCGAAGGGCAAGCTGGTTTGTGTCGGCAGTGCGACCAGCCACCTTGGCGGTGATACTGAGGAAAGCTCCGGCCGATGGCGTCCTGAATTTCTCCCAACGTTTCGTGTCTTCCAAGAAGCAGACGACCGAGAATTGAGCCGGAGCGGCCTTGGTTGCATCGTAGATAGACGCGTCGACGGTGAACCGGCGCGGCCGCGGAGGCTCGATGGAGCCGACAACCGGACTGACGTATCCGATCATGGTCACCATCGGACACCACTGCTCCGGCAAGTGCTGTTTGTATTCATCGAAGTTGGCTGCATCTCCTGGATGCTTAGAGAGTTAAGTCAAAGGCGGAGACAAGACGCAACGGGACGTACCTCTTCAAGCTAAGGGCTTGAACATTTATCTCCAAGGCATCATCCAATGCCTTGGCGATGGAAAAGCGGCCCTCTGCGTAGAAGAAGGCGTTCGGGCAATACAAGTTCTGATCTCCCCTGTTGAGATACGTACGGATGCGGGTGCGGATCGGCTCTACGATTATGTCGGAGGGGGAGGGGTCCCCTTCTTCAAAAATATTCACGTCGGCGCTGATCTCGACATAATTCGATTTGTCCTCCCGGGATGGATCAGGGCCGATCGAGTCGACAAAGTCGCGAATACAGATTGTGTTCAAGAGTGCCGACTGTCGGGACGTGGCGAGAATCGACCCATTGAGAGACGGAGGCAGAGGCTTGGGAGACATCGACTTCGACCTGAAGGGGGCACAACTTCCATCACTTATCATCCACAATGCTCTGACCGCCGTAGCTCTAGGATGCTCGAGCGACACGTGTCAGTGCATCAAGAGGGGAAAAGTGAGACAAAATCAACGTCACCGAAGGTATAATTGGCGAGCAGTATGGAGGCCCCGCTTGCAACATCAACGCAATATACCACCCTACAAATCTCTACGAATAGTGATTGCTTCAGTTGAGACACTTGGAAGGCATTGACCGCTGGTCGGTCTGGTGGCGTGGCGACTCAAGTCGGTTGGCTCGGGTTCGAATAAGTAGGCGCAGAGATCATCGCAAACGGCCTAAAAGAGAGAACTAGGTTGTCACGTTGCACTAAACAAAATATCGGACTAGTCATTTGCGAATTGTGTAATTAAAGTTATCACAGACAAATGTCAGATCTCGCATCGCTGCGTACGGTGAGCGGCCTATGGGGTGCCGACAAGGTGGAGCACTACCGGTGGAAGGAAAAGGGGAAAACATTCTGTGCTAAACTACAGTCAGCGGCCTGCGCCGTAAAGGGCTGGGATGAAGCCGTGGTCAAGTTGAACAGACTGATTCTTAGGCGGGCTCCCCTAGTCGGTCGACTCGAGGTGGTGTCTAGCGCTCCTATCATTTGGCACGACCTGGTAAACTTGAGCCGTTGGGGGTACAGAGCACCGTACATTGTGAATAACGACAGAGCACTTGTCCTATTGCCTTATCGCAGACTCGAAGATGCGGAGGTGCCAGCTGGCTTCGGCTTCGACAAGTTCGGGCTGTTAGTCCGAGTGGAAGAGCAAACTGCAACGCCCCATAGCATCGCGTCCTCGTCAACTCGAGAAATGACGGAGCAATCTTTGCTATGGGAAGTTGCTCGGGTCTGGGGCCCTGACAAGGCCGAGCACTACCACTGGGTCGACGAGGGAGTGGGCTTCTGCACCAAGCTGCGAACGGCCGCTCGCGTGGTGCGTGATTGGGATGAAGCCGCGATCAAGCTAAACAGGCTCATTCTTCGGCGAATGGCACAATCTGGTCGACTGGCAGTATCGTCCCCCTTCAACCTGATCACCATAGACGACCTAACGAATCTGACGTCATGGTATTCCAAGGAACCTTACGTTAGGAAGAACGACAGGGAATGTGAGTGGCTGCCTTTCCGCAGGCTTGATGTAACGGAAATGCTGGCTGGCATTGGGTTCGATGAGTTCGGGCTTATGACGGGGGCGAAGGCGTCAGCTGCAACAGAGGTTGGTGCTGTACCTAGGCCGAGCCTGGCGACGCAGACAGTCAGTTATATTTGGGGTGCAGACAAGGTTGAGCATTACGGTTGGATGAAGCAGACGCCATCCTTTTATGAGAAGTTGACCGCAGCGGCTCGGGAGGTTCGAGACTGGGACGAAGCCGTGGTCAAATTCAACAGACTCATCCTCAGACGAGCCACCCGGCTGGGTCAACGAGAAATAGAGGTGTCGGTCAGTCCAATCACCACCGGAGACTCAGTGAACCTGAGAGCCTGGTGCCACAAGGGTTCATATCTGTGCAAGAACGATGGGGAAGGTGCAGAGCTGGCCTTCCGTGGGCTCGAAGACGCGGAGATACCAGTCGGTTTTGTCTTCGATCAGTTCGGGCTGATGGTGCGGAAGCAGGTCATGGCACACATAGAGGCCCAAATTGAGACGGTGGATGGCGCCGCGGCTGAATCGAGTGAGGCTCCTCAGAGAGCAAGGAAACGACGGCTCTCCTCAGACGCGGACCAGGCGCGACGGCGTCAACGCATTCGGGCACACGCACAGAGGAGTGTAGAGGATGAGAGCGCGGAACTCGCTAGTATCCTAGCGGGTCTAGAAGAGGAGTTTGCCGAGAAGAAGTGGCTCTCTCAGGAGCAGCGATGGTGCGAGCCAATTTCCATCGACAGGAAGGTGTCCACCGTCGAGGCATTCTATAGAGCTTTCCACGACACAACGACTTTGCCTATAGAGACATGCTTGATATGTTATCGAAAATATGCTAGGGCGGAGGTACAGGAGTTCAGCTGGGGTCCGTGGGCCGCAAGGTTGGCTGGGCCGCGAGAAGGTTCTCTATTCCGATGCCGGGCCTGCTTCCCTCAATGCGAGAATGTGCTGGCCTGCCGGGATTGCGTAGCACACATGAGGCGAGGTGTGTTGTCGCCTGCTGGTCAGATCCACGCTTGCCTGGGCTGCGAACACGTTCATCCGGACGAGTTAAGGGATCTTACACCGGTCGAAGAGAAGCTAATCGCGCTAAATTCGTGTTACGGGTTCATTACGAGGTACAGTATCCCTCAAAGTCGTCGTCAGTCTGTGATGTACCCGAAGCATGTCAAAGGCCATATCACCGTCTTCCCGAACAACGTGCAGGAGCTGGTGGCGAATGTGCTTCCGCACTCTCTCCTGAAAGTCATGGACGAGATCCACGTATCCTGGCAGGGGATCGAAAAGCCTAACCCAAAGGACCTCTCCGTCCTTCTGTCGGTACGACGTCGGGTTGTCGAGAGGGCGCTGGTCTGGTTGAAAAGAAACAACCCATTGTACGCCAGCATTCGCATCGATACAGCCGAGATGGACCGCTGGAGCGCTCCCATCCACGGCATACCCCCGCAGCTCTACGACCGGCTAGAGCGGAATGAGCCGTCTGGGCAGGAGAGAGCGAGAACAGGCCAGATCGTTCCAGCTACAGAGCGTGGTCTGGAGGAGGACGTTCCGAAAGATATCAGGGAGATTATGGCCGAGCTCAACGAAGCTAGCAGGCTATCCCTGCGCCCAGAGGAGATGGGTCAGGTTGATGAGAGTAGGAGGGAAGGTGAGGCGGCCGGGGATGGCGGCGAGGTGATTCACGAGATCAGCGTATCGGGGATGTTTCCTCTCGACGCCCCGCCCGATGTCAGGGATGCGGATAGATTGCAGAGCGTATGGGAATCTCTAAGGCTGGGCGCCGGTGCCTGGGGCTCTGCGAAGGGCAGCAGCCGTTTGCCGGGATCGTCGTTGGCTTGGAATGCACGCACTCAAGAACCTTATATTGCCGTCTCTCGGGGAGCGGACTTCGCCGACTCGCTTGACGCCCGATTCTTCGCCAAGACATTCCCGTCTCTGTTCCCGCACGGTAGCGGAGGGCCTCGTCGGGCGGAGGAAAGTATGTCAGAGATCACAGAAGGTGGGGCAACGAGTCTCGAGGGGGACTCTTTTGCGCTCCGGCTAGTGGCGACTCGGAATATGAGCGTGGAGGCGTGGACGCGAATCATCTTGCGCCGCCATGGGGGACGGTTCGCGGCCCATCCCATCTTTTCATTCTTGGTTTTCAACATGTGCGTGAGGTGGAGAAACCGGCGTGTCAGCATGCTCAGCGTGAGCAGGAGGGAGTTTCCTCGAGTGGAGCAAATCGTACATTCACTAACCACGGAGAGGCTCGAGAAGGCCAAGGCCGAGCTTGAGAAGTCCGCGAAGACGATCGATGAGGGAGTAAACCAGCTTCTTAGGAGCTTATCGTTATACGGTTACCGGCAGCCTATGTCAAGAGAGAGTCGCATGAGCATGCGGCGGAAGATCAAGTCCCTCATTATTCGGTATGGCATCCCGGCCATCTGGTTTACGTTAAATCCGAACGATATTACAAATCCTGTCAAGCTCCGGCTCGCGGCCCACCGGTTTAGGAGTCCGGACGAGGCTGAAGAATTCCTATCCAATCTCGACCTGACATATAAACGCGCAAAATTGGCGATATCGGATCCGCTGAGCTCAGCAGACTTCTTCCATAGAGAAATTTCGATGTTCTTCGAGCACTATGTAAAGGTGGGGGAGGACTCAGTATTTGGACGAATCAGTCAGTACTTCGGGGCCGTAGAAACGAACGAGCGTGGCGCGCTGCATATACACGGGCTTCTCTGGCTGCAGGGGAATCTGCACTTGAGCTCGATCCTCAAAGACGTCCAGATCGAAGACCAGGCGACGTACCGCGATCAGATCATCCGGTACGTCGATAGCGTGTTCGCGGAGGTGAGTGCTCCACAGAAGGTGACATCTTTATGTTGTTTTTACTGATGAAGCGGGTGGTACAGGATTTGGACCAAGAAGCGGCGGCTCTAACTCTGGCGGAAAGACCTGTTACGGCAGATATATCGTGGCTGCTGCAAGACAAAGTTCGGTTTGCAGCCGCGTTCGAGGAGGAAGCAAACTTCTGCGCTGGGTCGAGTCAAATCCATACCCATAGCCCTACGTGTTTGAAGTACGCGGTGGGAAGAAGATGTGCGACCCAGGGGCTGTGCCGCTTCAAAGCCCCTTGGAAGCTGGTTGAGAAGACCGCCTTCAATGCGGATGGCTTGCTGCAGATCCGGCGTAGCCATAGTCTCGTGAACCGATGGAACAAGGCAATCGCCGTCGGACTCCGGCACAACCACGACTTTTCATTTGTCGCAACGATGTGCAAGACCATGGCGCTGATCTACTATGTGACGAACTATGCAACCAAGGTGGAAGATCCTGCGTCGAAACGCGTAGCGGCGGCGGTAGAAGTCCTCGGCACGCCGAGGCCCCCCCCCCGACGGAGGACGATGCAACCGTGGGCGCAGGAAGTGATCACCAAAAGCGGCATCTGAATAGGGCAAGACAGCTGATAATGCGGATTGCGAATCGGGTTTTCACCGAGCGAGCAATATCGCAGGTAGAAGTGGTTTCTCATTTGCTCGGTTACCCTTCCGAATTTGCTCATGTTGAGGCGTGGACATTTCTCAATGCATCTTCTCTCTACTGGACAATATTTCGACTATGGCCGCATCTGCGGCAGAGTGCGATTGGTATGGACAGCGTCGACGATCATGGTGACGAGGCAATCCTGCTGGAAGAGACCGGACAGAGAGTGTCGCTAGTACAGGCATATTTGCATCGCGGCGCAGTACTGCGCGATCTCTGCCTGTACGACTACATGTCCATTGTCAAGTTGAGGCGGAAAGCTGAGAACATGGCAGACTGGGGACAGGTCGCCCTCGACAGTGCTTGGCCACTGGGGCAAGTATGGGTGCAGACTCTGCGAAAGCCGGGCAAGCACGCCAGCGTCTGCCTAGATGGCTACTTCAGTATGGATTTCGCCGAAGGGGAGGAGCAGTCTTGTCATCGGAGGTACGTCGCTTTGAGTGATTCCATCCTCGGTCCTTCCTGGCGCGCTTGAAAGGCGCTAAACTGACGATGCTAAACCGTCGTTATCGCAGAGCTGCTGTACAGCACCTGGCTTTATTTATACCGTGGCAGCTCTTCCTTCCAGAGACGGTCGGTGACATCAACGACATCTGGGATAGCCACAAACGGGACCTTACCGAAAGAATTTTATTTCTTGTGGATAATATCCAGCTGCTTCGCCGCTCCGCTGAAGATGCGAAAAGGGACGCAAAGCAGTGGGCGGCCGTCTCCGGCGAAGCCTATGCCGCCATCGAAGCGGGCGGCATCGACGGCGACCAGGCTTCGGCGGATTCTTACCGGTCGGACCACATCGGGACCGCAGCCTGGCTCATTGATGTCCTGAGGAATGCGGTACAAAGCGGTCAAGTGACTGCCGGATCAGCAGAGATATCCGCGGTGATACAGCAGCTGTGTCGTCTTCAAGGAGCAGAAGCTGGCTTAGTTGATGAGCCATCGGTGGCGCTGGTGGCAGAAGATGAAGGGTGGCTTGGCGATCCAGGGAGTGGTGTCCCCAGCCAGGAGATAGTAAATTCCATTAAATCGCAGCAAAAGAGCGCATCAAGAGAGAAGGAGAAGATGATACAGGGGATTCAGAGCTGTTCGGGCGAGCGCCCGGTCGGCGAAGGTGACTACGGGCATGACTTGAATAGAGCCGAGTTTGCGTCTGTGAGTCTTCGGTTCGGGCCAAGTACGTCGTTTCTCGGCGCAGGTCGAGAACTGGCCGAGACATTCACGCTCAACCACAAGCAGAGCATCGCTCTCCGGCTAATGTGCCGTCAACTGGACCGCATTTGCTACGACGAGCGAGGGACCGCTCAGCTCTTTCAATTCATTGGAGGAGAAGGTGGTACCGGTAAATCTCGAGTTATCCGGGCGCTCGCCGCGCTCTTCGTAGGCAAGGGAATGCCATCACGGCTGCTCGTAACTGCGACGTCCGGAACAGCAGCGGCGCGGGTCGACGGTATCACCATCCACTCAGCGTGCGGACTCAGCATCGAGAGTTCGTCCCGAATGCAGGGAAAGAGTTTCATGGACGGGATGAAGGCCGCCGAGGCTAGCAATCTATTTATAGATGGACAGAGGAGAGCGAGCTGGCAAGAGAAGTGGCTCCTCATCATTGACGAAGTCAGCATGCTCGGCGCGAGAACGCTGTATGCTGTTGACAGACAGCTCCGTAAGCTTCGCGGTTGCGACCAAGACTTTGGTGGGATGCCCATTGTCCTCTTCTGTGGCGACTTTCACCAGTTCCGCCCGGTGCAAGAGAGGTCGATCCTCCTCCCGAGCGCGACCATCTCGTGGAATCTAGATAGGTCGTTCGGAGCGGAGCAGAGGCACCAGCACGACAAAGCTCATGCTCTTTGGACCAAGTTCACGACGGTGGTCCTGCTAGATGAGCAAGTGCGCGCGGCTGAAGATCCACAGCTGCAGCGCCTACTAACGCGAATCCCGAGCGGCGTGCAGGACCGCAGCGATGTCGACCTCCTCAACTCGAGATGCTACCGGAAGGGAGCTCGAATCCCGTGGGAGACGGCCATCACCGTCGTGACGCCGCTCAACCGCAACCGCTGGAACTTAAACATAGAGGGCTCTCTTTCGTTCCAGAAGCAGCGGCAGGCGGAGATGCGGATCTTCATCTCGGAGCATAAGTGGAAAGACGGCCAACCGACAGAAGAGGAGGCGCTCATGGTCCTTGGGCTCGGAGACGACAGCGCCATACCTGTACCTTCGTTGCTCATGTTCGTCCCGGGCATGCCTGTCGTGGTCAACCAGAACACGCACCAGGGATTAAAGCTCGCGAACGGGTCCAGCTATACGGCAGTCAGTGTGGTCATCGATAGGGCGTACCCAGGCCATCGGATCAACGAGGACACGATCATCCACTTCGGGCCGCCTGCGGCTATTGTCTTGGAGTCGGAGACGACGACGGACTTCCACTTCGTCGGGCTGCCCCCCGGCACGATCCTGCTGACGCCTATTGGCATTACGATAACGTGCCAGAGAAAGCGGCCATGGCAGCGGCACGACGTCAAGCGGAGGGGTTTGCCGTGCAGTGCAGCGTTCGCATGCACAGATTACAAGGTGCAAGGCAGGACGCTGGCCCGGGTAGCACTCGAGCTCCGCGGGACGCGGACGACGGAGATCCACGGGCAGATCGTTCCGTCGCAATGCGACCCCTACAGCCTGTACGTGCAACTGTCAAGATGCCAGTCTCTGGATGGCATCACGCTACTTTCAGAGGCGAGAGAGAGAGATTTCGTCGGGAACGTCGTGCCGCCAGAGATGATGGAGGCGGAAGTACGCCTAGGGGAATTGAGCGAGGCCACAATCAGGGAGGCGAGCTTGTGGGACTGGTAAGGCTCAGCGCGAGAGAAGGAGTAGTATGGACAGCGACGACCTTTGATGAAGTGAACAGACGCCCCTGACACCAGTAAACAGACAAGGTGGGCCCCAGAAGCTACAAGCCATCCGATTGGTCAGATGTAGCATCACTATTTTGAAGGAATTTTGTACGGTTCTTGATTGGCTAGAGCACTCATACTAAAAAAAAGGAGGCCGCATGACTGTGGGGCAGGGCTGGCGGGAGAGGCATAAAGCCTTTTCGTCTCTTCGTTCCTCAAGGCATAAGAGCCTTTCGTTCCTCAAGGCATTTCTTGAGCTCTCTCGAGCTATACAGAGATTAATATACAGTTGGTCTAGGCTTCCAAGGACTGTTCCGCTGCTCCATTTTTCGATAAGGCGTACCCGGGCCATCGAATCCATGAAGTATAGTTGTGAGACTCGTGTAGTTGTGAGACTCGTGAGAGTTCGCGAAGTACAAGGGAAACAACTGCCCCTGACGGGAAGTAAATAGACTGGCAAAAAGCACAGGCCCTAAATCCGGATTTTCCTTTGCATCAAGGAGGGCGAGACAGGGTGGGTCCATGGGGGGGCTTCGAGGCATAAGAGCCTTTCGTTCCTCAAGGCACAGGAGACAGGAGACGCAAATCGCGAAGCGCTTTGCCTTACGAGCCTTGAGGACCGAAGTGAAAGATCCATGGGCAAGTGAACGGAGACGAGCAAAAGGAAAAACTGGGAGCGCATTACGCCTTCTGATTGGCCAGGATCAAGAATTTTTACCAGTAGTTGTTGGGGTAGCAAAGCCATAGAGACGTTTGAGGCATGTGGAGATTTTTTTGAACAGGGTTGCGGGCTCCGCCCTAGGCATTGATATCGGCTCTATTGTCGAGGAGCACCTGGACAATGTCGAGGTGGCCTCTAGACGAAGCGGCTTGGAGGGCATTGCCGTACGGTACCCCCTGGGCGTTGATATTGGCGCCCTTCTCGAGGAGGATCTGGACGATGCCGAGGTGGCCTCTGTATGAAGCGGCCTGGAGGGCATTACCGTAGAGTCCGCCCTGGGCATTGACATCGGCTCCTTTCTCCAGGAGGACCTGGACGATGTCAAGATGGCCTCCTGCCGAAGCGGCCTGGAGGGCATTACC
>FTLB01727329.1_pt1 | contig 10917 bp, 8 predicted proteins | sample 1658291 | NCBI WGS metagenome assembly FTLB01 (sample SAMEA3914812, study PRJEB12502) | metagenome | biome: forest; material: soil | place: Canada | collected 2011-07-07 | depth 0.1 m
GGTGGAAGCAGCAGCAGCACAGGCTGCCGCACTGCTCGGCAATCTGGGCCCAAATATGTCAGTGCTTCCCTCCTTTGCACTGGATCCGTACCCGGGAGGGTCTCTCTGCAGGAGCAATTTGCGCGGTATTACTATGGATATAGGTACGCAAGCTTGTCAAGTACTCTAGCTCATCGCGGTCGTATACTCCGGTTGTCCGTATGGATCGCAATATACTTAGTATGCGCGAGGGGTCTCAACAGAAAACGGTCAACGCACTCCCTATGCCAAGATGTGTCACGGCTGCTACGGCTGCCATCGGGTTCCACCGCAGCGAGCATCATTTTGCGAGAGTGGCGACCGAGCAAGGGTATATTCCATCGCTATAGTTACATGTGCGAGACGCAGAGGGTTGCGGCAGGGCGGCAGGGTGGGCAGTGTGCGAGACACAGAGCCTTGGACCCGTTTCGTACATCAGGTGGTCGCCCACCGAAAGATTTCGCGACCGCAGGACTCAGGAGCAGGGCGAGAGACCGGGATGCGGAGCCCATCCGTCTAGGCTGCGCAGGGAAGCAAGCGATGCTATGCGGAGAGAGGAAGGAGAAGAAAACGGGTGCACACCTTTGCATCTCTGGGGTTTGGCATGGTGTCGATGCCGTGACCGGAGATAGGCCGCCGCCATTGTGTAATGTCTCGGCCGTATCGAGGAGTACCTATGTATAGACATCTTGAGCACCTAATAAGGCACATATACTCCCTCGGTTTCCAGGCTCCGTATGTGGCAAGTCGATCGGTGGCCATCGGTCAAGATGGGAATCTCAAGTCCGTGCTCGCTATCCCGGCTGTTGATTTTCCAGGCGCTCACCCCTGTTTGTCTGGGCACCGGCAGCGGTTGACATGGTATACGAGCGCAGGAGCAGAGGGTGAGCAAATAGGCACGGACGACTGGCCCGGTCTTGACACCGAGAGGATGGAACGAGGCATGTCCTATCTTGCCTATGCACGACAGCAGTAGATTTGTTGCTTTGCGAGATGGCTCCTGGCGTCAAACCGTGAAATCACCTGTTATTGGGTGCGGTACCGCGAAATTGTCGCTTGCATCTTCTCACCGACAACAGCACTTCGCGTACATATCCTTCATCGCACTGGTATGCGAGAACTCACAGGTGGGATGGACTGTCTTGCAGAACAGTTGCACCCGAAAATCCCGTACCCTGGCTTGCCTGGCACACACCTGGGCGGCGATTAAGCCTTCAATGCATTCATACCCGGTAGGTAGGAACGAGCGGCCGCCAAATACAGACCCCAAACTGTAAGCAGCCACCTCCAGGAAAGCGCGTCCGCCTTTATCCGTATTGGGCAGGATTGAAAACGTAAGAATCTTGAACCTGAACCCCTTATTTTTAAGAAAAAAAAAATAAAGAAAAAAAGTATTACTTTACATACCTCGAGATTTAATTCGGTCAGTCTGCGCTTAGGTAGTGCAGAAAACACACTCCTGCCAGAACATATTTGGGACTTTTCCATATCCCATTTTCGCCTTGTCCCTTCTCCTTTCCCTCACGCCTCCCTCCACTCCTTTTCCACAGTACGTACGTCTTTGTACCTTCAACTTCGCCTATTTCAGCTGGGATGACACTCTTCATCAAGCGATCCAGCCAGGGAACAACCCTTCCTGGGGGGTTGAGCTCAGCTCAGAAGTACCGGTAGGGCAAGGTCTCCTATACTAAACATCCCCGCCTTAACACGCCCGTTAACTTACGTACTCAGTGTACGTTACTGTAACTCAATGCGACTTACACTAAGTATACAGAAAGGCTCAGCCACGACCCACACGCGCCTCAGACGACGCCCCCCAAACCCTGCTTCCGTGGCCGCGTGGCTAAGGTTGCCGAGTAGGGTATAATTCAAAGGTCCCCGAGACCCCAGGAACCTGCCCCAATTGGCTGGCTTACGAAACGAAAACATGGAATCTTCCATCTCACAGCCGCCGCCCCTTGTCCCAACGTGGCGAGCAAGCAGGAGTGGGAGACAGAGCGGCCTGGGGAAGAAGATACCACGATGATGGCATTCGACGCCGCTGATGCTTTGAAGAGCTGTGCGACGTGGAAAAGGTAGGTACTGTATCCAACTTCTGGCCCCCACGGCTCAACACCGCTGGGAACCAGAGCGTCCAGCGCGCAGTTCTTCTGCTGAAATAGATCCGAGCCCCAGCCTTCGGGCAACAACACATGGAAAAAACCAGAGTTGCGAAACGAACTCTTGCGGGATATGAGATGTCATACTCTCGCGCGGCAGGACTGGGATTGGCCAAGGACCGTTCCCGATGGCTTGGAACATATCCTTACGCCAGAGGTATCGCTCGAACCCGGGACTACGGACGGGCCTTTGAAGACGAGCGTTTTCAACACAGAGTGCTCCTCAACAATATCCTGAGAACGTAGACTAACAGTATTCGATCTCGTAAACCGCGGCTCATCAGCATCGACCTTATCACTGATGAGAAGCCCACGAGCAGCGCACAGTCCATAGCAAAAGCTAGGAAATGCCGACCGCAGTCAGAGGCCTCTTCCTGAGCAGTGGCCTGGAGAACTGGCCAGTGAACCCGGACTGGGACCAGCCTTGAAATTCACTCTCTATGTGATGTGCACTCAGATCCAGAACATGCCATGCAATCATTCCATGCGAATGAGGGGACTTGGTTATGTTGATACCTCATGTTTACTCTTCTCGGCTCTCTTTAGTTCGGTCTCTGGTTCCCATAGCATCACCTAATCTCAGCTCTGAGACTTTGCCGTGGGAGCCAAGTGAGATTAACTCAGCCCTCTTAGCCGCCAATTTACATGAGCTGAAAGCGCGTCCAGAGAATCTCCAGGTAGAGGTCGTGGCTTTGAGGTGCAGCCTTGCCGGAGAAGCGGCTGCTGGTCATTTGCTGCGCAATAGTTGCCAGACCAAAGGGAGCACTGCTGTCCCCTCTGGAATTCTTTTCTCCCTCTCTATCTACTACAATGTACTCCATGTCTTTTAGCGTCTGTCACTTTTCTTGCCGTGCAACCCAGAAAATGCGCCGTAGGGACGCACGAAAGTGTAAGCTCCTCTGCCCCGACTCTCTCACTAAGTCGGAAACGGGCATCGACTTGCATCGCTATCAACACGCCCTCCACAGATATTTGGAATCCGTCAGCTTCTTCTCGCGACTGCCTATGGTTACATTGGGATATAAGATTCTGACAAAGATGGTAGGGTGGCTACCAGCCCCTATGGTGTCTCTATGGTCTTCTCTTCCCTCACACGAAATGAGTGGTTTCATGCGAACAGGTTGGCTCATCGTCCTCGATGAACTAGTCGACAGTGGTTGGTAGGTTTAAGACACTTACTTGATGTAACCCGTCGACATCCTCCTCGCCCGTGCGTCCGAGAAGAAGAATAGCGTTATCTCGCAACGGTACCACGCAGAACACCGAGGACGTGAGATGGTCTTGCCCAGTCGCAGCCGCCCTGAGTTGAACGTGCTAGACCAGGCCACGCCGGATGGGACAGTGCAACACAGATAAGACACAGCCTTGAGCTGACGCATCCATCCGTTCTCTCGCCTGTCGTGGCTCGCCCTCTGCCCTGCAGACATCACCACCACCACAGAGTGGCCATGCAACCGAGCGCTCGTCCCCGGGCGAAGGAAGGACGCCGCGTCCCGGGTGGCAGGAGCCTGACACAACAATGCTTACTTTTCCCCGAATGTACTTGGCTTGGAATACGGAATGGAAACTGTTCTCAATATGAAGCTATCTCAGCCACGCGGGCAGCCGCGCAGAATTCCCACCCGCGAGCTCGCACGGAGATGGGGCGGGGCAGAGTGACTTTCGTGGGAATGGGCCGTCACCGGCATCCAGATAAGGATTCCATTGTCTATTCTCTATTCGAGATGCCAATCTAGAATTCGTCCAAGTGGGCGAGCCTCCGGTCGTTCCTCTGTCAGCTAGATACGCCATTGATGTCCATAGGCTTCTCTTTCTCATTCACCTTGTTGGCTATGATGTAGCCCACTCGTGCATATTGGATAAATACAGTGTCCTCGAGCCCTTGATGGGTGCACCATAAGGTGGCGCCTTGCGTGAGGGCGTACCGCATCCTATCCCATCCTCGTTGGTCATCAACAGTTGCCCCATCCGGTGGAGCTGCTTGCCAGCCAGACCAACTACAGTAGAACGAGGCACTGCCTCGCCTACGCGGGAGCTGAGAGAGGAGGATCAGGTTTGGCTGGTGGAACCGAAATCCGCGTTTCATTGACGGTCAGGATGACGATTTGGCCGAAGTGAAGGGACGAAGTAGTATGGCTGGGGATCAGCTACCCTGCACTTGTGGTGATATACAGTTGAAAGTCTATATCTGTCCTCCAGTGATTGGTATTCTGTTTCATGCAGGCAGGACAGGACGCTGGAAGGAAGTGGCCATGCCGGTGTACAGATACAACGGCGCTCCCGGCTGCCGGCTGCGGTTACCCTGGGGATAGTTTACGGCTGTATTGTCTGCAGAGGATCTCGAACGTCCTAGGTGCCGAGGCAAGACGAGAGGCAGTAGATATCGCCGCCCGAGTGTAAGCTTGGAGTCTTGCGGACGAGTTGGCTGGGGATTAAGACGGAAAACCGATCAAGTGGTATTCTATGACTATGTCCATTGATGCAGAGTGCCTTGGGCCCTTGCGTAGTGGTTGGTAAATTTTTTGTGAGCTGCTGGATATTTCCCCTGTCATAACGAGATGCTGAATCTTTACTCGCGCAAGCTGAGTAAAAATCCATGCAGTCTCGTCTCCCCAGCCGCAAGTTTCAACTGGGCCAGCAAGTCGCCAACCGTAGAGCCTGGGCTCGCTCCGAGCGTGCGAGCGCACAGCACGATTCTTACACAGATAGCAAAGACGTGCTGGTCGGAGGTCCAACCTAGTGGCCCATCGTGACGGTCGCTCATTTGGATCCAATATCTCAAACCGCCCTCCACCCAGTTCTGAAGTTCCTTGATAGAGCTGTCACTGTGATCATGCTGCAATGCCGTGAAAACACCGCACCACCGCCTTGTCTCTCTCAGCTCGTCAATGAAGAGGTTCTGCTCCTCGATCGCGAACAGAGAGTCGTCAAACTCCATAGCCTTCTGGAGCTGCATCTCTGCCGGCACAAGACCTAGTTCGGCCGACGAAGGGTCCCATGCGTGTCCTACCATCCGACGCGTCACTTCGGATCGAAACTCGCCGGAGCCCTTGAAAGTGTCTGCCATCCAAGTGAGAAGGCCGTCAGCTGCCTCTAGTGAGGTCCGCGGCTTCCCCAGGATCGCCGTCGTCGCCGACCCTGCAAGCTCTCTCACTTCTTCATCGTCATCATTCAGGGCATCGTAAAGAGCTAATGCGAATGGAAGATAGGCCGAGCTTGAGAAGTCCTGCCTGACACCCGTAGCAAACGAGTTTAGAGCGGTGGCCGCCGCAAATCTTGCGTCAAATGTCTGCGAGATCCTGGTTAACATATTTGTCTCGATGCACAGTTGTAATTTGATACTTACATTATCGATGTCCAGGGCATTAGAAATCATGCAGCCCCAGTTTTGAAGCTCGGTATCTATACCTTGGTTCGCCAAGATGGCCATAGCTGGTCCGCTAACCGTGAGGATGGAATTGGAGAGCGCCGGGTTGATGTGGCTCCCGCGTAGATGCTGCCACAGTTGGGGGAGTTCGTCAATCACTGCCGAGGACACGAGTGTGTCCTTGCGAAGAAGGGCATCCAGCAGAGGTGCCAAATTTGACAATGCCAGAGCCTGTGGCTCTAGAGCTGATGTCATCTTTGACGCCTTGATGTACATGGAACAGAGGTTGGACAATACATTCTTCTCTTCCCAGGTATCTGAGTCAAGACTTGGCCGCCAGACTTCCGCGATCACTTCGAGCATTTTGCTTGCCGCGTTCGAATCCTTGCTCAACGCATCAAGCAAATGTTGCTCTAGGCTGCTCACGTCATTAGACTGAAAGGATTCATGGACAGCTTGGGTAACAAGAGACGCGTCGAGCAGCGCAGATCGGGTGGAACCCAGTCCCGGTAAGTCGACTGCTTTTTGAAGACCGCCGCCATCTTGTAGTCGCGGGTTCGCAGTGGAAATTAAAACCATAACGTCCAGATACGCTGCCAGGATCTCGGGACAAGTCTTGAGCGTGGTACTCGGCCCCACAAGCACCTCGAGCGCTTCCCTCGTTTGGCGCAGCTTGTCTGTTGCTCATCGTTAGCGGATCTTCAGTGAGGTAGAACCTGGCCTAGAATGCAACGCACCGACAGGGAGCTCCTGTTGAAGTTCCACCTTTCGCTGGAGGATAAACTTGACAGTAAGAAGCACTCCATGAGTGCGGTTGGTGCTGCTGCCTGCGTCTTCCAGCAGTCTCTGAATTTCAGTAGCCCAGTCCGCTCTGAGGAAGAAGGAGCAGAGCGTCCGAGCTGCCATCTCCCGGAGCAGCCAGATGTGGCTACCTAGATAAGACTCTATGAGCCTGCACAGTTCATCTCTATGTTCTTCCGGTGGTCCAGCCCTCCGCATGATGTCCAGGGCGGGGAAGACAGCCTCTGCCTTCGTGGACTGTGCATCGGCCTGTAAGTCTTGTTCCGTCGGCCGAAGGAGGTCCAGTAAGACACCCGGCAGCGTATGATATTTGTTATACGAGACACGTAGTGCATAGCCGTCCCATCCGGCCTCGAGGCTGGCTTTGCTGTCCCCCGTTCCAAGAAGCACATCGATCAAACTCCTTAGCAGAAGAAGACCGCAGTTCCTTATCGCCCATCTGTCAGGTGGTAAGTGACCGTTTGCTTGTTTAACGAGGCGTTGGTTAAACTTACACTTCTGATCTGAGATTATTTGCTGCGAGATGAAGTGTCTCGGGAAGATAGGCCTCGCCCTTTTTGCTCAGCAAAGAGCTTCGGAAAACATCCCTCAGGCAGTTCAGCGCATGAACTTGGGGTAGGTTCGATCCGTCAGTCTCAGAAACTAGGGCTGGCTTTTTGGCAATCTCTACGAGATCGAAGAAGATCTCTCGGAAGTTTGGAGATTCAGCATTGGCAGCTAGTACACCACTTGTCAAAGCTGGGATACCGGCGGAGCGTCGGGTTGTAGATCGCTGGTTCATGATGCACGAGAGCGCCCCCTGAATACGTTAGCCTGGAACATCTCGTGGAATCGGAACAAGGAAGAAGAGACTTGAGCAACTTCGTACCTTGTACCATTCTCGTAGCAATCCCTGCGACTCTGGGATCTGCGGGAATACGTCTCGCAGTTTATTGGTGAGCTGGCAGCAGGTTGTGAAAGTAAGAGATACTGTCGAGAACGCGCCACGATGTCGCAACGTGGACAGCTGTTCAAATGTCAAATTTCCAATGCCTGCAAAAACTTCCCACGGAGGTACGATTGCACCTGGGCTCCGGCCGGCTCTTACAGACTCAACCAAGAGTCGCATGAGGTTACTAAACCTTTGTTAGCAAAGCCAAGCAAAACCCAAGCAATATTTCTCACCTTGATTCATGGATGGCACGGAAGCTGTAGCTAAGCAAATCTTTTGTGTCGAGGCCCTCGATATCTTCCAATTCTTCTGGCAGATGGCCCTCCGGGGAATCATCGCAGAGGACATGCTGCACTGTCGACCAAACTCGCTGGCAAGATGCAAGAATGCGACTCTGGAGCTGATCGATGAGTTTCAAGTGGTCATCCGAGTGGTTCTCCTTCACAAGAACACGCCAAATATATCCTATCGAAGCGAAGTCCCCGTGGACTGGATCCTCAATTGCTGCATGCCCGAGATTGAGCTCAGCTTTGGCCAGCTTGTCTTCCAAACGAAGCAGACTTCTGGACAGAATCGAGATTCTAGCGTCTGCTGAATCAGTCCACACGCAGAGGAGACCCTGTGAACGGGCAACGCCATTTCCGTAGTCGGCTCGGCCAGTTTTCCTGGCCAGTTCCTCCGCCTTGATGGTGAACTCATTTAACTCGTCGAGCAGGGTTGCGGGACGCGGGCTCGGGCTCGAAGCGCGAGCGGCCTTTACAGTTTCTGCTGGGAGCATTGCTAGAAGAGATACGGCCGTTTCCCGTACATCGTCGAAGGGATCCATAATCAGATCAAAAGCTAAGCGGATCCAGGTGGCATCTAATGATAGAAGTTCCAATACGTGTATATCGAGAGCCTCTTCCGTGCTTCCGGTTTCCGGTCTCCCTAATTTGAGTGCCGCGATAACTGATTTCAATCCAGTAATATGGCGTTGGTATGAAGCCGTGGGCACAAGCTGTTCTTTGAGGAAGTCCATATACCAGGCGAAGAAAGACTCATGCGTTTCCAGGACGCTCCTAGCTTGTCCTTCATCTTTAAATCGAATTTCGGAGATGAACTTTGCCTTGGACGTCTCCTTGGCCTGATTCTGTGGGGACATAAGCCGCTGAAGGCTTTTCCGTGCAATATGAATCACATTTTTAACCCTGCTGGCAAGCTTTTTCAGATAGCTTTGTATCTCGTGACGCAATTTTGCATCGTAATCTGCAAAGAATGGTGCCAAATGGCCGCGAAGTAAGTTCAGAGCCACTGCAGACAACGGCGTTGTCGAAGCAGGAGAGCAAACGAGCAACGAGAAAGCGCAGGCACGGATTGAGTTGGACGGATGCACTAAAAGACTCTCCAGCAGGTCTGCCTGAAGAGCAATCTTAGTTGTAGGCCCCAGGCTCTGTAACTCACTACCTGTAGTACTCGGTCTGTCAGCTTAGATCTGAGAAGTAGTCAAGTGACCGCGCGGGATACGTACCAGGTTCGTCAACAAGACCCGTCTTTTTCCCCAATTCCAAGGCCGAAAGCCGGAAGATCAACTCGGGGTCGTTGACCGCGTCAGTTTCCAAGGCAGCAGGTGATTCTTCTTGGTTGAGTATCTTGAGCAACATTACGGATGCAGATTTGTCTTTCTCAAAGAGCGGCATCAGCACATATGTCTTCATATCCTCCAAAATCTCAGGGTTATGCACGACAGCGCTTCGAAGCCACTTCTGCCACGTTTCAATCGTGAACCCTGCCAGCGGAGCATCCGGCCGGCTCAAATCTTGGAGGATGAGATTCGCAGACTTCCCAACCAATGGGCATATATACGGAAACCTCATCCAAGAGAGCAACTGGAGGACGAAGGATGCCCACAACTCCAAGCCCGAGACCGTGGAGACGGACGGTTCCATTGTCCGGTATACACGTGCAACGTCACCCAGCTTGATGACTCGCTTAGCAAGGAAGTGGCTGTACATTTGAAGAGACGATTTTATCAAGGTCCTGGTCGATCGTCTTGTGATGACTTCGACCAGAGTCTGGAGGATGACCTCACGCAGATAGGAGACGGTCTCGGGACTCGGATTCCGGGTAAGAGATATCACAAGCAGGTCCAGCACCAGCTTCATGGAGCGGTGCGGATCATGTTCGTACCACTCGAGATAAAAGTCAAGGAGTTGTCTCGCTACCTCCCCGGTGAAGGCCCACTGGCGCAGAGGCTCATCCTGGGATTTAAGACACTGCTCGACGAAGCCGCAGAGCTTCTGGCACGGTCCGCCCGTCCCAGACCGAGGAGCAGAGAGGTCATGATCCTGAGATGCTTCGTGGAGAAGATGAGAGAACAGGAGTTGGGCGAATCTTGATCCGTTTGTTAGCCAATGATTCGTACTATCATCTTCGCGCTTGATGGGTAGTCTTACGGCAGACGAGCCGACTCATTTTGTTCGTTGACCCATTTCATCAACGTATGAGCATTCTTGAATGCATCTGATGGAATCTGCTGCAGGCTAGGTCCCTGGCGTACTCCCGTGGCTTCTTGGGGCTCATCCATCTCGAGCTTCACTTAGAAAACTAAAAATCCGCAACCGTTAGGTCAGCAGAGAGTGAATATGTCGGTATTGGAGTTATGAGCATCCATTCCCCGAGTGTCTTCTGGCACAAATTGCGATGAGGATGCAAACTGAACCGAATAAGAACCCGGGCTGCCAGAAAATGCTTTTTTGACGTTCGATATCAGCAATTCCCGGGGGCTTATAGAAGGGGAATATCAACAAGGGCACATAAAATTTACAAGGTACCAGTCTACACCGGGCCTTCACCTTGATTAAAAGTGGTTAGCGCAGAGTGGGTCTGCCAGCGAAGATTTGATCCCTGGTTCGTCGAGCACAGACTCGGCTTTCCTTTACGGACCACTGGAGCTGACCAAATTTTTATGCGCGCGATCGGGAAGTTTTAATCATCGCTGCTTCTCCCAAACCTTGTTGCACTTGTTGCAGTGCCGTCGTTCTGCGCATCGTCTCTCGGGGCAAGACCTTTACCTTCCTTTCGCCTTTCGTACCGTACTCCTTGCCTTTTCTAGAAGACCAACCAGCCAACCCAGACAAGATGACCATTTGGGATTCTCTGACCGGACGCAAGCCGTCGCAATCCGCCAGCGCCCAGCCTGCGCCGAGCTCACACGATAGCCCTCACGCTTCGTTCGATCCATCCTCTGCCCAGGGCGTCGACGCTTTCCTTAGCCCCTCTACCTTTGCCGACCCTTCACAATTACATCCCCTCGCCGGTCTCAACAAGGAAACGCTAGAATACATCTCTCTCGAAGACTCTGCGCTTTCAGACCTCCCAGGAGGGCAATCAGTCCTCCCCTCGCGCGGCTTTACCGATGATCTCTGCTACGGTACCGGCACGACATACCTCACGGCATTGTCGATGGGAGGAGCCTGGGGACTTCAAGAGGGACTCCGACGGTCCGCGGGCCAGCCCCCTAAGCTGCGCCTGAACTCGGTCCTCAACGCCGTCACCCGCAGGGGTCCATTCTTGGGTAACTCGGCTGGCGTGGTTGCCATCTGCTACAACTGCATCAACTCGTACATCGGATACCTCCGAGGCAAGCACGATGCTTCCAACTC
>FTLB01703603.1_pt1 | contig 10911 bp, 14 predicted proteins | sample 1658291 | NCBI WGS metagenome assembly FTLB01 (sample SAMEA3914812, study PRJEB12502) | metagenome | biome: forest; material: soil | place: Canada | collected 2011-07-07 | depth 0.1 m
CGTATATACACGCTTAATCAACTTTATTTTGAACCAGGCAAATCGGACATTGCCGGCCTTAAGAAAGAATCTGTAGATGCGCTTAACCAGCTTTACGATACTTTAAAGGCAGACCCTAAAATGAAAATTGAGGTTGCCGGGCATACTGATAATGTTGGCGATGACATGGCCAATATGAACCTTTCGCAAAAGAGAGCCAACGCGGTAAGGGATTACCTGATTAAAAAAGGCATTGATGGATCCAGGATGTTAGCAAAAGGCTACGGCGAAACTGTGCCTGTAGCCTCTAACGACTACCCGGAAGGTAGAATGCTTAACCGCAGAACAGAAATACGGATTATAGAAGAAAATTAAATCAGGCTTGCCATTTTGAAGGATCTTTTCTCCAGTTTTGTAGCGAGATAAGATCCTTTTCTTTTATATAGCTTTCTCTTATGGCAACTCCTATTAGGGTTTCGTAATCGGAAAGAGTAATTAGTTTAACATTGGCTTTTTTAAAGTTATCTGCCGCAACCTGGAAGCCATAGGTAAAAATAGCCACCATGCCAATTACATCTATTTCTGCTTTTCTTAGCTCTTCTACTGCTTTTATAGAGCTTCCTCCTGTAGAAATAAGATCTTCTATTACTATTACTTTTTGCCCCGGCACTATTTTACCCTCTATCAGGTTTTCCATGCCGTGGTCTTTAGGTTTGGGGCGCACGTATATGAATGGCAGGTTAAGACTGTCTGCCGCCAGGGCGCCTTGCGGAATGCCTGCGGTGGCAACACCCGCTACGGCCTGTGTTTGTGGAAATTCCTCTTTTATTTTTTTTACCAGCTCTTCTTTTATTTGCGAGCGTATTCCTGCAAAGGAAAGAGCAAGCCTATTGTCGCAATATATGGGCGAATTCCAGCCTGAGGCCCATTTAAAGGGTTGTTCCGGCCTTAGTTTTATGGCTCCTATGTTGAGTAGAGAAAACGCAATGCTCTCGGCAATATTCTTATTTACTGATTCAATCATGGCTGCAAAATAAATATTTTTTAACAATGTTAGTAAGTGAGTTTGTTAGTTGGGGAAATATTTCATTTTTTTGTAATACATGAGTGTACAGTATCTGCAATAATGAAGCTTTTTATCAATGAAAAGCCTGTCAGGATAGTAAGCCTGGGGGGACATGTTACCGGGGACGGCTACAATGTGGTTCTGACAAATTCCGATGAAATACTTTCTAAAAAACTACAAGGAAAAGTTTTAGTAAATGGGGCTTCTCTAACTCAAATAGACACTTTTCTGCGCCTTACCGAAATTAAGAAGCTTAAAAAACTTGCGTCTATAACTTTTAATGTTCTTAATAAAGAAGCGGCAGCCGAATTCGTTAAAGATCGCTTTAAGATTATAAAAGCAGCCGGAGGAGTGGTTAGAAAGGGTGATAAGTACCTGATGATTTTCCGCCTTAAAAAATGGGATTTGCCTAAAGGCAAGCTAAAAAAGATGGAAGATTCCAGAACAGGCGCCCGAAGGGAAGTGGAAGAGGAGTGCAGTATACGCGTGGAAGTAAAGGATAAAATATGCTCTACATGGCACAGCTATACCCGCGGCAAAAGAATGCTTAAAAAAACCGACTGGTACGAAATGGTTTGCCTGGACGACTCTGGTATGAAGCCGCAGCTTATAGAAGATATTCAGGAAGTGCGCTGGATGGATCTTAAAGATGTACAAAAGGCGCTAAAAAACTCTTACGGCTCCATAGAGCAGGTATTTAGCAAGTACGAGAAAGTTTAAAGCTTATAAGGCACAAAGGCTTCAATGCTTTCGCCGTAACGGTGCAGTTCCCGTATAATGGTAGAGCTAAGCGCGGCAAGCGAGGGCGAGGTAACCAGAAATATAGTTTCTAATTCTTTCCAGATAAATTTATTCCCTTGCGAGATAGAGTTCTCGTATTCAAAATCGGTAGTGTTGCGTATTCCCCGTATCAAAAATTTTGCATCCATTTGTTTGGCGTAATGGGCGGTTAAACCTTCGTAAGAGGCTACTTTTACATTTGGGTATCCGCTAAATGCTTCCTTTATTTTATACTGCATCAACTCTGCTTCAAAATATCTTTTCTTGGCTGTGTTTACGCCTATGCCTATTATCACCTCATCAAAAATAGTAAGGCTTCTCAGCACAATGTCTTCGTGCCCTTTGGTAAAAGGGTCGAACGAGCCAGGAAAAAGCGCCGTCTTCTTCATGATTTAATCGCAGAAGTGCATAGAGTAAAGGTCGAAGAAGCGATGATCCAGCAACTCATCGAAATGGTAGCTGAATTTAAGCGAAGATGGCCTTTTGCCAAAGAATACATTGCGTATGTACTTGCCAAGCTTGGCATTGATTGGGGAATTGTGAGCAATCTCTCCCCAAAGGGTAAGCGGAGTTGTTTCCTGGCTCAGCTTTAGTTGTTCGTATATGTAGGCGGTAAAATAAACAAAATCATCAGTAGAGTGAAAACGGAAAGTATTGCACAACTGCAAGCTGTTTCCTGTTTTTACCACAACAGTAAGGTAGTTGGCCTCAACGTCTATATGCACGCTGGTTTGCTCGTTGGGGTTGTTAATAATAGCGCCCTCTATAAAAGGAGAGGTATGGTGCACCAGTTCCGGCCTTTTGGTAGGGTATATTTGCGAAAACCAGTCTACCAGTTTTTTTTCGGCGGCAAATATATTTACAGCCTCGGCGCTGCGATGCTTGTAGTAGAAAATATCTTCCTCGGGAAGCACGTCTGTGTTAATCTCCAGGTATTTTCGCGCCTGTTCCTTATCGAATAGGGAATAGGGGATAAGCGAAAAGCCTTTGCCTTTTATGCTTACTTTTATGGTTTTCCAGAATCCCGCCCTTAGCAGGTGATGATCTTCAAAAATGAGGTTAAGCTGCTCGATCAATTGAGAGCTGTCCTGCACAAAGCCGATCTGGTAATCTTCCAGCATTAAACAACGGTTCTGAGCCGCGTCGGTAATGCATACTCTTAAAAAATCATAGCTTACCTGTAAAGATAGGGTATAGCGTGAAATATCGTCTATATTAAACTTGTCGTCTTTTACCTTAATATTAAGCCTGTAGTGCGCTTTCTGAAGCATCTAAATTGGGTTTAATAAAATTACACAAATTCTATATACAAATACAAATTTTGTATAGTATTCCTTTCACTCCTAAGGAATATACGTGTAATAACCATTCAGGTTAATTAGTTCCGCAGGCAAATTTGCCAGTTTTAAAATGCTATGCAGCGCTGCGGCAGGCTCTGTCTTTAGCTCGCGGGCATCCATAAACTTTACTTCTTTTATAATCTGGTTTTGCCCCAGCTCCGGGTCAGTTCCTCTAGTTAGCTTGCCCCCCGTTGCTCTTACTTTAAAAAACAGTTCTATGGCGTGTAGGGGAGCTTCCAGGTATTCGTTGATGAACAAGAATTCTCCCGGTTCTATGGAAAGCCCTGTTTCTTCGGCAAATTCCCGTTTAAGAGATTCATGTACGGTTTCGCCAAAGTTAACGCCTCCACCCGGCGGCGCCCATAGATACCCACACTTGCCAAGCGAGTGGTGCTTTACCAGCAGAATTTTACCTTCCTGCACCAGAATGCCGCATGCGCGTACCCGTATTTTATTGCCAAAATTTTTTATTAATTCTTCGTTCAGATTGTTCATAGCAATTCGCAACTTTGTGTAGCGCCGTCCGTTTACTCAGTTTCAAGATAACTAATTTATGAAAAGGCTTTTTTTATTTTCACTGCTATTTACGGTATTCTTTTCAGTAAAAGCACAAACCCCTCCGCCTAAACCCGGGCCATATTTAAAGTTTGCAGAAAAGACGCACGAGTTTGCAGATATTTATGAAGGAGACTCGGTAAAGTATGTATTTAAATTTGTGAACGAGGGAACAGCCCCGCTTATACTATCGGAAGCTATTGTTACCTGCGGATGCACCACGCCCACGTTAACAAAAGACCCTGTAATGCCAGGGGCCAGCGGGGAAGTAAAAGTAGTGTTTAAAAGCGCGGGTAAAATGGGCATCCAGAATAAGGTAGTAACCATACTAAGCAACGCCACCAACAACCCGGAACGCATAAGCATACGCGTGAATGTGCTGCCTGCGAAGGTAAGTAGTAAATAGTAGCTGCTGCCTATGCTGTCATATGTTTCCATCTGACAGAAAAAAGAATCGTCGGGTGGTAAAACCTGACGAGACAGGTGGAAATAGTAATCTAAATCTTAAACTCTTTAGTTGCTTCTGCCAAATCAATTTCTAGCAAATCACATAGTTTTAGTAAAGTGTAAAAGGTAAAATTAACCTTACCAGTTTCAATATCTGAGATGTATTGCCTACTCAGATCACCTCTTAATTCCAGTTCCCGAAGGGATAATCCTTTGCTTTCTCTGAGTTTTCTAAGGTGATTGCCAAATTTTTTTAATGATTCTTCTTTCCCCTTCATTAATCGCCAAGAAAAACATTACATTAAAAATATTGGTCATTATATATTATGACCGGTGCTTAAAATTTATTAATATTGAGTCAGCTAACCCTTTTTATTCTATGAAAAGAGCTTTCAACCACACCATCTATATTTTCTTAGTGATTTATGACTTAAGCGAATTATATTATTTGCAAAAGAAACATCCTGAACGGTATTATGCTTTTTGTGTGGTATTTGCCGGTAAAAGAAAATGGTTAAAAGTGTAACTTGTGTTTTTAAGCTCTGTTATTGATAGCATTCATGCTTAACTTAGCAAAGAGCGAAGAAGATTTTATGCAAGACATCACAACCAATAATGATACGACAACTAAAGCGCTTCTGTTATGCGGGGCTATTGCCTGCCCCTTATTTGTTTTTGTATTCCTTATAGAAGGAGCAACTCGTAGTGGTTATAATCCCCTTTGTCATCCAATTAGTTCACTTTCAATCGGGAGCCTGGGTTGGATACAGGTCGCTAACTTTATTATTACAGGGTTATTATTACTAGCCTTTACTATTGGATTACGACGTAAATTGCGACCTACCATCAGCGGCGTTAAAGGTACATGGTTAATTGGTTTAGTTGCTATTGGCTTAATTGGCGCTGGTGTTTTTACTACTGATCCGGTTTATGGTTATCCAGAAGATAAACCCCTTGTACTTGCACAGTATACCATTCACGGACATCTTCATGATCTTTTCTCAATAGTTGTATTTGTCTGTTTGCCATCTGCCTGTTTCGTTTTTAGTCGCCGGTTTATTGCAAGGGGTGAACAAGGATGGGCACACTATTCAGTTATCAGCGGCATTGCGATGATAGTAGCTTTTATAGTTACAAGTATAGGGTTTAAGCAAGTTTCCGGTTTTGTAGATTTTGCAGGAGTTTTTCAACGCCTGACTATTACTATCGGATGGATTTGGATAACTTTACTTGCTTTGCATTTTTTACAAAACGAGGGAGGTAGGTAATTAATTGTAATTATCATGACTAACTCCGACATTGTAAAATCCCGTCTTATTAACCAACACATTGCAGAGCCATACTATAAGAAACCGGAAGAGCTGGTAGCCTGGATGGGCGCTATGCAGGCGCAGGACTATGCTATGGCAAAGTGGGCCATTGGTTTGCGTTTACTGGGCGCGACTGATAGTAGCATAGAAAAAGCCATTGACGAGGGTAAGATTATCCGCACCCACCTGATGAGGCCCACCTGGCATTTTGTGGCCGCTAAAGATGTACGCTGGATGCTTGCGCTTACAGCCCCTCAACTACTAGCAGCATCGGCTTCCAGGCATAAGCAACTAGAGCTGGATGATAAAATCTTTAAACGCAGCGCCACTATTATAGAAAAATTATTACGAGACGGTAACCACTTGACCAGAGAGGAGATCATGAAAGAGCTTGGAAAGTCCGGTATTAAAACCGACGAGCAGCGTGCTGTTCACCTGATGTTCTACGCCGAGTTGGACGGCTTGGTATGTAACGGCATACGGCGCGGCAAGCAATTTACCTACGCCTTGCTGGATGAACGTGTAAAGCCGACTAAGAGCTTACTAAAAGAAGAGGCCTTGTCTGAACTATGCAAACGTTACTTTAGCAGTCGTACCCCCGCTACCTTACAAGACTTTTGCTGGTGGTCCGGGTTATCTGTTGCCAATGCTAAAACAGGTTTGGAAGCTATAAAATCAAAACTAGAATCTGAGAAAATAGAAACGAATACCTATTATTGGATATCAAATTCAATAGCTGCTGATAGTTTAAACACAACCCGCCTGCTTCCCGCCTTTGATGAATATTTAATTAGCTACAAAGACCGCAGCGCGGTACTGGACGCTGAGTTTACAGGCCATGCCCTTTCCAGTAATGGTATTTTTTATCCTATTATTGTTGTTAACGGTAAAGCCATAGGAACATGGAAACGCACGGTAAAGAAAGAAAAAGTTGCCATTGAGCTAAATCCATTTACTGCCATTAATAAATCAACTTATAAAGAAATTGCGTTGGCGGCCAATGTCTATGATAAATTTATAGAAAAAACTGTAGAAAGTGTTACTTTATTAAAAAAATAAGTTACTTTATGCAAATATTAATACAATGCATAAGTATTTCATTGCTCCGTTTTTTTTTCTGCTTTTTTTCCATGCAAATGCCCAAAATTATGGCAGGTACAAAGTGGTATTTACAGATGGCACTTCCAAAATAGTAAAAGGCAGGATAGCGTATGTTGTAAATGGCGACAGCCTGCCTAAAGATGTTTTAATTTGCAGAAAACATACCATTGTTCCTTCTCAGACACAGTCAATAGCCTGGCTTGTTGGCTACGATGAGCAAGGCCTGCAAGGTTTGCCGAGCGACGATAAGCGTTTCTGGTTGTTTAAAACAATAAATGGAAAAATTTCTGCTTACGCCGCCTTGCCAAATGGAAGAGGGCTGGAGTACCTGGAAAAAGACGGCGTACGCGTTCCTTTTACCATAGAAAATATTTTGCCTCTTTTGAACGACAATGCAAGCCTTTACAAAAGGTACGAACGGAGCCTGAAGGTATTTCAAAGACAAAAGCGCCACCCTAATGCAGGCTTATTGGAAGCATCCTTTGTATCTTTATCTGTAATAGGTTTGTGCATTTACTCTCTTTATGCTACTCCCGTGGCAGCTTTAACAGATATTGCGGTAATAGGTACGACGAGTGTACTGATTGCAGCCCGTATTAGCAGGCTGTATCCGTTGGAAGCAATAAGACAGTACAACTACATGCAATAAAATAGCTTAGAGCGCTTTCTAATAATTTTTTCTTTGCAGATCATAACCGACTATTGCTAATAACTAGTAAACCCATGTGGGAATTCAATAGTTGATAGTAATACAATAGCCTGAATACTTGGCTTTTTTGAAAACAAAAATCAGAAAAACTAGGTTAATATAGAATGTAAGGAAATATAAAATGATTTTTTATTCATGGAAGTACTGGATAGTGTGTTGTTGATAGATGATGATGAAATAACTAATTCGCTTCACGAAAATCTTTTAAAAAAACTGGGAATTGCCAGAACCATTATAGCCAAAACAAACGGACAAGAGGCTTTTGATTTTATAAGAAGAAGCTACTATTCCTGGCGGCAATTGCCCTCTTTATTGTTAGTAGACATTGCAATGCCTGTTATGGACGGTTTTGAACTGATACAAAAAATACATGATTCTGACCTGCTTGGGGTGAAGAAAATCCCCTTGGCAATAGTTACCGCTTCCGACACTGATAAAGATTACCAAATAGCGCAGCAACTAGGAGATTACCATTTTATTACCAAGCCGTTGGATGAGTTAAAGATATTTGAAATTCTGCGTAAGGAGGTGATACCTTTATTATTCTCTGACGAGAAAAAAAGATTTATAAACGAAAGGCAGTACGAGTTGCAAGCGCAGCAGATTTACTTAAAGGCCCAGCGCGAATACCTGAATAAGCGGAAAGAAAAAATAAATAACCATACGGAAGAAGTACGCAAATTTATAGAGCAGTTAAAAAAAGGCGGTAAGTTATAATCAAGTTTTACTATTCTGTATTCAAAAAGAGCATTGCGCTACCTTTAGTGTATGTGCCAATTATAGTGGCAAAAAGCTTATCAGAACGGATAATATCTTACATGTTTAAAAAATTATCAAGCGAAATATCAAGCGATAACAACAAAATTAACAAGCGATAACAAGCGCATTAACAAGTGCCAATTCTAAGGCATGTAATAAAACTATTACTATTACCCTTTTATATGTAGCACAAACCATCCTATAGTAGCAGAATAGTTTTTATTTTATTCCGGCGACGGCTGTGTTCTTTCAAAAATCGTTCTTACTATGCCATTTGGCACAGTTCTACTACTAATAGTTAATAATCAGGCTTTCAATATACCAATCAGCATAAGCGCCCAGCCTGCAATAAGCGCCAGCCCCCCAAAAGGCGTTACCGCTCCCCATTTACCCACATTAGTAAGGCAAACCAGGTACAATGAGCCTGAGAATATAATAATGCCAGCTGTAAAAGCGTAACCGGCATAGTCCAGCATACGGTTGTTTTCCATTTTTAAAATCAAGATCCCCAGTAATACCAGGGCCAGGGCATGGTAAAACTGGTATTTTACAGCGGTTTCAAACACTGGGGTTCTACCGGTGGCCTCTAAACGTTGTTTAAGGGCATGTGCGCCAAATGCGCCTATCATTACAGATAGCGCGCCAGTAATGCTTCCTACTACTAAAAAAAGTTTATTCATTGTTGGTATAGTTTCTTTGTCCAAATATAGCGCTTCCTATCCTTACCATAGTGCTGCCTTCTTCCGCCGCAATTTTATAATCGCTGCTCATTCCCATAGAAAGTTCTTCCAACTGAACATTGGCCTGCGGGGAGCCCTTTAGGGAATCGAAAAATAGTTTTAGTTTTTTAAATTCCAGGCGTATCTGTACTTCATCAGTAGTGTTGGTAGCCATGCCCATTAATCCTTTAACAATAATATGTTTAAGATTCTTTAACTCTTCGGAATTTAAAAGAGTGGAAGCTTCAGCAAAAGACAGCCCAAACTTGGTTTCCTCTTCTGCAATGTAAATTTGCAAAAGCACAGAGATTACCCGTTTGTTTTTTGAAGCCTCTTTATCAATCTCTTTTAAAAGGGCAGGGCTGTCTACCGAATGAATAAGGCTTACAAAAGGGGCAATGTATTTTACTTTGTTCCTTTGCAAATGGCCAATTAAGTGCCATTCTATATCCTTAGGAAGCGCTTCATATTTTGCTGCCAACTCCTGTACTTTATTTTCTCCAAAAATTCTGATACCAGAGTCATACGCTTCCCGTATAAGCTCCACAGGATGAGTTTTTGAAACAGCAATTAACTTGCAGTTTGCAGGAAGGGAATCTTTTATGTGTTTATAATTGTTAATAAAGCTCATACTGTAGTTAAGTTTCTAATTTGTAATTGTTGTTATATCTTAGCGTAATTTTGTTAAATTAAAATATAAAAGCCAGAGGACTTAATTTTTCATGCTGTTAGGTACATTATTAAAGCAGGGCATAAAGATAACTAAGATCATAGAGCTGGAATATGCTTCTCCTTATGATCTTCAAAGGAAAGAGCTGAAAAAACTTCTTAAAAAGGCCAAAAACACCCAGTTTGGACGACAATATTCTTTTGATTCTGTTTTACAGTGTTTTAAAAATAGATCGAGGGTAAGCGCGTACGAGGCTTTTAAAAGAAACGTCCCAATTTATAACTACAATAAAATATATGACCAGTGGTGGCACAAGGCGAAAGAGGGAGAGAGAGACGTTTGCTGGCCTGGCATAGTTAAGTATTTTGCATTAAGCTCTGGCACGTCAGAGGCTTCTACCAAGCATATTCCTCTTACCAAAGAGATGAATAAAGCCATAAAAAAAACTAGCATACGCCAAATCCTTTCTTTAGCCGAATACCCTCTTCCTGATACATTATTTGAAAAAGGTATATTAATGTTGGGGGGAAGCACGCATCTTAACAAAAGCGGACATTATTTTGAAGGAGATTTAAGCGGGATACAGGCGAGCCATTTACCCTTCTGGTTTCAGCATTTTTATAAGCCAGGCAAAAGAATTTCTAAGACTAGAGACTGGAATAGCAAACTGGATGAGATAACGCTTTCCGCCGCTAACTGGGACATTGGTTTTGTAGTAGGTGTGCCAGCGTGGATACAGATTATGATGGAACGCATTATTAAACATTATAATCTGAACAACATTCATGAAATATGGCCTAACCTAATGATTTATACGCATGGCGGGGTTTCTTTTGATCCATACCGAAAAGGTTTTGAGAAATTGTTAGGTAAACCGATCATGTACATAGAGACCTACTTAGCTTCGGAGGGATTTATTGCCTTCCAGGATAAGCCTAACAAAAGATCTATGAAACTGGTACTGGACAATGGCATATTCTTCGAATTTGTGCCTTTTACAGAAGCTAATTTTAAGGACGATGGAGAAATAAAGGATAACCCTGAAACCATTACCATAGCCCATGTAGAGGAAGGTGTGGACTATGCTCTTCTAATATCAACCTGCGCAGGAACATGGCGATATCTTATCGGAGATGTAATACGCTTTACCTCTAAAGCAGATTCTGAAATTATAATAACAGGCCGCACCAAGCATTTTCTAAGTCTTTGTGGAGAGCATCTCTCTGTAGACAATATGAACAGGGCGGTAGAGCTTGTTTCTGGAGAACTAAATATTTCCATTAAAGAGTTTACTGTTGCAGGCGTTCCTTATGATACCCTTTTCGCTCATAAGTGGTATGTAGGCACCGACGATAAAGTAGACGCTGAGCTATTAAAAAAATTAATTGACGAGAAGTTAAAAATTCTTAACGACGACTATAAAGTTGAGCGCAGCGCCGCACTTAAAGAAGTTTTTGTAACAGTTCTTCCTTCTTC